>Ga0265798_10000175_pt1 | contig 122354 bp, 102 predicted proteins | sample P3T30metagenome_FD_192430 | JGI IMG/M metagenome (GOLD analysis project Ga0265798, IMG submission 192430) | Plant litter microbial communities from East Loma Ridge, Irvine, California - P3 T30 | ecosystem: Environmental > Terrestrial > Plant litter > Unclassified | place: USA: California...
GCTGCGCTTCTCGTCCAGACTGCGCCCGGCGGCCACCTTCGGCTGAATGGTGGACGCGGCTACCAGCTGCCGCCGCTGGCCGATTTCGGGCTTCGCATTCCCATCCAGACCCCGGCTCCTTTTCCCGTTTACGTGGTCGGTCAGGCGGATATCCAGCCGGTGCCTGTATGGAGTGGCGAGATCGGCTACGATCAGATCGCCGGTGCCGTGCGGCTTGGCTTGACGGGGTTTTGGACTCGCACCGAAGATGCGATCGCCACGCCTGGTGACGGGTTAGAGCTTGGTTTGGCAATGGCACCGACGCCGGTGCTGACGTCTCCAATCCGCGCCGTAGGAGACTATACTACTTATGGCATTGAAATCTCCGCCGCCGGCCATCATGCAGCATTCAATTGGCAGGCGAACTACAGCTATACGCATACTAACCAGGATCTACCGCCAGCAGCATCGCCATTTGCTTTCGCCCTTTCGCCTCGATCAACGACGCCACAGCACAAGGCAAATGTTCAAGTCGGCTACGACGCCGTCAGGTGGTACGTTACGGCAGTGGGGCGCTATACGTCGTCGACACATCAGTTCGCCTTCACGACTACGCCGCGACTGCTGTTGATCCCGGTTGATAGCGCCGTGACGCTTGACGCCCGTCTAGGCTTGCGTCTGCGTGCCGGCGTTGAAATTTTCGCAGCAGGGGAAAACCTGACGCTGGCTGACGGCGCTGCTGTGTCGCCGATCCCAGCAGACCGGCGCGTGCGCGGTGGACTACGGGTCACTTTGTAAAATGCTGAACGCGCTGGCCGATCTGCTGGAGCGTCGCACTCGCCTTGCGGATCGGCCAATGGCGCTGAAAGTCGCCGCAGCACCTGCACTCATATTAATACTGTTTATCCTGCTTGCTGCATCCAGCACGGCCGCGCTGCTGCTTACCGGGCGGAGCGTACAAAACATCGTCAACCACGATATGCGCGATGTCGCTCGCCTGAACGCCGTCGCGACCGATTTCCAAGAAGCTCAGTCGAGCCTCGATCGACTGCTCGTCGCCAAGGCGGCCCTCCAAGTCGTGGACGTATCCCACCAAACAGAGATGATTAGGACTAGGCTCCACCATGTTCACGAGGAACTTGCGACGTTTCGGACGGACTCAGACGCGCAGCACAAATCCATTCTGCTTGCGACCATCAACGACGTGGACCGGTATGCAGCTGCTGTGGATGTAGTCGCCTCCATGTTAGAGGTAGACTTTGCCACTAGCGCCACCATGCTCGCGCCGTTCCGGGTCAACGCCTCGCGTGTGGAGCAGCGACTAAATCGGGTTGCCGCCGACGGCGTCGCACGTGCCAATGCCAGCGCGGCACGTACCGTGTTCAGATCCCGCCTTTTTTTGATAGTGCTGCTGATCGCGGTACTATTGGCCGCGTTGACCAGCCTGTTCATTGCCTACGTGGTTGGTCGCGCGACTGTAAACTCCATCACTGGGATCGCGACCGCGACCGCAGCTGTAATGAATGAGGGAGAGATCGATCTTCAAACTTTTAGGCGCGGCGATGAACTCGGGAGCGTCGTCGCCGCGTTGGAGGCGTTTGATTTGCAGCGAGGAGAAAAGCGCCGGCTCGAGCTACAGACTGCCGCGCTTCGACATCAGGCACATCTGGATCAGCAGCGCCGTGTTCATGCCGTTGGCGAGGTGCGGGAGCAGGCTGAACGCGAGCGACAACAAACCATGGCCGAGTTGGCTTGTGCCTTCGATCAAAAACTCGCAGCCTTGATCCGTAGCGCACAGCAGGCGATGGTTGATCTTGAGAGCGATGCAATCGCTCTTGACGAAACAGCTCACAGGAACAGCAGGTTCGCCAAGGAACTAGACGATATCGCCAGCCTCTTCGCCGAAGAAATGAAGGACGCACGTCAGGCAGCAGAAACCCTAGCGCACACCTTTATTGACATCGACCGCGCGGTTGCGGGCACCAGCTCCGTCGCTCGCTCGGTGAGTGATCACGCGCTTAGTGCCCGCGAAGCTGTGGCACGATCTCACGAAAAGGCTGCGGCCATCGAACAGATCGTTGATGTCATCGCTGCAATCGGCCGACAAACTAACCTGCTTGCTCTCAACGCCACTATAGAGGCCACGCGTGTCGGCCACGCGGGTGCAGGGTTCGCCGTCGTGGCCGCGGAGATCAAGTCGCTGTCTGGCCGGACTGCATCATCCACGGGCGATGTTCGACGCCAGATTGAGACGGTCCAGCAGCATATTGGAGAAGTCGTACGCAGCACTGACGGCCTCAGCGCCTTGATCGCCAGCATGGACGACGTCTCTGGCCAAGTGGCCGAAATGTCTCGCGGTCAGGCGGGCTCAACTGAGCAGTTGGACAGGCTGATCACGCAAGCTCATGAACGGAGCAGCAAGCTCGCTGCCGCAAGCAGCAGTATTGAGGCATCTGCCCAGCGCAACATCGACGCTGTCCAGAGACTTCGTCAGACCGGTCATGGCCTCGCCAGCACACTGCAGACCTTGGCGCTTGATGCTCAAGCCTTCACCCGTCAAATCACATCAAACTGATCACAGACCAGATTGCTCCCACCACGAGTGGCGTCGGAAGGACTTCTTCAGCACGGGATTGTACAGGAAGATCCTTCGGGTCCATCAAGCAGCCATCACTTGCGGGAGCAGGGCAAGATCGTCGATGCTGACAGGCTTCCCGAAGAAATAGCCTTGGCCCAGCGTGCACCCTTTGGCACCTAGCAAAGCTGCGGTGTCGGCGTCTTCGATCCCTTCTGCCGTCACTGCCATCTCGAAGCTGAGCGCCAACGCGATGATGGCTTCAACTAGCTTCTGACTTTCTTTGCTGTTGGGCAGTGTGCGCACGAAACTTTGGTCTATTTTGATCTTGTCGAAGCGCAGCCGTCGCAGATTCGAAAGGCTAGAGTAGCCGGTGCCGAAATCGTCCAGGGCTATGGACATACCGCTGCCTCTGAACGCGGCAATGACGCGTTCTGCAGCGACGACGTCATCCATCACTGCATCTTCCGTAATCTCGATCTCCAAACGCCTTGGATCCAGATTTCCGGCCACGAGGACATCGATCAGCGACTCCGCTAGACCGGCCTCCTCCAGCTGCATCGGAGAGATGTTGACGGCCAAGCGCAAATGGGAAGGCATTCTGCGTGCATCCACGCACGCCTGGCGCAAAATCGCCTTGGTGAGATCCGTGATCTGACCAGTTGCTTCAGCCAGCTTGATAAACGAGTCTGGCATCAGCAAGCCTAATCGCGGGTGCTGCCATCGGGCCAGCACCTCGAAGCCGCACAGTCGCTGGTCCGCGAGCCTCACCAAGGGCTGATAGAAGGGCTGCAGTTCACCGCACTGAATGCCGGTGCGCAGTTCACTTTCCAGTAGCCGCCTGTTCTGGCGCTCTTCTTCCATTGAGAAGGCAAACAAGCACACGCCGCCTTTGCCATTGCGCTTGGCCTGATACATCGCGACGTCGGCGGCGTGGAGGAGGGCGCTTCCCACCGTACCGTCGGATGGATATTGCGACACTCCAAGGCTGGCACCGACAACGATCCGGTTGTCCCGCCACATGACAGGCGCCCTGAGCAGGGAACTCGCTCGTTCGGAAAGCGACAGAACGCTGCTCGACTCCTCAGTTGTTCGTATCAGCACCGCGAACTCGTCGCCGCCCAGACGTGCAACGGTACTGTCGATGCCAAAGACATGGGAGAGCCGCTGAGAGGCAACCTTCAGGACTGTATCCCCCGCCTCGTGCCCGTGAACGTCGTTGGCCTCCTTGAAGCCATCAAGGTCTATAAGGACTATGCTCAAGCGGGAAGCGCTGAGATGCGCGGTCTCAATCGCAGTTTGCAATTCAAGATTGAATGCGCGCCGGTTCATGAGTCCGGTCAGGGTGTCGGTGCGGGCGAGTTGAAGGGCATCCTTTTCCGCATTGCTGCGCCGCTCGATCTCTTCAAGAAGCTGAGTGCCGCGCTTAGAAGCCAATGCGAGCCAGAGATAAGATAGCAGTGCAACGACCAGTACAGCGATAGTAACAAAGCCGACCAGTAACCGGGTATGCAGGGCGGCCGTATCAGCGTGATAGCGAGCGTCCGCTATGCCCGATGATGCTATGCCATTAACTTGACGTAGGACCTGAAACGCGTTCTCGCGAAACGGTCGAAGCATTGAAACGCTACTTGCAAAATCAAGCTCCAACATCGACGATACGACGCCAACTGCCTCATTGTATTCGTCTATCTGTTTAATAACCTTGTAGGCGCGACGCTGATCATCAGCGGGGAGGTTGCTCAGCTCCACCTTGAGTTTAGCACTTATCAGGAAGAGGTTAGCACGTATCCGTGAAACCCTTCCTGCATCATTGGTCGAATGGCCGTGAGCTGCCTGATCTACCATCAGCCGGTAAAGATTGCCGTCCTCGTGATCGAAGCGATCGGCAATCTCGCTCAACGCGACTGCGGTTTCCATGTCACGAGTAACGATGACGCTATTCTCATGTTGAACGTAGATCAGCGTCCCCAGACACAGAGCGACCATGGAGACCAGCAGAACGATGATCGCCCTTGGGCCCACCACGGCCTTGACGAGCGGTGACGCAGAACGGATCAGGTTCGTCGCGGCAGTATCAACTATCCCGTTGCTTACCGACCGACCGTTGCTCCAGCCACCCGCCAATTCTATATGGCTCACGCTGTTGGATTTCTGAGGCTGTCGTGCGCGAACTTGCTTCGACCATCGAAGCCGCGGCTGCCTACCAGTCGAATTTGGTCCTGGTTCAATCATTGGACCTTCACACTACGTGCTCCGGCTTAAGCAACCGTTAGGCTGGAAAGATGTCCTAAACTGCCAGGACTTGGACGGGGGAGGCGAGGTTGCAGCGCCTTCTTTGGCGCTGCCCAGTTCAAACAGCTTTTCATAAGGTAAGAACAGACTGGCGCAGCTATCTCGCAGAATGAAGTCACGAGAAGATTTGGGCCGAACTCGCGCCGCGTGGCATCCGCGTCAATGTCGTCACGCCGGGGCCGATTGCTACGGACATGCTGGCTGCGGTACCCGAGGAGATGCGGCAGATGCTCATCGAGTCCATTCCGCTCGGGCGCATGGCACGCACCGACGAGGGCGCGGCCGCTGCTGTCTTCCTCCTCAGCGACGAAGCCAGCTTTATCACCGGTGCCGAACTTTGCGTCGATGGAGGCATGCGACAGGGGTAGCCAGATGAGCGGGCGCTGCCTGACGTAGATCGGTTGAATCGCGCGATCAGCGTCGCTCGTGGACACGAGGCAGCGGTATCGGCCGATCCGTTCGGAAAAGCTGCGGAGAGAACGTCTTGCCCTCCTGAACGAATGACCGAAGTCGGGGCGGCGAAAGCTGCCCGCGAACGGCCGAGAATGGGTCAAAGATGCCATGCGATGGGGGGCATCCGATGTGTCCTCCATCGCCCGATTATAGAGTGATCTCGCAGCGTTGCGATGCGCTCCGAAGCCCCGCGTTCAGCACTTCCATGACCATAATCGCCTCGCTTGGAGCGACCGGGTTGGCTCCTTCACCACGTACAGCCGATGCCAGCTCGCTCCAGAATTGCCGGTAGTCTCCCCCCCGGTTTGGTATGACGGTCGTCGTTTGCTCGGGATTGAGAAGCGTGAGCCGCCCTGGATGAGGGTCACGTCCCCAGTCGTCGCCGCCTGGACGACCCCCCGCGACTATAGCGGCCTCCTGCGGGTCGATGCCGTGCTTGATCCAACTGCCGCCAGTGCCATGAACCGCAAAGCGCAGGTCATTTGCGGCGGCGAGTTTGCTGGAGTGAAGAACCACCCGCCGCTTGGCGTATCGTAGCACGGCATGGAAATAGTCGGGGGCTGGAGCGCCTTCGCGTAATGTCGCCAGATCAAGATTGATCGCTACCGGTTGGCCGAACAGCACCAGTGCCTGATCGACCAAGTGTGGCCCCAAGTCGAGCCACGACCCGCCTTTGCGTGCTTCCTTCCAGGTTGATGCAGGCACTGGACGCCATCGATCAAAATGGCTTTCGAACTGGACGATCTCGCCCAGCCAGCCTTCAGCGAGGAGCGCGCGCAGGGTGATGAAGTCGGCGTCCCACCGGCGGTTGTGAAAAGCCGTGAGCATCGTCCCTGACGCCTTGCTTGCGGTGACAACGCGTTGCGCATCGGCCAGCGACGTCGCGAAAGGCTTGTCGACCAGCACGTGCTTGCCTGCGCCGAGCGCTGCGACTGCATGGTCTGCGTGAAGTGCATCGGGGCTGGAAACGATTACCAGATCAATGTCCGGCTCCGCCAGCAGCGCATTGATGCTGGCTACGACCCGCACGTCCGGGAAGTCGGCGTGCACTTTCGCTGCGTCTCGGGACACGACGGCGCGCAATGTCATGCCGCGCGTCGCCTCGACATAGGGGGCGTGAAACGTCCGACCGCCCAAGCCGTAACCGATCAAGCCTACCCCAATTGTCTGCATGTCTGCCTCTCCGCTGCCTGGCTAAGTTGTTGAGCGTGAAAGCTTGCCGGATCAAGCGGCTGATCCGGAGCTTCGACCTCGCTGCCTAGCGAGCACAATCGATATGAAGGAACGTCCGGTTCTTGAAAGCGCCGCTGCAATGGCGAACGTCTGTAGGTGGGTCGTCCTAAACCGTTAATGAGAGCGGTCACTTGACGGAAGCGTTGCATACCAAGCATCGTCGAACGGCTGAGAAGGTAGCTAACCAGTAGGCGCAAGTGCGGCCTCTGCTATGCGGCGACGAGTTCCAAGATACCATCATGCGGTATAAGCGAGGCATGACGCACTGTCGGCCGTGCCGAAATGTCGGACGCATCTTCGGTATGCACTTCGAAGCGAGCAAGCCGCGCCCAGCCAAATGCGGTCGTCAGTGCAGTATCGGCAGCGTCGCGGCCGACTGCCATAAGGATGCGGCCAATACGTGGGATACGATGTCGAGCGTCATAGGCATGCCACGCGCCGTCAAGATACACCTCGAACCACGCATGGAAGTCCATCGCGACGTCGACCGGGGGTACACCGATATCGCCAAGATAGCCGCTGCAATAGCGAGCGGGAATGTTCATGCAGCGACATAGCGCAACCGCAAGGTGCGCGAAGTCGCGACAGACGCCGACCCGTTCCTGGTAAGCCTCATACGCCGTCCGGGTAGCACGGGCGTAGCAATAGCCGTAGGTCAGATGCTGGTGAACGAAATCCACGATTGCGCGGACGCGGGGCGATCCTGGCGCGATGCCGCCAAAGAAGTACCAGGCTTCCGACGTCAGGCGATCGGTGTCGCAATAGCGGCTGCCAAGAAGATACGTCAAAATCTCTGCCGGTAACTGCTCGACAGGTTGTTGTTCGGCATGACGCTGAAGATCAGGCTCGCCGTCATCCTCAATTATGAAATCGCACGAAAGTGTGGTTGTGCCGGGCTGTAAGAGGAGGCGGGTACAGATGTTTCCGAACGCATCGCAATACTCTGCGCGATCGGTCGCGCCGTTGGTGGACAGCTCGAACGGCGTCCGCAGATCGGCCAAGCGCGAAGGATGGACGTTGAGCATCGCAATCAGTGGCGTTGCAGCGTCGCACTCGAAGGCAAGACTGTAGCCGGCGCGAATGAGCATAGTGCCTCGTCGGAAAGACACCCGCAGCCACCCAAAATTGATGACCGATGATGCTATGGTTTAACTCCCGGTAGGGCAAAGTGGTTGCCCATCTTGCAGTTTGGCCGTTCAACGCGGTTCCGGGATGCAAAGAGATTAAAGAGAGATCGTTTTTGTCGTTGCAGACCGGTGCGCCCAGACCGCAGCTAATTTTGTCAGCGCCTCATGGCATCGGAGAGGCCACCAATCGAAACATCAATGAATGGCAGAAATGAAGCGGGTAGCCCGGCTCGATATCGTTCGATGGGTCGTCGTAATTAAGGGGCTACGGCTCGCGTCAGGGTTGCGGATTTACTCCTCTTGATCCTTCCTCGTCCGATCGTCGTTTCTGCCACGGCCAGCGCCCGTCAATTTCGACTTCGAGCGAGAAGCTCAGGAACGTCCTTATGAGAACAATGCCGGCTAGGACGAGGAGACTTTCGATCGTCGGCTCGACCGCCACTGTGTTGATGATGTCGGCCGCGACCAGGAACTCAAGACCGAGAAGGATCGATCGGCCAAGTCCCGACCGGAAATTGGCAACTAGCGTTGCTCGACTGGCTTTGGCCTGGGCCAGACCAATGAGGAACCCGGCGAGGGTTCCAAATGCACCGACGACGATAATCGCGGTGCCGACGATCTCGACGGCGCTCGTTGCCAGGTGGATCCATTGGGCTTCGTTCATGATCATTGTGCTTCATGCCTGAGTGGCTACGAAGGCACAAATCCCTGGGAAGCAGATCGGTCAGTCGGATCGGCCGGAAGCATCGAGCATCGACGCGCACGTCTTGCTGGCGGAGCATTGGCTTTAATCTGCCGTGGCTGTGACCGTGTAGATTTGTCGCGCCGGACGCTGTCTATGCCAGCTCCTGACGGGTAGTGGCATGGACCGATTGATGGCCCTCGCAAATTTCAGCAAAAATAGGTTGTTGGCGGTTGAGCTTTGATATCTGCCGATAAGGCTCTCAGTCGAACGATTGCGTCCTGCGCCCAATCTTCAGCAAGTTCAGCAAGCGGAATAATCGTTATCTCGATTGGATCACTCGCGAGCGTTGTTGTAATTTCGGTATGAAAAGAACGACTGCGTAGATCATCAGGCCCCATTGTTTCGACGCGGTACTCTCCTGAATCTTTCTCGATCCAGATCGCAAGCACGGTGTCTTCGCTCATGATAACCTCCAAAGCCGAAAAATGCCTCCTCTCCTCCTTTGTCAATTTCCCGTAAGCGCGCTTGTAGGCTTTCGGTTCGCCGCAACTGTGATTGCGCTTTCACACTTATGCAATAGTCTAACTGTCGCCGGCTCACGGTGAGGTTGGCCTTTAAAATGACGTATCTGCCGGGGATTAGCGTAACGCTTGTCACCCCGCCGACACGGCATCAGCGGCAGTCAGGTCTTCATTTGGCGCCGGCTGATGAGTCAGGGCGCGTTGATGGCCGCAGCACCTCGTGAAGCGTGTGCATCTGACCTCCTCGGCTTAGCCGTGGCGAAACAGGGGGAGCTTCGATTGAGCTGCTTTCCAGCGCGCGTTCGATAGAACCAGCCGTTCCGCTCTTCACTACCTCGAGCCAATATTTTGGTCGTTTTTGAATGCCAAATACCGGTCGCTCAAGCGACATGAACGGGCGACCGGAGTCGGAGAAGCCGAAAACACGTCGCGAACGGCCGGTAGTGGGTCTTTCCTGCGCATCGAAAACTTAGTTCCCCTCGCGTGTTGCGAAAAGCCGAGCGGCATCGCCGCGAGGTAAGCATCGGAAAAGGCGCGCCGTAGCTCGAACCTTGGCAGGCCGCCAAAGGACTCGAGGCGTTCAATCCGGCCGTCCCGCATAACGTTATTGAAAAAAACACGTTACTGCAGGTGAAGGAAAACAGATCCTGACGCATCTGTATCCTTGGTGAGGGCGGAATGAAATTAGCGTCAGGAGAACTGGTCGGATGGGTAGGGCGCTACATTCTTCCGCACGAGGCGCGCCTGCGCAGCTGGCTGCGCTCAGCCTTTCCTACGATCGATGTGGATGACGTCGTGCAGGAGGCTTATTGCCGCATCGCGATGCTAGACAGCGTGAGCCACATCGATGACCCGCGCCAGTATCTCTTCAGAACCGCGCGCAACATCGTGCTCGAACAGCTCCGTCGTGACAGGATCGTCAGCATCGAGGCCGCGAGCGGCCTGGCTGAGATGGATGAAGCGACCGAAGGCGAGCACAGCAACCCTGAGCGTGTGACGTCGGATCGGCGGATGCTGGCACGTGTCGAGCAACTGATCGCGACGCTTCCAGAGCGTGGAAGACAGATTTTCCGCATGCGCAAGATCGAAGGCCTCTCGCAGCGCGACATTTCCAGTCAGCTTGGCATCAGCGAGTCAATCGTCGAAAATGAGGTTTCGCGCAGCCTCGACAGGATCGTGCGAGCGTTGACGCAAGAGGAACGAGCCGAGCTTCCGCTGCAAGGGGCGAGCAGACGTCACGGGAAGGGTCGGCGCCATGTCAAAGATTGATAGCGAAGCCAGCGGATGGGCTGCACGCCTCGATCGAGGATTGAGCCATGACGAGGAGATCGCGCTCGAGACTTGGCTCGGTGCGGACCGTCGACATCAGGGAGCCTTTCTACGTCAGCGCGCGGCCCTCAGTCTGCTAGATCGTGCACGTGCGTTGCATGGCAAGCCAGTCGCACCGGTCGACGGGAGCTTGCCTGAAGAGATTGACGTCGCGCCGTCGCGACGACGACTGCTCCAATACGGAACCGGGCTGGCGGCGATGCTGACCGGTGGAATCGCATGGCAGCTTTGGCCTAGAGCGCGGCGCATCACGACCGACGTGGGGGAGATCCGCCATATTCCGCTCGAAGACGGTTCGGTCGCACTGGTCAATAGCCGGTCGGCGCTTCAAATTTCCTTCACTGAGCGTCGGCGCGATGTCACGCTTGCGAGCGGAGAAGCGTGGTTTCAAGTTGCAAAAAATCGGGCCAGACCGTTTACGGTTTCTGCCGGCCCTGCGGTCGCACAAGCGGTCGGAACCGCTTTCGACGTTCGTCGCCACGCCGACTCCACGGAAATCATCGTAACGGAAGGGACGGTCAAAGTCTGGCCGCTTGCCGCCAGTAATGAGGCCATCCTCGTCGAGGCGGGGCACCGGGCGGTTGTCGACCGCTTCGGCAACTTCCAGCGTGCCTCACTCGATAGCCGAGCTTCGGACCAGCGGCTGGCATGGCGAGAGGGGCGGATCGTGCTCGACAAGGTAACGCTCGGGGCTGCGGTCGAGGAGTTCAACAGATATCATGTTGAGCAACTGGAGATCGACCCTAGCCTCTCGGACCGTGAGGTCGTCGGCTGGTTCTGCACGGACGACCTCGACGGCTTTGCCACGACAGCGGCGAGCCTGGTTGGCGGTCGTGTCGAACGAGACGGATCGACGCTGCGGATAAAAAAGTTGCAGGCCGAGTGAAGGAAACGTCGCGCTCCTTCATCTGACCAGACAGAGCGCAACAATGCGCTATCAAGGGGAGGGGAACATGTTGCTGTTTCGTCAGCCAATCTTAGCGCTCATCACGACGACGGCATTGTCGTCGGTCGCAATCACCGCCGCGCCGGCTGCGGTCGGGCAAACGGCAACGCGCCGGTTCGACGTCAACGCGCAGCCCGCCGACAAGGGCTTGGTCAGCTTCGCTCAGCAGGCAGGTATCCAGATCCTTGCGCTCGGCTCGTCCGTCACGGGCAAGAGCGTATCGAAGGTCAAAGGTGCCTTCACGATCGAGGAGGGCCTGAAGCGGCTTACCGCCGGCACCGGTTTGTTGATCCGTCAGACCGGACCGCGGACCTACACGGTCGCAGTGCCCGAGCCACGACGGCCAGTTGCATCGGTGGCGGACAAGTCCCGCACTGTCGCCTTCGTCCAACAGAGCGGCGCGACCAATCCCGCTCCGGAGATGCAGGCAGCCACGCCGCAGACCGACGCGCCGCCTCCGGCGGATGCGCCTTCCGCCGAACCGGTCCAGGACATCATCGTCACCGGGTCGAGCATTCGCGGCGTCGCGCCGACCGGCTCTGCGCTGACCACGGTTTCGCGCGCGGACATCGTGGCAACGGGCGCGTCGACGACCACTGAGTTGCTTCGATCGGTGCCGCAGCTCGGCAGCTTCGGTGCGACCGGCCAGAACACCGGTCACGACCAGGCCAATTTCGTCGATCAGCCCGCGATCCACGGCATCGGCGTGGGCAATGGCGGCGGTGGCCTCACGCTCGTTCTCGTCGATGGGCTGCGTCTTCCCGGTGCCGGTATCAACCAGACCGCGCCCGACCCGAGCGCGATCCCGCCGTCGGCGATCGAACGCATCGAGGTCGTGGCGGACGGCGCCTCCTCGATCTACGGTTCGGATGCCGTCGCCGGGGTTGTCAACTTCATCCTGCGCAAGAACGTGAACGGGATCGAGACCAACGGGCGGATCGGCTTCGGCAGCGGCTACCGCACCTACAACGGCAACATTCTGGCCGGTAAGAAGTGGGACACGGGCTCGATCCTGTTCGACTACGAATATTCCGAGAACACCGCGCTGAATGGACGTGAGCGGGACTATTACTATTCGCGTACGTTATCGACTTTATGCAATCCGGCCAACGTGACGGTCGGCGGGACGAACTATGCGCTGTCGGCGACCGGCGTCGCCAGGGGCGCGTTCAACCAGTGCGATGTCAACCAAGCGAACGATCTCGTTCCCGCGCAGCATCGCCATCAGGGTATCCTCTCTGTGCGGCAGGAGCTTGGCGACGGCATCACGCTGCGTGCCCGGACGATCTATTCACGACGCAACGTCAACTCGCTCTTGGCGAATTCGGGCGGTTACGTCTCGAGCGGTGGTCTCAGCGTACCGGTGACGGGCGGGCCTTTTTACGATTATGTCGTCGCACGAGGTGTGCCAGCTGGCGCCGAAACGGTGACGTACAATCCGACAGGAGACTTCGGGCCCACGGTCAAGAACCGGATCCGCACGGAGACCTGGTCTTCCAACGCCGGGCTCGATGCCAACCTGTTCAGCGACTGGAAGGGGTCGGTGGACGTCAACTATGGCCGTGAGCGTGACAACATCTACCAGGGTGGCATCGATCAGGCGTTGCTGACCACGTTGGTCGGGAACGGCCAGTTCAACCCCTATGGCATCGGCCCTGCGAACGACCCCGCGCTTGTCGCGCGGATCGGTGATTACCGCACGCATTACTACGGACAGCAGACCGTGCTGGAAGGACTCGCCAGGGTTGACGGCTCGCTGTTCCAGCTGCCCGGCGGAGCCGTCAAGGCAGCGCTCGGCGCCGACGTTCGCCGCGAGAAGTTCGACGCTTCGGTCGATACCGGCGCATCGGGCACAAGTCCGCAGACCACGACCTCGGGCACGCGCAATAGCTACTCGTTCTACGGCGAACTGTTCATCCCGGTGTTCGGCGATGCCAACGCCATCGGCGGCTTCCAGAAGCTCGATATCTCGCTCTCCGGCCGGTACGATCACTACAACGATGTCGGCGGCACCACCAACCCAAAGGTGGGCGTCAACTGGACACCCGTCGAAGGATTGGTGCTGCACGGCAGCTTCGGCAAGTCCTTCCACGCACCAAGCCTTGCCGACGCAGGCACCGCGATCGACACGCGCGTCATCCGTTTTGCCGATTTCACCGGCGCGGGATCAAGCGCCTATTCCATCGTTCTTGCCGGCGGCAACAAGCTCGAACCCGAGAAGGCGACCACCTTCTCGCTTGGCGGCGACCTGAAGCCGAAGTTCCTGCCGGGGTTGAAGATCAGCACCTCGTACTTCAACATCGATTACAAGAACGTCATCAGCTTCCCGACGTTCAATGTGGTCACCCAGCCGAACGATCCCATCTACGACCGCTTTCGTACCTACGCCCCGACCGCCGCGCAGGTGCTGGCGGCGACCGCAGGCATCCGCCACGACGGCTTGTCATATCCCGATGTCGGCGCGCTGCCGACCGCGATCTACGATTTGCGCCGACAGAATTTCGCCCGGCAGAAGATCGACGGCCTGGATTTCGACGTCTCCTATGCCATGACAAGCGACTATGGTGCTTTCAACGTGGGCGCCGCGGGCACGTGGCTTTGGAAGTTCGATCAGCAGATCAACGGTGACACGGTGGTGACGAGCCGTTTGAACACCGATTACGCTGTCAACCTCAAGCTGCGCGGTCACATCGGCTGGGCGAAGGGGCCGTACGATGCCACGGTCTTCGTAAACTACACGAATGGCTACAAGAACCTTATCGACAACAGCAACACGGGCTCGTTCACGACGGTCGACTTCCACGGCGGCTGGGTCCTGCCGTTCTCTGGGATCGCCGCAAATACGCAGCTGACCGTCGACGTCAGCAACCTGTTCGATAAGGATCCGCCGTTCTATTACGATGCCGGCAACAACTATTATGGCTTCGATCCGACGGTCGCCTCGCCGCTCGGCCGGGTCGTCTCCATCGGCATTCGCAAGAAGTTCTGACATACCGATTGGCAGGGTGACCTCACTACCGTCGCCCTGCCGATCCGCATTGTCTCCGCTCCCTCGATCGGGCGCGGAGATGTCCGGCGTAGATGAAGACTGCGGTACCTCGCTCGTACCCGTCACGGAGCCAACATGATTCTATCGTTCACCGGGCGCGTAGCCTTCCTGTTCGCGACTACGGCCCTCACCGGAGCCGCCGTCGCGCAAAGCGTCACCCCGGCCGCACCTGTCTCCGCAGAACCCAGCAAGGTGTTGGTGTCGGACACCGTGACCGATCCGCTGCGTGCAGCGTTCCTCGCGCCACCCGACTCCGCGCGTCCGCGCGTCTGGTGGCATTGGCTCAGCGGCAACGTGTCGCAGGACGGCATCACCAAGGATCTCGAGTGGATGAAGCGCGTCGGCATCGCCGGCGCGATGATGTTCGACGGCGACATGGGCGCGCCCAAGATCGTGCCCGAGCGGGTGACTGTCCTCAGCCAACAATGGTACGCCAACCTGCGCTTCGCCGCTTCCGAAGCCGACCGGCTCGGCCTCGAGTTTGCGATGGCGGCGGGTCCCGGCTGGAGTGAGACCGGCGGCCCTTGGGTAAAGCCCGAGTGGGGCATGAAGAAATTCGTCTGGAGCGAGACGCGGCTCGTCGGCGGCCGACGCGCGGGCAAACTTGCGCCGTTACCAGCCAATGCCGGCCCGTTCCAGGCGGTGGCAAAGCGCGACGCGACGGGCAAGCTCGAAGCGGAGAGACCGACGCTCGCGCGCGATGTCGCGGTGCTGGCCTTCCGCACCCCTTCCGGCGACGTGGCACTCGCCAGTCTTGCCCCGCGCATCACCACAAATGCGCCTGGCGTCGACACCGCCAAACTTGTCGACGGCGACGTCGAGGGCAGGGTTGTCCTGCCTGAACCAACCTCGGGTGCGCCGGTGTGGGTCCGCTATGACTTCGCGAAACCGGCGACGATCCGCGCGCTGACCTATGTCGGGCCACTCGGCGGACGCTTCGCCGACGGGCCGCAGGGACGTGTCGAGGCGAGCGACGACGGCACGGTGTGGCGCTCGATCCGCACGCTGGTCGGCGCCGCGCACAACCCGGCCCCAGAGCGCACCTTCGCCTTTCCCGCAACGACGGCGCGGCATTTCCGGGTGGTGTTCGACCGCGCCGAGGTGTCGCGCAACCCGTGGCCGCAGGAGCCCGGTATCGCGCTCGCGGAGCTGGCGCTGGTGCCGGGCGCGCGTGTCGATCTGTTCGAGGATCGCGCCGGCTTCGGCGTGAGCGCCGATGCCGATGCGCTTCGCACGCCCGACGTGCCACCCTCGGCCGCCATTCACAGCGCTGACATCATCGACCTTACCGACCGGCTCCGCGCCGATGGCATCCTTGACTGGACGGCGCCCGCGGGGAATTGGACGGTGCTGCGTGCCGGCTGGTCGCTCACCGGCGAGGTCAACCACCCGGCAACGCCAGAGGGAACGGGCCTCGAAGTCGATAAGCTAAATGCCGATCACGTCCGCGCGCACCTCGACGCCTATCTCACGCCGGTCATCAAGGCGCTAGGGCCGTTGGTGGGTGATCGTGGCCTTCGCAATCTGCTGACGGATAGTTGGGAGGCCGGCCAGGAGAACTGGACGGAGCCGATGCCGGCCGAGTTCCGCCAACGTCGCGGCTACGATCTCACCCGCATGTTGCCGGTGCTTGCGGGCCATGTCGTCGACAGCGCCAAAAAGAGCGATGCGTTCCTGTGGGATTTCCGCCGCACGCTCGCCGATCTGGTTGCCGACAATCACTATGGCACGATCACGCGCTTCGCCAAGGAACACAGGCTCGGCTATTACGGCGAAGCAACCGGCGCGGCGTGGCCGACGGTTGCGGACGGCATGCTCGCCAAGAGCCAGACCGACATTCCAATGGGCGAATTCTGGGCGATCCCGTTCGGCGGCAAACCTGCCGCCTACCAGGGCGTCGTCAACGACGAATTTCCGGCCGACATCATCGAGACGCGCTCGACCGCTCACGTCTATGGAAAAGCGTTAGTCGCCGCCGAAGCGCTGACCTCGTCGCTGCCGCAGTGGACGTCCACGCCGTGGAGCCTGAAGTGGGTCGCCGACAAGTACATGGCGATGGGAGTGAACCGGCTGGTGATCCATACGTCGCCGCATCAGCCCGACGACACGCACAAGCCCGGCCTTACGCTCGGGCCGTTCGGGCAGGTCTTCACCCGCCACGAAACGTGGGCGGATATGGCCAAGCCGTGGATCGACTATCTGGCACGCAGTTCGTACCTGCTCCAGCAGGGCATTCCGGCGGCCGATGTTCTGTACTTCTACGGCGAGGGCGCTCCGTCCGGCGTGCCTTACCGCGATGCCGGCGGCGTGGTCGATCTGCCCGGACACGGCTTCGACTACGTCAACGCCGATGCGCTGCTAAGGCTTGCAACGGTTGAAGATGGGCGGATCGCCTTCGCCGGCGGGGCACGCTACCGTCTGCTCGTTCTCCCGGAGACGGAAGACCGCCTTACACTGCCGATGATTACCAAACTGCGCGATATGGTCGCGGCTGGAGCTGTGCTGGTCGGACCGAAGCCGACCGGCTCGCCCAGCCTTGGCTCATCCGATGAAGCGGTGCGGACGATCGCTGACAGCCTGTGGGGGCAGACCGACGGCGGCGCATTGACCGTCAACAGCTATGGCAAGGGCCGCGTCTACTGGCGGCGTGACGTGTCCGCAGTACTGTCCTTGGAAAGCATCGTGCGCGATTTCGCATATGCCGCGCCCGATGCGGCCATGGACCTGCGCTTCACTCACCGCACGCTTCCAGACGGCGAACTGTACTTCGTCACCAACCAAAGTGATCTCTCGGCAACTGTCCCGGCGTGGTTCCGCACCGCTGGGCGCGTCCCCGAGCTTTGGCACGCCGATACGGGTACGGTCGAGAAGGTCGGCTACACGATCGCCGATGGACGCACGCAGGTCTGGCTGAAGCTGAACCCGTACGAAGCGGTGTTCGTTATCTTCCGCCAACAGAGCACCGCTACAGGTGTGGCGCTCTCCGCGCCGACCACGCGCTCCCTGGCGACACTTGCTGATGGCTGGACGCTACGTCTGCCGACCGGCGTGCCGATCACGACCGGCACCGGTTCCTGGACGAGCAGCGCCGATCCCGAGGTGCGCTACTTCTCCGGCACCGGCACTTATCAGCGCACCGTGCAGGCGCCCGCCAGCTGGTTCGGCAAGAACGAGCGGGTGGTCTTTGATCTCGGCGCGATCGGCGACGTGGCGGAGGTGCGGATCAACGGCGTCTTGGCCGGCACTGCTTGGGCTAGGCCGTATCGTGTCGACGTTACAGGCCAACTGCGGCGCGGACGCAACCAAGTCGAGATCCGCGTCGCAAACACGTGGCAGAACCGCTTCGTGGGCGACCTTCAGCCCGGTGCGACGCCGCACGCATGGACCAACGTTGCGTCGGGTGGCGGCTTCGCGCTGTTGGGCAAAGGATTGTCGGCGGCAACGCCGCTCACACCGTCCGGCTTGCTCGAGCCGGTCCGGATCGTTGCGGAGAAGCAGGGGGAAGCACGATCATGGTGACGGAAAAGCTTACGCGTCGTGCGGTGATGGGCGCAATGGCGGCGACGGTCGGCGCTGCCGCGCCTCCGGCCCGATCCGCGACGCGAACCAGCCCGACGCGGGCTTTCCCCAAGGGCTTCCTCTGGGGCACCGCGACCGCAGCGCATCAGGTCGAGGGCAACAACCGCAACAGCGACTGGTGGTTGCTCGAAACCGTTCCCGGCACCATCATCAAGGAGCCGTCAGGCATGGCGTGCGACCACTACCGGCTTTACCCGCAGGATATTGCGAGGATTGCTGCGATGGGGCTCGGCAGCTACCGTTTCTCGATCGAGTGGGCACGCATCGAGCCGGTAGCCGGTCAGTACGACAAGGCTGCGCTCGATCATTACCGGGATATGCTGGTCGAGTGTCGCCGGCACGGGCTGCATACCGTTGTCACGCTGCACCACTTCACGTCGCCGCTTTGGCTGGCGGCACAGGGCGGCTTTGAGAACCCGGAAACAGTAGGAGCGTTCACCCGCTATGCCGAAGCGGTGGTGCGGCACTGCGGCGACCTGATCGATACGCTGTGCACGTTCAACGAAGCCAACCTCAGCTTCATGGACTTTGTACCCACCGCGGTCTTGAAGCCGATGCTGGACGCCGCGCAAGCAACGGCGAAGTCACCGTACTGGCGGTCCTTCCTGTTTGACGATGCCACTCTTTCCAAACCGATCGTAAGGCGCTGTCACGTAGCCGCACGGCAGGCGATCAAGGCAATCCGGCCTGCGTTGCCCGTCGGGCTAACCTTGGCCATGGCGGACGTTCAGGATGCTCCAGGCGCAGCAGGGTATGGCGTAGCGGAGCGATCAAAGCGCTACGATGTTTGGCTTGAAGGTGCGCGCGACGACGACTTCGTCGGTGTGCAGAACTATACGCGCGAACGCATTGCTCAAACTGGACCGATCGCGCCGCCAGCGGGGTCGGTTCTGACCCAACTCAATCAGGAATACTATCCTGCCGGACTGGCCGGCGCTGTTCGTTATGCCGCAGCAAAGGCGAAACGACCCATCCTCGTCACCGAAAACGGCATCGGCACCTCCGACGATCGTATCCGCGCACGCTATATTCCGGAAGCCCTACGCGGTCTTCACCAGTGCATCCCGGACGGTGTCGACGTGCGCGGTTACTGGCATTGGTCGGCCATGGACAACTTCGAATGGCTGTTCGGCTATGGGCCCAAGTTCGGGCTGATGACGGTCGATCGCGAGACGCAGGTGCGAACACTCAAGCCAAGTGCGGCGGTGCTGTCGAAGATCGCGCGGACGAACGCGGTGACCGCCTAGTGGCGAAGAACGCGTGTTCGAGTTGAGCGAGGGCTAACACTGGGCGATAAATTCAAAGTGCGCTTTCCGGAGGATGATGGCCTGAAAGCTCCAACCGAGCGCCGGCTTGTCATCGCATGTTCGACAGGTCGGATCACGATAAGAACGGCGGCGGTTCCGCGTTATCCGCGGCCTCTCGGCAGCCTCATCGTTAAACGCCAATTTGCGACGCTCCGACGTACTTGGCCGGGTGATGTTCGTGCTTTTCATCGGCCACAAGTCCAGAGGCGGCGGGCGAACACCTGATCTTTACGATACGGCCTTAACGAGCAAGGCTGAGTTTGACATCGGAGGCACCTCTGTTTCAGATCAGTGAGAGCGCCGGCGTCATTTCGATCGAGGGTCGCGGTTTGTTCACGGCCGAAGACGTGGCTTCTCACTTCCGCCAACTCGGGACGATCATTTCTCGGCACCATGCATCGGGTCAGGTCGTGCGGGCGCTGATCGACCTTAAAGGCGCAGCTATCCAGCCGATGGGCATCGCTACGTCCATAGCCGAAGCTACCAACCGGCTATATTCGAAGCCGACTGACCGTGTTGCCATACTTGTCGCTTCCTCGCTGCTTAAGATGCAGCTGAAAAGAATTCATGCGGATCGGCCGTTTGAAATTTTCATCTCTGAAGCGGAGGCGCGAGCGTTCCTGCAAGGACCGTAACCTAAGGCTGTGATCTTGGCTTTCGAAGGGCAACGATGAAGCGAAGAAGACAGGTTCATCTCGCCTCGCGCTGTCGGGACGACGGGTAGCTCTGCCGCTTGGCCAATCCCCTGATCGCCCCTCACTGCTCCCGGCACTGTCGACGACCATGGCGCCGGGCGGCTCAGTCACCGGTATGCCGGCGCCAATGACTGCTGGCATCCATTCCTCTACCAGCCACACCGTGCGCGCACCGGCATTCGTCGTCGTCACCGATCGCGCGTCGCTCGACCATTTCGGTGCCGGACGGTACCGAAAGGACGACAGGCTCCGCACCGAGGTTCGTGCGTGTCCCGCCGTTTAAGGGCCACAGGAGCGCTGTTTGATACAGCAGTGAGGCCTGGGATATCTTCGGAACAAGCGTGCGCTTTCGCATGCCGACATATTTTGCCCTTAGCTGCGCAGAACGCACGTGCTACGTACTTTCTCGCAGTTGCAGCATCGTGCGGCATGCCGCATATCATCAATGCCTTTAAGGCATCCTCTCCTAATCACTTTCAGGCGGCTTTGAGGCCGCCTTTTTGTAGCGAACAAGGCATTCCGCCCCGTGCTGGTTTGCGGGACAGGCGCATGCAGGCGACGGCCGTGCGCATTCTTGTCTAAGCGTGCCCCTGCCGCCCGGGATTTTCCACATACCGTCGGTTCTTCCGTCACACCGCCTGTGCGGAGAGATCATGCCACCGGACCGATCGAGTGCCCGTTGGTCGCGGGCGTTGGCATGGCTAAGCCAACTTGAGCGAACGACATCACTCAGTCACGATGGTGCGCCGACCGGGCGCTTGCCAGCGTCGAGCAGCAGATTGAGCGCGCCTTCGATCAAATGGTGCATCAGCGTCGAGGCGACGGTCGAAGCCCCCTCTACGATGGCGTTCGCGACGCGCCGGTGGTCGTTCGCACTTGCGCGGCTCACGCCGGCATAGGCGTTGGTGCGGCGTATGCTGAAGCGTAGCGTCGCCTCGGACAGGTCGGTGAACTGGCGCATGAAGCGATTGTTGCTCGCTTCGATGACCGCACGGTGGAAGGCGATGTCCGCCTCGAGCGCATCATCATCGCCGCGCTCGGCGGCGAACATGCGGTCGATCGCCTTGATGATCGCGGCCCGCTGCGCACCGGTCGCGGTGTCGGCGGCGCGGGCGGCGGCTCGCGGTTCGATTGCCATCCGCATCTCGGTGAATTCGATCAGCAGGTCGATCGAGAACTCCCGCTGCAGCAGCCAGCGCAGCACGTCCGGATCGAGCAGGTTCCAATTGTCCTCGGGCTGAACGACCGTGCCGGCACGCTGACGCGGGCGCAGCAGGCCCTTCGCGGTCAACATCTTCACCGCCTCGCGGACGACCGGACGGCTTGCGCCATATTGTGCGCAAAGCTGCGCTTCGAACGGGAAGCCCGTGATCTCGTTAAAACGCCGCGTTGCGATGGCGCGGCCGAGATCCTCGACGATCCTCCGCGTCACGTTCAGCCCGACACCGGTGTCGCCGCCTACCAGCACATCTTCGATCTCTGTCGCGTTCATACCGCCAACATAGGGCAGCAACTGCGGGCGGTCAGCATGTTTCGTGCGTAAGTGGTTGCGTTCATCCGGCAAACCTCGTCGCCGGCAGCCCTGTCGTGCCGGGGTCGATCTCGAACAGTGCGCCAGCATGCGGCTCATCCTCGCAACCGAGCGTGGAGGAGGTGACGAACAGCCGGTCGAGCCGCTCCCCGGCGAAGACGCAACTGGTGATGTTGGTCGCAGGCAGGGCAACCGAGCGCAGCAAAACCCCGTCGGGCGAGAAGCGGCTGACCCGCGCGCTACCCCAATGCGCGATCCATATGCAGCCTTCGGCATCGGTCGTCATGCCGTCGGGATAGCCCCAGTCTTCCGCGAACGTCAGCCATATGCGCTTGCCGGACAGCGTGCCGTCGGCGGCAAGATCGAACGCGTAGACCGTCCGCGCCGCGCTGTCCGTATGGTAGAGGACATGCCCGTCGAGCGAAAAGGTGGGTCCGTTCGTGACGCCATAGCCATCGTCGTGCCGGCTCCAGGACAGCGACGGGTCGAGGCGATAGAGCGCGCCGCTTGCGGACTGATCCGTGTCGTCCTTCGACCCGGCCCAGATCCGGCCGGCGCGATCGACCTTGGCATCGTTGAGGCGGTTCTGCGGACGGTCCGCTTCCGGCGATCCGATCCGTCGCCGAGCGCCGGTGTCGACATCGAGGAAGTAGAAGCCGCTGCTGAAGCCGGCTACGTGACCAGCGCCATGCGCACGCGGCAAAACCCAGCCGATCGGCTCGGCCACCGGCACCGATGTAACGTCTCCGGTCGCCAGGATGAGGCGATGAAGGCACGGCGCGACGATGTCGACCCATAGCACTTCACCGCGTGCAGCGTCCCAGACCGGGCCTTCGCCGAGGGTATCACGTGTCGAACGTTCAACGATCTTCATAATCGAGCCTCCTGCCCTTTAAAAAGTATGATATTTTATTGACCGCTGTCGAGGGCCGTTGTTAGGAATGTCGCCGTGGTCGTCCTTGCGGCAGCCAACAATACCAATGCCATCGGAGGGGTTTCCATGTCGCGATCGCATACGGCCCGAAGCCGCGCCCGGACAGATCGAGCAGGACTCGCGCGATGACCGATCCCGTCGTGGACCGGATCGGCCGCATCGAATGCTTCCTCGTTCGCCCGCGCTGGGTGTTCGTCCGAATCGAAACCGATCAAGGCGCGATCGGTTGGGGGGAGGCGACGCTGGAAGGGCATGCGGAGGCGGTCGCCGGCGCGTTCGAGGCGATCCGCGACCGGTTAATCGGGCATGATCCCGATCGGATCGAGGATGCGTGGCAGATGCTGCACCGCCTCGGCTTCTACCGGGGCGGCCCGGTGCTGCTGTCGGCGATCTCCGGCGTCGATCAGGCGCTGTGGGACATCAAGGCGCGCAAGCTCGGTGTGCCGGTGTACCAACTGCTTGGCGGCCGTGTGCGCGACCGTATTTCCGTTTACGCCTGGATCGGCGGCGACCGTCCCGCCGACGTGGCGGCCGCCGCCCGTGCGCGCCGCGCGCAAGGCTTCACCGCGGTCAAGATGAACGGCACTGAGGATATCGGCTGGCTCGACAGCCCCGCCAAGATCGACGCGCTCGGCGAGCGGATCGCGCAGGTTCGTGGCGAAGGCATCGACGTCGGGGTGGATTTCCACGGCCGCGTCCACAAGCCGATGGCGCGCATGGTGCTCGGCGCGATCGAGCCGCTCAAGCCGCTGTTCGCCGAGGAGATCGTGCTCAGCGACAATCCGGCGGTGATGGCGCAACTCGCATCGTACAGCAGCGTGCCGCTTGCACTTGGCGAGCGGCTCTACAGCCGGTGGGACTATCGGCCCTTCTTTGAGAGCGGGGCGATCGACATCGCGCAACCCGATCTCGCGCATGCGGGCGGGATCTCCGAATGTCGCCGCATCGCGGCGATGGCCGAAACGTACGACGTGGCGTTCGCGCCGCACTGCCCGATCGGCCCGATCGCATTGGCCGCGTGCCTGCATCTCGCCGCCGCGACGCCGAATTTCGTGATTCAGGAAATCTCGCTCGGCATCCATTATAACGGGCCATCGGAAGACCTCACCACGCTGGTCGCAAATGCCGGCATGTTCGCCATCGCCGATGGCGCGGTCGCGATCCCGACCGGCCCCGGCCTCGGCGTCGAGATCAACGAAGCGGCGGTGCGGGAAATGGCGAAGGCGCCGCACCGCTGGCGCAACCCCGCATGGCGGGGCGCGGATGGGGAGTTACGCGAATGGTGAGCCGCAGCGTGATCGTGACGGGCGGGCTGGGCGATATCGGCCTTGCGGTCGCCAAGTCCTTCGCGCGTGAAGGCGCCTCCATTCTGCTCGTCGATGCGCGGGCGGGGGGTGATGATGCCGTCGAGCTGTTGCTCGGCATGGGCGCTGCCGCCGCGCGCGCTTATCAGGCCGATGTGGGCGACGATACAGCGGTGGCGGGCGCGGTTGCGGCGGCGTGCGACGGCTTCGGCGGCCTCGACGTGATCGTCAACGTGGCTGGCATGATGATCTACAAGCCGGTGATCGATCTCACGGCGGCGGACTGGCAGCGGCTGCTAGCCGTCAACCTCGTCGGTGCCGCGCTGTTCACCGCCCATGCCTTTCAGCGGATGAAGCCGGGCGGGTGCATCGTCAACGTAGCCTCGGTCCATGCGCGGCGCACCTCGCCGCTGGTCGCGCCCTATGCGGCGGCGAAGGCGGCGCTGGTCAGCTTCACCCGCTCCGCCGCGATCGAGGGCAAGCCGCTCGGCATCCGCGTCAACGCGGTGCTGCCGGGCGCGATCGAGACCGCGATGCTGCGCGCCAGCCCCAATATCGCGTCGGGTGCAGAAGTGGTCGATCCGGACGATCTCGGCCAGCCCGAGGACGTCGCGGCGCTCGTCGCGTTCCTCGCCTCCCATGCGGCGCGGTTCATCACCGGTGAGGACGTGGTCGCCGATGGTGGCCGGATGGGGAGGCTCTGACATGCAGATGATCGACACCGGCACCTCCGCCACGAGCGGATCGGATGCCCCCGGCGCATCGGGTGCGGTATGGCTGGCGGCGGGCGTGTCCGCGCTCGGCGGCCTGCTGTTCGGCTATGACTGGGTGGTGATCGGTGGCGCAAAGCCGTTCTACGAAGCGCGGTTCGGTCTCGTCGCGCCGACGCAGCAGGCATGGGCGGTGAGCTGCGCGCTCATCGGCTGCCTCGTCGGCGCGATGGTGTCCGGCTGGATCGCCGATCGTTGGGGCCGCAAGCCCGGCCTGCTGCTCGCCGCGCTGATCTTCGCCGTATCCTCGATCGGGACGGCGCTGACCGACAGTTTCGACGCCTTCGTAGTGTGGCGGATCGCCGGCGGCGTGGCGATCGGCATGGCATCGGGCCTGTCGCCGCTCTACATCGCCGAGATCGCGCCGCCCGCCAGCCGTGGGCGGCTGGTGTGCCTCAATCAGATCGCGCTGGTGCTGGGCCTGCTCGGCGCGCAGGTGGTCAACTGGCTGATCGCCGAGCCGGTCACGCGCGGTGCGACGCAGGCGGCGATTGCGGCGTCGTGGAACGGCACCACCGGCTGGCGCTGGATGTTCGCGGCCGCTGCCGTGCCGGCGGTCGCCTTCCTGCTCGGTGCCTTGCTGATCCCCGAAAGCCCGCGGTTCCTCGCGCGGCGGGGCAAATGGGAGCAGGCCCGCGCGGTGCTGCACCGGCTGGGCGGCGGCGATCATGCCGACGTTGCGCTCGCCGACATCAGGCGGGCGCTGGAGGAGGCGCCCGGACGCAGCCTAGGCGCGGTTCTCGCCGAGCCACGCTTCCGTCGCGTGCTGCTGATCGGTGTCGTGATCGCCGTGCTTCAGCAGTGGTGCGGCATTAATGTCATATTTAATTACGCGCAGGAGATTTTCGCAGGCGCAGGCTATGCGGTGTCCGATACGCTGTTCAACATCGTCATCACTGGCGTGGTCAACTGCATTTTCACGTTTTTGGCGCTGGCTACGGTCGAGAAACTCGGTCGCAGACGATTGCTGTTGATAGGCTGCGCGGGGCTGACGCTGATCTACGCCGCTGTCGGGGCAAGCTACGTCGCGGGTGTGCAGGGCTGGCCGCTGCTCCTGCTCGTCGTCGCCGCCATCGCCGTCTACGCGATGACGCTTGCGCCGATGACGTGGGTCGCGCTGTCGGAGATCTTCCCGGGCGAGGCGCGGGGGGCGAGCATGGCGGTCGCCACCACCGCCTTGTGGGCGGCGTGTTTCCTGCTGACCTACAGCTTCCCGATCCTGAACGCGGCGGCGGGTACGGGCGTGACCTTCTGGCTGTACGGAGCGATCTGCGCGGGCGGGTTCGTGTTCATCTTCCGCACGTTGCCCGAGACCAGGGGCAAGACGCTCGAACAGATCGAGCAGGACTGGCGTTGAGACAAGGCGCTGGCGGCGCGGTGCCGCCAGCGCCTTTCATTCAGTCGCGGCGGACCAGCCGGATTGCGGTGATCGAGCGTTTCGCGGCGATCGAGACCGGCACGTTGCTCTCGGTGCCGCACGCAGCAGTTGAGACCGGGCGCGCGTCGTTCGTCACCGATGCGACCGACCAGCGCCCACCAGGTAGACCGCCGATCGCCAGCCGCCGATCGAACGGGCCGTGGTTGACGTGGACGACGACTGCGGTGCGGCCATCGGGGCCGATCGCGGTGATGGTATCGGGATCGTCGTTGCGGACCAGCCGGAAGCCGGGGCGGATCGTGCGGCTGAAGCTCGCCATCGCCCAGTATTTCGCGGTGACGTGCAGGCTCTTGTCGGCGGGTTGCGCGGTCGACATGTCGGTGCGGACCAGCCCCCAGTTCGAGCCTTTGTCGGTGCCGACCGCACTCGGCTCACTGCCCTGCCAGATCACCCACGCCGCAGGTTCGAGCCGCTTGAGATCGAGCACGATCTGCTCGCCCAGCGCGAGCGCGGACGGCACGTTGGCGAAATCCTGAACCGAATTGGCGGCCGACAGATCGACTTCGGACATCCACAGCGGCAATCCCGTCACCGTCGCGACATCGCGTACCCCGCTCGCGCCGGTGGTGCTGTAGCTGTGGACGTTGAGCTGGCGCATCAGCGCCTTCGCCCGGTCGGTCATGCCCATCCAGTCGCGGACGAACGTGTCGTGGTTGGTTTCATCCATTGCCGACAGGATTGCGGCCGAACCATGCGCCCGCAAAGCGGCATCGGTCGCGATCAGCATGCGCGACTGGCCGACGGGGTCGAAGAAATTGCCCTCCTGCCGGTTGCCCGACACCCAATAGGGCGTGTTGGGTTCGTTGAGCGGTTCGAGGCTGTGGAAGCGCACGCCGTGGTGACGTTCCAGCCCCTGCATCGCGCGCACCAGATATTCGGCGAACTGCGGCTCGAAGCCGGGGCGCAGGTTGGGCTGATACGGCTTGGCCGCGCCGGCGACGTCCCCGCTGACCGTCATGAACCATGGCGGTGAATAAGCGGTCGCCTCCAGCAGGCGCGTTCCCTCGGGCACGCGCGCCTTCACCGCGTCGAGCCACCATTGCTGGCCACTGTCGGCCGACCAGTCCCACATCGCCGGGTCGTCAGCGCGCCACCAGTCGTTGCCGGTCGCGCCGGCGGGCATCCGCCACAGGCCGGGCACGTTGGCGTTGGGGCGGGCGAGCGGCGGCGTACCGGGCTTGCGACCACCGCCGATATCGTAGCGCGCGATCGTCCAGCCCAAACCATCGGCGCCGTAGAACAGGTCGGCCAGCCGGTTGCGGATCGGGTCCGGCCAGTTGCCGGTGGTGCTGGCGAACCATGCCAGCGAAGTGCCCCAGCCTTGGAAGGTGGTGCGCGGATGCCTCCACTCCGCGGTCAAATCGATCCCGACCGGCGCGGTGCACTGCCCGGCGCCCGCGCTGTCGGCGGGGCCGGGAATCCCGCCCGGCAGTGCGGACGCCGGCGAGCTTGCGATCAGGCAGGCGGCCAGAGCCGCCCGGCCGACCTGACGTGCGGCGGCGTGCAGGCGGCTCATGCGGCCACCAGCGCGCGAAGCTGGTCCGGCGACACCGGCACGGCGGGGCGGAAGGCATCCCCCTGCATATACCGCTCCAGACTCGCGACGAGTTGGCGGCTGACCGGATCGTCCGCCTCCGCCCCGTCGAGCGCGAAGCCGCACACGATCGCGCGCCCCTTGCCGACCGCGAGTTCGACCACCAGGGCGAGCGGGCGTGCGGTGAACCAGTCGTCGATCACGCGCACGATCGGCGTGACGCCGGGCGGCAGCAGATCGAGCCGCAACGCGCCGGCGCGGTGGAGCAGATACCACCATTGCCAGTTGCTGTGTCCCTCGGTCGGGAAGTCCGCGAGCGCATTGTGCTGCGGATCGCACAGGATGCCGAGCGTGGTCGGCGCCTGCCGCTCCGTCCACAAGGTGTTCCAGAAGATGCTGGAGAAGCCGAGCTTCACCGGCCGGTCGGGATAATTGGCGACGCTGGCCGCGGGCAGGCCGATCAGCGCATCGCCGCCGGCGGCGAGATGATCGAGCAGCGCCTGATCGATCCGGTCCGCACGCCGCACGCGGCCGTGCGCCACCGCCGGCGTGGCGGGATAGACCCACAGATCCCAGTCGTTCTGCGCGACCGTCCGCTCCGCCTGCCGGACCGTGACGATCAGCCGCGCGGCGGTCGCCTTGGTGACGGAGGGACTTGCCGTGGCCGCAAGGTCGAGCGGCGCGTTGCCGAGCGGAAGCGTGCGCGCGGGGAAGCTGCCGTGCGCGAGTGCACCGCCGCCGTTTGCCTCGATGACCCACTCGATCGTCGCATCCGCGATCGCCGCCTTGCCGAAATGGGCGACGTCGATGGTGAAGGCGAACGGCGCGCCCGATTGCACGACGCGGGCAGCCATTCGGGCAAGCGGCACCGTCTCCGCGCAGAAGCGGCGATATTCCTGGCCGGTGATATAGCCTTTGTCGTCCCAGAACGGATCGAGCACGCCGACCAGCGCCGTGCCCTGGCCGGGGAAATCCTGAAGCCCGAGCAACTGGAAACCGCCCATCCGGTGCGTCCGCAGCGCGCTCTCGATATCCTCCTTGTAGCACAGCACCTGCAAACGGCCGGATGCATACAGAAATTCGGGCGCGTAGCCGAGCAGGCCGTTATCGCGCAGCCGATCCTCGAAGATGTCGAAGTTCTTGGCCTTGAGGTAGCCGGTGTATTTCCGCCGTTCTTCGAGCGCGGGATAAACACACCACTGGCCGATCTCATGGCTGATGACCGGCACCGGATATTGGCTGACGAAATCGCGATAATCGGTATGCGTTTCGGGCGGTTTGGCGTTGATGCGCGATTTCAATTCCTCCGCCCATTGCTGGACGCGGGGCAGGGGGGTGACGTGATACTGGTTGTCGGCGATCGACGGCCAGCCCGAGCCGGAGGTCCACAGGCGGCGCGGATCGCGCGCGCGGTACGTGCGGACGAACGCGCCGAGGAAGGCATCGCGTTTAGCGGCGTCGACGAGCGGCTTGTCGTTGCCCGGCTCGTTGCTCGGCGTCATCAGCAGGAAGGATGGATGGTTGCCGTGCGCCGCCAGCACGCGGTCGGTCTCGGCATGGACCCACGCATCGACCGGCAGCCCGACGCCGAGCTGCGTCGACTGATTGGCCCAGGCGGTTTCAATCTGCATGTAGACGCCCGCCTCATCCGCTGCGTCGAACGCGGCTGCCGGCGGGCAATAGCTGTGGAAGCGGAGATGGTTGAGGCCGTAATCCTTTGCGCGCCGCATGATCCGCCGCCAGCTTTCGAGATCGGTCGCGGGATGGCCGGACAGCGGGAAGATGCTGCATTCCAGTGCGCCACGGAACATCGCCGGGCGGCCGTTCATGCGGAACCCGTCGGGCGTGCCGACCAGTTCGCGCCAGCCGAAGCGGCCCTGCCACGTCTCGCCATTGCCAAGCCGGACGCTCACGTCGTGCAGCACCGGATCGAACTCGTCCCACGGCAGGCGTGCCGCCGCATCCGCGGGGTCGGGCTGGATCGTGGCTTCGAACGTGCCGTGGTCGCCGTGCCACGTCACCGCCGCGCGCACGCTGCGGCCCCCGAGCTGGATGTCGGCGCTCGCGACGGCCGCCGCCTTCGCCATGCGACCAAGCCGCCCGCGCACGGCGAGCGTCCGCTCGGCAAAGGCGGGGTACAGGTCGACCTGGTCGATCCAGACCGGTTCGGTCGCGCGCAGTTCGATCCGTCCGGCGATGCCGTTCCAATTGCCTTGCGTGTGATCGGTGATGCCGTGGCTGTTGACGCCGATCTGCACGATCATGCGGTTGTCCACGCGGATCGTCAGGCGGTGGACGCCCGGTTCCAGACCACCAAGATCATATTGGTGCGGCACGTGCAGCGCGTCGCTCTTGCCGACCGGGCGCGTGTCGATCCACACGCGCGTTTCCCAATGCGGCCGTTCCAGGAAGAGTTCGACTCGCTTGCCGCGCCATGCCTCCGGGATGGTGATGTCGCGCTGATACCAAGCGGCGCCGCGAAACCAACTGTCGGGTTGCAGGAAGAACGGCACCTTAAAAGCGTCCGCTGCGCGGTAGCGGGCGTAGTCGGGCGCGGTGAAGAAGGACCGGTCGTTGATGTCGCCGGTCCACGGCGTCGTCAGCGATACGGGATTGCCGATCCGCCGCTCCTCCAGGCTGCCGGGCAACGGCAAGGCATCGGCCAGCGTGCGGCCGAACCAGCGACTGGAAAGACCTTTGTCGGACGGATCGAGCGCCCGGCGCCAGATCGCGCCGAGATCGGCGGTTGGGGGCGGGGTTGCGGCGTCCGCCTGCGCAGCGCCCCCGACGACGCCGAGGAACGGCGCGGCTGCCAGCGACTGGATCAGGGTGCGCCGTCCGATCACGACCGGGTCCATGCTCATATCGCCCATCTCTCTCCACTCCCGGTGCGGACGCTGACACGCCGTTCAATCTTAAGTATGACATTATTGATCGTAGCAGTGACTGGCAAGGGTTTGCTGCTGCGCTGCCTGCGCCAGCATTCTAAGGGTTTCTCGCGAACACGCAGGGGAAGCGATGAATTCCCCTGTGATCGAAGCTGTTACGGCGTTGCGCCTTTCGCTTCATTTCTCGCTCCGCGTGACGAGGCGAACAAAGAGAAGTATGACTTATTGACGAAAATGACTTTTCCGCTTATCGAGTCGGTGAAGGCGGCCGCGCCGCCAGAAAAAATAACCGGAGGGGTGTCCGTTATGCGTCATATGTATTTGGTGCAGGCTTCGATCGCCGCCTTGGGCAGTGCCCTCGCATCGCCGGCGGTGGCGCAGACGGCCACGCCGGCCGCACCCGTGCAGAGCGATGCGGCCGCCGATATCGTCGTCACCGGCGTGCGCGCCAGCCTCAACACCGCGCAGCAGCTCAAGCGCAACAGCGACCAGATCGTCGACTCGATTCAGGCGCAGGACATCGGCAAGCTGCCCGACGCGAACACCGTCGAATCGCTCCAGCGCATCACGGGCGTGCAGATCCAGCGCCGCTACGGCGAAGGCGGCACCGACGTCGATCATCGCACTCAGTCCGCCGTCGCGATTCGCGGGCTGACGCAGGTCCGCACGCTGATCGACGGGCGCGACACCTATTCCGCATCCGGCGGCCGCAATTTCGATATCGAGGCGCTGCCGCCCGAACTGCTCGCCGGCATCGACGTCTACAAGAATCCGTCGTCAGACGTGATCGAAGGGGCGATCGGCGGGGTGGTCAATCTGCGCACGCGGTTGCCGTTCGACCAGAAGGGTCAGGTCATCAACGTCTCGGCCCGCGCGAACTATTACGACCTCGCCGGCAAGGGCGGCGGCACCGGCTCCGCGCTGTACAGCAACCGGTGGCAGACCGGGCTTGGCGAGATGGGCCTGCTGCTCAACGCGGTCTACTCGCAGAGCAAGTATCGGCAGGATGCGCTGCTGGTGCAGCCGTTCTTCAACGTGACTCCCGGCACCTTCCCCGGCGCACCCGCGGGCGCACGCGCTCCGCTCGGGTTCCAGATCTATGACGATCTCGGCTCACGCAAGCGCTTCACGCTGGCCGGTGCCTATCAGTGGAACATGAGCGACCGGCTGCACCTCACCGTGCAGGGCCTGTACAGCCAGTACAAGTTCATGCGGCTGGGTCGGTACTTCTACAACACGACGCACGGCCAGAACCCGATCCCGACGCCCGGCGCGGCGTTCGCCTACGACGCCAACGGCGACGTCACCAGCGGCTCGTACAACAACATGGTGTTCGAATCCGCGCGCTACGATCAGGATCTGACCACGCGCAACGGCAACATCGCCGGCAACCTGTCGTGGGACGTCACCGATACGCTGACCACCTCGTTCGATGCGCAATATCTCAAGTCCAGCTACAAGGTCGACGAAAGCGGCTTCGTGCTCTCGCAGTTCGCGGGCGACGGTGAACTGCCTTCGGCCTCGCCCAACAAGAGCATCGTTGATTTCGATCTGTCGGGCGATCCGACCTGGACGGTGCGCAACCCAGGGCTGCTCACCGATCGCAACACCTATCACTTCGCCTATCTCGCCGATTACACGACGCGCAACAACACCGACCAGCTCGCGCTGAAGTACGATGTTCACTGGAAGCCGGTCGGTTCGGTCCTGAAGTCGCTCGACGTCGGCGTGCGGTATGCCAACAGCCACATCACGCTGCGTAATCTCAGCGACGGCTTCTGCACGTACACCACGGGCAATTCGGCGGCCTGTTCCGCGCCGAACGGCGGCGGCTACGTGCCGTACAGCACTAGCCTCGACCAGCTGACGATCGCCGGGCCATCGCCCGACTTCTTCAACAACCGCACCTTGACCGGCGTGATCTATCCCGGCTTCCCGGCCGGAAGCGTGTCGAGCAGCCTGACCGACACCTACAAGATCTTCGGTGCGACGCGGCGCGGCTTCTACCCGGCGGACATCAACCGTCAGCGCGAAGAGATCCTGACCTTCTACGCAAGCGGCAAGCTAGGCGGGACGATCCTCGGCCTGCCGGTGGACGGCACCGCCGGCGTGCGCGTGGTGCGCACCAAGACCTCGTCGAGCGGCTATCTGTTCCCGACTGATGCGACCGTCGATCCGACCAACCCGAACGACCTTACCGCGATCAACGTTGGTCGCACCTATACCTATGCGTTGCCGAGCGTGAACACGCGCGCCCTGCTCACCGACAAGCTGCAACTGCGCTTCGCCTATGCCAAGTCGATCGCGCGCCCGGACTTCACGCAGCTTTCCAACAACGTGACGCTCGGGCCGCCGACGGTGGTGAACCCCTCGACCGGACGGCCGAGCGGCTCGTCGGGCAACCCGCTGCTCGATCCGATCAAGGCGACGTCGTACGATCTGTCGCTGGAATGGTATTTCGCGCGCGCCGGATCGCTGACCGGCGGCATCTTCAAGAAGGACGTGAACGGGTTCCTGACGAGCGGTCGCGTGGTGCGGACGTTCAACAACATCCCGTATGACATCAGCACCACCGTCAACGCCAACGACGGGACGATCAAGGGCTTCGAGGTCGCGTACCAACAGTTCTACGATTTCTTGCCGGGCGTGTTCAGCGGGCTGGGCTTGCAACTGAACTACACGTTCGTCGACAGCAGCGTGGAGAATCCGTTCGCGGTGGCCGGCACGACGATCCCGACGCGCGTGCCGCTCGAGAAGCTGTCCAAGCACAGCTACAACATCGTCGGCCTGTACGAGAAGGGTCCGCTCAGCGCCCGCCTCGCGTACAGCTGGCGCGGCAAGTATCTCGACACCACAGTCGGCAGCGGCGCCAACGGTCAGCCGCAGATCCAAGCGCCCTACGCCAGCCTGGATGCGTCGATCAGCTACAATCTGACCAAGCACGTCAGCATGACTGTCGATGCGGTCAACATCAACAACCGCATGAACCAGACCTATATCGGCACGCCGGGCGAGCCGCTGCAATATACGCTCAACGACCGTCGCTTCGGCTTCTCGATCCGGGCGACGTACTGAGGCTGCGGACGTTCATCGAAGTTGGCTGGGGTGCCACCGACTGCCGCGCGTGGCTGATCGCGCGCGGCGAGGTGTCTGGTTCTTTCCTACGGTGCTGCCCGCTGCTGCCAGCCGATAATTGCTCTGTTCTCGGATCGCTCCCGCGGTTCGAGCATGTCCAAGCTCTGCCTGTACGACAAACGTACCCGACGGGCGTTTGTCGACGATGCCGAGATGTGGGCGGCACCACCGCAACGCTGATGGTAGCGCCGGCGTATCTCGTGCGGTCCCGAATGCGGTTGGGGCCAACGGCCATGGCGCCGACGATCCCATGGCACTGGTTGTGCCATTTCTATCTAGCGGGCGGGTGTCATTTCTATTTAGCGCCTACAATACATTAGTTTGATAACATTAGTTATGTTAAATGTCAGATACTTAGCCGTTATGTGCATACCGATTCAGTGGCGCTCATGCGAGCTTTTTTACCAAGCGCCTCAATCCTCCACTGGCCTCAGGCCTGATCCGACACGAGCCAGGTTAGTCAGGAACTCAGCGAATATCCGACCCTCTTCGATATCCTGGGACATTAGGCCTTCACGATGTTCGATCCGGTCAAGCCATTCCCGAACCTTCCTGCGGTAGATCTGGGCGTCCTGGCGTTCCACCAGCGCGCTGGCGATCGCGGCCGCTTGCATTGAGTAACCGTAGCCGGGCAGGCCTGCGGGACAGCGAGCCGTTTCCATAAATCATTCTCTTTCTCGAATAGAGCCAAAGGCGATGTGCACATTGACTTCTGGCCCTCGCCGAGAGCGTGGGGTGAATGGGCAAATTGGGCCGATCGAGGCGGAGGGGGATCGCCCGGCCTGCACCAGAGCGAAGCGTCGGGAAGGTTGGGGATACCGCCTCGATCGCCAAGCGGAGCGCTTGCGCGGAGACGGTCTAGCCCTTGCCCAGAGGGGGGATGCACCCATACGCGCTAACTTTAGGGTCCGTGCAGGCCATTGCGGGCATTCCGACGTCATGCGGAACGGAAGCGGACCACGCCGATCAACAGGTTCATTTGCGTAAGACCTGGCTATCGGTAGAGTCCCGCAAGTTTTTCCAGAGGGAGTACAAAGATCATGAACATTGGCGATCTGACCAAAGGCGTCGCAGAGGCGACGGGCTCGACCGACGCTGACGCGAAAAAGGCGATCACGGCCGTTTTCGACCAGATCGCGAATGCCGCAGCGAAGGGAGAGGAAGTTTCAATCCCGGGATTTGGCAAGTTTGCCGTGAAGGATCGTCCGGAGCGTCAGGGCCGCAATCCGTCAAACGGTGAGGCGATCACCATTGCGGCATCGAAGAAGGTGGCATTCACGCCCGCCAAGGGTCTGAAGGACAAGCTCTGACATCAACGTGGCGGCCACTCCGGGCGTCAGCCGGGAGCCGCGGACGCCGAGCATCCACTGACCCTTGGAAACGCTCGCCTCACGGAACAGGGCTTGCCGCTTGAGTGGTATCTCGCCAGTCGGCACCCCAAGCCGACCGAGGCGAGAAATCGTTTAAGGCGGTTGGACGGGGCCGGAAGATACTCTTCCGGCCCCGTCCTTTTTGATCGCTCGCTGAAATGCTGAACGGCGACAAACGGTGGTTGTGCGACGGACCGTTTCCGGCAGGCTTGTGGCCAAAGCTGCTGTCTAGAAGTCGCCACCATCGCCGACTGTTAAGCGCTCTTACTACCCTATCTATCGACGACCTTAATCAACCCGGCGATGTCCTGCCCGGTGGGCAGCTTCGTCCGGCTCGTCAACGTCTGGCTGTTTTCGTTCCACACCAACGTCGCTTTACCGGTGTCGGCATTGCGGTAAGCGTCGGTCTTCCCATCGTCGTCGTACACAAGCGCGGTGCCGTCATGCCCCGGAAACACGCGCAACTCCGTGAGGCGCTGCCGGGTCGCCGTGCTCGGCACCTGCTCGCCCAGCGGTACGATCGACCCGGCGCGCACAAACAGCGGCATACGGTCGATCGGCGCGGGCGCCGTGATCCACTGGCCGCCGGTATGCTTCTCGTTGGTCCACCAATCGTACCAGGTGGTCCCGGCGGGCAGGTAGACACGCCGGCTCGTCGCGCCCTGCTCGGTGACAGGTGCGACCAGGAAGGCAGGGCCGAACATATACTCGTCGCCGATGGTGGCGACCTGCGGATCGCTGCCGAAATCCATCCACAGCGCGCGCATGAACGGCGCACCCGTTTCGTAGGTCTGCCGGGCGAGCGGATAGATATAGGGCAGCAGGCTGTAGCGTAGCCGTAGCCACTGCGCGAGGATCGGTTCGGCCGCCGTACCATATTCCCAGATCGCGGTCGCCGGCCGCTGGCCGTGGATACGTAGCGTCGGCGTGAACGCATTGTACTGGAACCATCGCACGAACAGTTCGGGATAATCTGCGGCGGACGGCGCCATCGCCGTCGCCCCGGCCGGATCGACCAGCGGCGCGTGCGCGGGCTTCGGGCCATTGGGATACTGCCAGCCGCCAGTATCGCTCGACCAGTAGGCGATGCCGCTCGCGGTCATGTCCAGCCCGGTCGGCACCTGACGGCGCAGCGTCTCCCACGTCGCGTTGACGTCCGAAGACCAGAACAGGCAACCGTTCGCCTGCGCGCCGAGGTACGCGGCGCGGCACAGGATCATGTTGCGGGCGTCCGGCATGTCGTGCGCCGCACCTTGCGCCACGCTGGAGGTGTGCAACAGCGGGAAGACGTTATGATAGCGATCGCCCGAGCCGATCGAATAGAAGAACCCGTCCGGCACCAGATCCGGCTCGGTCTCGTCGAGCCAGGTATGGTCGAAGCCCTGGCTCAGGATATTGTCGCGGATGTGATCCCAATACCAGACGCGCGCGTCCGGATTGGTGGAATCGATCAGCGCGCCGGCCCGGTCGGATCGCACCGGCAGGCCATCCACGACATGCCCGTCCTTGTCCTTCAGCAGCCAGCCCTTGCTGGCGAGATCGTCGAAGTAGCGGCTTTCCTTCTCGAAGCGCGGCCAGACCGAGATGATCGATTCCATACCCGCGTCGTGCAACTGCCGGTTCATCGCGGCAGGATCGGGGAAGTAGGTGCGGTCGATGTCGAGCTGCCCCATCCGCGTCCAGTAGAACCAGTCGAGCACCATCATGTCGAGCGGATAGCCGCGCCGGCGATAGCCGGTGGCGACATCCATCAGTTCCTTCTGGCTCTCGTAGCGCGCCTTGGACTGGATCAGGCCGAAGGCGGCCTTGGGCGGCAGCGGCGTGCGGCCGGTAAGCTTCGCATAGCCGGCATAGAGATCGTCGCTCGTCTGCCCGGTGATGACGAAGAACGAAACCCGCTCGCCGACCTTGGACTGAAAACGGGTCTGGCCATGCACCCCCGGCGAGACCGACGTGGCGGACGGGTTGTCCCACACGATCGCATAGCCCTTGCTCGACACCAGCATCGGCACGCAGACCTGCTCGCCGGCGGGCGCGTCGTACCAGTGCCGGCAATCGATCGTGCGGCCTTTCAGGTCCAGTATGCCTTCCTGGTTCTGGCCGAGGCCGTAGAAATGCTCGTCCTCCGCCGCCGCGAAGTTCGCCCCGACCAGGAAGGTCGCCTCGCCCGCGACGTCGTGCGGTGCCTTGGACCAGCCGTTCAGCCTGATCTCTCCGCCAGCGGCGGTCCGCACGCTCAGCGACACCGGCGGGAGCGCGGGCGCGAAGTAGCGCTCCATCTGCGTCGGCGCCTTCGGCCAAGGCTGCGTATCGATCGTCACCGTCATCGCCGCGGTGCCGAAAGTGTCGCCAGTCGCCAACGTGCCATGCGTCCAGCCCGCCGCATCCGAACGGCCGGTAATGCCATAGCCCGGCTTGGCGGCGGCACGATCCTGTTCGGTCGCGATCGTGACGCGGACGATGTTGGGCGCGTATGGCTCGACCGAAACGTAGCTGCCATTACGATTTAGCGTCGCAAGCGGATCGGCCAGCGCCGGCGTTGCCGCAAACATCAGCGCGGTGGTGAGTGCGGCCGGGCCATAGCCAAAACGGATGCCCATGTTCTTCTCTCCCATCATGCGAGCGCGACCGTTAGCGAAGATGCCGAGGTGTTTGCTTGTTGTAGTGACGTTGAAGCCGCTGCGGTCGGGTCAGCCGAACCATAAGGGTCGGGGTCTCCACTGCTCAGATTTGGTGAAGCCAGCGGACTGCACCGCTGGCTTCACGTCTGTACGTTTCGGATCAGTAGGTGATGCGCGCGACGATGCTGATGCGGCGATCATCAACGACCGCATCGCGAGGACGGGTCTCGATACCGAAGTACGTCTGTCTCAGCGTGTTCAGCGTGTTCACACCGTCTACAGTCAACGAGAAATGCGGCGTGAAGTTGTAAGATACAGACGCGTCGAGTTGCCCAAAAGCCTTGTCAAACACCGGCAGATTACCGCTGCCGTTGCCAGCCGTGGTTTCGACGTACTTACTCCGCCAGTTGTAGGCGACGCGCGCGGACAGGTTGTTGCGCTCGTAGATGCCCACGATGTTGTAGTTGTACTTCGACAGAAGCTCGAGAGGAACCTGCGTGACCGGACCGGACACAGCCGGAGACGGCGCTTGCGAGTCCACGTAGGTGAAGTTCGCTTGCATTCCGAGGCCGCCCAGCGCGCCGGGCAGGAAGTCAAAGAACTGCTGATACGAAACTTCAGCACCCTTCACCTTCGCCGAGGTCGCGTTGCTATACGACGTCACGTCATAGTTGAAGGTTCGCCCGTCCGCGAACGTAACCGGGCGTGTCGTGATACCCGTCTGGATGTAGTTCGTGATGCGTTTGTAGAAGGCCGCTGCCGTCAATGAACCGGTGCGTGAGAAGTACCACTCTATCGTGCCATCCACGTTGGTGGACTTCATCGGCTTTAGGAACGGGTTGCCGCCCGAGGTAAGATGCAACTGGTTCTCCTGCGCACGCCCCGGCTCGATGATCGAAAGGCTCGGATTTAGCTGCGCGAACGTCGGCCGCGCGATGTTTTGCGAGGCGGCGATACGGATCTGCAGCTTGTCCGTCAGATGTGCGCGCAAGTTCAGGCTTGGGAGCACCGAGGTGTAGTTCCGCCCGAAGCTGATCGCTGTGTAATCGACCTGCCCGCTGCTCTGCGAGCCATCCGGGTTCGTGACGAGCGATGTCTGCTGGTTGAACCCGGAAACGTTCTGTTCCGTCCGGACCACGCGCACGCCGATGTTGCCGTCAATTGGAAGCGGGAGCGTGTCGGCCTTGAAGAACGCGACTGCGTAACCCGCGAAGGTCTTCTGGCTGGCATCGTTCGCGCCGCTTGGGAGATAGGCCGGCGTTGTGGAGATGCCCAGGTTCGCCCGTGTCGCGTCATAGTTGAGGATGGTGCTCAGCGGATAGGCGAGGAAGCCGCCAAATAGGTCGCCCTGCCCCCGATAGAAGTCGTCCCCGAAAGTGACGGAGGTCAGGCCAGGCACACTCGCCAGCCCGGTGTACCGATACCCCGTGTCGATGGTGTTGTTGCTACGGTCGGAATACCGGAACCCCGCCTTAACCGACTGGAGCAAGCCCCCGTCGAACCGGTATTCCGCGTCAAGACGACCCGACTTGTCGGAAGCCTTGGAGCGGTTGAGATCGTCCAGGTAGAAAGCGCTCGTATAAGTCGCCGGGTTCATAAGGCCCGTGGCAGAGGTGAGATGAATGACCGGCGTCGGTCCACTCGCGAAGTTCACGTTGAGCGAGTCGAGCGTACCGCCAAGACCGACGATGGAGCGCGTGTTCTCGGTCGTCGCGTCGACATATTGAAAGTCGGCCGTGACGGTGAGGTTCGGCATGGGCCGCCACTTCGCGTTGATCGAGTAATCGGTCGTGATCGAATGGCGCTCGTTCAGGCTGGTGTAGTCGCCGATCGGAACGTTCGCGAAGGTGCCGCTGCGGGTGTCACCGTTGGGCGCATAGGTGAAGGCCGCGCCGGGAACCGGCGTGATCGCGCCGTCGCTGGTGGTCGCGAAGAACGAATAATCGTCAAAGCGGAATTTGTAGTCGTTGCGAAAAACTTCGCCGGTGATGTCCAGCGTGCTGCTCGGTCGCCATTGCACGGACACGTCCGTACCGAGGCGGCGGCGATCGCCAAACACGTCGCCGATGCCGGCCCCGTGCGGCAGCGTCGTCGGCTGGCCGGTCCGACCGAGCGCAGCTGCCGTCGCGACATCGGCAGGCGTAATTGGCACCCCGTTGGAGCCCACTGACTGGTCCAGCGTATAGAACGGCTCTGCGGAAATGCGATCCTCACGAAAAGCTGTTTTTTGATAAGAGACGCTCGCCAGCACTCCGATCTCGCCGATGCCTGTGTTCCATCGGTCCGACAGCAAGATCGATGCGGACGGCTTAGACGTGCGCGCCAGATCGAAATAGCTGTTGGTGACGGACCCTGACATCTTGAAACCATCAAAGTCGAACGGCTTGCGGGTGCGCAGATTGATGGTGCCGCTCAGTTGGTCTTCGGTCAGATCGGCAGACGGATTCTTGTAGACATCAATACCCGCCAGTAGCTCGGACGGAATGTCTTCTAGGCTGAGCTGGTTGGCGGTACTCGCGGTGAAGATGTCTCGACCGTTCAGTTCCGTCCGGACCTGCGTTAGTCCGCGGATCGCTACCGAACTTCCCTCGCCGTAGGCGCGCTGGACCTGGATTCCGGGGATGCGTTGCAACGCCTCGGCGATATTTCGGTCAGGAAGTTTGCCGATGTCGGTCGCGACGATGGAGTCCACGATCTGCGAGGAATTCCGCTTGATCGCCTCAGCTGACTGCAGACTGGCACGCACGCCCGTTACGACGATGTCGGTTGCTGCCTCTGCAGGTTGAGATGCTTCCGTCTGTACGTCGCCAGCGGCAGGAGCCGTGTTCTGGGGAGCCTCCGTAGTCGCGCCGATGACGATGAAAGTGTTGGCGCTGCTTTCCTCAGCGCGCAGGCCGGTGCCTCGAAGCATCCGGTCAAAAGCGTCACTCACGCTCATCTCACCCACGACAGCCCTGGTCAGCTTGCCTTGCGTGGATGCGCGAGGTGCAACGATCTGGATACCTGCCTGCCTTCCGAGCGCGGCGACTGCGGTCTGGACCGATTGCGCCGGCACATCGAAACGGCGGGTCTGGCCTGACGCCGGTAGCGCTGCCATTCCGACGATGAAACTCGACGCCAGAAGCGCACCGCGATTGAATTTGTTGTTCATTGTATTCCTCCCCCTAAAGCTAAAGCTTCACAGCGCGGCTTGATCACCGCTAAACACCAAGAGACACGGGAATTGCGTTTCACTCCGAGCGCTGGAAAGATTATTTCATCGCCGAGGTGGTGGTGCTCAGATCACAAGATCGCGACGAGACTGCGGCTCGGAAGCGACGAAGGCCCGCTCCCCGCCACGGAGGCTGACCTTGACCACCGTTGCGGCTGCCTCGAAACCTGCCGACCCCGCCCCGAGATAGCTGAATTCGATCGGCAGCTTCCTCGCGAAAGAACCGCCAGCCGGTTGCTACCGGCCCATGCTGCAGCGATGCCACACAATGCCATGTCCTCACTCAAGCGAGATAGAGCGGTCAAGTACCCCGCTTACGTCATGACTGACCCGCGTGGTACCGGAAGTCGGTGAGTCGCGCCGACCCGGCTCCTGCGCAGTAGAGCCCGAGCCGCAGGCTCAGAAATCCGCCGAACACGTTATGATGAAGCCCGGACACCTCCATGCGGGTGCCGTGACGCTGCCAGGTGCGCCCCTCGTCGTACGAGTAATAGTAGGTGATGACGTTCTCGTCGTTGGTCAACCGCAACCTGACGCTACGAGCCGCGTGCGGAATCCGAGCCCATTCCAATTCTTGCGAATACTCGTATGCCTTCAACTGAGTGGGCGTGACGCCGAGACCGACGAATGCCTTGTGGTTGTAGAAGAGCAGAATGCCGGCCTCGACGTCGTCAACGAGGTCGAGCGTGATCTCGGCTGCGTAGCGGCGATCACCTACCAGACATGTCATTGGAGATGAGTCGGCCGGACCGGTGCCACGCGCTGCGAGTGCGAGAGCGCCCGGTTCGTAGACTGCCCGCTCACGCTCGTGCTTGCCGGGAGCATGAAACGACCATTGTACGCCGAAGCGGTTTTTCGCGAAGTCGTCACTGAGCGCAGGCAAAGCGGCGCCGGAAATACCTCCCGAGGGTTTGCGCAATGGTTTGCTCAGATCGCCGCCGAGTGCTCGGAACCAGCCGTCCGGGGTCCATTCCATCGGCTCGAGCAGCGTTTGGCGGCCGAGCGTACGAAAGCCGTTCTCGTAACCGTGATAGACCATCCACCAGTCGCCAGCGGGTCCTTCGACTAGCGTGGCGTGACCACGCGACCACCACGGCTCGGCGGTGCACTGCGTACGTACGAGCGGATTGTGCGGGCAATGCTCCCATGGACCGTGGACTGACCTTGATCGCGCGGCGATCACCATATGCCCCGTTACAGGCCCGGCGGTGCCGCCCACCGCAGTAACCAGATAGAACCAGCCATTACGGCGCAGCAGCTTTGGACCCTCGGGTGCAAAGTTCTCAACAACCCAGTCGTCGGGATAGCGCCAAGGCGCATATGCGGATCCTAGCTTGCCGTCAGTGGCGAGCCCGTCGTCGCTCAGGCGGATCTTGCGGATGCCATCGGTGAACAGGTAGCGGCGTCCGTCCTCGCCCACTACGTGACCGGGATCGATGCAACCGCGAATGCCGAGATCGATCGGGTCGCTCCACGGTCCATGGATGTCGTCTGCCCAGATGACGTAGATGGACCAGCCCTGCCCGTCTGGATCAGCGGGAATGTAGATGAAGTAGCGATCATCGTGCCGGACCAGATCGACGGCCCAGATGGTGCCCAGGTTGTGCTGCAGCGCTGGCCCGATGGGCGCCCAGTTCACCAGGTCGGTCGATTGCCAGATCACGAGAGCGGGGTAGGAATCGAACGACGAGAACGTCATGTAATAGACCTTGCCGTCCTTCAGCACGGTCGGGTCGGGATGATCGCCTGCGACGATTGGATTGCGGTACGTGCCGTCGCCGAGGTCTGCGCGACGCTGCCCATCGGCGCCTGCCCTCCACGTCGGCGCGCTAGCCATCTGCGCGCTGACGGAATCCACAACGGCCGGTATCACGGCGCCAGCCAGCGCGCCCTTCACGAGGCTTCGGCGGGAAACGGTCAAAACGTGTTCTCCTCGCGATCGGGTTCGATCGTGATCGATGGTCGAGATAAGATGTCGCACGTGATCCGCGGCTGGATCACACGAGCTTACCTGCGCGGATCAGTTCCGCGTACCAGTCCGCGCTGAGCTTCGGCGTGCGCAGCTGCGTCTTGAAGTCGACGTGGTGGACTCCGAAGCGGGTGCGATAGCCGTCTTCCCACTCGAAGTTGTCCATCAGACTCCATACAAAGTAGCCGTCGAGCAGATAGCCCTCCCGCACCGCACGCTGCATGTGCGTCATGCAGTTGCGCAGGTACATCACTCTGTCGGCATCGTAGACTTTTCCATCAGGCGACAAGACGTCATCGGCGGAGCAGCCGTTCTCGGAGATGAAGATGCGGTTGGGCCTCCACAGATCCGATACCAGCCGAATTCCCCAGTACAGCACCTCGGGCGCGACATAGAGCCACGGCGAGACCATGTGTGGCGAGTTAAGCAGATGCGGCAGAATGGCGTAACCGCTCTCGTGATCGGCTGCGGCCCGCACGTAATTGGGCGTATAGAGGTTCAGCGAGACAAAATCGAGCGGGCTGCCAATGATCTTCATGTCGCCCGCGCGTACGCGCGGTGCATTCCTGCCCTGCGCAGTCAGGTACGTGTCGAGATACTGCCCTTCCAGAATGGCGGTGAGGAACATCGCGTTCTCTTCGCGCACCGCAGCCTTGGTGGCGGCGATATGCTCGGGCGTTTCGATGACTGGCACGAACATCGTCGTGTTGTCCGCCAGCCCGACCTGCGTGCCGGGTCGCGCGGCGGCACGGATCGCCTGCACGCCTAGGCCATGCGCCAGCACGCCATTGTGGCGGATCTGGTTGACGTCACGCATCGGCAGCTTGAGGCCGGGCGCCTTCTGGCCGGTCATGTACGACAGGTCGGTGAAGCAGCGCAGCTCGTTGACCGTCATGATGTGCTTGACGCGGTCGGACAGCTTGCCGGCCATATAGCCGGCGTAATCGGCGAAGGCGTAGGCCGTGTCACGCGACTGCCAGCCGCCGGCGAGCCCGGTCGGCAGATCCCAGTGGAACATGGTCGCATGCGGTGCGATCCCGGCGGCGAGCAGCCCGTCGACCAGCCGTTCGTAATAGTCGACACCCTTGGGATTGGGCGCGCCACGCCCGCTCGGGAAGATGCGCGACCACGCGATCGAGAAGCGATAGGCGCCGACGCCCAGCGCCTTCAGCAGCGCGATATCGTCGCGGTAGCGGTGGTAGCTGTGGCACGCGACGTCGCCGGTGTCGCCGTTGGCGACCTTCCCCGGCGTGTGCGAGAACACGTCCCAGTTGGTTGGCCCGCGCCCGTCCTCGTTCACGGCGCCCTCGATCTGATACGCCGCCGTCGCGCAGCCCCAGACGAAGTCTCGCGGGAAGGCGCCGTCCGCTAGTGTCGGTCGTGGTCCCGCCTGCGCCGTCGCGGCGCTCGAGAGCGCTAGCGTTGTCGCGAGCGCGGCTCCCCCCGCCCCCAGTTCGCGACGACTGATATCGTTCATGATTTTGCTTCCTTTTGAAGCTGGCGCTCTGCACCGCCACGAAATCTCGCCCCGTCGATGAACTTGTTCCGACGTCAGCGTTGAATTTGGATTTTGAAAGCGGCGCCCGGCTGATGCGAAGTGCCATGGACCGCGTTCGCCTATTGGACCTTTATGATGGTGTGAGAGACAGCGCCCAACGTTCTGGGCGGAGTCTCGAGGATCACGAAGGTCTGCGGGCCGCTACGCCGTGCAATCAAACCGGTGTCGGCAAGCATGCGCTCCATGGCGAGATCGACAGGCATGCCGCCGATCACCGCGTTCGTACGCTTGCCGTGAGTGATCGAGCGCGCGGCGATAATCTGGATACCGGCCTGACGCCCCAACAGGCTTACCGCGGTACCGGCTGGCTGCTCCGGGATGTTGAACTCTCGATCTTGGCTATTGGCAACAACCGGGGCCGCGCAAAGAGCGGCACCTGCTGCCAGCACGACCCCGCTGACCGATTTCTGCACGCTGATCTCTCCCGCGAACCCGACCGTTCCTTTGCTAGAGACCCAGGCGCGTAAAAACTCTCCCTCGGAGGCAAAAATTATTGCGCCGCGGCGCCAATCACGATTTTCGCAGGGTCGCGGGTGTCGACGACGACTTTGAAGCTCTCGCCCACCGCATGGGCGAAGCCAGCAGGATCATCAGTGCGGAAGATCCCGTCGACCTCCTGCCCAGCCAGCGTGTCATTCAACAGCACGATCTTGCAGATGTTATAGCGATTGAACTCCTCCACCGCATGGCCGATTGTCTCGCCCGAGAGGTCGATCACCCCCTCGCGCCACGCCAACACCCGGTCGGCTGCTGAAACCGACCCCTTGCTGATTTGCGCCGCACTGGCGTCTCCGACGAACGCGCGGTCTCCTGCCACCAGACGTATCTTGTGCGCATCGGCACCTGCAGTCCACGTTTCGACGACCCCTTCGCTGACGACCACGTCGGCGCCATCGGCGCGCCGGCGCACCGAAAAGGCGGTGCCCACGGCGCGCACTATCACCGGCCCCGCCTGAACGACGAAAGGGCGCTTGGCATCCTTCGCCACGCGGAACCAGGCCTCGCCACGCCTGATGTTTACGTTGCGCTCCTTACCATCGAGCGAAACCGTCACCTCGCTGCTCGTGTTGAGCGCCGCGGTGGAGCCGTCCGGGAGCGGAACACGAGTGATTTCGCCGACCTCGGTCGAGTAGGTGCGGCCGCGACCGAACACGATGAGGCCGCCGACGATCGACGCGGCCAACGCACCGCCCACTGAAAGAACCAGCCGCCGCGACGGGATTGGCCGCTCGGCAAGCGGCCGCGCTTCCGGAGCGGATGGCTCCGCAACCGCTACGTCGAGCGCAAGCCACGCGACCTGCGCCTGCAGGAGGGCTCCGGGGTGTCGAACGTCTCGTTTCAGCCAGACCTGAAGCTTGGCCTCGTCCGTCGCCGTCCAGTCGCCGGAGTCCATCCTCACAACCCAGGCGTTCGCTTCGTCATCTCGGCTTGTGGAGCTCACCTCGATCATCCGAGCCCCCGCGCGATCTGTTCGGCAACGCTCATCTCGGTGTCCGCCTGCTCCTCAGCCACGCGCCACGCGGCACGGATCAGCTTGAGTCCCAACCAGATCTGCTTGGCAACGGCCTTTTCCGTGATGCCGAGATGGTCGGATATCTGCTTTTGAGACCAGCCTTCGATCTTTCTCAGCTCGACGACGCGGCGGCATCGTTCGGGCAGATCCGCGATCAGCACCAGGAGCTTGCGGTAGGCAAGCTTGCCAGCGGCGATTTGCTCCGGCGAGGGGCGATCGTCCTCGAACGCGTCTATTTCGGCGATCGCCTCGAACGATATCACTTGCTGTCGTTTTAGCCGACGCAGCAGCAGGTTGCGCACGATCGAATGAAAGTAGGCGTAGGGGCTGTCGATGTGATCCACCTCGCGTAGCATCGCTAGACGGCAATAGGCCTCCTGTATCAGCTCGTCTGCGTCGGCGGCGGGGATCCGGCCCCTAGCAAGCCACGCCCGCACACGCGGCTCGTGCGGCAAGATCTCGCGCAAAACCCACGTAGCGATTTCGAGACGTTGTCGCGATAAGCGGAGATGATCGTCAGCCACTTCGCCTTGCAAACCCCGCTCTGTGTGCGCACGCCCGTTGACCGCCGCTCACTGCCTTATTTTCTCTAATGATTGGCGATCAACATAATGGCAATGGTTCGTATTCGCCCAAGGCATTAGCGCCGCGTCTTTTGCTCGCTTCGGCCGATTGCAGGACCGATCATCAGCCCTTCTGATTATTCTAGAACCTGAATGTCAAAAATGCCATGCCGACTGCGATGTCATAATTCCACATCGTACGTCCGGTCACTGCCGCGATAGCGCGTAACCGCCTGTGCGAGCGCGAGTGTCGTGTCGCGGGAGCGGGTCATTGCGGAAGCATCTCGATCATGACGACGTCATGATCGCGCATCGGAAAAGCGAGGTGGCCGGTCCCGTCCGTGCTAACACGAATGACGCTGGTTACGGGTTGGTCCGTTGTCGCTGCCTGCAACTGTCGAAGCTGTGCGTCGCTGAGAACAGCCGGACGCCCCATTTCGAGGTAGGAAGAGTAGCCATCGTTCTGGTGAAAACCGGTACGGCGTACCCGTACGGTATAGCGCCCTGGTTTTAGGCCCGCGACGCTGACATCAAGGGGCGGCGCCGGAGCGGGCACGCGCAGCTTGGTGAAGAACGGGCGATTGCTGACCGATTGCTCTGGGAGGACGTCACGCCACGCGAGCAGCTGGATCGTGCTTCCCTTGCGCGCCGCGATGCTCTGCTCGTCATTTGTCGGGAGTTCCTGGTCGCCGAGCTCAGCCAAATACTTGTAGGCGAACCACGAAGCCTTCCGGATACCTTGCGGCGTCATCAGCCCGAACCCTCCTTCAAACGGCTTGGCCTGAGGACCGGGTTCTTCGAACAAGTCGCTGTACGTCCAGTAGCTCATGCCCTGCGCCAAGCCTTCGGTTCGCCGAAGCTTGGAGAGAATGTAGGCAGCGCTGAGGTAATCATCGTGGATCGGATCGCGCGGATTGTAGCTGGTACTCCATTCCGTAAAGAAGAGCGGCAGCCCGGGACGGCCTGCTGCGTCCATTTGCTCGCGGACGTTGCGCACGTCCTGCACCACCGCGTCGGGATTGCGCGACAGCTTGTTGTCGCCCTCCCCCTTCTCATCAAGGAAGCCGCCTTCCACGCCGTAGGTGTGCGTCGTCACGAAATCGACCGGCACCTTGTTCTTCGAAGCATAGGCCAGCAGTTCCGGTACCCATGCAGCGCCGGCTGTGGCCGGGCCACCGATCCGCAGACTCGGGTCGATCGCCTTAATGGCACGCGCGGTGCGGCTGTAATAGTCGAAATAGGCCTGCTGATCACCCTTCTCCCAGAAGCCGGCGAGATTGGGCTCGTTCCAGAACTCAAAGTACCAGCTTCGCACCTCCCGCGCGCCGTAGCGCGCGACGAGGTGCCGCACGAAGGCATCCACCAGCGACACCCACTTCTCTGGCTGAGGATGCGAGGTGTTGCCCTTCCAGTAGAAGATCGTCTGATTCGACTGCTTCATGGCGTCGGGCGTGAACCCAAGTTCAACAAACGGCTTCAGGCCCATGCTTAAAAGTTGATCGTAAAGATTATCGATCCGGTCCCAGTCGTAGACCGGCTTGCCGTCGACCTCCCGATACACGCCGAGTTGATCCGCGAATATGTTGTGGAACCGGATGTAGCGGAAATGCAGCTCCTTCTGGACCAACCGCAATTGGGCGAGACTGTCCGGCCTTATCAATGTGCCGGGGAAGTCGGAGCCGACCGACAGCTCCGCCATTCGGTTCCGCGGATGCGTCTCGCCACCAGCGTCGATGGCGATCACGCGCGCAGCGGCGGGGCTAACCGCATGTGACGGCTGAGGATACGCCACACTGGCGATCATCGCCGCCGAAAGGAGTGTGCTTCGCAACGACATCAAAAGGATCTCCTCGTGTTTGCCGACTGCAAGCCAAGCGTCACCTTTTCCCAGCGTTGGAGCGCCACTCACAAGGACGCTGCCCAAACGACGACGTCGCAGTCTTTAGAATGGCGACCGGGGGGATCACCCCGGTCGCTGGTCGCGTTTGGCTCAGAAAGTGATGCGCGCGGTTCCGCTGATCCGTCGGTCATCGATCGAGATGTTCTGCGGGCGGGTCGACAGTCCGAAATAGTCGGCAGTGCGTGTGCTAAGCAGGTTGCGGCCATCTACCGTCAGCGCAAAATGTGGCGTCACATTGTACGTAACTGACGCGTCGAGGTACCCCAGCGGCTTGGCGAAGATCGGGAGGTTGCCGGTACCGTTACCGGCTGTAGTCTCCAGATATTTGCTACGCCAGTTGTAAGCCAGACGCGCAGAGACTTTGCCCAACTCATAGATCCCGACCACATTATAGCTGTACTTCGAAAGGCCCTGCAGCGGTACATCTGTCACCGGGCCGCTGGTCGCCGGACTGGGAGCTTCGGAATCAACGTACGTGAAGTTCGCCTGCAGCCCGAGCCCCTTGAGTGGCCCAGGCAGAAAATCGAAGAACTGCTGATACGCAGCCTCAATGCCTTTGACAGTGCCGTTCGAAACGTTGTTGTAGGAGGTGATGTCGTACGAATAGCTCTTGCCATCCGGAAAAGCGATATTGCTCGTGACAACGGCAGTCTGAATGTAGTTATCAATCCGCTTGTAGAAACCCGCCAGTGTAACTGACCCTGTCCGTGCGAAATACCATTCAAGCGATGCATCGAAGTTCTTCGACGTCATCGGCTTGAGAGCCGGATTACCTCCCGTCGAGGAGTGGATCTCATTCAGCGTCGCCGTACCCGGCTCGTTAAGCGTTAGATTCGGGCTGAGTTGATCGAAGCTGGGACGGGATAGATTGGCAGACGCGGCCAAGCGGAACTGGAGCTTGGGCGTGAGGTGCGCCCGCAAGTTAAGGCTCGGTAGAAACTTCGTGTAATTCTGATCCTGACCGATTTGCTGGAACACAGGCGCGCCACTGGCCTGTGTGCCGTCAGCCTGCGTCACGATCGGAACGAGTTGATAGAACCCCGACGTTGAGACACTCGTATGCACGACGCGCACACCGATGTTTCCATCGACCGGAATAGGTAGATTGCTGGCGTTGAAAAAGGCTGCTGCGTAACCCGCATAATCCTTGTCCGAGACCGCATAGGAGCCGCTCGGGTAATAGGTGGCCGACGTGTTGATCCCTAGCGCCTGCAGGGTGGCAGGATAATTGGTGACGATGCTGCGCGGGAAACTGATGATGTCCCCAAACAAGCTGGCGTCACCACGAAAGAAGTCCGTCAGCCCAACCAGTTCAGAATTCGGAAGCCCTGGCGCGACACCGACGTAGCGATACCCCGTATCGGAATAATTGTTGGTGCGATCGGAGTATCGAACGCCAGCCTTGATGGACTGGAGGATCCCGCCGTCAAAGCGGTACTCGCCGTCTAGGCGGAACGATTTGTCGGTGCCGACGGTGCGGTTGAAATCGTCGAGGAAACCGCCGTCGCTATAGTTGGCAGGATTCAGCACGTACCCAGCCGGTCCAACCTGCATCGACGGCAGCGCGCCGCGCAGATCCTGCGAAAAGGTCGGTGCGGTCGACGAGAGGATCACGATCGAACGTGTCGCGTACGATGTGGCACGGACATATTGGCCGTCGGCGGTGATCGTCAGATTGGCGGATGGCTTCCACTTGATGTTCAACGAGTAATCCGTCGTCACGGAATGCCGCGTCGCAAGGCTGGTGTTGGAGTTGACGGGCACGTTCTCGAACGTACCGCTCGTCATGTCACCGTTTGGCGCAAAGGTGAACGGCGCGCCGCCAAGCACGTCGATCGACGCGCCGCCGGTATTCGCGAGCCAGCTGTAATCGTCGAAACGGAACTTGTAGTCGTTGCGGAAAATCTCGCCAGTCAGCTCGAGCGTGTCCGTTGGTCGCCATTGCAGTGCTGCATCGATGCCGAACCGCTCCCGATCGCCGAAATGTTGCCCGATGCCGCCGCCGTGCTGCAAAGTCGTGGTCTGGCCAACTCGGCCGAGCTTCTGCGCGTTGGCACTATCGATCGCGTTGTTGGGCTGGCCTGCCGCGTTCAGGCTCGTATCCAAGCTGTATGCCGGCTCAACGTTTATCGTATCCTGCCGAAAGGTCGTCTTCTGATAGGATGCATCAACGAGCAGCCCGATCTCACCGATCCCAGTGTTCCAGCGATCGCTGAGCAGGATGGAGCCGGACGGGCGACTGCCACGCGCGAGGTCATAGTAGCTTTGTGTCGCGGTCGCGGAAATCTTGAACCCGTCGAAATCGAACGGCTTGCGCGTGCGGAAATTGATCGTTCCGGCTAACTGATCCTCGATCATGTCAGCCGACGGATTCTTGTAGACGTCGATGCCCGCAAGTAGCTCTGACGGTACGTCCTCAAGGGTGAGCGCGCTGGCGCTACTCGCTGTGAAGATGTCTCGACCGTTGAGTTCGGTACGCACCTGCGTCAGCCCGCGGATTGCGGCCGAACTACCCTCTCCGAAATTCCGCGTGATCTGAATGCCTGGAATTCGCTGCAAGGCTTCAGCGATATTGCGATCGGGCAGCTTGCCGATGTCTTCGGCGACGATGGAGTCGACGATCTGCGCCGAGTTCCGCTTGATGTTCTGCGCGGATTGCAGACTGGCGCGAACTCCGGTCACGACGATGTCACCAGAGGGCGCATCGGTTCCGGCCTGGGCCGATGCTACGTTCTGCGCTGCCGGGTCGGCCAACGCCCCCGCCGCGTTGTAATCGTGCATTGAAGATGCCGCAGGATCCACAACGGCGTAAGTCTGCGGTCCGGTGGCTTTCACAACGAGGCCTGTAGCAGCGAGCAGCCGCGACAGAGCTTCATCCACCGACATGGTGCCTCGGACGGCCGGTGTCTTCTTTCCATCGGTAAGCGCGCGCGCGGCAACGATTTGAATGCCGGCCTGATGCCCGATCATCGCGATCGCGGTCTCCGCCGGTTGGGCGGGAACGTCAAACCGCTTCTGTTGCGCGAATGCCGGCTGCGCGATCCCGCAAAGAACGGCGGCGGATGCGAACAAACTGACCTGACGGTGGAAACTCATACTCTCTCCTAGCGCTTCTTCTGGCGTATCGCCTCGGCGGGTAGGAGACCCCAGCCTAAAGAATCCTTCCGTTGGCTGACGGAATCTTTTTGCCGATCAGAATCGCATTGCTATCGCTCTGATCCACCGGCACCCTGAGGGTCTGCGCGACCGATTGCGCAAAACCCTCCGGATCGTCAGTGCGAAAGGTGCCGTCGAGCTTCTCGGCCGTCAGCCGTGGATCGGCGATCATCAATTTGCGATTGTTATACCGGTTGAAGTCCTCAACGGCGTCAGCCAGCGTCTCACCGTCAAGGTCGATGTCGCCCTCCCGCCAGGCAAGCGCGCGGTCGACAGCTGATGGAGACGCAGGTGTGAGCCGAATGCTGGCATCGTTCGCGATGAAAGCGCGTTCACCGGCGGCGAGGCGTAGCCGGCCCTGTCCCTCTATTGCGGACCACGCTTCGACCACTCCCTCTGTAACAAGCACATCCACCCCCGCAGCGCGCATCCGAACCGAAAATGCCGTGCCGACGGCGCGCACCAGAACGCTCCCTGCCTGTACGACGAACGGGCGATGGGGATCCTTGGCGACCCGGAACCATGCTTCGCCTCTGGCGAGCCGCACATCCCGCTGACGCCTCCCAAGTCTGATCCTGAGTTCGCTGGCGCTATTGATCGTCGCCGTGGAACCGTCGGCAAGCGGCATCCGGCGTATCTCACCAAGCTCGGTCTGGTAGGTCGTGGCCGACTGCATCCAGAACAAACCTCCGACAACGGAGGCGGCGAGCGCGGTCATCCCGCTCAGCATCAGCGCGCGTCGGGACACCTCGATACCCGGACGGTCGTTGACACTCTGATCGGGCTTCGCGTCGTCCAGCGCTATCCAAGCCGCTTGCGCCTGCAGCAAGGCTCCCTGGCGCCGGCCGTCGCGCGCAAGCCAAGCGTTCAACTCCTGTTCGTCGGCTTCGGACCAGTTACCGTCCATCCGCGCCACCCAGGCGGCCGCAGCGTCGTGAACATCGTCCATCGCGTTGCCGGACATCAGCGGCCTCCCTCGTTGTGGACGGATGAACCCTGGCGTTCCAGCGCGGCGCTCTCCGCGCGGTTCCACTGCTCACGGATGATGCGGACGCCGATCCAGACCTGCTTCTCCACCGCCTTCTCCGTCGTCCCCAGATGCGTAGCGATCTGCCTTTGAGACCAACCTTCGATCTTCCGGAGGCGTACGATCGTCCGGCAGCGGTCCGGAAGGCGGGCGATGATCTCCAGCACCCTCTCGTAGCTCATTTTACCGCCGGCGAGCTGTTCAGGCGATGGCGCCTCGTCCTCGTACGCATCTATCTCGGCAATCACCTCGAATGGAACGATCCGCTGACGCTTCAGTCTGCGGATGAGGAGGTTGCGCGCGATTGAGAAAAAATACGCCCGTCCGGAATCGATGTGATCGATGCTCGTAAGGGCGGCAATACGGCAGTAGGCGTCCTGGACGACCTCATCCACGTCTTCAGCCGAAACACGGGTTCGCCTGAGCCAGGAACGTACCCAAGGCTCGTGAGGGAGAACCTCGCGAGCCACCCATCGCGCGATCGTACGCCGGTCGTCCGCAGTCGGCCGATTGCTCAATACCCCATCCCTGAATAGCTGCTACAATCACCAAGAGACCTGGCGCGAGGATTTCCTTCCTCAGTGTGTTCCCGTGTTTGTACATTCAGCGGCTAGGATTGAACTTGGCATTTGAGAGACCGTGTCAGAGCGGTAGCGTAATGGTAGACGATTGAGTTTCGATATGATTCCAAGGGTTGCGACATTGGCGCGGCGGTGGAGCCGTGCCTGAGGGTCGCGCCCACCTTGGACTGCCTTCACGCGGATCAGAAAGGGTCGTTAAGTCTGCTCAATCGCGATACCTCAATGCCTCCAGAAGAAGACTGAAGGCAGGAGAGGGTTGCCGCCGGCTGGGGGTAGTACAGGTAGTGGCTGTCGAAGGGTTCGCACCAATCTTCTAACACTCGAATGAGGCGACCATCAGCAATATAAGCCGCAACGTGATCCTCGACCATTAATGTGCTACCGTTTCCGGCAACTGCTGCATCGATGAGAAAGTCCACGTCGTTTAGGACCAACTGCCCCTCAACCTTTACATTCAGCTCCCGACCGTCGTCACCCGGAGCGGCAAAAAGTAGACGGCTGGCCGCCAACGGCTTCGTCCGCTCCTATCGGTGCAAAGCTCTTCTGGAGCTAAAAGCGTTTCCGCACGAGCGCTAAAGTTAGCGCGTATGGGAACACGTCGCATCCTCAGCCGGACAAGTGGGCGGCGCTGGTCGATGCCTTTGTCCGTCACGTCGTTGCGCGGTACGGAGCGACAGAAGTGCGAAGCTGGTACTTCGAATTCTGGAACGAGCCCAACCTCGCCGGGTTCTGGGAAAAAGCGGACCAGCAGGCCTATTTCGATTATTACGCCCGCACAGCGCGGGCGATCAAAGCGATCGATCCGCAACTGCGGATCGGTGGACCATCCACAGCGGGGGCAGCCTGGGTTCCGGAGTTGCTGGCCTATACTGCCAAGAACAAAGTGCCGGTCGATTTCGTGACGACGCACACCTACGGCGTCGAGGGCGGCTTCCTTGATGAGAAGGGCGAAGGCGACAACAAGCTATCGCGCAACCCCGATGCCGTGGTGCAAGACGTTCGCAAGGTCAGGGCGCAAATGGATGCGGCGGGCCGTCAGGGGCTGCCGCTGTTCTTCACGGAATGGAGCACCAGCTACAATCCGCGTGACCCGATCCATGACGACTATCTCAGCGCCGCGTACATCCTCTCCAAGCTGCGGCGCACCGAGCATCTGGCGCAGGGTATGAGCTATTGGACGTACAGCGACCTGTTCGAAGAGCCTGGCCCGCAGACCATGCCGTTTGAAGGCGGCTTTGGGCTGATGGCGCCGCAGGGGATCCGGAAAGCTTCATGGTTCGCTTACAAGTATCTGGCCGATCTCGGCGAGGAGGAGTTGCCGACCAACGACGACCAGAGCATCGCCGCCCGCAAGGGCAAAACGGTTCAGCTGCTCGCGTGGCGCGATGTCCTCCCGGAGCAACCGGTAAGCAATCGCCCCTTTTTCACCAAGCTGCGCGTGCCCGCACACGCGGCTCCGCTGTCGGTCAGTGTCGCTGGCCTAAAGCCTGGACGATATCAGCTACGGGTGCGTCGAACCGGGTTCCAACACAACGACGCCTGTTCCAGTTATCTCGAGATGGGGCGTCCGACCGTGCTGACGAGCATGCAGCTTCGGCAGCTACAGGACCAGGCCACCGACGAACCCGCGATCAGCGCGATTGAGGTCGGCAAGAACGGCACTGCCCACGTGGATCTCCCGATGCGGGACCATGACGTCGTCATGGTCGAAATGAGCCGCATCTAGCACTCAAAGCAACGACCGGAGTTTAAGACCGTCGGACGGCAGTGCAGCGGAAAGCTGCAGACGGCGAAATCACCATTTAAGGGAGAAATGCGCCGTGATGACGTCCACCTGGTTCAAACGTACGGCCGCTGGTATCGGCGCGTCTTGCCTCGCGATCACGCTGGCAACGGCAGCCATGGCCGAGCCGATGGCGCTGCTGGACCGCAACGGCGCTCGGGTGGCGATTTGAGCCTTATGCCCCCAATATCTCCGGGTAACGATCGCGATGGATCCCTCGCTTGCAGCGGGACAACCGGGCGCTGGACCGATCGCCAAGCCGGATACGACCGGATGGACGCACACCAACGGTGCCGTTGGCGACGTGTTTGCGTCGCCGAAGCTCACGCTCACGATCGATGCCAAGCCTTGGCCGGGCGCGCCGACGCAGATGGATCGATATTTCGCGCCGGCGCTTCCGCCGGTGAGCCTATCCATCAGCGACGGCGCAGGCGGCGTCTTGGCCAAGATGACTGGCTGGGAGATGGCGCCGGTCATGGTCAATGGAGAGAAGACGTTCCGTGTGGGTGCTTCCTTTGATGCGCCGGGCGACGAGCATTACTATGGCTTGGGCCAGAATCAGGAAGGTGCCCTTGATCTGAAAGGGCGCCAAATCGACTGCGCGCACAACTATGACGCGCCGGCAGGCGAGACGGTATGCGTGCCCTTCATGGTGACCAACAAGGGATACGGCATCGTCTGGGACAATCCTGCCCGCACGCTGGTGTGGCCTGGGCTGCATGGTACGACACGCTGGCAGTCGCAGGTCGGTGAACGCGTGTCGTTCTTCGTCATCACGGGCAAGACCACGGACGAGATCTATGCCGGCTATGCTCGACTGACTGGCGCGACGCCGCTCCCGCCGAAGGCCGCGTTCGGCCTTATTCAGAGCAAGGCACGCTATGAATGCCAGAAGGAACTGCTCGACGTTGCGAACGGCTATCGCCAGCGCGGTTACCCGCTCGACGTCATGGTGCTCGACTGGTTCTACTGGACACGAATGGGCCAGCTCGACATCGATCCTACCTATTTCCCGATCCGAAGGGTATGAACACCGCGCTGAAGGCGATGGGAATGCGCTCCATTCTCAGCGTCTGGCCGCGCTTTGAGCGGGAGTCGCGGTATTTCGAGACGCTACGTGCAAAAGGTTGGCTGTTAAAGGACAAGGACGGCAACGTCGTCGATGGTCTGCCGGTGCGCTATGACCGTGCCGGCGCGCTGATCGACAGCACCAACCCAGAGGCACGTGCCTGGTTTTGGGAGCATATTCGCGAAAATCTCGCCTCGCAGGGATTTGACTGGTTTTGGCTGGATGAGACCGAGCCAGACCTGGTGCCAGACGGCAGCTTTTACTCAATTGGTTCGGCGACCGCTATCATAATCTCTTTCCACAGCTCCATGTCTCCGGTGTCGCCGATGGTTCACAGCGCGATCGACCCGATGTCCGAAACCTGATCCTGTCGCGCGCGGCATATCTCGGATCACAACGCTACGGCGGCCTGTTCTGGTCGTCGGACGTCCATTCGACTTGGGAAGCGCTTCGCGTCAGGTGCCGACCGGCCTGAACTTCACCGCCTCTGGCCTGGCATATTGGAGCAGCGACACTGGCGGATGGCAGTGGCCGATCGGGCCCAAGGCAGAGCATCCAGTGCTGGTCGATCCCGCGGGCGCGACGGCGATGGCGCCGGATTATACCGACTATCCCGAGCTTTTCGTGCGGTGGTTCGAATACAACACGTTCACGCCGACGTTGCGCATCCACGGCCAGCGTCCGGCGACTGCGATCTGGGACTATGGCAAGGCTGCCGAGCCCGTCCTCGCCAAAATCCTGAAGCTGCGATACGCGCTGATCCCGTACCTTTATGCGCTTGGCCGGCAGACCTACGAGACCGGTACACCCTTCATGCGCGGGCGATCGTCGCGAACGCGGCAGACAGGCCCGTGCCGCTCGATGTGTAAAGCGCCTGATTTGCAGTTGTTGCGCAGGTCTGCATCTGTGTCGAAGCGCTAGTGTCGATTGAAACCGTCCAGATGTCGATGTTGCGGGACTTCGCGACAGCGCATGCGGCAAGAAAACGGTAGTTATGGTAGTCGGGTTTTGCGGAAAAAAAAGGAACCAGCGGCAGAACTTGATCGCGCAAGCAACATGCGCGACTGGGTAGCACGCGAAGGTACAGTGTCCGCGCTGACCAGCCGGCTGGCGGATGTCGCCAGTGGTCATATCACCATCAATCATGAGCCCGGGGCGTCTGCCCTCAACCGGCTGGCCGCCATAGCCGACGGCATCAATCTCGAGCTTGCGCAACAGCGAGCAAACCCGACGCCGACCATAGTGTCCCCGGTTTGACAGATCGATCGCGACGACCTCGAGCGCTGAGGCGCTACAGGCGTCGCCTGCCCTAGCATCTGCCGGCGATCAGGCCGTCTTCTCGTGCAGCGCTACAACATTCTCGAACAGTTTTTTGACCTGATGCTTCGGCGACGCCGCCAAACACGCATCGATCGCAGCCTGGTTCAATTTCCGCCGTGCGTTCGTCAGGGCTCCACCACCACCCACCGCTTCGGGAGCGGGCGCCGCTCCCTTCGTCACCGGGGCGGCGTTGGCGCTCTCGGCAACCTGCGTCGCTTCGATGACGCGCAAGCTATTCGCTGCGATCGCCGGATCAACCCGGATCGGGGGCATCTGCGGCGCCCGTATCTTGGTCCGCTCGATCAGGTGTTTCTCCGCATAATAGCGGACCTTCTTTCCGTAGGTCGCGTACATGCCGCGCCGGAAGACGATCAGATCGTTCTCCGGCAGAAGCTCGACCTCCTGCGGCAGCATCAGCGGCCGGCGCTGGTCGGACTCGGACGTCGAGCCGCCTCCCCCGCCCCACGTCCCCATCGAGCGCGAGCGCGCCTTGTACGTGTAGCTGCCGAGCTGGTCCGAGATCTTCTTCGCCTCGGACAAGGCAGCAGGACGCAACACCAGCCGGACGGCACAGTTACGCTCGATGTCGGCCGCTACCTTGTCGCCATAGACGCCCTGGATCTGCTCGAGCGACTGGAACGCCGGCAGCATCCGCAATCCATAGCCAGCGACATAGCTGAAGGCGTTGGCCAGCACGGTGCATTTGCCAAGGCTCGCGAACTCGTCGAGCGCAAGCAACACCTTGATCTGATGCTTGCCGTCCTTCGGTAGCTCGCGGACGTTGCGGTCGATGAGCTGCTGGAAGAGCAGGCCGTAGATCGGGGCGACCCGCTCCAGATCGTCCGGCGAGACGCCGAGGTAGAGCGAGATCCGCTTGTCGCGGAACTCGCTCAGATCGAAATCGCTCTCCGACGTCGCCGCATCGACATAGGGGTTGAGCCAGGCATTGATCTTCGACGTGACCGACTGGCGCAGACCGGAGAACGTGTTGGCGGACGAGCCGGTGTAATCCTGGATGGCCGAGACGCACGCGGTCGACAGCGGCTTACCAGCCTTTTCCCGCGCCGCGATGATCTTCGGGAACCGCCGTTGGGCATCGGGGGCCGCGAACTGCCGATAGACCTCGCCGATCGTAAACGGGAGTGCATCCTCGCCATCGTCGACGGTCGCGGCGATATAGGCGGTCACGCCGAGGAAGGCGGTTCGAGCACCCTCAGCCCAGAACTTCTCACCCGTGAGGGGATCGGGGTAGAGCATTGCCGCGATCTTCTGAAGCTCGTTGATGACCGCGACCGGGTCTCGCCGGTTGATGTAGCCAAGCGGGTTCCACCGCACGGTGCGGCCGCTCGGATCCAGCGGATTGAACAACAGCACGATCTGGCGAAGGACGTCTTTCCGATAGCCAGCGGTGTTGTCGTAATTCTCCTGCTTGATGTCGAGCACGACCAACGAGTCCGGCCAGTCGAGCAGGTTGGGAATGATGACGCCCACGCCCTTGCCGGCGCGGGTCGGCGCTTCGAGCATGACATGCTCGGGCCCGCCAAAGCGCATGACCTTTCCGTTGAACTTGCCGAGCACGATGCCGGTTTCGGACAGCAACAGACCCTTCTTGACCTCTGGCGCGCGCGCCCAGCGCGCCTCGCCGTGCAGCTTCTGGCGCGTGAACAGCGTCGATACGATAACGACGACGGTCAGGACGAGGCCAATGCCGAAGCCGATCAGGAACGGCTGATAGACGAGCGGATAGCCCTTCAGCGCCCAGAGCGCGGCCGGCACCTTCCGCCACGGCGTATGCACGCTCAGCAGATGCGCCTTGAACAGAACGGCGACGGCGCCGATTGCCGCGCTCAGCACCAGGCCGATGATGGCCAGGAACGCGATCGCACCGGGTTGCGTCCCTTCGTCGCTCCGCATCCACCTACCGCTCATGCTACCCTCCTCAGTCGTTCGGCTTGCTTGCTGGATCGAACCACACTTCCGTCATGCGGTAGCGCGCCGGCTGTCCCTCACCGGGAGGGAGCCGGTGCATCTGCACGACGATATCGACGAGAGAGCGCAGCAAGGACCGAATGTCGTGGCGATCGAGATCGTTGCCGCCTTCGGACTCCTTGACCAGCAGCGTGAGCTGCTCGAACGCGCCCTCGGCCGTATTGGCGTGGACCGTGGTGATCGAGCCGGGGTGGCCGCTGTTGACGTTGCGCAGGTAGAAGAACGCGGTGCCGTCGCGCAGCTCCTGCAGAAGGATGCGGTCGGGCCGCATCCGGAGCGCCGATTCCAGCAATTCCTTGGCGCCGGCCTTCTGAAGGCTTTTCCCGTCCTTGGCGTACATCATGTGGACGTGGTTGCGCTGGGGCACGACCAGCTCGCGCGTGTCCTCGATCGTCAGGATCCGCTCGTATTCCGGGATCAGCTTGATGAGCCCTTTGGAGAAGCTCGTCTTGCCCGAGCCGGTCGCGCCGGAAATCAGGATGTTCTTGCGGGCCTCGACCGCCAGCTTGAAGAACGCCCGCCAATCGCCGGCCTGGCGCAGGGCCAGCAGGTCGGCGTCGACCTCCTTGTGGAGGCCATGCGCGCGAACCTCGCTGAACAGACCGGCGGCCTCGAAATCGTCGATGTTCATCGTCACGCCCGATGCCTTTCGAATCGTGATCGAGATGAAGCCTTGCTCGACCGCTGGGGGAACGACGACCTGCGCGCGCTCGCCTCCTGGCAGCACCGAGGAGCAGACCGGATATTCGGAGTTTATGTCCTGCTTGGTGAGCCCGGCGATCAGCTTCGCCAAGGTCATGAGAGCAGCGTTGTCCAACGCCGGCTCTTCATGCCACTCCCAGCCGTTGCGGGTCTCAAGCCCAATCAGTCCCGGCTCATTGATGACCAGCTCGGTCACATCGTCGCGCAACAGATGGCGCCTGATCGGCTCCGCATTATGCTCGTAGATGAGCGACGTTGGGCTGGATGCCATCGGCTTAGCGCCTCAACCCCACGTCATAGACCGAGCGGAAATCGAAGTCCTTGGCGACGAAGATCACGGCTGTGTCCCCCTGGTTCTTCTTCAGGATCGGCCTGATCTGCATCGTCTGATTGAGGACGGTCGAACCCGTTGTACTGGGAACCTGCGTCGTGTTGCTCCCCTCGCCAGCGAGGGATCGGCTCGCAATCTGCGAGGCGTCCTCCAGCACCGAGATCACCAGACCGACGCCGAACCGCGCCCAGAACTGCGTATCGACGCCACCCGGGAGCCCCGCTCGGCCGAGGCTGTCGGCCGCGGGTGATCCGAGGTCGATTGCGACCCCGCGCGGGGTGAGGGCGCGGGTCCACACCACGAACAGGCGCGCCTGCCCTTGGGTGATGCCGCCTGAATATTGCCCAAGCACCTTGGTCCCCTTGTCGAGGAGAACGATGCGACCGTTTTCGGAATAGACGTCGTGGTTGATGACGCACGACACGAACCCGGCCTGCGTCGAGTTGATTGCAGTCTGGAGCGTGCAGGGGATGACGGTGCCTGCGCTCAGCAGCAGGTTGCGATCGGCGACCATGGTCGCCCGCACTGTCTGGATCGCGGAGTGGCCGAGCTGGTCGCTGAAGTCGCTCGGGCCCTTTGCCGGCGCAGCCGGCGCATCGTCACCCGCAGCGCCAAACCCACTCGCCCCAAACCCGCGACGCGCGACCGTAGACTGCCCGCCACGCGCCTCATCGTCCTGACCGCCTTGCTGTCCCTCGCTACCAAGGGCGGCCGTGGGAACAGCGGCCGAGGTCAGACCGGTATTGCCGAAGGCCATGATCGGCGATCGCCGTGCCGCGTCCGCCATTGCACGCGCCTGCTCCGCGCGGCGCTGCGCAGGCGACTGCTGTCCATTGGCCGTAGTGGTGGTTGCCGTCCCTGTTGCCGGCAACGGATTACCGTTGGCGTCGGCGACTTGCGTACCTGCCGCAGGCGTAATCGGCCGCCCGAAGATGTCGGTCTGCGGCGCGCCGGATTGGCCGAGCTGACCTGCCAGCGCCGCCCGTTGCGCGTTCGGCGAACCCATCACATCGTCCACCGACCGTTCGCTTGCCTTGGCTGGCTGGGCCGCGGCCTCCGAGCTGGCGGAATGGTGGAACGCGCTATAGCCGATCATGATGCCGCCCATGGCGCCCAAGAGGCCGATACCGGCGCCGATGAAGGCAATGTTGCCCCAGCCTCCGCTGCGCGTGACCGGGCTATCGATATCGCTTGAAGGGACGGTATCGGCAGCGACGTCGCCGCCCCGGTCAATGACGGTGCCGGCCATGTTACTGTCCCTTCACTTTGCGTTCGACCACATTGGAAACGGTGCCCGTGCGATCGCTGCGATCATTGCGCAGCGGCGCCTCGTTGTAGATGCACAGCACGGTCGTTCCGCGCCGGAGGCGGAGCTGACGATAGACCGCATGGATCACCACGAAGTCCTCGCGCACATCGTAGGGGACGATCGTCTCGGTGCCGTCGACGTCGACCGCGAAGATCGAGGGAATGTCGGCGTGTCCCGGATAGCGCAGCACCGTGAACTCGCCGTTGTCGGAGATCTCGGTCGGTTGAAGGGCGGAATCGCCCTGCACCGTGTAATTCATGTTCCGCGTGCCCTCGATCACGGCATGATCGAGCGCGGCCTGGGCGACGTTGGTCTCGATCGCCTTGGCGGTCTGCGCCTGGGCGAGCTGCACCTGAAGCGCCGCCATGGCCCGTTCCTCGCGGGGATAGCGGAAGCGGACGCCATACATCGTCTCGCCCGTCCCGAGCGACAGGTTGAAATGATAGGTACGCGGCGATCCACCCGCGTTGGTGATGACGATGAGGTTTGTGCCGCCCGCCTTCTCGCGTGGCTTCAGGAACACGACATTGCCGACCGGCGCGATCTGCCACGACACAGTATCGCCCAACGCAGCCTGCGTTACCGTCTCCCCCGGGCCGAACTGGATCTCGATCGCGTGCCGGAAGCTGCCGACGATCGTCACCACCTGGTCGGGATCATAATTGACGTTGCGGACGCGCGCGTCCTTCCCGCCAGGGATTGGTGTTTCAGACGCAAACGCCGCCTGCGGCATCAGCGTTACCGCAGCAGCCCCGACTATCGAAAGCGCGATGAGGCGCTGCCACACCGCACCTATTCCGCGCCAGAAGCGGCTGTTCGACCCGCTCTCTGTGAGCACCAGCTCCGTCGCGGGCGGTGACAGACGGACAGCCAACTTCTTGCGAAGCGCGGGCATGAAGGGGACGACGACGGACACGTCATTGTCCGGAATGTTGGGCTGATCGCTCATCTCACGCCTCCGGGTCGGAACGATAATTGACGACCTGGAAGCCCAGCGGATCGATGTTGCGATCCTTCTCATGCTCCGGCGCCGTGGTGTATCTGAAGGTCAGGATCGCGTTCCAATTCTGCGCGACCGGCGTGTTCTGACCCATGGTGATGATCTTGGTGAAGCGAACCTGCGCCACGGTCGGGCTGAGGAAGCTGATCGTCCGGATCGAGATCGAGACGAAGCCCTTGTCACCGTAGATGTTCGAGGGTGCGTTCCTGTTGCTGGACTGAACGCTGCCCAGGTAGCGAGAGCCCTCGAGCTGATCGCTCATCAGCATCACGGTATAGGCGTTCTCGCGCGCCGCATCGTTCAACCAACCCTCGCGCAAACGCACATATTGCGAGATGAAGTAGCGGTTGACCGCGTCTTCATAGGTGCGCGGCTGCGGCCCCTTGAGGGCGGTGACAACTTGCGTCTCGCCCGAGGTCTTATCGACCCGAATGACGTAGGGCTCGACGGTCTTGAGCGGGGCCAGCATGGCCACAGCCGCGACCGACGCCACGGAAAGCGCGCAGGCTCCTGCCGCTACACCCCAGGCGAGCTTCCTGGACTGGATCGCTGCACGCATACGGTCGTATTCCCACGTCCTCGACGTCTCGAAGTATTTCTCTTTGTCTTCGGACTTCACCTCGCCCATGGCGTCGATCCCTTCAGCAGGAGGAGTAGGTCAGCGAGACGTCCCGCTGGGACGTCCGGGGCGCCGAACGCGGGGCATTCATCGCACCAGGTCCGATCGGCGCAGCAGGCGCCGCGCCGGGCGCGGGAACCGGCGATGGTGAGGGAGTAGGAGCGGGTGCGTCATCCCGCATCAACACGGGGTCCGGAGCAGGTGAAGGCGCCGGTGCAGGCGACGCCGTGCCGCTTGGTGGCGCGACCATCGACTGCCCTGCTCCCTGTTGAGACGCCGGGAGCGGCACCGGGAGGCTCGGCAGGATTGTGCCGTAGAGGTTGGCAGGCCGACGGTGCTTACCGTCACACACGGAGACAGGTTTGATGTGAGTCCCGGTGCAGCCGCTAAGCGCAACCACGCCAAACGCCACGATGGTCAGCCTTTTCATACGGTCTCCGTTCGTATCTTTCCCGCGCGGGCGGTGTGCGTGATCCATGAGAAGAGAGCGGCCGCTCAGCCGACCTACGATGAGCGGTTGGCTGAACCGCCCTGGCCGCCTCCCGAGGCCGGGCGGTTCGCCTGCGTGGCGCGCCGGAACATGAGCCGATTGGTCAACATGTTCGCTCCGGTTTGCAGGAAGCCATGCCCGCCTGAGGATGCGCCACCGGCGATACCCGCAGCGATAGCTGGAGCTTGGAAAAAGAAGATCGTGCCGATGATGTAGATGGCGCTACAGACAAGCGTCGCGGCCATAATCAAATCGGTATTCAGTACAATGTACGTGTTCTCCATCGTATTAAATGCAGTCCCATCACCAATGGCGGTGAGCGTGCTATCCATAGCAGCGACCTGCAAGCCAGTGATAAACTTCGTCATGATCGCCATCACAACCATAAGAAGTATGTAGTTTGCGGTCTGCTTCAGCCAGCCATCGAATAGCCAGCGTGAAGAATTAAACAGTAAGCAAGCAAGCGCCAAGGGGGCTAGTGCTACGCATATCGCGACAGATAATTTTGCGAATATGACGATGCAAAATCCGATGCACGCCGAGAGAAATGCAAAAATGTATAATAGGCCGATGCAGAGATATGTAATTACGTAGCAGCGAAGCTGTAGGAGGGGGGTGCGGATGTCCGTTAAGCCCCGAGGCTCTTGCGCCTGCACTTTCGCGTTCGCTGCCGTCATCAACTTCGCGAGTTTACTGGTATCAGAAACATAGGTGTCGAATGTGGTGCCAGGATTAGCAACGGCAGTGCCTGATCCCGCTGCGATGATGTCGCTTGGTAGATTTGTAGCTACATTTACTACGAAAGCGGTATATCCGATCGAAGTAGCAGCCGCTAACGCGAAGCCGACCTTCCCAGCTTGAAAAACTAATTCGCAGAGGCGCCTGTATCGCACCCCTTAATACCGCAAATCCCAACAGCAGAAAGTAGATGGTCGCTGCAAGAGCGAGAGGCGCCGCTACAAAGGTAACCAATCCCGATCCGAAGCTCGCCACAGCCGTCGTTATCGCAGTCTCAACATACGCATAACTGGTTGTGAAAAGCGTCATTACGTTGACTGGACCGGCCATCTACAGAAATCCCACGTCTACAGGAAGGAAACCAGTTCTATTTACGCTTAGTGTTTGCGTCGTAGAAGTTTTGCGAGTCCTTGCCGGCCTGTATCTCAGCGGCAGAGATAACGGCATTTTGCGTAGTGAAGCACATGTTTGTCTTTTGATCTGCCGGTAGATGGCTATATTCCCCGGTGTCGCACTTTGCTTGCCAATCCGCGAGAAGCTGACGGTTAGCGAGCAACTCCTTGGTAGTTGGCACCGCAACATTCTGATGGCATCCGAAAACAAGAAGCAGAGCCGAGAAAGGGAGTAACTTCCGCATATTTATTTCCTGATCGTGTTAGCGTCGTAGAATGCAGCAGCGTTACGTGCCTGCGCGACCTCGGCACTAGTTATTGCAAGATTGCCTTCGCCGGCCTGCGCCATCTGGATTGCCTGCATCTTGAGCGTGTCATTCTGGAGTTGTGCCTGCTCGACCGCTATGCGGGCTTGCAGGTCCAGCACGTCTTTGGGATCCTTGGCGGTGTCGAGTTGCGTCCGAAGCTGGTCGAGACCCTGCATCCGGGTCTGCGAAACACTGAGCGTGTTTTCGCCGAAAGCCGCCATCGTAGCTGATGACCCGGTGGAGTCCTTCAAAACCTGAGCATAGGCCGCGTCTGCGTCCGAGCCAGACGGCGACAGGGCATATTTCGACTGAATGCTGGACGCGAGCGTCCCCAGCGAGCCGATCTTCGACAGGTCGCCGCTTAGTAGCGTCGAGGCATCGATCGACGTATTCGGCAGGATGTTGCGCACCTGCGAGTTGAGCAACTGGGGGGCGATGCTGTTGACGTTGGTCAGCTTTTGAAGCGAGTTGAGCTGGCTGGTAGCCGTCGAAATTTGCTGCTCACCCTGTTCGATCATCTTTACCGTGTTTTGTACCTGGGCGAGTGCTTGCACGTAGGTCGAGGTGTCGAACACAGGGATCCCCTGGGCCGAGGCCGGCGACGCGAACGCAGCGAGCGCGACCGGCGCGGCTGCAACCATGATGATATGCTTTAGCGACATGTCAGCTTCTCCTTTGGTTGGCGTAGAAGTGCGGCAGCCACGCCGCGGGATCGTTGCCCGCCAGGGCAATGGCCTCCTCCATGGCGACGAGGGTTTCCTCGCGACCAGAAAGCACTTTCAACTCATTGGGCATCCCGCCGAGATCGAGCTTCGCCACGATCGAGGTGTGCCCCTGCTTGACCAAGAAGGTGCGGCTCTCCGGCGTCAGATCCTCGCGGATCAGCCGGTACTCGGCCTCCGTCAGGCCCAATCCATCGCAGTAATCCGACCGCTTCGCGTCCGAATTGGGCAACAGGATCTTGGTCGCCGTCTGCTCGATGATCGAGTGCGCGATCGGCGACCGCAGCGCGTCAGCCGGCGACTGCGTGCCGAACACCATGAAGGCGTTGCGCTTGCGAAAGGTCTTGAGGCCGTCCTGCGCAAAGGCGCGGAATGCATCGTCCTCCAGCGCCTTCCAGAACTCGTCGACATCGACCACGACACGCTGGCCGTTCAGCAGCTCGTCGACCCTGTGAAAGAGGTAGAGCATCGTCGGCGTGCGGATCTCGGGGTTCTCGAGGAAGTCCGTCATGTCGAAGCCGACGAACTGCGCCGCCATCGACACCTTGTCCTCGGGCCCGTCGAACGCCCAGCCAAGCGGCCCACCCAGGCACCAGCGCTCGAGCCGGGCACCGATGCCCTCGGCATCGGCGTAGCCCAGCATCTCGCGCAGTGCGCTGAAGGAACGCGACGGCGCCGGCAGGCGCATCACGGCGTCGATCCCCTCGTCGATCAGCCGCTCTTCCGCGACGCTCAGCGGCCGGTTCTCCCGGCGCACCAGCACGCGGATGAATTGTCGCAGGAACGCGATGTTGTGCGGGCTTGCGGTCAACCCTTTGAGCGGCGCAAAGCCGGTCGGCTCGCCGTTGCGGAGAGCCAGGTAGGTGCCGCCACAGGCACGGACGAAAATCTCGGCACCGCGATCCTTGTCGAAGAACACCTGTTTGGCGCCGGTCTTTTCGAGCTGCGCCTGCAGGAAGTTTTGCAGGACCGTCTTACCGCCGCCCGTCGGGCCGATGATGAGCGTGTGGCCTATGTCGGCGCGGTGGAAGTTGAACCAGAAGGACGAGCCGGCGCGCGTCTTGAGCAGCGTCACCGCTTCGCCCCAGTGGTTGCCGGACTTGCGACCGGCCGGGAATGTGTAGAAGGGGCTCAGCGCCGCGAAATTGCGGCTGTTGATGACCGCGGGGCGCGCCCGCATCTTGAAATTGCCGGGGAGCTGCGCCCAGAAAGCGGCTTCCAGCGCCACGTCTTCGCGTGCCATCACCATGCCCGTGTCGGCCGCGGCCGATCGCGCGATCGAAAGCTGCTCCAGCAACCGCTTGGGATCCTCGTCGATCACCGAGATCGACAGATGATGCTCGCCCATGGCAAAACGGTTCGCCATCAGATCGTCGACGCCGTCGAGCAGCTCCTCCGCCTGGCTGACGCCGGCGTCGTCCGACGACACCATCTGCTTATACTTCTTCGTGAACCGCTCGCTTGCGACCGACTTTACCAGCGGCGCGAAGCTCTGGGTCAGCACGAAGGGGAAATCGAGCGTCAGCAGGCTGTTGAACTGCCCGCTCCGCGTGCTGGCGACATACTCGCGCACCCCGAATATGCCGAGGTAATGCGACTTGTGCGGCAAGCGGATCTCGGCCGCTTCGCGACCGAATACCACTCGCGACGAATAGAGAGCCTGACCAAGCCGGCCATTGAGCAGCGGGATCCGGATGCGATCACCGGTCAGGATGAAGTGCAGCACTTCCATCGGCTGCGAAAACAGGATGCCGTCGTGCTCGTAGAGCGACAGCGGCTCCGGCGCGACGTCGGCGAGCAGCGATTCAAAGTCCCGGCACTTGTCCGCCATGAGCGTGAGCGCGCGATCGTCGATCTCCGCGCTGGCCTGCTTCTTCGAGAAGAACCGCCCCAGTTGGTCGCCCGCCATGCTCGACGGACGCACCAGGATCGTGACGTAGAACTCGTTGTGGTAGAGAACCTTCTCCTTCAGGGTCTCCGCGTACTTATCCTGCAACGCCTTCGCGAAGGCAGAATGAAAGTCGCCTCCCAAGACGGGGTCGGTCGCGGTCCGCACGAGATGCGTCCACATCGCGACGCGATCGTCACCTATCGAGCGCCAGGCGATGTTGAGCTTGCTATGCCATGTATTGAGATCGGAAATGTCGCTGGTCTCAAACGGCCGCCCGTCAACGCGGTACATGCGCATGAGAGAGCCGTCTTCGAGAGCAACCAAGGTGTCGTCGACGTGGCGCGTGTAGGGGATGAACTTGATGTCATCCGCCTCGCGAAGCGCTATTTTCTTATGCTTCAGCTTGGAGTCAGTCATTGCCGAAATGCTTCCGCTTCACGCCTTTGGCGAGGCGGACGGGAGAGTAGCTCCCGCCTCCCCAGAACTTGCGGTTTTTGGATAGGAAGCCCGTCTGGAACCACAGGCCCCACAGCCGGAACGCATTGAAGTCGTAGTGACAGATCATGCGCGCCGGAAAGTAGAGCGCCCCGAACAAGGCCAGGGGGTAGAAGGGATTGTGGAAGATCCCCCAGAACACCATACAGACCATGATGATCGGCAGGATTGCCTCGAGCGGCAATCCCATGAACACCGATGGCCTCGTCAGGGCGAGGAACACCTTATCCTCGGCGAGCTTGTCTTCCATGTTACGCCGATCCGCCCATCCAACCGACGATCGTCGCTGCCGAGAAGATGATGCCAATGCCGATCAGGACGGTGACGGCCTTGCCCCAGTCCATGCGGCCGGTCAGCTTGGCGTAGCCGACCGCCATCACGGCGATGACACCCACGACCGAGGCGACCGTGGTCATCCAGGTCTTGATCGTGCCGAGGCCGGTTTCGATCGCGGTGCCGTCGGCAAGGGCCGGTTGCGCGATCGAGATGAGGGCAAGCATACCGGCAAAACCGACAACCTGCCGGGCTCGGCGGTCGGACATCATCCGGCCCATTTGGCGTGTGAACTTCATACGGGTCTCCATGGCTTGAGGTTACCTCTCCAGATCGTGGGTGATTTGAACCGGTTCGATTTGCCGAACGGGCGTTGGCTCACGGACCGACACATCCAAGCCGCGCATCAGCGCGCCCGAGATCAATTCGCGGCTCTCCAGGCTCGCGGACATCATCCGGTCCGCGTCGCCTGCGAAAGCCACACCAATGTGCTGTTCCATCGCCGCCTGCGCTTCGACCGCATTGGCAAGGCGTGGATCGGCCGCGATCCGCTCGGCGCTGCCGCGCAGGAACAGCTCAGCCAATTCTTCATTCTCGCCTCGAGCGGCTGCACCTTCGTGCAGCCGCTCCTCACGGACGATTGATGGTTCGGGTTCGGACGTCCGTTCCGGCTCTATCGTCGATGCCGCGACCCGCTCATCTTCGCGCTCAGACTGTACGAACGTCGCGACCGTCTCTTTCGCAACGTCGTGGCGATTGAGCCCGGAGCGGACCATGTAGATCGCGTCCGCGACTTCACCGTCCCACTCCCCGTCGCGCGCCATCCGCCGCAGATCGTCCGGCTCGTAGCCGGATTTCGAGAAGGAGCTGACCAGGGTCGGACTTTCCAAAGCCCGCTCCAGCGCGCCGTTCAGCGCATCCTTGTTCACGCCGAGGCGCTCGTATTGGAACTCCCGCTCCATCGGCTCCATGGTCGGGGTCAGACCCTCCGAGAGAGCCTTCCGGTCCTGAGTATAGACGCTCAGTGTCAGCAGCAGACGCTTGTCGCCGTCCGACAATTCCGCGCTGCTCGGCGATGGCGGTGCTTCTGCAGCATCTTCTCTGCCCGCGCCGGCTGCTTGGGGCGGGATCGTCGCATCAATGGCTACTGCGGCAACGACCGGCTCGACCGCCGGGGCAGGCTTTGCCGCGGCCTTGCGCTCGGCCGCCTCGGCGCGCTCGCGCCGGTCTTGCTCCATCCGCGCCTGCTCGTCGAACTTGGGCTCATAGCCGCGAACTGTCAGGCCCTCACGCGACCCGGCTTCCCATACGGCCTGCCGAAACTCCGGCGAGCCATCGACATCGATCCCCTCCCAGCCATTGTGCTTGGCGATCTTGACCAGCGCCGCGACGGTTTCGGGATCCTCGTTGCGCGCGATGATACGATCGCCATTTCCGGAAACCTCGATCGACGGGTTCTCGCGATCGCTGGGCAGGAACATGCCGATGCGGCGCTCGCTCGCGTCGCTCGCCGGGATGATGCGAATCTCATACCGCTCAGCCAGATCGGGCGGGATGGTGAAGCCAGCTTCACTGGCATCCGGCTCCACGTTCCGCGTGGGCCGCGCAACGCTGTTATCGGCGCTCATTTGAACACCTCGACAGCATCCGAGGCGATCTGCCCGACCACCCAGCTATCGCCCCCACTCACGGGTTTGGGCGCGGTCGTCGCGGCGACCGCCACAGCGGGCGCGCCAGGCATGGACGGGGGCGCCTGGATCGTGCCCATGCCGCTCGCGGCCGACCAGACGCGACCGACGTACCCGTTGCGGAAGCCCCGCGTCAGCGTGCCGGTATTGTAGAGCGAGTAGGTCGCTGAGATCGCGTCCAGTCCGCTGTAATGACGGCTTGCGAGGCCGTAGCCCTCTTGCAGCAGCGAGGAGGCCAGGTGCAGGTTCGTGCACGGATCGAACGCCTGTTCGACCGTGACGCCGAGCCGCGCGAAGTTCGCTGAGTTGATCTGGGCCAAGCCCACATCGACCGTATAGCCCTGCGCCACGTAGCGGCGCACCAACGCGGCGCCTTCGGCAACCGAACCGGCGCGCACGCGCGGACCACGGTTGATGTTGATCGATAGATCGTCGCCGCCACTCTCGGTCACCACGAGCGGCACGACGGCCTCGGTCGCGACCTCGGACGCGCATTGCTGCGCCAGCACGGTGATGGCGGCGACGGCGTGGATCATTGCTGCGTCACCGTCTGGTAGCGCGTATCGAGAGAATAGCGCAACGTGGTGCCGTCGGTCTGCGTCACGGTCATCGTGTAGCCATGCTTCGCGGACTTCGTTTTGATGCCGACCCCGGTGCAGGAGGGAAACCCGCCGTCCATGGCGAGCGCGTTCCAGAGCTTCGTGATCGGAGGCACGCACTCCGCGTACTTGGTCGGCGACCCCGGGGTGGCGAGGCAAAGCACCACCTGGCACCCCCAATCCGATGCAAAGGCCGGTTGAGGAGCTGCGACCGCGATGACGCCGGCAGCGCAAAGCGCGATCGCGCCGGACCCACCCCCGAGCCTGTTCAGAAACCGTCCGATCATGAACCACCTCCCTGAGAAGCGCGCCATTCCGCGCTCGCGAACACGTCCCACTGTGGCGGCGCTTTCGCTGCGGTCTGAAGGACTGCGGCAGGCGCGGCGTGCGCTACGGTCCCGACCGGCGCCGAAGCCGGCGCATCCGCGCTGGCAACATTGACGATCCAGTTTTCGTCTTCCTCGATCGGCCGCGTTCGATCGATGACCTGCCCCGGCCGCGCAAACGCGACATGCCAGTGGTTGGAATGGCCGCGATCGCCCGGTCCCAGCAGCTCGATCAGGCGGATGCCGCTCTGGCCCATCAGTGCGCGGATCTGATCGCGATTGATCGAATTGACCCCGCCCGCGGGCACGAAATCGACGGCCTGGCCGAACTTGTGCCAGCTATAGCGCGCGCCGTAGCTCGCGTTCATCGGCCGGATCGTGTCGGTGATCCGCGCACCGAAGGCGCGTCGGACCATGGCAGCGACATTCGAGGCCGTCGGTACGCCGCTTGCCGGCGCATCCATCGGCCTGTCGTCGATATGGGCGAGCGCGCAAGGGTCGAACACCGATGCAGGCGTGACGCCGTAGGTCGCAAAGTCGCGTCCGCTGATCGCAAGCGGACCCGCCTCGAAGTCCGCACCCAATGTGACGAGATCGCGAACTGTCGCCTCGGCATCGGCCTCAGCGACCGGCTGGCGGCTTAGCGTCGCGCCGGCATGTACCGTGATCGCATATACCGCAGGCGCTGGCCCCACACCGCCTCCGAGCCCTGCTGCGCAGAGCTGGATCGCCTTCGCCGTGAGAGCCACTGGCAGCATGACCGCCTTCCGTCAGCCTAGTACAATTTTGATCCTATTCCATAATTGACGGGACTGGTAACCTGCAATTGTCCAGGCGGCGACGGTGTAACTGGCGATTACGATTGAAGAATCGCCTTCACCCGGCGCTCTCACCCGGTTGCCGATTCGCATGGCCTGACATAGAAAATCCCCTTTTTAGGGGGTGGCGGCGTCAGGCGTCGCCGTGGTCTCAGGGCAAGGCGCTTTGCGTAAAGGGCAGAAGATTGGGCAAAAGCGTCGCTTTCCTCGCACAGACACCGGGTTCGGCGACGATTGAGAGCCAACAGTCGTGCCTCGACCCTGACGACATCGAGGTGCTCGCCGGCCGGAAGACGTTCAGCCAGCTCAGCGAGCTGCTGGAGCGCAAGGGCATCGGCCTCGAAGCGGGCGATCGCGTCAAAGTCCATGATCTTTCCTGCTTGGCGATCGCGACCCCCATGCTCGTGCGGGCGATAACCAAGCTGCTTCGCAGTGGCGTGAGCTTCGAGATCTGTACGCCCCGAATTCATATCGAGCCTGGTGCCGACGATAAGCTGCACGCGATGCTCGATGCACTCGACAACCACTACCGGCACCTACACGGTATCAAGACACATCCCGCCGAGATGTCGCCGCCGGGACGCAAGCGCCTGCTCGGGCCGGACAAATTACCGGAGATCCGTGAGAGGCTCAGCGCGCCCGGTGCAACCGCAACCGACGTCGCACAGGAGTTAGGCGTCGCCCGCTCCACGCTCTTCAATTACCTCGAGCGATACGACCTCGACCGAGGAGCTGGTCGGGACAAGAAGGGCGTGAACCGGCATACCGAGAACAGCGGCGATGACGGTCATGTCGCGGAAAGTCAGCGGGACGAGCCTGCCAGCTAAGATGCGATCCACCCGGCTTGATGGCAGCGCGCTTCGCTCCGCAAGGTCTTCCCTGGATAGCCCCCTCTCGCCGAGCAATGCTCGAACACGGTCGCCGAAACGCGACAGCAAGGCAGCGCTATCCGGCACGCGGATCCTTCCCGCCCCTCGTGCAGCGGCAGGGTCCGTCTGGGGTCGGCTCGATGCCCTCGTCATGCCGCTAACGAAGAACGGACGAGCGACATGTTGAGGGGGCCGGGTTCGTCCCAACTGCCCTCCGGCCTGATCGCCATCATCGGGTCGATCCCGAAACGGATTTCGAGCGGATCTGCGCTCAGAGCCGCGACGATCTCGACATACTCCACGCCCGAGAACCAGAAAGGCGCGCGATCGGGGATGACATCGAAGCCCAGCCGCTGCCAGAACCCGACCAGGTCTGATCGTGAATGCCCATAAATCCGGCGAAAGCCCTTGCGTGCGCAGTGAGCGAGCGCCGCTTCGACCAGAGGACGCGATATGCTCCGGCTGCGATATTCGCGGCGAATGGCAAGGCGCTCGAGCTTCGCAAAATCGCCGAAATAGCGAATACGGATGCACGCAGCCGGATCGTCGCCGACATAGGCCAGAAGCTGCGTCGCACAAAAGTCGTTGCCGTCGAACTCCTCCTCATAAGGGCACGCCTGTTCAGCCTGGAAGGTCGCGGAGCGGACCGAGAAGACCTTGGCCATATCCTCGATCGAGCGCGCCACGCTGACGTGGACGTGCCCCCGACGTGCTCGTTCGATGTTCCGGGCAACATCGATCGGTACGGCATTGTCCGGGCACGCCACGACCAAATGGGCCGGGGCGCCAGGGAACATCTCCTGGGCCGGACGAAAACCAACAGCGCGTTGGATGCTGGCCGACGCATCCGTCGCACCATACGAGAATATGGCGCAACCATCCGGGCAGAGCTCGCGGAAGAGCCGCGCGATCGGCTCGAACATGCGGATCAGCAGCCCGGGCGCGACGATCAGCCAGATCGCGATCGCCGACGGGTTTTCGCCCGCCGAGCAGATCCAGGCCGGGTCGGGCTTGCTGCCGTCATACCGGCCGGTCATCAGCGCCCACGCGCCATAGGGATTGAGCGGAAGGTAGGCGAAGATGCCCGCCATCCCACTTTGCCCGGGCACGGTGACGGACCGGACAATATCAGGGTTCTTCTCGATCATCCGCGCGACATGGACCGGGTCTGCCAGGGGGAGCAGACCGCGGACGTTATCGATCATCTTCGTAATGTTGTCGCGAGGGAGGCGCTGTAGCCGGACCTGCCGATCGTGGTTCCGGGCGATGAGCATATCCATTCGCTCGTTGAAGCAACCATCCCAGAAAGAGGTCGGTTCGGAGCTTGTCGGATTGGCAACATCCTGAAACATTTGATATCCCTCGCAGGGTCGCGCGCACGGCGTCGTTGCGGGAGAGTGGTATTGCGAAAGCGGCCGGCCGGCAGGATCACAAAAGTTGAACCACGTGTTCCAGGGGTGAACACTGACCAACATGCCGAGTTCGCCGACCTGCACTGGGACGACGTGAGGCTGTTCCGAGCCATCCATCGGCTCGGAAGTATGCGCAAGGTTGCTTCGGATCAGGGCGTTGTGGTCAACACGATCCGACGAAGAATCGAGCGCATCGAGACAAGGCTCGGGCTCGATTTGGCTAGGCGCAGCGTAAACGGGATCGTGCTGACCGAACACGGCGAGAAGCTTCTTCGGATTGGCCAGGCGATGAGCGACGCCGCAGAGTGGGATCTTGCGGACAGCACCAAGGATGTTCTCGTGAAGCCGGGGCAGCTCACCATAGCCTGTACGGAAGGTATCGGAACACTATGGCTGACGCCGAGGATGTCGCGTCTCCAGGCGGCCCTCCCCAACATGACCATAGGCCTGGATTTCGACTACAACCTCGCTCGTGACCGGACCCATGAAGCCGACATCTGGTTGACGTTCGAACAGCCCGCCGAGGCTGATCTCATCACCTCGAAGCTGGCGACCGTGCATTTCGCTGTCTATGCGAGCAAGAGCTATATCGGGCGGCACGGCAGCCCGTCGACGATGGACTCTCTCAAAAGCCACAAGATCGTCGAGCACGTCAGTCCCGGCGTCCGGTCGGAGCTGCTGGACTTCCTGATCGGCACGGATCGTCCCCAAGGCTTCATCGCGATGCGAACCAACTCTTCGCTATCCCAGCTTTGGTCGGTCGCGAAGGGGGTTGGCATCGGTGCCCTGCCCACCTTTGTAAGCGAGATCACGAGTGCCGTGAAACCGGTTCCTCCGACGCTGACGATTCGGCGGGAACTCCGTCTTGTATATCGCGCCAAGGCGAAACCATCTCCGGCCATTCTCGCAACAGTGAAATGGCTGCGTGAGTGTTTCGACCGCGCGATCCACCCCTGTTTCGCCGACAATTATATCGACCCGAAGACCTTCATCCGCGATTCCAGCGAGACCAATATCGTGAACATCTTCCCGAACACCTTCGACGAGATGAACTGACGGCGCTCAGGGCGTCTCATTGTTCTCGCCCTCGGCCTGCTCGCCAGAAGGGCGCAGTAGATCCCAGATCTCCATCCCTAACGCGGCCGAGAGCTTCAACATCATATCCAGCGTTGGGTTCGCACGGCCCCGCTCGATCGATGACAGGTAGCCGATCCCGATCTCCGTACGCTTGTAAATGTCGGTCTGGGTAAGCCCGAGCGCTTTGCGTCGCGCCTTGACGCGCGCGCCGAAGGCAAGCGCGGCCGGTTGGATTATCTCCTCCAGATGGAGTCTTATCGTCATTCAAAGGTCTCGTGCCCGCGCGATAACGGCCACGAATCCGTGTCCAATCGAAGTTTCTTTAATGGATGCCGCCTTGATCTCCAAGGAGTCGCTAGGCTGCAAACTGATTCATCGTATTGTGCGCGCCGCCCGCCTTCAGCGCCGCCTCGCCCGCGAAATACTCCTTGTGATCGTCGCCGACGTCGGAGCCGGACATGTTCTGGTGCTTCACGCAAGCGATGCCCTCGCGGATTTCCTTGCGCTGCACGCCTGCGACGTAGCCGAGCATCCCCTGATCGCCGAAATAGGTCTTGGCGAGGTTGTCGGTCGAAAGCGCCGCGGTGTGATAGGTCGGCAGCGTGATGAGATGGTGGAAGATGCCGGCACGCGCCGCCGCGTCCTTCTGGAAGGTGCGGATCCTCTCATCGGCTTCGGCAGCGAGTTCGGTCGCGTCGTAATCGGCACTCATCAGCCGCGCGCGGTCGAATGCGGCGACGTCCCGGCCGGCCGCCGCCCAGCTGTCGTAGACCTGCTGGCGGAAGTTGAGCGTCCAGTTGAACGAGGGCGAGTTGTTGTAGACCAGCTTGGCATTCGGGATCACCTCACGGATGCGGTCGACCATGCCGGCGATCTGCTCGATATGCGGCTTCTCCGTCTCGATCCAAAGCAGGTCGGCGCCGTTCTGGAGCGAGGTGATGCAGTCCAGCACGCAGCGATCCTCGCCGGTGCCGCTGCGGAATTGGTAGAGGTTGGACGGCAGCCGCCTGGGACGGGCGAACTTGCCGTCGCGCACCAGCAGGACGTCGCCATCGGCGACCGTATCGGCGGTCACCTCCTCGCAATCGAGAAAGCTGTTATACTGGTCCCCGATGTCGCCGGGCTCGCGCGTGAAGGCGATCTGCTTGGTGAGGCCGGCGCCGAGCGAGTCGGTGCGCGAGACGATGATGCCGTCGTCAACGCCCAGTTCGAGGAAGGCGTAGCGACATGCCCGGATCTTCGCGAGGAAATCCTCGTGCGGCACCGTCACCTTGCCGTCCTGATGGCCGCACTGTTTCTCGTCCGACACCTGGTTTTCGATCTGGAGCGCGCAGGCACCGGCCTCGATCATCTTTTTGGCGAGAAGATAGGTCGCCTCGGCATTGCCGAAGCCGGCGTCGATATCGGCGATGATCGGCACGACATGCGTCTCGTAAGTGTCGGTCGCGTGGAGCAGGCGCTGCGCCTCGACTTCGTTGCCGGCCTCACGTGCATGGTCGAGATCGCGGAACATCATGCCCAGTTCGCGGGCATCGGCCTGTTTGAGGAACGTGTAGAGTTCCTCGATCAGCGCGGGCACGCTGGTCTTCTCGTGCATCGACTGATCGGGCAGCGGGCCGAAATCGGAGCGCAGCGCCGCAACCATCCAGCCCGACAGATACAGGTATCTGCGCTTGGTCGTGCCGAAATGCTTCTTGATCGCGATCAGCTTCTGCTGGCCGATGAAACCGTGCCAGCAGCCGAGCGACTGTGTGTATGCGGCCGGGTCCGCATCATAGGCGGCCATGTCGTCGCGCATGATTTTGGCCGTGTATCTGGCGATGTCGAGGCCGCTGCGAAAGCGGTTCTGCAAGCGCATCCGCACCACCGATTCAGCGTCGATCCCACGCCACGGTGCGCCTCGCCTTTCGATGACATCGCCGGCGGTGAGGGCTTCGGTCTGATAGGTCATGGTCATCCTCCTGTCTGCGGAACGCACGTCCCCTTTCGGCGGAAAGCAGGTGCGCCTCCGCCGTCTCTTCAGCGAAAGGTCAGGCGGCTAAGCGGCGGCCGCGTTCCCGGCAGGCACGCGCTCCGCTGCCTTGAAGCGACTGCGGAAGCTGTGGAGCAGCGGCTCGGTATAGCCGCCGGGTTGCTCCACCCCCTCGAACACGAGCGCAATGGCCGTCTGGAAGGCGATGCTCGCGTCGAACGCGGGCGCCATCGGCTGGTAGGCGGGATCGCCTGCGTTCTGCGCGTCAACCTTGGCCGCCATGCGTCGGAACGCCGCCATGACTTCGTCTTGCGTGGTGACGCCGTGGAGCAGCCAGTTGGCGACGTGCTGCGAGGAGATGCGCAGCGTCGCGCGATCCTCCATCAGGCCGACATTGTGGATGTCAGGCACCTTGGAACAGCCGACGCCCTGGTCGATCCAGCGCACGACATAGCCGAGGATGCCCTGTGCATTGTTGTCGAGTTCCGCGCGGACCTCCTCCGGTGCCCAGTTGCGTGGCCCGGCGAGCGGCACGTCCAGCAACGCGGCGAGCGGCGGCGGTGCCTCCCCGGCGATCTCGGCCTGCCGTGCGAACACGTCGACAGCGTGATAGTGCATGGCGTGCAGCGTCGCGGCGTTCGGGCTCGGCACCCACGCCGTGTTCGCGCCGGACAGCGGATGCGCGATCTTCTGCTCCAGCATGTCGGCCATCCGGTCCGGCGCCGCCCACATGCCCTTGCCGATCTGCGCCTTGCCCGACAGCCCGCACGCAAGCGCGATGCGGACGTTGCGGTCCTCATACGCCTTGATCCAGCCGCTCGCTTTCATCTCGGCCTTCGGGATCATCGCACCTGCCCGCATCGACGTGTGGATCTCGTCGCCCGTGCGATCGAGGAAGCCGGTGTTGACGAACACGATGCGGCCACGCACCGCATGGATACAGGCGGCGAGATTGGCGGACGTGCGCCGTTCCTCGTCCATCAGCCCAAGCTTGATGGTGTGGCGAGTCAGACGGAGCAGATCCTCGACCGCGTCGAACAGATCGTTCGCGAAGCCGGCTTCTTCGGGCCCGTGCATCTTGGGTTTGACGATGTAGATCGATCCCGCGCGGCTGTTCGTCAGGCGGCCGTCGCCGGCAACATCGATCGTGCCGATCAGGCTGGTGACGATCGCGTCGAGGATGCCCTCGAACGCTTCCGATCCGTCCGCGAGCAGCACCGCCGGCGTGGTCATGAGATGGCCGACGTTGCGCACGAACATCAAGGATCGGCCGGGCAGCGTCATCGCCTCCCCGTTTGGCGACAGGAACGCGCGATCCTCCGCCAGCGTGCGCGTCAGCTCACGGCCGCCCTTCTCGAAGCGCGCCGACAACGTGCCCGTCATCAGTCCGAACCAGTTGGCGTAGGCCGCCGTCTTGTCCTCGGCATCGACGGCCGCGATCGAATCCTCAAGATCGGCGATGGTCGTGAGCGCGCTTTCAAGGATCACGTCGGCCAGGCCTGCGGGATCGTCACGGCCGATGGCGTGCGACCGATCGATCACCAACTCGATATGCAGCCCGTTGTGGCGCAGCAGAATCGCCTCGGGCGCGGTCGGATCGCCGCGATAGCCTGCGAACAGGCTGGCGTCGGCAAGCGGCGGAGTCAACGCGCCGTCGCGTAACGCGTAGGAGGTGACGGCGGCGTGACTGCCCTCGGCGAGTGGCGCCGCGTTGTCGAGGAACGCCTTGGCCCGCGCCACCACCTCGGCCCCGCGCCGCGCGTCGTAACCGACGCCAGCCGGCGCGCCCTCCACCGCATCGGTGCCGTACAGCGCGTCATACAAACTACCCCAACGCGCATTGGCAGCATTGAGCAGGAAGCGCGCGTTGAGGATCGGCACCACCAGCTGCGGTCCGGCGGTCGTGGCGATCTCGGCATCGACGTTGCGTGGAGAGATCGCGAACGTGTCCGGCTCGGGCACGAGATAGCCGATGTCGCGTAGCATCGCCGTATATTCGGACGCATCGCCCAAACCGCTATGCACGCCCTGCCAGCTATCAATCTCCGCCTGAAGCGTGCAGCGCTTGGCCAGCAACTGCCGATTGCGCGCGGTGAAACCCGCGAAGATCGCCGATACGCCGACCCAGAATGTGGCCCTGTCGATCGACGCAGCTGGAAGCACCGCATCATCAAGGAACGCGGCGAGACTGCGTCCGATGCGAAGATCGCCGCGCTGTACCATCGTGGCCTGCACCTTAGCGGCTCGACGCCATGCGACCGAGCCGGTGGTACAGGTTCGCATATTTGATCGTGTCCGGAGCGTTCTCGTCCTGCAGGTATCTGGCGACCGCAGCGCGGATCAGCGTGAAATCCTCGCTTGAGAAAACGGCGCGGGCAGGCTGCGGTTCGTTGGTCGTCGTCGACATGCTCATCTCCGGCTGCAAAGCGTTCGGAAGCGCATATGGTCATGATGAAGCGACCACCGCAACGCGATCAGAGTCGCCGTGTCACGATTGACATTGTAGTTCTTGTAAAATCATGACAGACCTACACGCATGGCGACAGATCGAAAGCTGTATCTCGGCCCGAAGCTCCGCGTCCTGCGCCGCGAGCTTGGCATCAGTCAGACCCAGATGGCGCAGGAACTCGGGGTCAGCCCGAGCTACCTCAATCATCTCGAGCGCAACCAGCGTCCGCTCTCCGCGCAGATGCTGTTGCGCTTCGCCGACACCTACGACATCGATATTCGCGAGTTCGTCGCCAGCGCATCACGCGAAGCGACCAGCGATCTGCGCGAACTTCTCTCCGATCCGCTCGTCCGCGACATTGGCATCCCCCGCGACGAGGTGAACGACCTTGCCGAAAATTATCCGAGCATGGTTGAGGCAATGAACCGCATCTATCAGGCGCTGCTCGACTTGCGGCGCCTGCCCGACGCGATCGATCGCCTGAACGGCACGGCCCCCATCGGCAGCGCTCTTGATTGGCTGCGTGACCATGTCCACCAGAGGTGCAACCACTTCCCCGAGCTCGAAGCTGCTGCGGAACACCTCGCATCCAATCTCCCGGAAGATCCTGCCGAGAGCTTCGTGTCGCTACGTCATCGGCTTGATCGGGATCACCGGGTTTCCGTGCGCGTGTCGAGCGATCAGGTGATGGGTGGCGCACTGCGCTTCTATGATCTGCACCGCCGTCGCCTGTTGATCTCCGAACGTCTGCCTGCATCCGGCCGGCTGTTTGCCGTTGCCTACCAGGTCGCGATGCTCGCGCTCGACGAACCGATCGCCGGCTTGCTCGCCCGAGCCGCGCCCCCATCGGAGGCGACATCGATCTTCAGGACATTCCTCACCAACTACGCCGCCGCCGCGATCCTGATGCCGTATGAGCGCTTCCTCGCCTCCGCGACGTCGACGCGCCATGATCTAGTACTGCTCGAAAGTAGGTTCGGCACATCATACGAACAGGTCGCGCACCGGCTGACCACGCTGTCGCGGAATGGCGCGCGCGGCCTGCCGTTCTTCATGCTGAAGGTGGATCTTGCCGGAACCGTGTCCAAGCGGTTCGCCCGCGACGGCATACCGCTCGCCCGGTTCGGCGGCGCCTGCCCGCGCTGGAACGTCTATCGAGCGTTCCAGAACCCAGGCCGGACGCTTGCGGAGATCGTCGAGATGCCGGAGGGCGCGCGCTACGTCACCGTCTGCCGCGTCCTGCCCGATGTCGACTATCGTGCCGGCGCCCGCAGCGCGCAGGCGATCGTGATCGGATGCGCCTTCAAGCACGCCAGCGATGTCGCTGCCGCAGACAACCTTCCGGGCGATCGCGCCAATCCGATTGGGCCGGCGTGCCATATTTGCGAGCGGGTCGGGTGTCCCGATCGCGCGCTGCCGCCAGTCACCAGATCGTTGACGGTCACGCCCTATCAGAAGATGGCTACGCCGTACCCGTTCAAGCAGGTGTGACCACGCGGATATCCGCGCGTACTCGCTCCGGTATCGACATGCGCCGCTTGAAGTGGTTCCGCCTAAGCGATGTATCGCCCGCTCGTCCTGGCGGCGACCTCTTCCACCGTCACGCCCGGTGCGAGTTCGATCAGCGCGAAGGGGCTGTCGTGGTCGGGCCGGCTGAACACGCACAGATCGGTGATGATCATGTCGACCACGTTCTTGCCGGTCAGCGGCAGCGTGCAGGCGGGAATGAACTTCGGGACGCCGTTCTTGCTGGTATGTTCCATCACGACGATGATCTTCTTTACGCCGGCGACGAGGTCCATCGCGCCGCCCATGCCCTTGATCATCTTGCCCGGGATCATCCAGTTGGCGATATCACCGTTCTCGGCCACTTCCATCGCGCCCAGCACGGTGAGGTCGATATGCCCGCCGCGGATCATCGCGAAGCTCTGATCCGACCCGAAATAGGCGGACTGCGGCAGTTCGCTGATCGTCTGCTTGCCGGCGTTGATGAGATCGGCATCCTCCTCGCCCGCGAACGGGAACGGGCCGATGCCAAGCATCCCGTTCTCGGATTGCAACGTGACCTCGACGCCGTGCGGGATGTGGTTCGCCACCAGCGTCGGGATACCGATGCCGAGGTTGACGTAGAAGCCGTCCTTCAGTTCGCGCGCGGCGCGGGCCGCCATCTCGTCACGGGTCCAGGCCATTATGCGGTCACCTCTCGAACGGTGCGGAACTCGATCTTCTTGTCGTAGGGGCTGCCGACGATCATCCGCTTCACGTAGATGCCGGGCAGGTGGATCGTATCGGGGCCGAGGCTGCCGACCGGCACCACTTCCTCGACCTCCGCCACGCAAACCCGGCCCGCCGTCGCCATCGGTGCGTTGAAGTTGCGTGCGGTCTTGCGGAAGATGAGGTTGCCGGTCTCATCCGCCTTCCAGCCCTTGATGATCGACAGATCAGCGCGGATGCCGCGTTCTAGGATGTAATCCTCCCCGTCGAAGCTCTTCACTTCCTTGCCCTCGGCGATCAGCGTGCCGACGCCGGTCTTGGTGTAGAAGCCGGGAATGCCCGCGCCGCCGGCGCGGCAGCGCTCCGCGAGCGTACCCTGCGGGCAGAACTCGACCTCCAGCTCGCCGCTGAGATACTGCCGCTCGAACTCCTTGTTCTCGCCGACATAGGACGAGATCATCTTCTTGACCTGGCGCGTGCGCAACAGCTTGCCGAGACCTTCGCCGTCGATGCCGGCATTGTTGCTGGCGATGGTGAGATCCTTGGTGCCAGCGTCGCGGATCGCGTCGATCAGCCGTTCGGGAATACCGGACAGGCCGAAGCCGCCCGCGCAGATCGTCATCCCGTCATGGAGCAGGCCCTCCAGCGCGGCGGCGGCACTTGAATAGACTTTCTTCATACGTCGTCTTCCGTGTCCGAGAGGTAGGTGTTGAGCGGCGCGTCGCCGTCTTCCAACCGGGCACGATCGAAGACGGCACCTGCCTCGACAAGCTTTCGGCCCTGCACGTAGTCCCGTGTCCGGTTCACACAATCCAGGGCGACGATCCGACCACCACGGCCGTAGACGAGTGAAAAGCTGCGATCCGCAGCGGCTCCGCGAACGGCGACATCGTCGTAGCCGACCGAGAGCCCGACGGTCTGGAGTTTCAGATCATACTGGTGCGACCAGAACCAAGGTGTCGCGCCGTATGGCACCGGGGATTTGCCGAGGATGCACGCAGCGACGTGCGCCGCCTGATCGTTCGCGTTCTGCACTGACTCAATGCGCAGCACGGCACCATCGGCGAACCGGCTCGCGAACGCGGCACAGTCGCCCAGCGCATAGACCGCCTCCAGGCTGGTCCGGCAATGCCCGTCGACCGCGACGCCGTTTCCGCCCAAAGCGCCGGCGCGAAGAAGCGGTTCGACTTCGGGCAGGATGCCGATGCCGACAATCACGGCATCCGCCGCCACGGCCTCTCCGTCAGCGAGGCGAACTGCGGAGGCTACGCCTTGCAGACCCACGATCCCGTCGACGCCCGTGGAAACACGCAGATCAACACCATGCGCGCGGTGTTCGCCCTCGTAGAAGCGTGACAACGGTTCCGCCGCGACCCGCGCGAGAACGCGGTCTAGCGCCTCCAGCAAGACGACGCGTTTGCCCGCCTTGGCGAGCACCGCCGCCGCCTCAAGACCGATGTACCCGCCACCAACAATAACCACCTGGCGAATGGCCGGCAGTTCCGAAATCAGCCGGTCGACGTCGGCACGGGTGCGGATGGTGTGGACGCCGCCGAGATCGTGCCCGTCGCACGTCAGCCGCCGGGCGCGACCACCCGCCGCCCAAACCAGTGAACCATAGCCGATCTTCCGGCCCGAAACCGTTGTCAGCGAGCGTTCGGATGCTTCAACCGCCGTGACACGCTCGCCGGCGAGCAAGGTCACGGCGCGATCTTGCCAGAATGCCGCCGGTCGGATCAGGATACGGTCGAACGGCTTTTCGCCCGAAAGATACTCCTTCGACAGCGGCGGACGTTCATAGGGAAGTTCAGCTTCGTCGCCGATCAGGCCGATGGAACCCGCGAAGCCCTGCTGGCGCAACGAAGCCGCACAGGCGGCGCCGCCATGTCCGGCACCTACAATCGCGACGTCGAACGCCTCGCTCATTCCTCAGGCGCAATCTCTACTTGAAGCCCTTCCAAAGGGCCTTCGAAGCGAATCTGGCAAGACAGGCGCGACCGCAATTCCCGATGCGCGGAGCTCTCCAGCAGCTCGTCCTCATCCGCCTGCATGGGGGAAAGCCGATCTTGATCGTCAGCGCTGACATAGACGTGGCAGGTCGAGCACGAGCAGCAGCCCCCGCAGATCGCGAGCAGTTCGTCGAAACCGGCGTGCCGAATGATCTCCATGAAGGACAGGCCTGGTTCGGCCTCCACGACATGGCGGCTGCCATCTCGCGTTATGAGATTGATTGAAGGCATCTATGTTTTCCTCTCCTGCGCTCGGTCATATTGCACGACTACCAGATGTCAACATAACCCGACGATTGTTCGGCTTTTGGCTTGTCCTTTTCGAGCATTGGCGTCTACACAGCATCAGAAACAAAGTCGGATATGAGAGGACATCCATGTCGAACGCCCCACTCGCGATAGCGACCGGCGAACACCGCGCGGCATTTTTGGGACAGATGCGCCGCGTGCCCGGCCCTGTCGCGATCGTCGCGACCAGTGTGGACGGCGAGCGCACCGGCCTTGCCGCGACCGCGTGGAACTCGCTATGTGCCGATCCGCCCATGCTGCTGGCCTGCGTCAATCGCAACGCAAGCGCCCACCGGCTGATCCACCGCGCCAGCGCGTTCAGCATCAACCTGCTGCCGGCCGACCACATCGAGACCGTGGCGATCTTCTCTGCGCAGCGTGGTCTCGAAGGCTCGGCGCGCTTCCTAGATGACGCTTGGTCCGACGGGATCCTCGGCCAGCCGATGTTGCGGGAGGCGATCGCCGCGTTTGAATGCTCGCTCGATGGAACGCACGATTACGGCACGCACACCATCCTGGTCGGCAAGGTCGGCGCGATGCAATGTCGTGACGATGCCGAGGCGATGCTGTACCTGGACGGCTGCTTCACCTCGGCAATGCGGCTGGCTTAACCCTGCCGCAGCGGCTCCTGCCCGGTCATCGGTCGAAGGCCGAGGCGTTCGAACATTGCGGCATCCGCGCTGTCGCCGCGATTGCCGGTCGTCAGCAGCTTGTCTCCAGTGAAGATCGAATTGGCGCCCGCGAGGAAACACAGCGCCTGAGTAACCTCCGACATACTCTCACGACCCGCCGAGAGACGCACCATGCTCAGCGGCATCGTGATGCGCGCGACCGCAACGGTGCGGACGAACTCGATATCGTCGATCTTGGCGAGCGGCGTGTCGGCAAGCATGTCGCCCAGCACCGTGCCCTTGACTGGCACCAGCGCGTTGACCGGCACGCTCTCCGGGTGGCGTGGCAAGGTCGCGAGTGCATGGACGAAGCCGACGCGATCACCGCGCGTCTCGCCCATGCCGACGATGCCGCCACAGCACACGTTGATGCCCGCCTCGCGCACGTTCTCCAGCGTATCGAGCCGGTCCTGGAAGGTGCGTGTGGTGATGACATCGCCGTACTTTTCCGGCGAGGTGTCGATATTGTGGTTGTAGTAATCGAGACCGGCTTCCGCGAGCTGATCGGCTTGTGCGGGGGTCAGCATGCCGAGCGTCATGCAGGTTTCCATGCCCATCTGGCGCACGCCGCACACCATCTCGATGATGGCAGGCATGTCCTTGTCCTTGGGGTTACGCCAGGCCGCACCCATGCAGAACCGCTGCGATCCGGCGTCCTTGGCCTGCGCCGCCGATTGCAGCACCGTGCGCACGTCCATCAGCTTGGACGCCTTGAGGTCGGTCTCAGCACTGGCGGACTGATTACAATAGCCGCAATCCTCCGGGCAGCCGCCGGTCTTGATCGACAGGAGCGTGCAGAGCTGCACCTCACCCGCCGCATGATGGTCGCGGTGGACACGCTGCGCCTCGAACATGAGGTCGTCGAAGGGCAATTCGAACAGGCGTGCAATCTCTTCGCGCGACCAGTCGTTGCGACTTTCGGCGGAACTCGCGGCGATGGCCTTGATGTGGTTCACCGGCCGCTCCACGCTGGCGTGCGCCGTTCCAGGAACGCCGCCACTCCCTCGGTCTTGTCCGCAGAGGCGAACAGGTCGGAAAACCCCTGCCGTTCGATCTTCAGATGCTCGTCATGGACCGTATCGAACGCCGCCCGGATCAGCGCCTTGCCCTGCTGCATCGCGAGCGGCGCGCGCGCGGCGATGTTCCGCGCCAGCGCCGTCGCGGCGGCGAGCGCATCGCCATCCGGCACCACCTCGCTGACGAGTCCGGCGGCTTCCGCCTGCCGCGCGGTGATCGGTTCGCCGGTCAACACCATCCGCATGGCAAGCGATCGGCCCACCAGCCGCGCCAGCGTCGCCGTGCCGCCGGCACCGGGCACGATGCCGAGATTGGTCTCGGGCTGACCGAACTTAGCGCCTTCGCCCGCCAACGCGAGGTCGCAGCACATGACGAGTTCGTTGCCCGCTCCGAGCGACCAGCCCTCGACCGCAGCGATCAGCGGCTTGGGAAAGGCCCGGATTCGCGCCCAGATCGCCGGACGCGCGTCGGCGAGCGCGGCAGCCCTGTCCATCACGGCGAGCTGGTTGATGTCGGCACCGGCCGCGAAGACGCGATCTCCACCCGTGATGACGACCCCGCGCGTCGCGCCGTCCGCGGCCGCCGCGTCGAGCGCGTCCGCCAAGGCGGTCAGCAAATCGGTCGCTAGAGCATTGCGCTTCTCCGGGCGGTTCAGCCGCAACAGCAGTACGCCGTCGGTGGGGCCCTCGACGACAAGGATCGCTGCAGGATCGGTCATGCGCTCTGCCTCAGATATAGGGACGGTCGGTACATGGCTTCGCCGGTCTCGGTCGCGATCGCATCCAGGAGTGTCACCAGCTGGCGACGACCGATCCGGTCCGCCCAGGCAAGCGGCCCGAACGGGTAGTTGGCGCCGTACCGCAGCGCGGCATCGATCCCCGCTTCGTCCGAAACGCGTTCGAACACGGCATCCGCGGCTGCATTGGCGAGCTGCGCCAGCGTCCGCATCACGACCAAGCCGGGCCGATCGGCCACCACCCTGCCGTGGCGGCCAAGCGCGGCTAGCACGGACTGCGCGCACTCCACGGCCGCAGGCTCGGAAGCGGCGAAACCGACCGGTCCCGTACCTTCGGCGGCGAACCAGTCGAACAGCGCGACCGGCCTGCCGCGGCTGAGCGCCTCGGCCCGAGCCGTCGCGCCAGCGGTTGTGCCCATGACGATGCCGTCGCATTCGAAGCGCCCGCCGGGCGTTCCCGCCCTGAACTCCTGCGCCGCGTGCTGCTGCGCCACTGAGGGCACCCCGAAGGCGTCCTCTTCCCGCGCGGCGGCAGGAGCGCCGCCGTCGTAACGGTACACGCCGCGCCCGGTCTTTCGGCCGAACCAGCCGGCGTCCACCAGCGCGGCCTGCCCGATCTGCGGCACGAATCGCGTGCGCCCGAAGTAGCTCGCGTGAACCGAACTCGCGACCGCGAAGTTGACGTCGTGGCCGATCAGATCGGCCAGCTCGAGGGGCCCCATGCGGAAGCCCGCCGCGCGGATCAGCGCGTCGACAGTAGCCGGCGCAACGCCTTCCGCCGTGGCTACGAACGCTTCTGCGTAGAACGGCCGGGCGACGCGATTGACGATAAAGCCGGGCACGTCCGCGACCGGGATGGCGACCTTCCCCCAGGCGGTGGCAACCGACCGAACCGCCTCTGCGACGTCCGGAGACGTCGCCGCGCCCGACACGACCTCAACCAGTTTCATGACCGGTGCCGGATTGAAGAAATGCATGCCGACGAACCGCTCCGGCTTGGCAAGTCCGCGCGCCAGTCGAGAGATCGGCAGCGACGAGGTGTTGCTGGCGATGATCGCCTCCGGCCCGACGATCGCCTCGATCCCAGCGAACAGATCCGCCTTGATTGCAGCATCCTCTATGATCGCCTCGATCACCAGATCGGCATCCGCCAGCGTTGCGAGATCGTCGGTCCAACGGAAGCGGGCGAGCACGGCCTGTCCAGCCGCCGCATCCATCTTTCCGCGCGCAACGAGCCCCTCGATCGCGGCGATCGTCCGCGCCTCGCCGTCCGCGAGGGCGGCCGGCTGAACGTCGAACACCGCCACCTCGCAGCCAGCCTGCGCGGCGACCTGCGCGATACCCGATCCCATCGCTCCAGCGCCGCAGATCGCGACCTTCGGTTTAATTCCTGACATGGCTATGCCGCCTCGCTCAGAGTCATGATCGGCGTCCCGAACTCCAGCATTGCACCAGATGCGGCGGCAACCGCCGTGACCGTGCCGGAACACGGGGCGAAAATCGGTTCATCCGCATCGAGCACCCGGATCGTCGCGATCACCTGTCCCGAGACGATCCGCGCGCCGACGGCTACGCTGTCGACTAGCGTCGCGACGTGGGGCGCAGCGACCTCGGTCAGCGCTGGTGCGGCGACGGCAGCAGCTGCCGAAGTCTTCGCTGGCGCATTCGCCGCCCGGCGCATCGGGTTGGGGCGTCCGCCGTCGCGCGCGATAAAAATTTCGGTGCCGCCCGAAACCACATGCGCGTCCTGCCAATTGCTCGTCAGCAGCGTGTCGAGCAGCGCGCGCGCATCGTCGAGCGCCGCCGAGAGCGGTAATGTCGTCATGCCGCCGCCCTCCCGCGTTCCGTCAGAAGCACCTGCTCGAGCCACCGGGTGTGGATCCGGTTCTCGATGAAGCCGGGATGCGCGAAGATTGCACGGTGCAAATCGAGCGTGGTCGGCACCCCTTCGATCACGAAGCGGTCGAGCGCATCCGCCATCAACGCGATGGCCTCCGTGCGCGTTTCCGCGTGGACGATCAGCTTGCCAATCATGCTGTCGTAGAACGGCGGGATCATCGCACCCGCGCGCATGTGGCTGTCGAGCCGTATGCCAGGTCCCTGCGGCGGCGCCCACTTCGTCACTCGGCCGGGGCTCGGCAGGAAGTCGCGCGAGACATCTTCGGCGTTAATACGGCACTCGATCGCGTGGCCGTTCAGCTTGATCTGGTCCTGCGTCACCGCGAGCGCCGCTCCGCCGGCGATGCGCAGTTGCTCCTGTACGAGATCGAAGCCGGATATCATCTCACTCACCGGATGCTCGACCTGGATGCGGGCGTTTACTTCAATGAAGTAGAACTCTTGTCGCGCCACGTCGTAGAGGAATTCGGCGGTTCCCGCGTTGCGGTAGTTGACGCTTCTTGCCAGTGCGATCGCCGATGCGTGCAGTTGCGCGCGCAGGTGATCGGGCATCGCGGCGCACGGCGCTTCTTCCACGACCTTCTGGTAGCGTCGCTGCACCGAGCAATCACGTTCGCCGAAGTGCAGCACGTTCCCCTGCCCATCTCCCATCAACTGCACCTCGACGTGCCGAGCCTGCGGTACGAAGCGTTCCATAAACAGGGTGCCGTCGCCAAAGGCGGCAACCGCTTCGGCCGAGGCGCGATCGAACCCGGCCTCCGCTTCGTCGCCGCTGTTGGCGATCACCATGCCGCGACCGCCACCGCCCGCCGACGCCTTCAGCAGCACTGGATAGCCGATGCGGTCGCCTTCGCGTCTCGCATCCGCCGCGCTCGCGATACCGTCGCTACCAGGCACCAGTGGGACTCCCGCCGCCGCCGCCATCGCGCGCGCGCGCAGCTTGTCGCCCAGCGCGTCGATCATGTCTGGTTCCGGCCCCACAAAGGCGATGCCGTGTTCCGCGCACAGACGCGGAAGAATCGCGCGCTCCGACAGGAAGCCGTAGCCGGGGTGCAGTCCGTCGCAGCCACTCTCCTTGGCGGCGTGCACGACCAGCCGTGGGTCGAGGTAGCTCTTGGCGGCGGAGGCGGGGCCGAGCACGATGCTTCTGTCGGCGAGCCGCGCGGCCGCGCTGTCCCGGTCGGCATCGGAAACCGCGACGACGGTCTCGATGTTCAGCGCCTGTGCCGCCCGCACGATGCGAAGCGCGATTTCGCCGCGGTTGGCGACGAAGAGCCGTTTGAGCGCCATCAGTCCCTCACTATCGCGAACAGCGGCTGACCCGCCTCGACCATCTCGCCGTCGGGGGCGAGCACGGCATGGATGCGCCCCGCCACCTCGGCCCGAACGGCCGTAAAAAGCTTCATCACCTCGATCAGGCACAGTTCGTCGCCGACCGCGACGGTCGCGCCGATCTCGACGTAGAACGCCGCCCCCGGCTTGGGAGAACGGTAGAAGGTGCCGAGATTGGGCGCGGAGACGACCACCGCATCTTCAGGCAGTTCGCTCGCCTTCCCGATCGCGGCGGACGGCGCTGGCGGCGGAGCCGCCGTCACCGGCTCTACCGCGAGCGCGGCCGGGATATGGGCCACGGGAGTCACGGGCGCCGGCGCGTATGGATCGTTCGAGAGATAGAGTTCGAAGTCTCCGGAGCGCAGGTGCAGTTCGCGCACACCTGACCGCGCGAATTCGGCGATCAATGTTTCCACCCGCATATCGATGATCGGATCGGTCATGGCTCTCGTTTGCAAAAGACGCGCGGCGAGCGTGACCTCGCCACGTGACGAGGGAGATCAATAGTTGAAGTTCACCGACAAACCATAAACCGCTGGCTTGCCGCGATAGCGGATAAACGTGTCGAGGTAGGTCGAAATCGCGGTCGTATAGGTCTTGTTGGCGAGGTTGCGGCCATAGAGCGACACGCGCCACCGGCGGTCTTCGCTCGTCACGCCAATCCTCGCATCAACCAGCGCGTATGAGTCGATCGTGAAATCCTCCGCCAGCAGCGTAGCCGTATGGAACGTCGTGTTCTCCCTGCCCTGGTACGTCACCGCGCCACCGAGGAAACCGTTCCAGCTGTCGGATATCGGGAAATCATACTGGGCATCGACCGATCCGCTGAACTTCGGCGTATAGGGCAGTTCCGACCCGTTGAAGTTGCCCGTGTATCCAGCGGCATTGTAGACCGCTAGACCGTCAGGCGTAGCGGAATAGTCCGACGTCACCTTGCCTTTCAGGTACGTGCCGTTCGCCGAGATCTGAAGGCCGGTCGTTGGCCGCAGAACGATTTCCCCTTCAAGCCCGAACACATAGGACTTCGGCACGTTCAGCAGCTTCTCCAGCAGGCCGAACACGGTGTCCTGGACGCGACCGCGCACCTGCTTGTTCGAGTAGTCGTAGTAGAAGACCGACCCGTTAAACTGCAGCTTGTGGTCGAACAGCGGCGCCTTGAAGCCGCCTTCGTACGCGATGACCTTCTCCTGCGTGGCCGGCGTGTACTGGTTGGCGCGCGATGCACCGATCGCGGAGAAGATGCCCGCCTTGTATCCCTGGCTCACGGTCGCGTACAGCAAGGTTCCCCCGTCGAACTTGTAGTTCGCGCCGACGCGGAAGGAGACATTGTCTTCCTGAAGATTGCTGTTGACCGGATTGATCGTCGATCTCGCCGTTCCGAGCAGCAGATCGCCCGTGGTCGGGAAACATTGGCCCGGCAGGATCTTTATCGGCACGCTGTTAAGTGCTGAGCCGAACAGGGTGGCTGCACCCTGCCCGGCATCGATCGCCGGATCGTTATAGCAGTAGGTCGCGCTCTGCTTGTTGTTCGTGTAGCGGATACCGCCTTGCAGGGTAAGCGCAGAGGTGATCTTGTATTCAGCGTTACCGAACAAACCGTAGCTGCGCATCCGTGATGAGAAGTTGTTCGCCGTTATCGTGATGAGATCGGAGTTGGCCGAATAATCCTGCAGCCGGAAGAAATTGTTCTGAACAGTCCGCAAGTTATCGTAACTCGCCCCGGCGATACCGTGGAATCGATCGGTATCGACCGAGAAGCGCAGTTCTTGGTTGAAGGTCCGCACATTGCCCGCCAGCGGCACATCCGCCACTTGCGCGACGGTGCCGTCGAGGTCCTGATTGTAGGCCAGCTTCTGCTTGGCAATCGCGGCTAGGTAGGTAACCTTCAGCGACTTGGTGAGATCCCAGTCGGCACGACCGGAGAACTGGTAGTAGCTGTTATCCGATTTACCGAGCAGGCCCGGCGTCCACTCCGCATCCCGCGCGTTGTTACTCAGAGCCGTACCTAGCAGCGCCCGCGCGCCTGCGGCCTTCGCGGCATCGGGGCCGTTCAGACGGGCGACCTCGGTGGCCTGGCGGCCGATGAAGGAGGCGTCGTACCCGGGCGACGTCGGCGAGGTCAGAGCGGCATACCGCGTCGGGTTGATCACGGCATATGGGTTGCCTGCCGCGGCAGCGGCGCTCGGATAGATGTTCAGCAGCGTGCCGTCGTATTGCGGTGCGAGCGGATCGGAGCGATCGCGGACACCGGTCGCCATCAATTCGATCTTTAGCGTGCTGGTCGGTTCGACATCGACGGTCAGGCGCCCCATAACCTTGCGGGTATCGCCGTTGATGTCGTCCGGACGCGATTGGCTGCGCTGCCACGCGCCGCCCGAAATTCCCTTTACCGCAAGCCGCGCCTGGACGTTGTCACCGAGGGGCCCGCTGACGAACCCCGACACTTCGGCGCGGTCGAAGCGCTCGTAGGATGCACCGATGCCGGCGTGCAGCGTCGTCGTGGGCTTCGCGACGATGTAGTTGATCGCGCCGCCCGTCGAACTCTGACCAAACAGCGTACCCTGCGGTCCCTTCAGAACCTCCACGCGCTCGATATCGAGGTCAAGCGCATCGGACATGACCGGCACATTGCGGGGGATCTGGTCCGTGTAGACCGAGACCGACGGCGCGGCACCAAAGGTCGCGTCATACAGGCCTATGCCACGCAGAGTGAACACCGGCGTCGAGTAGATCGACTGCGTGAAGGTGAAGCCCGGCACGAGCTTGGCGAGATCCGCCGGCCCCTGAATGCCGCGTGCCGTCAATTCCGCGCCACTCGCGGCCTGGATCGTCAGGCCGACGTTGTTGACCGACTGCTCGCGTTTGTTAGCGGTCACGATGATGTCCTGCGGCACTCTGTCCTGGGCGGACGGCGCGCCGGACGTCTGCGCGCCCGGCGCGGTCTGCGCGGTCTGCGCGGTCTGCGCGGTCTGCGCCGACGCAGCTGTCGCGACGACGAACGGCAAGACCGAAGCGCACGACATCAACAGAAACTTGTTCATGCTCTATCCTCCCTAAGAAAGCCGGCCCGTTGCGGGTCTCGGCGTTGGTTGCGGTCAGCCGGCGATCATCGCGCCGTCCACCACATGCTCTGCCCCTGACACGAACGACGCTTCGTCGGATGCGAGGAACAGCACTACGTTCGAGACTTCATGCGGCTGGGCGAGACGGCCCAGCGGGATCGCAGCGGCCGCGCCGCCGCCGTTTTCGTCGGTCGCGGCGATCATCATCGGCGTGAGGACGTATCCAGGGTGCACCGAGTTAACCCGGACTCCGTCCTTGCCGTGCTGCGCCGCGACCAGCTTGCTCATTCCGCGCACCGCCCACTTGCTGGCGCAGTACGCGGCATTGGACGATTCCCTTGTGCCGAGCATCCCGGCGATCGAAGAGATGTTGACGATCGATCCACCCCCGGACGCGATCATACCCGGCAGGACCGCCTTCATACCCAAAAACACACCGAGCTGGTTGATCGCGCACACCTTCAGGAAATCGGTCTCGGAGAAGTCGAGCATGCCCTGCACCGGCCCGATTACGCCGGCATTGTTGACCAGCACCGTCGGTGTGCCGAACCGCGCCTCCGTTTGCGTGATGACGCGCGTCCAGTCCTCAAAGCTCGCGACATCGTGTCCAACGAACATCGCGGGTTCGCCAAGTTCCTCCGCCAAAGCAGCGCCGCTTGTCCGGTTGACATCTGTCAGCACCACACGCGCACCTTCGCGAACGAACAGGCGCGCATGCGCCTCGCCCATCCCCTGTGCGGAGCCGGTGATGATCGCGATCTTACCGGACAGCCGACCCATAACTCAGGCCGCCTCTTTCTCGGCGACCGTATTGAAACGCGGTGCGACCTCGTTGACCAGCAGGTCCATCGATCGTTCCCACGCTTCGGGAGCGTCAATGTAATCATGGCTATAGATCAGCAGAGTACCGAAGGCTCCGCCGAGCTCGTCGAACCACCCCTCCATCTTGCGCGCCACCGTATCGGGAGACCCGGTGATCCAGACGTGTTCGGCGAGATACTCAGCGTCGACCTTAGACGGATCCATGTCAGGGTCGTGCAACAACCCCTTCAAGACTCCGAAGCGTTCGTAGGTCGGCTTGATGTACGACATCCACGCGTGACCGATGCCTTCGATCGCGAGCTTGCGTGCCTCCTCGTCCGTATCGGCGACAATCACGTCCCGCACGACGCGGTGTGCGGACCGATCGGATTCGCGTCCGGCCTCCCGCATCTTTTCACGGTACGTCTCGAAATGGCTGCGCAGGAACGTGTTGCCCGCATAGACCGATGCGGGGATAAAACCGTGCGTGCCGGCGAATCCGATCGACGGCGATGGAGCGCTCAAGCCGGTCATCGCCATCTGCATCTTCCCGCCCCATGGGCGAACGTCGCGCGGCGGGTGGCTTGGATCGACCTTGGGATGACCGGCCTTCCAGAACTGGCCCTCGTGCTGGAACTCCTCACCCGTCCACACGCGCTCCATGATGTCGATCGCCTCGAGCATCATCGCATGGTTCTTCGACATGTCGGTGATGCCGCGCAGCGCCGCGTCCGTCGGGTAGGCTCCGGTCGCAACGCCCAGCATGTAGCGCCCCTCCAGCACCTGGCTCAGCCAAGCGGTCTGAACCGCGAGCGTCGCAGGATGATGGTAGGGAAGCAGATGGGCGAGCGGACCGAACTTGATCTGGCTCGTCTGCGCGGCCGCAGCCGCAATCACAAGCTCCGGACTGGGAATGGCCTCCCAGTCAAGCGTGCCATGCTCGCCGACCCAGTATTCGCTGAACCCGATCCTGTCCGCATGGATGGCCTGACGCACCGCCCAATCGAACACCTGCTTCGGCGTCCGCTCCGGCCGGAGGAAAGGCGTCTGGAACATGCCAACTTTCATCGTCTCTTCCTTTTTGTCAGGCGGGCCGAAGACCGGCTCAACCGTGATCTTTCCATTCGACCAGCATACCGTCGGGATCGAAGCGCATGACACTGCAGAATTTCAGCCGGAACGCCTCGCCCGCCGAGCCGAAGCCAGGTAGGTCGACGGCTGCGGTGCCGACATACCACGCCTCACGCACGACGATGTCGCCCGCTACGGTTATCCGCTCCGGCGCCTCGAACCGGCGGTCGGGCACGTACTGGCTAGCGAAGTCCCTAAGCACGCCGATCAGAGCGTCCCGACCCCGCAGGACGAAAGCGCGATTGAAATGCGCGAAGTCGAGATCCACCGCGATCCGCGCGGCCATCGCGTCGAAATCTTTGGCATTATACGCTGCTATCAACTTTTCGGCCGCAGTGGCGACGTCAACCACGGGGCGCGAACCGATCCGGCGACGCCTGGCGCATCTGGTAGCAGCCCATCATCACATCCTCTCGTATTTGCGTCCGGTCCGTCTGATGTGCGGCATTTCGGACGCCTTGTGTTGATCAAGAGGTAGCCAACGACCGCACGACCGTCAACGTAAATCGAATATTCGTCGGAAAAATGTCATTGGCAAGGCGGCGTGCGGCTTGCCCAACTTCCTATCCCTAGATGTGAGGTGACAATCTCCGGCGGTTCGCGTCGAAATTCAATCCGACACTTGGTCGGCGCTTCTCCGCCTGTTACAGCCTTGTAATGTGACAGCATCAACGGTTTGGCGATCCAAGGCATAATGGCAACGAAGACGCAAAATGCAGAGACGACGAGTCCCGTCACCCCTTTCGACGAGGAGAATAGCGCAGCCATGTCGATCTCCGACAAGAACCTCGATTCGGCTCAGTGGGAACAACTGCTCAGCGCAATCGCGGATCGCCCAAAACGCGCTACCGAACGCAAACAGGATCGCAGCAAACGCACCGCGCAGCAAATTCTGAACGCGGCGCTGCGTGTATTTGCCCGCGACGGCATCTCACGCTCGCGGATCGCCGACATAGCGGCCGAGGCAGGTATCTCGACGTCGAATCTCTATGAGTACTACAAGAGCAAGGAAGATCTCGCCTACGACGTGCCGCTTTCGCATCTCGCGACGTTCTTCGAGGACTACCGCGAAGCCGTGGCTGGTAAGCCGACCGCACGGGAGCGACTGCTGCTCTACTTCTCGATGTCGGCCGACTATGCGCGCGAACATGCCGAATGGGCGCGACTGCTGTACCTGGAAATCTGGCCGAGCGTCTTCGTCAACGAGACAGAGCTGAAGAAAAGCATCGACGATTTCACGCGCGTCGTCGTGTTCCTGGTGCGTCAAGGCGTAGAGGAAGGCGAGTGGTCGCCGGGTCGCGACGTGTACGAGACCGCAGCGCTGCTTGTGGGGGGCGTCAACCAGTTGATCATCACGTGGCTGCTGTATCGCCGCCCGCGGAACCTGACCAAAGCGGGAACCGAGATGGCCGAGCGCCTCCTCGCCATGCTTGCGATGGAGCGCGACCTCGACGCTTCGAAAAAAGCGCCCAGGAACCGCTAACAGCTGGCCCGCCGTGTCTCAGGGACACGATGATCGCGCCGGCATCCGACCGATCGTCGGAACGCCGGAGACACTTGCCACGTCGGATCAGACGTCCCATTCGAGCATAAACGGCTTCACCGTGCCGACGATGCCGTTGGAGAAGCTCAACTGTTGGCCCGGCACGAGCCGGAATTCGGGGATGCGCGCAAGCCACTCGCGCAGGATGATCTTCATTTCCATCCGCGCGAGCGTCGATCCGGGGCAGGTATGCGATCCCTTACCGAAGGTGGAATGCCGCCGGCCAGAGCGTTTCAGCCGAAATTCGAAGGGCTCCTCATTGGTCGCATCGTCGAGATTGACCACGATCGTCGGCGCCATGACCATGTCGCCAGCCTTGAGCTGCACGCCCTCCCATTCGATGTCGTTGCGCACCTCGCGCGCCGAAGCGACGAGCGGGAACCGCCGAAAGAACTCCAGTACGGCGTCGTCGATCAACGAGGGGTCCGCCGCCAGCGCCCGTCGCAGTTCCGCATCCTGAGCAAGATACGACATGGTGAAGCCGAGGAAGTTGACCACAGTATCCAGCCCACCGACCAGCACCTGGATGCAGATGTTCTCCGCCTCGGTATCGGTCAGGTCGCGACCGCTCACCTGGCCGGACACCATTCGGGTGATCATGTCGGTACCGCTGCCGCCGCGCCGCTCGGCGATGATCGGCCGTATGTAGTCGCGGAAGAGCACCGACACTTCGGGGTAGGTCAGCGACCCATCCGGCCGCGTGAACTGGTCGGCGAGGTGCTTGAGCTTGGGCAGATCGGCTTCGGGCAGGTCGACGATCTGCATGAAGATGCGCACCGGCAACTGCTCGGCGAAATCATGCACGAAGTTGCACGTGCCGGTATGCTGGAAGCGTTCGATCAGTTCGACGGCAAGACTGCGAATGGTCTCGTCCGTGCCGATCAAACCCTTCGATCCGAGATGATCGTTCAGCAAGGTCCGAAACGGGCGATGCTCGGGCGGATCAAGCGAGAGCGGAATCAGGCGATACGCCTCGCCGGCCGTGTCCTTCGGGACGAGGATCGTGTTGTTCGAGAATCGCTCGTAGTCGGACATCACCGTATCGGAGAGGTCGCCGCGCAGCGCGATCCAGTGCCCACCGTTGTGCGGCGTCCACATGACCGGATGCGGCACGCTGTCCATCAGGTCGCGCCAGTTGCGATGATAGTCGATGCCGTCGTCGAGCGGACGATAAATGTCGAAATCCAGAATGCGGTCGAGTGGGACGTTCGCGGGCCGCGAGGCCACTTCATCCACCGGGTGCAGTGCTCCGACTTCCATTGCTCGCCTCTCGACTATTGGGCGCGACGTCATCCGTCATCGCCTCTCCTGCACCGGCAAATATCGTAGGCACGGATCTAATAAAAGAAAAATCGTCGGAAATCTGGCACCGACCTGCCGATTTTTCTTCCTAGCCGGCAGTCAACGCGGCAGAAGACCCGAAGAAAAACGCGAAAGGAGAGATGCGATGGGCCGACTCGCAGGCAAGGTTGCGATCATCACGGGCGCTGCGCAAGGCATGGGCGCCGCACACGCACGACGTTTCGTCGCGGAAGGTGCGAAGACCGTCTTCACCGACATCAATCCGGAAGCGGGTGCCGCCCTGCAGACGGAGTTGGGCGACGAGGCGTTGTTTCTGAGGCAGGATGTCTCCGATGAGCAGGACTGGCGCACCGTCGTCGCGGCGGCCGAGGAGCGGTTCGGCCCCGTCAGCGTGCTCGTTAGCAATGCCGGGATCCTTGGGCCCGGGGCTGCCTGCGCCGATCTCGAAGAGACTGATTTCATGAAGGTGATCGCGATCAATCAGGTCGCGGTCTTCCTTGGCACTAAGCACGTCATTCCATCCATGATCAAGGCAGGCGGCGGTTCGATCGTAAACATCTCCTCGATCTCGGGCATCGTCGCGATCTACGGCACACCGAACGTCGCTTACGCGGCGAGCAAATTCGCGGTGCGCGGCATTACCAAGCAGGTTGCGATTGAATACGGCGCGCAGAACATTCGCGCGAACTCGGTACACCCCGGTTACATCCGCACGCCGATGATGACGGCGGCACTGGACGACGATCAGATAAAGATCGCCAGCGCATCCGTACCGATCAAGCGGGTCGGGGAAGTAGAGGATGTGTCGAACCTCGTCGTCTTCCTTGCATCGGACGAAAGCGGATTCGTGACCGGTACCGAACACATCATCGACGGCGGGTTGACCGCGCTCTAGGTCAACCGTCGCGGTATTCGGCAGGGCGTCCGTCCAGAAAGGCGCGGACGCCCTCCCCCGCATCCTCACCCGCAACTAGCCGGCCGGACAGCGCCTGCGCGTCGAGATAGACATCCATCCAGCTCCGCGTCTCCAGGCTTGCACCCGCCCGCTTGCGCGCGCGGATCGCGGGCAGGCTCTTGGTCGCGATCGTCCGCGCCATGGCGAGGGCGCGCGGCAAGACCTCGGCGCGCGGGACAACGTAATTGAAGAAGCCCGTCGGCTCCAAATCGCGTGCGGTGAATGCCTGTCCAGTGAAAGCCATTTCGCGCACCTTCGCGACCGGCATGTTCACATGTACAAACAGGCCTCCGCCGCCGGCGACCAGCCCGTAGTCGATCTCGGGACAGGCGAAGCGCGCGTCCTCGGCCGCTATCCGCATGTCGCACAACGCCGCCAGGATCATGCCGACTCCGATCGCCGGTCCGGTGATCGCGGCGATAACGGGGCGGTCTAGCTGGTAGAAACGCGGCAGTGTCGCGTTGATGAACGCATAGCGCTCCTTGCGGCGCTCGGGGTTCATGCCTGTAAAATCGTGCAGATCCGCCCCGCCACACCAGGCGCGGGAGTCCTCAGGTGCGCTCAGGATCACGACCCGGATGTCGGTACTGGCCTCCACATGATCGACCAGCCGGCCGATATCCGCATAGACGTCCAGCGAGATCGCGTTGACAGGCGGACGCGAGAACACCACCAGCGCCACGCCTTGCGCGTCCACGGTGACGGAAAACGCGCCGATCGTCTCGCGCGGCGTGGCTTCCATACTCAACCGGCCTTTCGCAGGCTTACGTTCAACCCCGCCGACTTGATCTCGACCACCGGCATGGTCGCGACCTGCATCAACTTGCGGACCTGCTCCAGCTCCGGCGACGACATCAGGGGATAGTCACGCCGTACGGGGCCGGCCGCGCGCATCTTGTCGATGTCGGTCTGCGGGACCGAGGCGCGCAGGATCAGTTCGTCCAGATCGTCGGTTCCGAACTCCTTCTTCAGATCCTCAAGGTCCGGATCGGGCGGAGAGTTGGCCAGGACGTCCTTGGCACGCGCGCTCGACATGATGCGGTCGAGCACGTTGGCGTCTATCGGCGCGACCGTTTCGCCGTAGAAGCCGGCGGCATACTGCACCACCTCATCGGGGACGGTCCCGTACCGCTTGCCCGTGACGATGTTGAGCACCGCCTGGATGCCGACCAGCTGGCTGAACGGCGTCGCCATGCCGGGATAGCCAAGATCCTTGCGCACCGCCGCGACCTCGGCGAGCACGTCGGGCAGCCGGTCCATCATCTTGTGCATTTCAAGCTGGGCCTTGAAGGTGCCCATCATGCCGCCCGGTATCTGGTGCTCGACCGAGAAGATGTCGTATTCGGCATATTGATCGACCAGGAAGCCCGCCGCCTTGCCGACACTGCGGAAATGATCCGCGACCGGCTGGAACAGGCTGGTGTCCAGTCGGTGGGTGTGTCCCTTCAACTCGATGTTGCGCGCCATGATCTCTGTCGAGGGGACGGAGGGGCCGTTCGCCATCGGGCGCGAGGCGGTGTGCAGCACCGACACGCCGAGATCGACCGCATCGAGATAAGCCTTCGCGGTTTGACCCAGCAGATTGTTGGCGTGGAATTCGATCGGTTTTCCGTTCGCCGCCGCGACGATGCCCGGCATCAGCGTTTGGAGGCGCTCCTTCTCCAGCACGCCGGCGGTGTCGTAGAGCAGGATCGAGTCCACGTCCGGGCTGGCGGCGAGCGTGCGCACCTTGTCCGCGTAATAGGCGTCGGTATGCACCGGCGAGAGGGCAAACATCACGGCCGCCGCAACGTACGCGTCCGCCTCCTTCGCGACCTTCGCCAGACGCAGCATGTTGTCGAAGCCGAACAGCACGTCGTAGATCCAGAACGAGCGCACGCCGTGGGCGCAAAGGCGGCGAACCCATAGATCCATCAAGGCTTTGGGCGTGACCGAGAACGTCACGTTCGCGTTAGCGCGGAGCCCGGCTCGGACCGGAGTGTTCGGCATCGAGGCGACCAGAAGGTCGAGCCCTGCCCAGTAATCCTCCTGACAATAGCGCGTCAGCACGTCGAGCATGCCCCCGCCGGTCAGATCAATCGTGGTGAACCCGGTCCGGTCAAGCAGCGGCGACACCGGCAGCGCCATGCCGGCACGCATGCGCAGACCCCACAGGCTCTGCTGGCCATCGCGCATGGTTTCGTCGAGAAATTCGATATGGGCCATTTCAGCGTCTCATTCGGGTTCAATGTGGAACAGCATCTGGCCACCCTCGACCAGTTCGGCATCAGTGGCGTCAATCCGGCGAACTGTGCCGGCCACACCGGCCTTGACCGAGGTGAACAGCTTCATCACCTCGAGCAAGCATATTTCGGTATCGGCATTCACCCGCTGACCGAGTTCGACAAAGGGCGGTGACCCCGGCTTTGGCGAGCGATAGAAGGTTCCGAGGTTAGGCGCCGTCACAGCATGCCAATGCGCCGCAATCGACGCCTGCGCAGGGCTGGTGGGGATTGGACTGGGTTCCGGGATGGCGGGCGCGGTCAACACGGCGGTTGCGACGGACGCGAGCGGGGCGGTATGACCGAGGCTGGCGGTCATCGTGTCGGTCGAAAACAGCACGTTGATGCCGTTCGCCTCGACGCGGATTTCACGCCATCCGCCCGACTTGAACATGTCGGCCAGCAATTCAAGGTCGCGAGTGGTGGATTGGCTCATAGTGTCAGGCCTTCAGCCAGCGTTTATGCCCGATCATCGGCCAATCGCGCTCCTTTTTACGCAGCATTCTGGTTGCGATCGTCGGCCCCAGTCATTTCAGCTAAGGTTTCCGCAACGATACGTTCGTTATGCCACGCTGCGTCGCCAAACGCATGCTCGATCACCTTCGATCGCCGCAGGAAGCGATGCAAACCCAGTTCCCAAGTGAATCCCATACCGCCATGTACTTGGATCGTTTCGTTGCAGACATGCCGGCCAACATCGCCGCAATACGCCTTGGCCATCGAAGCGGCGCGGGCGCGGTCCGGCGCATCATGCGACACTGCCCAGAATGCATAATAGGCCGCAGACCGCCCCGCCTCTACCGCAACTGCCATATCGGCGCAGCGATGCTTGATCGCTTGAAACGCACCTATCGGCTGGCCGAACTGGACCCGGGTCTTGGCATAATCCACCGCTGCGTCGAGCATCCGGGCGGCGATCCCCATCAACTGCCCCGCGTAAAGCGTTGCGCCGACGTCCAGCAAACGTTCCACCGCGCGCGCCGGCGCCGCTTGCCCGAGCACCGCATCCCCATCCAATTTGACGCGATCGAAGCGGATCGCGCAGTGACCGCTCGTTGGATCGAGATCGTCATGCGCCTGAACGGTCACCCCAGCCGCACCTGGTTCTACGAGCACGACCACGGGCCCATTATTTCCGCTCGCGACCACCAGCAACAGGTCAGCGTCGGCGGCACCGGCCACCAGAATTTTCTCACCGTGCAGGCTCTCGTCGGTCAGCGTGGTGCGGCAGGTCCGTACATCATAGCCGCTATCTGCTTCGAGTAGCGCAATCGCGATTTTTAACTCGCCGATCGCGACGCGCGGCAACAGCGCGCGCTGTTGCGGATCCGAGCCGTGGCGCATGATTGCGTCGGTCGCCAGTAGCGTGGAGACCACCAGCGGTGGCGCGAGGCCCGCACCCAGCGCCTCAACTGCCAACGCAAGATCGACCATCGTCAGGCCGACACCATCGTTGCGCTCGGGCACCAACAGCGCGAACAGGCCAAGATCCGTCAGCGCCCGCCAGACTTCGTCGTTGGCGGCCGTGGTCAATTCAGGCGCGATCAGCGACGGGAAGTCCGCGAGCTGTTGAGCAACTGTGTGTGCCAAACTCTTCTGGTCTTCGTCAAAACCGAAATTCACAAGCGGCCTCCTATCGCGGCAGGCCGAGCATACGCTCGCCAATGATGTTGCGCTGGATCTCGGATGATCCCGAATAGATCGTGAAAGCCTTGGACTGGAGCCAGCTCATCTGGAACCGCCCGCCGCCCGCCGCCTGACGGTCGTTGCCGGCCAGCGGCGCGAGTGGGCCGAGCGCGTCGAGCGCGGTTTCGTACATGCGTTGCGCGGCGTGGCTCCAATAGAGCTTGAGCAACGACGCGTCCGGCCCGCGTTCTTCGCCGTTCAGATACTTGCTGAACGTCCGCAGAGAATTGAGCCGCATGACCTCCACCTCGGTGATAGACCGCGCCAGCCGCTGCCGCGTCTCGGCATCGTCGATCGCGAAGCCGTCGCCGCGCTTCTGATCGGCTAGAATGGCGAGCAGGCGGTCGAGTTCCTGCTTAAAACGGATCTGCCGGCCGAGCGCGTCCTCCGGACCACGTTCATACGCAAGCGTCGTCATTGCGATCCGCCATCCATCGTTGATGTCTCCGACGATGTTCTCCACCGGAACCTCGACGTCGTCGAAGAACGTCTCGTTGAACTCACTTTCGCCGGAAATCTGGCGCAACGGCCGGATCGAAATGCCCGGCGACTTCATATCTATCAGGAGGAAACTGAGCCCCTTGTGCTTCGGTACGTCGGGGTCGGTACGGACGAGGGCGAAGCACCATTGGGAATATTGCGCGTAACTGGTCCAGATCTTCTGACCATTGACGATGAACTTGTCACCGTGCCGCTCGGCGCGCGTCCGCACCGAAGCTAGATCGGATCCCGCGTTAGGCTCGGAGAAGCCCTGACACCAAACCTCGTCCGACGAAATGATGGCGGGCAGGAAGCGCTTCTTCTGCGCTTCCGTGCCGTGGCGCAGGATCGTGGTACCAGCGAGATTATGACCGATGATGTTAATCCCCTCCGGAGCGCCCGCACGGGCCATCTCCTCGGCGAATATGCCTCGTTCGATCAGCGTTGCACCACGGCCGCCATATTCCTTCGGCCAGTTGATGCCGCTCCACCCCCCCGCGTGCAGCTTGCGCTCCCAGTCGAGCCGGAATTGCGCGCGCTCGTCTTCGTCATCGGGCTCGAACACGGTCTCGGCCCACCCTTGCGGCAGCGCATCGACCAGCCACAAACGCAGCGCTTTGCGAAACTCTTCCTCTGCGGGGGTGTAGGCGAAATCCATCTCAACTACGCCCGGCGGCGCGTGCGGCCGCACCGGCGAAATCGGGTGTGCGCTTCTCGCGGAAGGCTTGCACGCCCTCTTCGTACTCCGGCGTCAGATAGGCGACGGTTTGCGCGTAGCTTTCGTATTCGAGCATCTGGTCGATCGTGGAATTGCTTGATTTGTTCAGCAGCGTCTTGGTCATGCCGATCGCTGTCGGCGAGCCGGCGGTGATCTTGGCGGCGATTGCCCGTGCCTCGACCAGCAATTGGTCGTGCGGCACGACGTGGTTGACGATGCCAAGCGACTTGGCCTCGTCGGCCAGAACCTTGCGCGCGGTGAAGCACAGTTCCTTGGCCTTGTTGATGCCGATCACGCGGCCGAGCAGATACAGCCCGCCGAGATCCGGCACCAGGCCGACCCGCGCGAACGCCTGTATGAAGGTCGCCTGCTCACTCGCGACGATGAAGTCGCAGGCTAGCGCAATATTGAAGCCCGCTCCGGCGGCCGCTCCGTTGACGGCGGCGATCACCGGCTTCTCGATGCGGAACAGCGGTTCGAGAATGTCCTTCAGTATCCAGCGATGGCGAGCGCGGCGTTCAAGTGGCGTGGCATCGTCCTTCCGCGCCTTGAGATCCGCTCCCGCACAGAAGCCGCGGCCTGCGCCGGTCAGGATGACGCAGCCGACACCGTCGTCGACCGCAATCTTCTTAAGCAGAGCCTGCAGTTCCTGGTACATCTCGTCGGTCGTCGCATTCATCGCCTCGGGGCGGTTGAGCGTCACGGTCGCGATGCGATCGCTGACCTCATAGAGAAGCGTCTGGTAGCTCATGGTCACTCCTCGGGAGACGAATGGGCGGTATCGCCCGCGGTACTATCGGGAATTGCGAACCACTCTTCCGGCATCCGCTTCGGGATACGGAAATCGTGCGCCGGCACGACGATGTCGGCATGGTCGAGAACCCGCCGCATTGCGGCGGTGAAGTCGCGCTCGCTCTCACTACGGATGCCGCTGGGCAGGAGCGCGCCTGCCATGAACCGCATCGGCCGGTCAGTCGCGCGTGGATCGTCGGGGAACCAGTAGCGGTAATGATCGCCGAGATCGGAGACGAGCGCCACCTTGCCCTTCGCGGTGGTTATTATGGGCACGTGCATCGCTGGCGTATGGCCCGGCGTCTTGAGCAGCAGGATTCCATCGCGGAACTGCACGTCCCCGTCCACCAGTTGCAGATGCCTCGGACGCTTGCGCGCGACAAGCTGGGTGACCGTTTCGCGGAAGTAGTAGATGCGCTGCGTCGGCGTCGGGTCGATCGCGTGGAACAACTCGTCACGTTGCACCACCACGCACGCATCCGGAAACAGATCGAGATTTTGGGCATGGTCGAAATGCAGGTGCGTCAGGATGATGTAGTCGATGTCGACGGGTTTCAGCCCTTCCGCAGCAAGTCCGTCGGTCAGCGCCTTGTGCCCGCCGCCGGCACCTGCGACCTTGAGGCGCTTCAGCAGGTTCGCCGCATCGTCCATCCCGCTGTCAACCAGGATGTTGACTCCGTCACCGCGAACCAGCCAGCAATGGACCGGTTCGCGAATGGTGGTGCCGTTCCCCTGCGGAACCTGCAACTCCCCGACGCGGATCGTGGTGACGGTGTATTGGGTCACCCCGCGATCACCTCGAAACGCTCGATGTCGTTGGTCAGCGATCCAGTGCGCTCGCCTTCCCGCCACACCGCGCGCACGCGGGTGCCCGGGCCGATCTTCTTGCCGTCCTCGAAGTTGGCGATCTCGATCATATGGATCAGTCGTGTCGAGGCGCCATCGAGAACGATCTCGGCATAGACATAGGGCGGCGGACGAGTCTGGCCGCGAAACTCCATGTTGATGATCGAGCAGCCGCGAATGGTGCCGTCGTTGCCGCACGTTTTCCACGTGCCGGTGCGCTTGTGCGTGATGTCGTCGACCTCGCGCGGCGGAAGCAGCGCGGTGTCCCCGGTGGAGGTGCGGACGCCCATCACGCGACCATGTTCGCGGACCTCGTCGAACATGCGGCCGTAATACGGGCCGTAGGCGTGCTCATATTCCAGCTTCAACCCGTATTTCACGACTTCGATCGGCGCCGCCGTCTCGCCATATGGCTTGACCGTGCCGACCACAGCGTCCGGCGCGGGCCGGAAGCCCTCGATCGCGAGGACCGAAGTCTCCACGTCGTCGGCCCAGACCGCCTCGACCCTGCCGCCGAGTTCAGGTTCGCCGAGGAGGCGATGTGGAAAGTCGTTGTCGCATCCATCAAGTCGGACGAGTCCGATCACGGCCTCGCCCACCTTCGTGAAGGCGGTCACCACGCCCGTCGCGGGCGCTTCGACGAATTCGTAATCGTCCTCGCCATCGATGTGCGAGAAATCCTGAGCGGGCGCGATCGTCAGTCCGCTCTTGAAGCGCGACCCGACGATCCGCCGGTTGCCAATCTCTGCCAGGAACGTTCCCGCCGCTTTGCCCGGCGTCAGCGTGTAGGGCATGTTGAGTTCGGCATGCAGCGTGGGCATGTCGATGTTTTCGGTTTCTGGTGCGTACAACATCGTTCAGTTCCTCACGCGCCGAGCACGGCACAGCCGCGCAGATTGGCCCAACCACCGCCCGACTGAACGAGCGCCAGCTTGGCATCCTTGATCTGGGTGTTTTCGGAACGCCCCATCACCTGCGTCGCGCCCTCGATCAGGCGGATCAGGCCGGCGGCACCGATCGGGTTCGCTCCAAGGCAACCGCCCGACGGATTCACCGGAATGTCCCCGGTGACCTGCGTGGCGCCGCTGGCGATCAGTTCAGCCGCGCCGCCCGGCGGGCACAGACCGAGGCTTTCGTAATAGTTCAACTCGAAGCAGGTATAGGGTTCCTGCACCTCCGCCACGTCGAACTGGCGGCGCGGATTGGTGATGCCGGCGGCGCGGTAGACGTTCTTGGCTGCGATCGCGAGCGGTTCGGACAGCAGCAGCGAACGTTCGGCCGCGTTGTCCGCCTCGCAGCAGTAGGAGATGCCCCGGATCCAGGCGGGCCGGTCCGAGTACCTGTGCGCGACGTGCTCCGAACACAGCACGACCGCGGCGGCGCCGTCCGAGATCGGCGGCACGTCCATCAGCTTGATCGGCCAGCACAGCGGCTTCGAAGCGAGCACATCCTCGACCGTCACCTCGCGCTTCACATGCGCATAAGGATTGGCCATCGCGTTCTTGAGGTTCTTGACCGCGACCATGGCCGCCGCCTCTTCCGTGTGGCCGAGCGGCTCCATCCGCGCGCGCCAGTAGGCTGCGGAAAAACCCATGATGCCAACCGCGAATTCGCGCCCCCAAAACGGATCGTACAGCGTCGAGATTGAATATTGCAGCGCGCCTTCGGACAGTTTGTCGTAGGCCACCACCAGCGTACGATCGGCAAAGCCCCCAGCAACCTGGTAATAGCCTGCAAGCCCACCTGCGAAACCCGCACCTCCGCCGCTCGTCACGCGGACAACTGGTTTAAGCTGCGCGCCGATCGCATCGGCGACCCACTTCTCCGGCTGGTTGACGGCGGCGAACAGCACGGGGCCGGTCGCAATGACGACGGTGTCTATGTCATCCATCGTCATCCTGGCGTCGGCGAGCGCGCGGTCGACCGCTTCGCGGACCAGACCGGCCTGGCTGACGTCGGTGCGGCGGCGGGAGTGATGCGTCTGACCGACGCCGACGATGCCGACATGACGACCGCCCTTGTTGATGTTGGCCATGTTCAAACCTCGAGAGTGAAGACGCAGTTGGACTGCATGGCGATGCCGCCGGCACCGTGGACGACCGCGCGGCTCGGCGCCGGGATGCCGTAGACTGCGGGCATGCTCAGCTGACGCGACGCTTGCGCAAGACGAATTAGCCCGGTCGCCATGATCGTATCGGCCGGAAGGGCACCGCCGGAGAGATTGATGGCCGTCTTGCCTTCGCACAATCCCAGCGCGTCGATCGCCAGCGCCTCGCCGACGACGGATGCGCCACTGACCTCGGCGACATCGGCCTCGCCGCCGCCCCATCCCGCCTTCTTGTACGCCATGCTCGCCGCCGCTTCAGCCGAGGCGAGCTTGCCGCCTTCCCGCGAGGCGAAGGCGTGACGGTCCATCGAAGTGCCCATCCCCGTCACGAACACCGGCGCGTGGGTCGCGCGGCGCGCGATGTCTTCACGGGCGATCAGCACCGCCACCGCCCCGTCAAGCGGGCGTGCCATCATCAGCTGCTTCAACGGGGTCGCCACATCCGCTGACGCGAGCACCGCCTCGGAGTTAGGCAGATCATCGATCGCAACGTCGCCGTGCTCGGCCGCAGCCGCCCATCGCCGCGCGACGACGTCGGCAAGGTCCTTCTGCGACCTGCCACTGCTGGCGAGGTACCGCTGCGCCTGGATGCCAAGTGCCGCTGCCTGGCTGAAGCCGACCGGGCGCTGGTAGAACGGCTCCACCATTGCCGACCAGTACGCATCGACGCGCGACTCTGACGGCTTCGAGTAAGCGACGATCAGGCCGACGTTGGAAGCGCCCGACCGGATCTTGTTCACGCCGTAGAGCGCCGAGAACAGCCCGTCCTCCTCGACACGCGCCTCCTCCTTGTGATGAGCGCCGAGCGCGCCAAGGAAGCCGCAGTTCGAGATCGAGCGGCCGTCGAGTACGTCGCTGCCTGAATCGATGACGAAATCCACATCGTCGAGTGTCAGGCCGGTGCCCTTGAACACCGACGTTACGACCGCCGAGATCAGATCGATATGTTGTGCGCCACTCCAAGACGGCCGAAGCTCGGTCTGGGCGGATGCGACAACCGCAACCCTGCTCAATCCCATCAGTATGTCCTCACCTTGCCAAGCACCGGTCCCGCCGTAAGCAGGCCGGCCGCGGGGCTGTCGCCCGCTGTCGATGTAGGTCTTATTGGTACGGCAAGACGGCTGTCAACAAATATTCGACGCTTCGTCGGATTTGTAATTTACGTCAGTGCTTGGGTTTAAACCTTGGAGATCGGGGGTGTTGTGAGCCGGCGCACTCCCCGCTTGCATTCTGGTCTTTTCCGAAACATTATCGGATCGATAACAGATGGAGAGGGCGAGTGGGACTCGATGTGACCGGGCGATATCGCTATCCGCCGCCTGCTGCGGAATGGCTCGCGCGGCGTGTCGAAGACGTGATCGAGCCGGATCTCCCGATCGTCGACGCGCACCATCACCTGTGGGTGGAGAACGGGTCTCCATATCTGCTCGATGAACTCATCGCAGACGTTTCGAGTGGCCATGCGATCGCGGCGACCGTCTTCGTGCAGGCGCACTACGGCTACGATAACGCGGCGCTGGCACATCTCGCGCCGGTCGGCGAGACGCGGCACGTCGCCGCGATCGCCGCCGAGGCCGGTAGGCGCGGCAGTCCAACCAAGGTCGCCGCAGGTATCGTCGGATTCGTCGATCTGACACTCGGCGACCTCGTCGACGAGGTGCTTGACGCGCACGAGAGCGCGGCTGAAGGGGCGTTCCGTGGCGTTCGGCACAGCGTCTCGAACGATCCCGCCTTTCCCGACGGCATCGTGATCCGGCCCGCCCCCGCCCGACTGCTTGGCGACGCGCGCTACCGTGCAGGGCTCGGCAGGGTCGCCGCGCGCGGGCTCACCTACGACGCAATGCTGTATCAGGTGCAGATCCCCGAGTTGACCGCAATGGCGCGCGCGCTACCGGAGCTGACCATCGTGCTCGACCATGTCGGCTGCATCCTCGGCGTGGGTCCCTACGAAGGGCGCACCGAGGACACGTACCTCACCTGGCTTCGCGACATGGTCGAACTGGCGGGCTGCCCAAACGTGATGGTCAAGCTGGGCGGCCTCGGCATGATCGTGACGGGTGCCCGCTGGCATGAGCGGCCGGAGCCTCCCAGCTCCGTCGAACTCGCCGACGCCTGGCGTCCGATCATAGAAAGTTGCATCGACGTGTTCGGCGCCGACAGATGTCTGTTCGAAAGCAACTTCCCTGTCGACAAGGCGATGTACTCCTATCGCACGCTGTGGAACGCCTTTAAGCGGCTCTGCTCCGGGGCGAGTTCGAGCGAAAAGGCGGCTTTGTTCGCCGGCAGCGCGACGCACGCATATCGTCTCAAAAACATCGCTGCGACATCAGTACCGGAGTTGGCCGTTGACTAACCGATCCGCCCATCTTTTCGCCCGTGCCGAGGAAAGCGCCGACAAGGTGGCGCTGGTATTCGAACGCGAGACCTACACGTTCGGCGATCTCGCCCGCCGTGTACGCATCGCCGCGAGCGCGCTCGCCGCGCTCGGCGTGACGAGGGGCGCACGCGTCGGGTTGATGATCCCGGCCTCACCCGACTTCATCGTCATGCAGCAGGCGTTGTTCGCACTCGGCGCAATCGTTTCCCCGATCAACATTTTCTATCTGCCCAACGAAGTCACCCATGCCATCAACGCGTGCGATCTCGAACACGTCGTGATGTCGTCCGACCTGCGCGACCGCATCGCGCGCGGGGGAGAGCCGGCCCCGTCTCTGCGCACCATCATCCTGAGCGACGGCAGCGTCGAGGGTGACGAGAGGTTCTTGTCCCTGAGGAAGGCGATATCCGGCAGCGTACCGCTGGAAACGCTCGCGCCCGTCTCGACGGATGACGTCGTGGTCCTCCTGCTGACAAGCGCCACCACCGGGAAATCCAAAGGCGTCATGCTCACCGCCGGAAATCTCGCCGCAAACTACGATCGCACGCCTGAGTGGCTGGGCATCGGCGGCGACGCCGTGATCCTGTGCGCCTTGCCGCTTTATAACACATTCGGCCTGAACCAGTGCATCAACGCCATGCTGGTGACCGGTGCGAAGATGGTGCTGCTGCCCCGCTTCGACGCGCGCAGATGCATCGATGCCATCGCTCGCCATGGCTGCACCTTCCTGCCGGCAGTGCCGACAATGCTTCAGAAGATCATCGACGATCCGGCGGCGGGCACGGGCGCGATGCGCTCGATATCGCGGATCATGACCGGGGGGGCGCCGGTGCCGGCGGCGTTGCTGGAGCGCGTGCTCGCGGCGACAGGCGACGACACGGTGGTGCTGACCGGCTATGGGCTGACCGAGGGAACCGCGCTCGTCACGCTCACGCAAGTCCGGCTAGGTACCGACGGTGAAATCGCGCATGGACGCACCATCGGCCGCGTGCTGGAGGGCATGACGCTCGGCATCATGACCGAGGCGGGGGAACTGGTCGGACCCGGCACCATCGGCGAGATCGTCGTACGCGGGCCAAACGTCATGCGCGGCTACCATGAGGCGCCGGACGACACCGCTTTGGCACTTACCGGAGGGTGGCTGCACAGCGGCGACCTGGGCTATCTCGACGAGGAGGGATACGCCTTCATCGTCGATCGCAAGAAGGACATCATCATCCGCGGCGGGCAGAACGTCTATCCCGCCGAGATCGAGGAGGTGTTGTACCAGGTGACCGGCGTGGCCGAGGTGGCGGTGATCGGAATGGCGGACGACATGCTGGGCGAAGTGCCGGTGGCGTTCGTCGCGCTGCTGCCGGGCGCGATCGTATCCGCATCGACGCTGGCGGCGCGGTGCGGCACCGAGCTTGCGCGCTACAAGCTACCCGCCGCGATCCACTTCCTCCCCGAGTTGCCCAAGGGATCCACCGGCAAGATCCTGCGGCGCGCGCTGCGGCCGCGCGTCGCGGCAATGGTCTAACCGGGTGGTGCTTGGCCTTCGGGAACCGCGGTCGGGCTTCGTCGATGCCTGCGGAGCGCGGTTGCACTACGTTACGCACGGAGATCCGACGGCGCCCTGCGTAGTGCTGGTCCACGGCATGCGCGACCATGCGCGCAGTTGGGACTGGGTCGCGGCCGCCCTGGCGGACCGCTTCCACGTCGTAGCCCCCGACCTGCGCGGCCATGGCGACAGTTCTCAGGAAGGGGCGGCAGGATACTCCATGGCGGCGTTCGTACTGGACCTCGCGATCCTGATCGATGCTTTGGCGCTCGGCACGATCGGGCTCGTCGGCCATTCGCTCGGCGGCGCGATCGCGATCCGATACGCCGGCGCCTTCCCGGATCGGCTTGCCGGTCTGTGTGCGATCGAGAGCGTCGAATTGCCGATCGTGCGCGAGGAGCGGGAGGCGCCCACACCATTTCCCGAGCGTCTCGCCGCATGGATCGCCGCGGAGCGTGATCTACGGCGCCGCCCGCCACGCAGCTATGGCAGTTTCGCCGAGGCGGAGGTGCGCATGGCCGAGGGCCAGCCCGATCTCGACACCGACACGATCGCGCATCTCGTTCGCCACGGCATGTTCCACCAAGCGGACGGTAGTCTGCGCTGGAAGTATGACAACGCGGCGCGCCGGCGGGCGCCCGATGATGCGGACGGTCGCGACCTCGATCAGACGCTCGCCGCAATCACCTGCCCCACCATGCTCGCCTACGGTGAGGCGAGTTGGATCCCGCTACCGCCGCCCGAGCGCCTCGCGCGCATTCGGGACCACCGGATCGTCGCCTTTCCCGGCGCGAGCCACTGGCTGCATCACCAATCCCGCGCCGCGTTCCTAGCGGCGCTCAATCCGTTTCTCGACGTTTCGATCAAAGGACATCATCATGCGTGAAGCCGCCATCGTTTCCACTGCACGAACCGCCGTCGCCAAGGCCGGACGAGGCGGGTTCAACGACACCGATGCGCCGGCACTGGCCGCACATGTCGTCAACGCCGCTATCGTGCGCGCCGGCATCGATCCGAAACGCATCGACGACGTGATCCTCGGCGCCGGGTCGCAATGGGGCGACCAGGGGTTCAACATCGCGCGCACGACGGTGTTCGCCGGCGGCCTGCCAGACTCGATCGCGGGAACCTCCATCGACCGCAAATGCGGGTCCGGGCTGACGGCGCTCGCCTTCGCCGCGCGTGGCATCATGGCCGGCGACATCGACGTGGCGATCGCGGGCGGTGTGGAATCCATCACGCACACGCGTGACTACGCTCCAACGCACCGGGCCCGCCCGCAGGCGGTGCTGGACGCGAAGCCGCACGCCTACATGGCGATGATCGAGACCGCCGAGATTGTCGCCGAGCGCTACGGCATCAGCCGGGAGGCGCAGGATGAACTCGCGGTGGAAAGCCACCGCCGCGCGGCAGCCGCCACCGTCGGAGGCCGGTTCAATGCCGAGATCGTTCCGATTGCGGTCCGCAAGAACGTCATCGAGAAGGACGGCAGCATTTCAGGCACGCAAGATGTCGTCGTTTCCTCTGACGAAGGTATCCGCGCCGACACGACCATCGAGGGGCTTGCCCGGCTGAAACCGGTCTGGCGCGACGGTGCGGTCATCAAGGAAGGCCGATTCGTCACGGCGGGCAACGCCAGTCAGTTGTCCGACGGGGCTTCCGCACAGGTGGTGATGGACCGCGCGACTGCGGAGGCGGAAGGACGCGAAATCCTCGGCATCTACCGCGGATTCCAGTCGGCGGGGTGCGCGCCCGAGGAGATGGGCATCGGCCCGGTGTTCGCGATCCCCCGGCTGCTCGACCGTGCCGGCTTGAGCGTCGATGACATCGGCCTGTGGGAGATCAACGAGGCGTTTGCCAGCCAGTTGCTTTATTGTCGCGACAAGCTCGGCATCGATCCCGAGAAGCTGAACGTCGACGGCGGCGGCATCGCTCTTGGCCATCCCTTCGGCATGACGGGCAGCCGCCTCACCGGCCATGCCCTGATCGAGGCGCGGCGACGCGGCGTTCGCTGGGCCGTCGTGTCGATGTGCGTCGCAGGTGGCATGGGCGCCGCCGGACTATTCGAAATCCCCAACTGAGGACGTCGTGGTGGGCGAGATGCGCTTCGACGACGATGTGGTGATCGTCACCGGCGCCGGGCGCGGGCTGGGCCGGGAACATGCCGTCGCCTTCGCAGCACGCGGTGCGGCAGTGCTGGTCAACGACGTCGATGCGGCAGCCGCCAGAGCGGTGGCGCAGGAGCTCGTCGAGGCGGGAGGTCGCGCCTTCGCCGACACGCATTCGGTGACGGATGCCGCCGGCGCGACCGCGATCGTAGCGGCGGCGCTCGACGCGTTCGGCACGGTTACGGTGCTGGTAAACAACGCGGGCGTCATCGACTTCGCGCCGTTGACCGACATAGACGATGCGCGCTGGCGCCGGATGATCGCGGTCACGCTGGACGGTACGTTCCAGATGATCAAGGCGGTATGGCCACATTTCGCCGGTCGCGGGCACGGCCGCATCGTCAACACCACGTCCAACGCCGGATTCGCAGGCAACGAGACGCTGGTTCATTACGGCGCGGCCAAGATGGGCGTCGCCGGACTGACCCGGGCGCTTGCGCAGGAGGTCGGCACGACCGGCATCACCGTCAACGCCGTCGCCCCGATGGCGATCACCCGGATGAACCGCGACGCCTTCTTTGGTGGCGCGAATGCTGAGGGTGCGGACTGGCAGGCGGACATTCGCAGCGGCAGGGTCCCGATGGGGCCACCCTCGATCGTCTCGCCCACCGTGCTGTGGCTGGCGCATCGCTCCACGATCATCAACGGTGAGATCTTCAGCACATCATCCGGCAAGGTCGCACGGGTGGCGTTCGTGCTGTCGGACGGCTTCTTCGATCCCGATCACGGCCCCGAGGCGCTGCGCGATCATGCCGATGAGATCAGAAAGCTGGGTCACGGCTTCGAGCCTTGCTCCACGGTAGCCGAACTCGCGCTCATTCCGCCGCTTTTTGGCACAAAATGACTTTCCGACGAAACGTCGGAATAACTGGACGCCCGCGTTTGAGGCTGGCATAACGCGGCATACATGCAGCCCGCACAAGCCGGCGCACCATCTTCGAGGAGGGTGATTTTGATCGACAAGACGGTCGCAACGGCGCTGGAGGCAATCGCCGACATGCGCGACGGAGCCTCGATCATGATCAGTGGTTTCGGCGACGCCGGGGCTCCGGCAGAGCTGATTGAAGCCGTAGTCGAGCATGGCGCCAGCGACCTGACGGTTATAAGCAACAACGCGGGCTCCGGTGAGATCGGCATCGCCGCGCTCGTCAAGGCCGGGCGTGTGCGCAAGGTCATCTGCTCCTTTCCGCGCATGGCGGCGTCGCACCATTTCGAGCAGCGCTACCGCTCGGGCGACCTCGAATTGGAGTTGGTGCCGCAGGGCAATCTCGCCGCCCGCATCCAAGCGGCCGGCTCCGGGCTCGGTGCCATCTACACACCCACCGGTTTTGGTACCTTGCTTGCCGAGGGCAAGGAGACCCGCAACATCGACGGGCGCGACTATGTACTCGAATATCCGATCCATGCCGACTTCGCGCTGGTGAAGGCTGTCGCCGGCGATCGTTGGGGCAACCTCGTCTACCGTAAGGCTGCGCGTAATTTCGGGCCGATAATGGCGATGGCTGCCAAGTGCACCGTGGCGCAGGTCGGGCGGATCGTACCGCTTGGCGATCTCGACCCCGAAGCCGTCGTGACCCCCGGCATCTTCGTCAAACGGCTCGTCGAACTCGGCACCGTCCCCGCCGCCGCAGCCGCCTGAAGGAACATCCATATGAAACGCCTGAGCCGCGAGGCCGTCGCCGCCCGTATCGCGATGGACATTCCAGAGGGATCCTACGTCAACCTAGGCATCGGCGCTCCGACCCGAGTGGCCGATTTCCTGCCGCAGGGCCGCGAGATCTTCCTGCACAGCGAGAACGGGCTGCTTGGGATGGGACCTGCTCCAGCGCCTGGACAGGAGGATTGGGATCTTATCAATGCCGGCAAGCAGCCCGTCACCCTATTGACCGGGGGATGCTACTTCCATCACGGAGATTCCTTTTCGATGATGCGCGGCGGACACATCGACATCTGCGTTCTCGGCGCGTTTCAGGTATCAACCACGGGAGATCTCGCCAACTGGCACACCGGCGCGCCAGACGCGGTTCCAGCCGTGGGTGGCGCGATGGACCTCGCGATCGGTGCCAAACGGGTTTTCGTGATGATGGATCTCTTCACCAAGTCCGGTGAAAGCAAGCTCGTCAACAGATGTACCTACCCATTGACCGGCATCGGGTGCGTCTCGCGTATCTACTCAGATGTCGGGACGTTCGATGTCAGCGCCGAAGGAACGGCGATCGTGGACCTGGTCGATGGCATGACCATCGACGACTTGCAGGCTCTCACCCAGATCGAGTTCATCTCGCCCCCTCTTGCAGCCTGACGTCCCCCGAAGTGTCGCGGCCGGTCGTCTGGTGAGCCTGCTCCGAATGAGCTAGGAGACTCGTAGCTTCGAACCACGGCGACGCGGGCGAGAGTTCCGAACAACGTCAATCCCCGGTCTGCAATAGTCTCCGCAGCATCTCCGATCCTGCGAGACGCCAGCCGCAGCGGCCGAAACCAGCGTGGAGAAGATGATGAGTAACCGGGAGTCGATGCCGTATGACGTCGTGATCGTGGGCGCGGGGCCTTCTGGCCTCGCCGCGGCGATCCGGCTGAAACAGGTGGCCAATGCGGCGGGTGGCGAATTGTCGGTGTGCGTGCTGGAAAAGGGTTCCGAAGTCGGCGCGCACATCCTGTCGGGCGCCGTGGTGGACCCGAAGGCGCTCGACGAACTGCTGCCGGACTGGCGCGAACAGGGCTGCCCGCTTGCCGAGGTGCCGGTGACCGACAACCAGCACTGGATTCTCTCGAAAACCGGCAAGTTCGCGGTGCCGCATTTCATCACGCCGGGCTTCATGCACAACACTGGCACCTATACCGGCAGCCTCGGCAACCTGTGTCGCTGGCTGGCGACCCAGGCGGAGGAACTCGGCGTGGAGATCTTCCCCGGCTTCGCGGCGGCGGAAATCCTGTTCGACGAGAGCGGCGCTGTGCTGGGTGTCGCCACCGGCGACATGGGCGTGGCGCGCGACGGTACGCACAAGCCGGATTATACGCCAGGGCTCGAACTCCACGCGAAGTACACGTTCTTCGCGGAGGGCGTGCGCGGGCATCTCTCCAAGGAGATCATCCGCACCTTCGATCTGGCCAGGGATGCGCAGCCGCAGGTCTACGGGCTGGGCATCAAGGAATTGTGGGACATCCCCGCTGCCAGCCACGTTCCAGGCCGGGTCGTCCATACGCAAGGCTGGCCGTTGAAGGAGACGCCGGGTTCGAACGGCGGCGGCTTCATCTATCATCAGGCCGGCGGGCAGGTCGCGATCGGCTTCGTGACGTGGCTGTCGTACACCAACCCGTATCTCTCGCCGTTCCAGGAGATGCAGCGCTGGAAGACGCATCCGGAGGTCGCCGCGATCCTCAAGGGCGGCAAGCGCGTGTCGTACGGCGCGCGCGCAATCAGCGATGGCGGCTTGCAGTCGCTGCCCAAGCTGACCTTCCCCGGCGGCGTGCTGGTGGGGGACAGCGCCGGCTTCCTCAACGTACCGCGCATCAAGGGTACGCACACTGCGATGAAGTCGGGCATGATGGCGGCCGAGGCGGCGTTCGCGGCGGTGCAGGCCGGTCGCGCGCACGACGAGTTGGTGGCGTATCCGGAAGCGTTCGACGCAAGCTGGGTGAAGGCAGAGTTGTCGATCGTCCGCAACGTCGTGCCGCTTGTCGAGAAGTTCGGTGAGCGGATCGGTGCTGCGCTCGCCAACGCTACGATGTGGCTGGAAAGCTGGGGCATCAAGATGCCCTTCACGATGAAGCACCACGCCAACCACACCAGCTTGTGGCGCAAGGATCAGGTCAAGCCGATCGAATACCCGAAGCCTGATGGCGTGCTGACCTTCGACCGGCTTTCCTCGGTGTTCCTGTCAAACACCAATCACGAGGAGGACCAGCCGGTCCATCTGACGCTGCGCGACCCGAACGTGCCGGTGGAATACGACCTGCCGATGTTCGACGAACCGGCGCAGCGCTACTGCCCGGCCGGCGTGTACGAGATCGTCGGGCAGGCGGAGGGTGACCCGAAGTTCGTCATCAACGCGCAGAACTGCGTCCACTGCAAGACCTGCGACATCAAGGACCCGACGCAGAACATCAACTGGGTGGTGCCGGAGGGCGGCGGCGGGCCGAACTACCCGAATATGTGACGCGCCCGGCTAGGCGCAGCGAAGCCGCGTCAAGCCGCGATACGTGTTTGGGACTGGGCGGATCGAGAGGAATAGCTCCGCCCGCCGCGGGCGCCATTACCACCGGGCGAAGTGTCGAAGCCGCAGGTAGGAGTTGTACCAGCACCAAGAGCGCCGGTTCCGCCACCACCTCCTCCTCCTGCGACGAAGTAGAGCAGGCGCAAGCCGACAAGAAGGCACACATCGCCGCCAAACTCGCGATCGGCCCGGAGATGCGCGTGCTCGACATCGGACGCGGCTGGGCGGGATGGCGCTCTACCTCCATGCCAAGACAGTGCCGAGGTGCTCGGCGTCACGCTACCGGAGGAGCAGCTGAAGGTTGCCCGCCGCCGCGCCGAGGAAGCCGGCGTCGCCGACAAGGTCAAGTTCGAACTGATCGACTATCGATCGCTCACCGGCACGTTCGATCGGATCGTCTCAGTCGGGATGTTCGAGCATGTCGGCCCGGCGCATTACAAACCGTTTTTCCGCAAATGCCGTGAGCTGCTCACCGAGGACGGTGTGATGCTGCTCCACACCATCGGCCGGATGGGCGGCCCCGGAGTCACCGACACCTTCACGACTAAATACATCTTCCTGGCGGCTATAATTCGGCCCGGTCAGAGATCGTGCGCGGCTACGAAAGGCTAAAGTTCTTTCCTACCAACATCGAGGTGCTTCGCGTTCAGTATGCGCTGACGATCGACCAATGGTACGATCGCGCTGTGGGCGAAGAAGGATCAGATCGTCGTGCTGTACGACGAGCGGTTCTACCGGATGTGGACCTCCTACCGGAAGGCGCGGCCGCCGCATTCCGCACCGGGGGCATGGTCAATTACCAGATCCAGCTCTCGCGCAGCCGGCTGACACTGCCGCTGACCCGAGACTGTATGGTCGAGAGCGAACGTTCGTTGCGCGCCAGTGACAAGGACGGTGACGCGCTGGCCTCGTGATGCCTCGCTGGTAACGGGGTGCGGCAAGCAAATAGTTGCGCCGATCACAACCAAGGGTACCGCTCGACGCACATTCACAGCGTTAAGCTACGAGCAGTATATCGAGGCGTAATGGGGAGGCGAAGCGCTGGTCGCGGTCGAGTCAAGCACGGTCCTTTGCATGCTTGTGCGCGGCATAAGTGCGGAGATTCAGATGGACCTGCTTGCTCTCGCGCACCGCCGCCTTGGTCGTGTTTAGGGAGCAGATGAATTCCTGATGCCAGTGGCGCTGCATGTTGTTGACCGGTCAGGGTATCGGCCCAGCAATAGAAGGCCGGCCGCCCCTGCTACGAGCAGAAACGCCGAAACCACAAAAGCAGCCTGATAGCTTCGCAACTGATCATAGAGCGCGCCGAACGCGAAAGGTGCGCCGCCAGCGGCCACGGCGAGGAAGGTATAGAGGCGCCCGTAGATCCGTGCATAATCCCGCAAGCCAAAATAGCGTGCCACCAGATATCCCAGCATGTCGAACTCCATGCCCGTCGCGGCTCCAAGCATCGCAACCGCTGCGACATACATTAAAATGGACGCGTTTGACGTCAGGATGAGGCATGCTACTGCTGCGGGCAGCAGGACCGCTGTTGCGACAGCAGGTGCCCAGAAGCAATCAATCGCTGCGCCAACCGTCAGGCGACCGACGACAATCGCACCCCCCAGCACGCTCATAATCGAAACAGCGTCTGCTCGCGACAAGCCTTTCGCAGTGATTGCCGGCACGAGGTTCGGGATGATGCCACCCACCGCCAGATAAATGGCTGCCGTGGACATGCCTATCAACCAGAAATGTCGTCCGCGGATAGCGTCGGCGAGATCAATGCTATCGTGACCGCTTTCAGTTGCGTCAGTTGCAGAGTCGCCGCGCGCTACGTGCGGCAGCAAGAGCAAACATGCTGGCAACGTGACAATGATCGGAAATGCAGCGAGCGCGAGATAAGCGACTCTCCAGCCGCCAAGTTCAAGTCCCACCTCCGCGAGGCGCGGCGTCAGGATCGCGGACAAGCCGGTGCCGGAAAGTGCAACTCCCAAAGCCAATCCACGGCTTGCTGTGAAGCGCTCCGCGATAAGGCAACTCCACGTGACCGCGCTTGCACCCGATCCAAGCAGGGCGATTAACGCGTAGAAGAGGTAGAACTGCCACAACGCCCCTTGCAGCGTCGGGACCAAGGCGAGCGCGAGGCCAATACCAAGCACCCCGGATAGTATCGCACGCCGTATCCCGAAGCGCCGCACGAGCCAGCCGGCAAGGGGCCCACCTACAAGGCCGAACCCAGTGCTGAAGAGAATGGCGGCCTCGATTGCGCCATGGCTCCAACCGTAGGCAGCCTGAAGCGGCGCTACGAACAAACCGATGGTGTAGGGAGCCACCGTGGTCGGCGCAAACAGCAGGCCCAGCACGGTCAACGCGACGAAGTGCCAGCCGCGTTGCCACTCGGACTTCGATCCTGTCGGCATCATTCTGCTTGCTCCCTGCCGCTCGGGGCTGCTTAACGGCCTGAACCGAATTCCGCTGTCACGCGGACGCCGAATGTTCGCGGATTGCCCGGCAGCAAATTCTCACCGGACGATCCGAGGCTTGAACCCCAATATGCGTATTCTTTGTTAAACATGTTCTTGGCGTAAAGCGCCATCGAGAGCCGCGACGAGAAGGTATAGGCCAGATCCGCATCGACCAGCGTGTAGGCTTTCTGGCTGAGCAGGTTGGCGTCATCGTAATAGTACTTCCCCGTGTAAGACGCTGTCACGCGCCCATTTAACCGGTCCCCGTTGGCCAACTTATGCTCATATGCAGCGGATGCACTTCCCGTGTTCGCAGGCACGCGTACGAAGCGGAGTGCGCCTGGATTGGCCGATCCCAGAAAAGACTGGTAGCGAGCATGGGTATAGCCATAGTTCCCGCTCAGCGTCACGCCCGGGACGACGATCGCCGTGACCTCCACTTCAGCACCCTTGATGGTCGCTTCAGCGGCATTGAACACAGATTGGACAACTCCCAAGGTCGAACTCACACCGATGACCGTGCGCTGAAGATTGCTGTACTTGTTGATATAGCCCGACGCGTTGAAGCGCAGGCGCCGGTCGAAGAAATCGGTCTTGAAGCCAGCTTCGTAGGCGGTCACAGTTTCTGCTTTATAAGGTTCGATGAGCGGTGTGCCCCGCAGCGAAAAACCGCCCGCGCGGAAACCTCGTGTAACCGAGGCGAACACCAAAGCGTTCGGGATCAGCTTATAGGAAACACCGGCCTTGGGCGTGAACTTGCCCTGTTTATAGTCTCTGGGCGTGCTGAGCAGGCATGTCGTCCAGTCGAAGCTGCATGAGCCGAACGGGGCCGACTGCGCTATCTTCTTTTCGTGCGTGTACCGCCCGCCGAGCGTGATCGAAAATCCCTCGAACGGCTTTATGTCGGCCTCTGCGAACGCCGCGTAGCTGTTATTGTCTAGGACAGAACGCGACGCGACCACGGTCGCATCATTATTGAGGCGCCGGTTCTCACGAAAGTTGAAGTGTTGGCTGAAGTAATAAAGGCCGGTGGTGAAATCGAGCCACTTGGCAACATCGGCCGCGTAGCGAAGTTCTGAACTCCATTGATGCTGATCGTATGCGATTCCTTGGAGGAACCCGTTTGCCGGGGTCCCGTCGATGTCAGCGCGAACACGAGAGCTGACCTCGCGATAGCCCGTGATGGAGGTCAGTATCCCGGGTCCGACGTGGAGATTAGCCTCAGACATGGCGAAACCGACCTTGACGTCGCTATAACCAGGATCCCCGGGGAAGACATCGAAGAAGCGCGACGGCGTGACATACCCTTCCCGCTCCGCAAGCGTGACGGCGCTCTGCGTCAACAATCGCGGCGACCGCCCACGAAAAACTGTGGGTGCACCGTATTCATTATAATATTCGCCTAACAGCGTGACATCGAACGTCGGCGTCGGCTGCCATTTTACACTGGGTCGAACGAGGAAAGAGGTCGATCGCCCGTAGGCACTGTTGGTCAACGTATCATGGAAAAGGTCTCCACCTGTCCGACTCTGAAGGGCGAGGCGCACGCTCAACGTATCTCCAAGTGGCTGGTTTACGACCGCTGAGGCTTCGAGAAGCCCGCCATTGCCTGCGCCGACCGAAATTCTTTCAAACGGCTGGGCGCCCGGGCGCGCTGATCGTACGGTTATAGCGCCACCTGTGACATTGCGGCCGAACAGGGTCCCTTGCGGGCCGCGAAGCAACTCCACGCCCTCGAGATCGAACAGGTCCGACAAGGCACCGTAATTTGACCCCCAATAGATGCCATCCTGGAAAACGCCGACAGCCGGCTCGTCTGATGGCGTACTGCCAGAGACGCCCATACCACGGATGGCAAAGTTCTGGATGCCGCGCTGCGAAGAAGTTTGTAGAGATGCGTTTGGCGTCGCGCGACCGACATCCGCCAGGTTCGTCACAATTGGCTCTGTTAGCTGCGCAGCGCCGAGCGCGGTTATCGAAAGCGGGACTGACTGGAGCGTCTCGCTCCGGGCGCGTTTGCGCCCGGTCACGACGATATCGGCGATACCGCTATTCGGCTCTTGTGTCGCTGTTGTTTCTGCTGGCGCTGGCCGATCAGTTTGTTGAGCGATCGCCGGCATCGGCGTCAAAGCACTGAGCGACAAGGCTGAAGACGCAGCAAGCGCTACCCTTGAAGGCATCATGTATCCCCTCCGTCTGCCGGACTATGTTCTTCACAATTGCCAACAGCAGCTTGTGCGTTATCCGACGGTTACTCGGGTAATATGTCGTCGAGTGTTTGTATAGCCCTCATGAACTGGGCTGCTGTCACAGCGGCGGGATCGAAAGAGCCGGGGGG
>Ga0265798_10000176_pt1 | contig 122336 bp, 148 predicted proteins | sample P3T30metagenome_FD_192430 | JGI IMG/M metagenome (GOLD analysis project Ga0265798, IMG submission 192430) | Plant litter microbial communities from East Loma Ridge, Irvine, California - P3 T30 | ecosystem: Environmental > Terrestrial > Plant litter > Unclassified | place: USA: California...
TAAGGATGGGGTCAACAGGGTTATACATTCAAATGAGTGGAATTGGGTACCGACTAAGAAAAGAAAGAGAACGTCTGGGGCTGTCTCAGCGTGCCTTCGGTGAAATCGGTGGTGTGGAAGCGAACGCTCAAGGGAAGTATGAAAGTGGCGATCGTGCCCCCAAGGCCGATTACCTGGCAGCGGTAGCAGCCAAGGGTGTCGATGTACTCTACGTGCTCACCGGAACGCCTACGCCGATTCCGGTCGACAACCTCAGTGTTGCCGAAGAAAAGGTGCTGGGCAGCTATCGTGTGCTCGACAAGGAAGATCAGGACGCGATCAGACGGTTGACCACGACCATGGCGGAGCTGTCGGCTTCGTACATCACAACCGACAAGCCGACCGACAGTTGAGGGTCGCTCGTTCTCTTCAGATCCGTCGAGCGCTGCCGGGTCTGTTGCCCTTGTACGCCGCGCCTGAGCCGGTTCGGTCCAGGCTGCGCGGCCTCGTCCGGCGCAGTTAATCGTCGTCCTTCTCTCGTGCTGAAGCTTGCCTGCGGGCGGTTCGAGCGAAAACGGCAACATCCCCTAGGTCTGCCTCGCCGTTTTTGTTATGGTGAATAGCATTCGTTATGTCCGTTGCGCGAGGTGTCTGCTTGATTAGGGTGCTAGTTGTCGATGACCATGATCTTGTTCGGACAGGCATCACACGGATGCTCGCCGATATAGATGGCCTGCAGGTGGTAGGTCAGGCCGATTCCGGTGAGGAGTCCTTGAAGAAGGCGCGGGAACTCAAGCCCGACGTTGTGCTGATGGACGTCAAGATGCCAGGCATCGGTGGCCTCGAGGCCACGCGCAAGATGTTGCGCAGTCATCCGGATATCAAGGTCGTGGCCGTGACGGTCTGCGAAGAAGATCCATTTCCGACGCGGCTGCTTCAGGCCGGAGCGGCCGGTTACATGACCAAAGGCGCAGGCCTTGCGGAAATGGTTCAGGCCATCCGTCTGGTCTTTGCCGGTCAGCGCTACATCAGCCCGCAGATTGCCCAACAACTGGCGCTCAAGTCATTTCAGCCACAGGTCAACAATTCGCCGTTTGACCTGCTGTCCGAGCGCGAAATACAGATTGCATTAATGATTGTCGGTTGCCAGAAGGTCCAGACCATCTCGGACAAGCTGTGCCTGTCGCCGAAAACCGTGAATACTTACCGCTACCGAATCTTTGAAAAGCTCTCCATCAGCAGTGATGTCGAATTGGCGTTGCTGGCAGTACGTCACGGCATGGTGGACGCCAGCGCCTGAACATGACCCAGACCTTTGATCCAAGTGCCTTTCTCGCGACCTGCAGTGGTCGTCCCGGCGTCTATCGCATGTTCGATGCCGAAGCCAAGCTTCTGTATGTGGGCAAAGCCAAGAACCTGAAGAAGCGCCTCGCCAGTTATTTTCGCAAGACGGGGCACGCGCCCAAGACTGGCGCTCTGGTGGCGCGCATCGCGCAGATTGAGACCACCATCACCGGTAACGAAACCGAAGCGCTGTTGCTCGAACAGACGCTGATCAAGGAATGGCGACCTCCTTACAACATTTTGCTGCGCGACGATAAGTCTTATCCGTATGTGTTCCTGTCCGACGGCAAGTTTCCGCGCCTGAGCATCCATCGTGGCGCAAAGAAAGCCAAAGGCCGGTATTTCGGCCCTTATCCGAGCGCGGGTGCCATCAGGGAAAGTCTTAGCCTGCTGCAAAAGACCTTTCTGGTGCGTCAGTGCGAAGACAGTTACTTCAAGAACCGTAACCGACCCTGTCTGCAGTACCAGATCAAGCGCTGCAAAGGGCCGTGCGTCGATCTGGTCGAGCCTGAGGTGTACGCGGAAGATGTGCGTCACTCGGTGATGTTTCTGGAAGGGCGCAGCAATGCCTTGAGCGACGAGTTGAACGCTGCAATGGAAAAGGCCGCCATGGCGCTGGATTTCGAGCGTGCGGCCGAACTGCGCGATCAGGTCGCCTTGCTGCGCCGTGTGCAGGATCAGCAGAGCATGGAAGGCGGTACCGGCGACGTCGATGTGGTCGCTGCATTCGTCAACCCGGGCGGTGCCTGTGTGCATCTGATCTCGGTGCGCGGTGGTCGCGTGTTGGGCAGCAAGAATTTCTTCCCTCAGGTGGGTATCGAGGAGGAGGTTGGCGAAGTCATGTCGGCCTTCCTGGCCCAGTATTTCCTGGGTGGCGTTGACCGTGAGCTGCCCAGCGAAGTCATCGTCAACGTCGTCAATGAAGACTTTCCGGCCCTGATCGACGCAATCGAAGAGTCGCGCGGTCGCGAGATGACCATCAGCCATCGGGTGCGCGGTACTCGCGCGCGCTGGCAGCAGCTGGCGGTGACCAATGCCGAGCAGGCCCTGTCGGCGCGTCTTGCCAATCGCCAGCATGTGGCGTCGCGCTTCGAAGCATTGGCCAAGGTGCTCAATCTGGACGAGCCGCCGGTGCGTCTCGAGTGCTATGACATCAGTCACTCCAGTGGTGAGGCGACCGTTGCTTCCTGCGTTGTATTCGGCCCGGAAGGCCCCATCAAGGCGGATTATCGCCGTTTCAACATCGAAGGCGTGACGGCGGGCGATGACTATGCTGCCATGCATCAGGCGCTGACCCGACGCTACAGCCGCATCAAGGACGGAGAGGGCAAACTGCCTGACGTCCTGTTGGTCGACGGTGGTAAAGGGCAGATGGCGATGGCTCGCGACGTGCTCAATGAACTGGCCATACCGGACCTCATCCTGCTCGGGGTCGCCAAGGGCACCACGCGCAAGGCCGGTTTCGAAACCCTGTACCTCAACGATGCCGCCCATGAGTTCACGTTGCCAGGCGACTCGCCAGCGCTGCACCTTATCCAGCAGATTCGCGACGAGGCGCACCGTTTTGCGATCACCGGGCACCGCGCCCGACGGGGCAAGACTCGCCGTACCTCGACGCTTGAAGGCGTGGCCGGGGTAGGGCCGACACGACGTCGCGACCTGCTCAAACACTTCGGCGGTCTTCAGGAATTGTCTCGTGCAAGCATCGATGAAATAGCAAAAGCACCGGGAATCAGTAAAAAGCTGGCAGAGTCGATTTATGCAAACCTGCACAGCGAGTAGAATGCCCGCTCACCTCGTAGCCAGTTGTGCCGATGAATATCCCTAATCTGATTACCGTACTACGCGTTTTACTGATTCCGATCTTCATTCTGTTGTTCTACATGCCTTATCACTGGAGCTATATGGCTGCCAGCGCGGTGTTTGCCTTTGCTGCGGCGACCGACTGGCTGGATGGGTATCTGGCACGTCGTCTGGAGCAGAGCACGCCATTCGGTGCGTTTCTCGATCCGGTCGCCGACAAGCTCATGGTGGCCGTTGCATTGGTGTTACTGGTTCAGGCTCACGCAAATCTGTGGCTGACGCTGCCGGCGGCGGTGATCATCGGACGCGAAATCGTCATTTCCGCCCTGCGCGAGTGGATGGCAGAAATCGGCGCCAGAGCCCAGGTCGCCGTGTCGAACATGGGCAAATGGAAAACCGCCGCCCAGATGCTGGCGCTGGTAATCCTGCTCGGCAATCCGCCAGCCATCACGTTCTGGGTTATTCTGGGCTACGCGTTGCTGCTGGTGGCTGCAGGGCTGACATTGTGGTCGATGGTGCAATACCTGAGGGCCGCCTGGCCGCATCTGAAAACCACGGCAGAAAAAAAATAAGTTTTTGAATCAAGGGCTTGACGGGAGTTTTTGAAGCGCTAGAATGGCGCCCGTCAACACGACAATGCGGGAATAGCTCAGTTGGTAGAGCACGACCTTGCCAAGGTCGGGGTCGCGAGTTCGAGTCTCGTTTCCCGCTCCAAACATGCCGCTGAAGAGGATTCACAATCACTTCAGCCAAAGAAAAAAGGACCTTCGGGTCCTTTTTTCGTTGTTGTTTTTCTTCAGAATGTCCTCGCTCATCCTTTACAGTCAATCGGCTCGATGCTGAGCTCTCGGTGTCCGTTCATAAAACGCCGACCGACGCTCATACCATTCTATTTCGCCCTATAAGCGTTCAGCGTCGGCGTGCTACCGATAGCTCTACGAAGTGTGCCATGCCTTGTCCTGAAGGTTTGATAGCGCGCCGCTGCCGTAACTGTGGTCAGAGTTCGTGAAGGCTTTGTTCTTTATTGAGCGCTGCTTCCAGGCACTCGATGAACACGCGTACCCTTTGAGGGACCTGTTGACGGGTTGGCAGTACGGCAGTGATAGACAGCAGCTCCGGTGTCGCATCGTTCAGCTTCACCAGCACGAGAGAGCCTTCAGCGAGCTCTCTGCGAACATCCCAATACGTCAGCATGGCCAGTCCCAGGCCTTGTTTGCTTGCCGTGCGAACTGCTTCGACACTGTTGGCAGAAAAGGCACCTTGAATCCGTAACGCCAAAGGCTCGCCTCGTTTGGAAAACAGCCAGCAAGGCATTGCGTGCAACACGATGCATTGATGCTGTTTGAGCTCATTGAGGTTTTGCGGTGTGCCGGACCGTGCGAGGTAATCAGGGCTCGCACAGACGACACGGGGGTTGTCAGCCAGATTTCTCGCCACCAGGTTCGAGTCGCGCAATGCGGCGATGCGAATGGCCACATCAATGCCCAGCCCGGCGATGTCTACGATGCTGTCAGACAGCGTGAGGTCGATTCCGAGTTGGGGATTGCTGGAGAGCAGCGTGGGGAGCAGGGGCATGATGACGGTCTGACCGAATACGGTTGGGGCTGTGACTCGCAATGTTCCGCTCACGCTGGCCACGTTGCTTTTCAGTGTGGCTCGCGCTGTCTCGCTCGCTTCCAGCATGGTTCTGGCATGGGGCAGGAAAAGCTCCCCCTCCGGCGTGAGAGATACGGAGCGGGTTGTGCGGTGCACCAGCCGTACGCCCAGATCGCTTTCAAGAGACGCCAGACGCCGAGAGACCGTCATTGCAGACAACCCGAGCCGCCTCGCTGCCTCGGACAGGCTGCCGCTGGTAGCTATGTTGGCGAACACTTCGATTTCCGGAAGCTGCATATTTATATCTGTATCCGTTAAGCCGCCATATCGTGTGACGGGCTTTTGTTGAGGTCTTTGAGTGCCTATTGTCTTTGGTGTCTGAGCTGTTCGTTCAGATAACCCACCTGGAGGATATGACGATTGGATACGACACGCTCGGCTATTTTAACGCCTTTTGATATGGGCCATCTGCAGCTCAGGAACCGCCTTGCGCTTGCGCCGATGACGCGCGTCAGCGCGACCGAGACCGGAAATGCCACGCACGACATGGCAAAGTATTACGAACGATTCGCCAAGGGCGGCTTCGCATTGGTGATCACGGAAGGTATCTACACGGATCGCAGGTTTTCTCAGGGTTACCGCTTTCAGCCGGGCCTCACTGACCAGCCGCAGGCGTTGGCCTGGCGCCCTGTGGTGGACGCAGTTCATCGACATGAGAGTGCGGTGATCGCTCAGATCATGCACGCAGGCGCGCTCAGCCAGGCAAACCGGTTCACCGATGGCACGGCAGGACCGTCGGGCGTCCGCCCCAAGGGTGAGCAAATGGCGTTCTATCGCGGTGACGGTAAGTACCGCGTCCCTCGGGCCATGAGTGATGAGGATATTGCCGACGCCATCGAGGGTTTCGCCCAGGCAGCGAAGCTGGCCGTCGAGACAGCGGGTTTTGACGGGGTCGAGATCCATGCAGCCAACGGATATTTGCTTGACCAGTTTCTGACGGACTATTCAAACCAGCGTTCAGATGGTTGGGGAGGCGATATTCGTCAACGCCTCAGGCTTACCCTTGAAGTGGTCGCCGAAGTGAAAAAGGTCGTTGGCCGTTCGCCAGTCGGAGTGCGTATATCGCAAGGCAAGGTCAACGACTTTCAGCACAAGTGGGTTGAGGGAGAGAAGGGGGCAGAGACCGTTTTCGGCAGTTTGTCCGACTCAGGTGTCGATTTCATTCACGTGACTGAATACGAAGCCTGGCAGCCTGCTTTTCCCGACAATGACGTCAGTCTGCTTGCGCTTGCCCGGCGTTATGCGCCTGACGTCGTGTTGATCGCCAATGGCGGTCTTCACGATCCGGAGAAGGCAGAGCAGGTTCTTCAGAGTGGCGCAGACATGGTTGCTGTGGGCAAGGCTGCTCTGGCCAACCCTGACCTTGCGCAGCGGATGTCGGAACGTCGTGCTCTCGACGACTTCGATCCTTCGCTTCTCGGCCCGATTGCTGATATCAAGCAAAGCGAGCTAAGCCTGACGTGAGAACAATCGGCAGCGCAGGGTGGGCATCCCTGCGCAGTCGAATACCTAATGAGTTGCCAGTTTCGGCTTTTCGGTCTCCCACATGAACTGCTCCAATTCCTTGCTGTAGAACTTCGCGTTGCTTGTCGTCCCATGGCCTCGGGTTTCGGCGCTGGCGGGGATGAGCAGTAGCCTGGCGTTCCTGATCTCTCGCAGCGATCCTTCCAGCAGCCCTGTTTCCGGTGGGTTGCGTTCGTCGTCTGCCGCGTTTATCGCAAGCACTGGCGCCTGGATTTTATTCAGCCCCTTCGACGCGTCGTAATCGGCGGAGGACTGCCATTGATAGATGAAGTCGTTGGCGTCAGACGTCTGTGGTGAGTTGAGTCGGTCATCCACGTACTTGTCAGCCAGCGCCCGGGAAGGGGCCGCAGCCTGATAGGCCAGATTGCCACCGCTGGTGCCGATGCTGAACATTGCGTTGGCCAGGCGCAGGGATGGCGGTTGTGTGGTGTAGTTGCCGTTGTTCCAGGCCGGATCCTGCTTGATCGACTCCACGAGCAGCCGACGCATCATCCAGTTGCGCGATGACATTGGCGTGGGTTGCGAGGCCATCGGCACGAGCGCATCCATCATCTGCGGCCAGGTCTGGCCCCACATCCAGGTTTGCATGCCGCCCATGGAATTACCGATGATCAGGCGCAGGTGCTTGATGCCAAGTCCCTCGGTCACCAGTCGATACTGCGCCTGAACCATATCGGCGTAGTTATATTCCGGGAAGCTGGCGCGCAGGCCATCCGAGGGTTTGGTGGATTGCCCCATGCCAATGCCATCGGTGGAAATGATGTAGTACTTGCTTGCGCTCAGCGGCTGGCCTTCGCCGAATAACTCGCCACCAAAATCCTTGGCCAGGATATCGCTGCCGGGCCGGTAGGTGCCGTGCAGGAAAAGGATGGCAGGATTCTTCGGATCGCCGAGGGTGATGTAGTGCAGTTTCAGGTTGGCGAGTTTTTCACCCGTGTGAAAGGTGAACTCCGGAGCTACCCAGTCGCCTTCTTTCGCAGCCGGGAGCGGGGCGGCATGAAGGCTAGAGGCGAGACAAAACAGAAACATCAGCCCGGTGGCAGGGCGCAAGGCGGAGCGCTGCATGAAAGGTATCCTGTCTGGTTTTTATTGTCAGGTTGTAGGCGTGCCGGACGGATATTCCTCCTGTGATCGTATTTTGTGAAGCTGTTTTTCAGTTAACAATGATTAACATTGGGCAACGAAAAAAGGACCTCAGGTCCTTTTTTCGTTTCTGGGGTAAACCGCCGGGTGTCATGAGCACAAGTCGAGCTGGCTACTTATAGCGCTGCTCGAACGTCGCCAGATTTTCTGGCGTTATCAATTGAAAGGGCACCCACACGTCAGCTGTGACGGGCTCACCCTTGATCATCTTGATCGCCGACTGCATCGCACTGGCGGCCTGGGCCTTGGGGTCCTGAAAGACCGACGCAACCAGCATTCCGCGTTTGATCGCTGCAAGACCGTCAGGCAGGCCGTCGATACCGACAATCGCAACCTCGCCCTTTGCCTTGCCTGCCTGCTGCAGGGCCATGGCTGCGCCGATTGCCATCTCGTCGTTATTGGCGATGATCGCGTCGAAACGGCTGCCTGCGAGCAGCCAGTTGCTGGTCAGGTCCATTCCCTTGCTGCGTTGCCACTCGGCACTTTGCTGTTCAACCACTTTGATGTTCGGGTAGTCCTTGAGGATCTGTTTGACGCCTTCGGTACGGTCATGCGTGGCGTTTTGCGCCAGGTCGCCCATGATGATTGCGAGGGTGCCTTTGCCTCCCAGCTTTTCAGCCAGATAACGCATTTGCAGTTGCCCGGCCTCGATATCGTTGGACGCGGCCGTGACCACCCCTGTGGGCAGCTTGCGTTCGTCAGGGTGACGATTGACGTACACCAGCGGTATTTTTGCTGCCACTGCGGCGCGGGTCATGCTCGCCGTGGCGGAAGTGTCGACGGGCAGGACGATGACTGCATCGACTTTTTGATTGAGAAATCCCTGAACCTGATTGAGCTGGCGAACCACATCGCCCTGTGCGTCCTCGAACTGGATCTGGACGTTCTCCTGCCTGGCGGCGTCATCCAGACCGTTACGCACATAGGTCATGAAGTTATCGTCAACTCTGGCGATGCTGACCCCGATGCGGTAACTGGCGGCGGCCCATTGGCTGAACAGGGTCAGCAGCGTAGCGAGCAGCAGTGTGTAAATGCGCATGACGGTTTTCCTTTTGTTGTTATGGGTAGACCTTCACTGACAAGCGTTGGCGCTGAGTGCGGGCGTACTCAGTCAAGCGTGAATGCGTGCCTGAAGCGCTCAAGTGCACGTTCGCTGTCGCCGCTGGCCCAGCCCTCGAGGCCGACCACGCCGCGGTAACCGATGCTGAACAATGCTCTGGCAATCGCCGGGTAGTGAATCTCGCCGGTACCCGGCTCCATGCGGCCGGGCACATCCGCGACCTGAATTTCACCGATGGCCTTGCCGGCGCGCTGGATCAGCTCGATCAGATTTCCCTCGCCGATTTGCGCGTGATACAGGTCCAGGTTCATTTTCAGGTGCGGGCTGGCTACGGCTTCGATGAGTGCCAGTGTGTCCTCGGCGCGGGCGAAGGGCGTGCCGGGGTGGTCCACCTCGGTGTTCAGGTTTTCCAGCAGAAACACCCGGCCCGCGTCCTCGCCCAGCCGCGCGATCTTTTTCAGGGTTTTGCAGGCGTTCAGCCACATGCGCCCTGTGGTGTGCGCGACCGGTTTGACCGGCAGGCCGTCAGCGTCCAGGCCGGTGCCATGCAGATTAAGGCTCGGGCAGTTCAACTGCTCGGCGACCCTCAATGATTCGCCTGCGGAGTCGAGCAGCCGACCGATGTCGTCCTGATCGGTCAGGTTGCCGGAGATGTAGCCGGTCATGGAGGTAAAATCTGCGCCCGTGGCAACAAGGGCCGCGATGTCCTTGGTCGTCCAGTTCCAGATCTCGACGCTGAAGCCCAGCGCATGGATACGCTCGACGCGTTCGGTGAAGGGCAGGTCGAGGAATACCATTTCAGCGCTGACGGCCAGTTTGAAGGGCGTGACGCTCATGAGGCGGCTCCTTGCACGCGTACCGCCTTGCCTTGCTGAAAGGATTCGATGCAGGCGCGGGCAATGGCCAGGGCTGCCCGTGCATCTTCGCCGCTTGCCAAAGGTTTTTCCCCACTGCGCATGCAGCCGACGAAGTGGTTGAGTTCGGCGACATAGGCGTCACGCAGCAGGTCGGTGTCCATTCTCTGGGTGTCAGCCTGGACGCCGGTCGCCAGATAGCGAAGCAGGTCGGACTCGTTGACACTGCCCATGCTCAGCATGCCAGCGCTGCCAAAGACTTCTCCCCGGACATCGTAGCCATAGACCGCCTGGAAATTCGCCTCGGCAACCGCAATCGCGCCGTTATCGAAGCGGACGGTAACCACGGCGGTATCGAGAAATCCGTTGGCCTTGAATTCCGGAGCGATCAGGGCGTCTGCCATCACAAACACCTCGACTGCTTCAGCGCCTGGATTGAGATAGCACAGGGTGTCGAAGTCATGAATCAGGGTTTCGAGAAAGATCACCCACTGAGGCGACGCGGCCGGATTATTCAGGGCCGGATCGCGAGTCAGCGAACGCAGCAGCTGTGGCGTCCCGATTCTGCCTGCAACAACGTCCAGATGGGCAGTACGAAAACTTTTCGCGAAGCGCCGGTTGAAGCCGACCTGCAAGGTCACTTGTGCGTCGGCAGCCGCAGCGATAGCGCGGTCGGCCTCTTCAAGCGTGATTGCCATCGGTTTTTCACAGAAGACACTTTTTCCGGCGCGGGCGGCTTTTATCACCAGCTCGGCATGGCTGCGGGCAGGCGCGGCGATCAGAACACCGTCGATGTCCGGGTCATCCAGCAGTTGCTGTGGGTCTGAGTAGACTTTTTGCACGCCCAGCTCTGCTGCCAGGCGTGTCGCGTGGGCGTGAGAGGGGTCAGCGATGGCGGTCAGACTTGCTCCGGGAATATGCCGTGCGGCGGTCAGGCCGTGAAAGCTACCCATGCGTCCGGCTCCGATGAGACCCAGACGGATCGTTTGCGATTTACTCATGACGTTTCCTTTTTATTGTTGTTGGGTTTGCCGACAGTAAGGGCTGTCGGTATCAGGGCAGGAGCAATCACTGTGCCAATCCATAACTAACTGATTTTCAGGATAATTTTTTTAAAGACTAAATAATTGTGTGTATTTAAAAGACATGTCTACACTGACATGTCAAAGATATGAACATAGCGAGATGAGCGATGAGCCCACAGCCGATGATTCTCAGTGTGGAGGACCGCGATTACCTCACTGCACTCGGTCCGGCCTCAATGAACGCCGGGCCGAGCGAGGCGCTGAAGAAAGCCTGGAAAGCCTGCGTAGAGGGATGCACCGAGCGGCCTGCAGAAATCAGGCAGGTCATCTGGGATTCGTGGTTACGCAGCGTTGAAGCCGATATCGATCCGGCCGATGGCGAATACCGTTTCGTCACGCCCGGCGAGTTGAATGCGGCGTTGGCGACGAATCGTGCGCTGATCGCCGCAGCGGCTCAGGTCATGGGCGGCTTGCTGGCTTATAACCCCAGAGGTCATATCAACCTGACTGACGCACAGGGCACGACACTGTATTTCTGCGGGCTGGACCTCACACCGGTGGGCAGCATATTGCTGGAGTCGGTACAGGGCACCAACTGCACTGGCCTGGCGCTTGCCGAAGATCGACTGGTCTATGTGCTGGCCGAGGAGAACTTCGGTTCAGGCCTGCGACAACGGGGCATGCACTGCGCCGCTGCCCCCATCAGAGACGCCGAGGGGCGTACGCTGGCGATGTTGACCCTGACCGCAGAGCCGGGCTGGTTTCATTTCCATACGCTCGGCACTGTTCAGGCCGCAGCCGAGGCGGTGTCGCGACAGATGGCCTTGCAGGCGCTGCTGGAAGAGCAGCAGGCGGTGCTTGAAGTGCTTAACGAAGGCCTGGTGGTGTTGAACGGCCAAGGCTGCATAAAGGCGCTCAATCGTTACGCCCGACAGCTGTTTCGCGTTGGGCTTGAGGTGCTGGGCAGTCCTTTTCAGCAGCTCGGTCAGAGCGACCTCACCGATGGAATCCTGCAGCGTGCCGGGGAAGGGGTGCGTGATCTGGATTGCACCTTTGAGTTGCATGACCACAGTCATCTGGCGTGTCTGGTTTCGATCTGCCCGCTGGAGCAGGGTGGCCTGATTGTTTCGTTGCGCGAGAAAAGACGGATTCGGGATATCACCCACAAGATCATCGGCAGCCAGGCCAGCTACACTTTCGACACCATTCAGGGCAGTTCACGCGCGATACAGGACGCGCTGCACCTGGGGCGGATCGCCAGTCGTAGTGATTCCACGACACTGATACTGGGCGAGAGCGGGACGGGCAAGGAATTGTTCGCCCAGGCGATCCATAACGCCAGTGAGCGGTGCGGCGGTCCTTTTGTGGCGGTCAACTGCGGAGCCATTCCGCGGGATCTGGTGCAGAGCGAACTGTTTGGTCACACAGAAGGCGCCTTCACCGGCTCGGCTCGCGGGGGCGCCGCAGGAAAGTTCGAACTGGCTGATGGTGGAACAATCTTTCTCGATGAAATCGGAGACATGTCCTTCGATGCACAGGTCAGTCTTCTGCGGGTTCTGCAGGAAGGCGAAGTGACCCGTGTCGGAGCGAAGAAATCGCAGCGGGTGAACGTGCGGATCATCGCGGCGACTCATCGCAATCTGAGCCAGGCGGTGGCTGACGGAGCCTTTCGTGAGGACCTCTATTACCGTCTCAACGTGCTGAACCTGACCGTGCCTCCCTTGCGAATGCGGCGCGAGGATGTGCCCTTGCTGGCGCGCCACTTTCTCGTTCGCTGTGCTCGCTCGCTGCGCAAACCCGTGCGCGATTTTTCGCAGGAGGCATTGGATACCCTGTGCGGCTACCACTGGCCGGGTAATGTGCGCGAACTGGAAAACATCATTGAGCGCGCGACCAATCTCGCTACGAATGAGCGTGTTCAGCTCAGTGACCTGCCACTTGAAATCCGACAAGGTTTGCGCCCACTGGCGCCGGGGATCGTGTCCGAGATTCGGACAACGCCTGACCTTGGCGCTCATGAGATGAACGCAATCGCTGCCGCCCTTGAGGAAACGCGTGGCAACATTCGTCAGGCTGCCCAGCGGCTGAAGGTCTCGCGCGGCGGTCTGTACAACAAGATGGAACGCTACGGACTGAAGGCCGAGGCGTTCCGATCATGACCGGCTGCGCGCAACCCCTCGCTTGAATTACGCGTTGATCGAAGTCAGCCGCACCGGCACCGATTTCGCCGCTGGCACCTTGCTGCGCTCGGCATGGTGCCAGATCGGGATCAGTGCGTTGCACTCCGGGTAATAAGCGCCAGCGCACCCTTCCGGAATGTCGTAGGCGATGATTTCGAACGGCCCGACCTGACGCTTCACCTCGGGCTCTACGGCAGTAGTCAGCAGGACGCGCTCACCGACCTTGAAGCCCAGCCGCTCGATGTCATTGCAATGCATGAAAATCACCTCGCGGGTCCCGCTCACACCTCGAAAACGATCGTCGTAACCGTAGATGGTGGTGTTGAACTGGTCGTTGCTGCGCAGCGTCATCAGTTGCAGCACGTCGCGAGTGGATTCTGGCTGCGCGATGTCGTCGTTTTCGACCAGCGTGGCAGGTGTGACGAACTGTGCCTTGCCACTTTCGGTGTTCCATTTGCGCTGCGCGGCGGCGAGCGGGCGATGAAAACCACCGGGTTCGGCCATGCGGGTTTCCATGTCGTGAAAGATTTCCGGATAGATGCTGCCGATGGCTGTTCTGATTTTCGTGTAATCGTTGCTCCATTTTTGCCAGTCAATCAAACAGCCATCGGGCACGGTGGCGGCAGCAAGCCCGGCGACAATGCTTGCCTCCGCTCGGACAGCAGGGCCTACCGGCTGGGCGCTGCCTTTCCAGCCATGTATGCAGCCGGTGCTGTCTTCGGTGGTATAGGTTTGCTCGACGCCGTTCTGCCGGTCGATTTCGATTCGGCCCAGGCAGGGCAGCAACCAGGTGTTATGGGCGGGGACCAGATGCGTGCGATTGAGTTTGGTCGCGATCTGGACGCTCAGTTCCAGTCCATGCCAGGCCGGTTCCATCCGGGAGGTGTCGGGGATGGCCCGCAGGAAATTACCGCCCAGACCGATAAAACCTTTTACACGACCCTCGAGGATGCCTTCGCAGGCGTCCACCGTCGCCATGCCTTTCTGTTCCGGGACCTTGAAGCCGAAGTGCTGCTCGATCAGTTCTGCAGGGACTTTTTTCGGGTCTTCGGTGATGCCGACGGTTCGCTGGCCCTGCACGTTGGAGTGGCCACGCACCGGGCAGATACCGGCTCCCGGCTTGCCGATATTGCCGCGCATCAGCATCAGGTTCACCAGCATCTGTACGTTGGTCACCCCACGCCGGTGCTGGGTGAGGCCCATTCCATAGACAAACATGACGCGCTGACTGCGGGCATAAACATTCGCAGCGGCTTCCAGCGCCCCTCGGGTCAGGCCGCTCTGGCGCTCCAGTTCCGACCAGGTGCTGTGGCGTACGTAGTCTGTGAAAGCGTCGAAGCCCTGGGTATGACTGGCAATGAAGGCGTGGTCCAGAACGGGCGGCGTACCGTTTGCGGTGGCTTTATCTTCCATTTCCAGCAAGGCCTTGGCGATACCGGTCATGGCGGCCGTGTCACCGCCAGTGGCCACTTGATGATATTGCGTGCTGATAACGGTCGAGCCGGGGATCAGCATCTCGCCGGGCGATTGCGGATTGACGAAGCGCTCCAGCCCGCGCTCGCGCAGCGGATTGAAGGTGATGATCGGCACGTCGCGCTGGCGCGCCTCCTGTAATTGATGAAGCATGCGCGGGCTGTTGCTGCCGACGTTCTGGCCGAAGAAAAACAGGCAGTCGGTGTGCTCGAAATCGTCCAGGGTTACAGTGCCGACAGGCACACCGATGCTTTCCTGCAAACCCACCGAGGTGCTTTCGTGGCACATGTTGGAACTGTCGGGCAGGTTGTTGGTGCCATAAGCGCGGGCGAACAACTGGTACATGAACGAGGTTTCCAGCGAAGCGCGCCCGGAAGCGTAAAACACTACACTGTCCGGCTCCATGCTCTTGAGCTGTGCGCCGATCTCCCGGTAAGCCTCTTCCCAGGATGTTTCCAGGTAACGGTCGCTCTTGGCATCGTAGCGCAGGGGATGGGTCAGCCGGCCGTGTTGCTCCAGATCGTAGTCGGCCCAGCCGCGCAACTCGCTGAGCGTGTGCGCGGCAAAAAAGGCCGGGTCGGTTTTCAGCGACGTCAGCTCCCAGGCAGTCGCCTTGGCACCGTTTTCACAGAACTCCAGTGCGCGCGGGTGGCCGGGCTTGGCCCACGCACAACTGACGCAGGCAAAACCATCGGGTTTGTTCTGTTTCAACAGCGCAACGGCTGGCTTGGTCAGCGCTTTCTCCCGCCAGAGGATCTGCGCCACCGACTTCGCCGACCCCCAGCCGCCGCTGGCGTTGGTATAGGGTTTGAAACGGGTCTTGGGGTAAATCAGCATCGGTCGCTCCAGGCCATTAAGCAGGCTGCTTGATAAGGCTGGGACGAAGCCGACCGGAGAAAGGTTCAGCGGATTTCAAGGCGGTAGGCGTCTTCGAGCAACGCTCAAGGACTTCAGCTGGACGAACGGCTGACTCGCAGGTCTGTGCGTGAGTCGTAAAGCCTTCGGCAGGCCCGCACAGAGCCTGCCTCGGACGCAACAAGCCTACTTCGCGGTGAAGAAGCTCAAACCCTTGCCAACCGCGCAGTCGTAACTCACGGCCTGTCCGGTCTGCTGGTAGCCAGGAACACTGAGCGTGGTCATGCTGAAATCGGCTTTGCCGTCGGGTTTCACGCGGTACCGAATGAACTGCTCGATAGGCTTGTTATCCCGATCGAGCGTGAAGTGCGTGTCCGAGAACGCCAGCATGCCATCGGGGGTAATGCGATAGGCATCGATACGTTTACCGCCTTGGGTCTTTGACGGCTCCGCGCCCTTGATCGAGGAAGTGCACTGTCCGAGATCGATCACTACCGACACCGACTCGCCGGTGTTCAAGGCTTTGATGATGGAAGGCTGGTCGCGAAGGGCATCGCCTGCGAAAGCGAAGGCGGGCAGTGACAGGGCGATGAATGCAGCGCAATAACGTTTCATGGTTGACTCTCCAGCAATGCAGACCGGTCCTCGTCACACAGCTACAAGGGTGTTGCAACGTGACAGGGACCGCTCAAATCCGGGGTTATTAGGCAGCGCGAACCCTACCATAAGGCTTTTCCCGGATGGGCTTCCTGTCGCAGTGGCCAACATGAAAGTTTGTCCGGTTATGCTTTTTAGACATCTGCCGATACAAATGATGGTGGCAATATGGTCGCCGCATTGAGGAAGAGGGTTGGAAATGCTGAGACAGCTGAAAATCGCAGTCAGGACGGCCGTCTGCTTTACGCTGATGGTGGTCCTCGTCATCGGGCTCGGGGTTTTCAGCCTTCAACAGCTACGCAGCATTCGTGAACAGTCCCTGGAGATCGAAAACGACTCGCTGCCAGGCATTGCACTGGGCGATGACATCGCGCTGGCGTTCGAGAAAACCCGCACCACGGCGATGAAAATTCTGTCGACTCATACGGATCAGCAGGTCGAACAGGTGCACGCGGAATTGCTGGAAAAAAAGGCCGGTTTTCAGAAGGCCATGCAAGCTTACGCCCCATTGATCACATCCGAGGACGAGCGGGCTTTGATCAACCAGCTCGGCGCGGGGTATCAGTCTTATGCTCAGGGTGCTGAGCGGGTCTACCAGTTGGTCAAGGACAATCAGGTCGAGGCCGGTCAGCAACTGGCCTGGGTCGAGATGAAGGCCATCGCCGAAAGCATGGAAGCGCTGGTCGGCAAGCTGGAAAAGCTCAATGACGCCTCGGAAGAAGAATCGAGCGCCAATGCCACCAGCGTTTACGGCAGCGCTTTCTCCGTCACCCTGGCGGTCATGCTGCTGGCGGTACTGCTCACCGTACTGCTTGCCTGGCGCCTGTCGCGCAGCCTTTCAGTGCCCATCAGTCAGGCACTGTTGACCTCGGAAACCATTGCCTCAGGTGATCTGCGACCTACCGGCGTAGACCGCGCAGGTACCGATGAGGCCGCGCTCTTGCTGCAATCGATGGAGCAGATGCGCCTCAGCCTGAGCAAGACATTGACCCACGTGGGCGACGCTGCGAACCAACTGGCCTCGGCGACTGAAGAAATGAACGCGTTGATCGTCGATAGCAACAATGATCTGGTGGCGCAGAACAGCGAAATCGAAATGGCCGCAACGGCGGTAACCGAGATGAGTCAGGCCGTGGATGAGGTGGCACGCAATGCCGTGGCCACGTCGCAGGAGTCCAAGGCATCTTCAGCGTCTGCGCGCCAGGGTCAGGACGAACTCGATCACACCGTCAAATCGATTCTTGAACTCACTCAGAACGTCGGCACAGCGTCTCACGAAGCAAAATCGCTGGCCACTCGAACGCTGGACATCACCAAGGTGCTGGACGTCATTCGCGCCGTGTCGGAGCAGACCAACCTGCTGGCGCTCAACGCCGCTATCGAGGCCGCTCGCGCCGGAGATGCAGGGCGTGGCTTCGCTGTGGTTGCCGATGAAGTCCGCGCGCTGGCGCATCGCACCAGCGAGTCGACCCGCGAGATCGAAACCATGATCGGGCATATCCAGCTGGGCACTCAAAGTACATTGACGGCCCTTGAGGTCAGCACCGAACAGGCGCAAAAGACCCGGCAGCAGGCCGAGTCGGCCAATGCGGCGCTGGCGTTGATTGCGAAGTCAGTCGCGGTCATCGATGAACGCAACACCATGATCGCCACCGCGTCTGAGCAACAGGCAGAGGTTGCACGTGAAGTGGACCGCAATCTGGTGCGCATTCGCGACCTGTCCGCACACTCGGCGGTCCGCACCGGGCAGACCGGCAGTGCCAGCCAGTCGCTGGCAGAGTTGGCCAATGGTTTGAACACCACGCTGGGGCAATTTACCTTGCGTTGATCGGTTGCCGGTCTCGAGTTTTGCAGTGCTGGCAATTCGTCCTCGTCGGATTGCCGCCCGGCTCATGATTACTCGGTGGTGCGTACAGAAGAGACCTTCTCTACGACATGACGCGCGTCACGCGAGATGCCGGAGAACCTTCCCGATCCCCAAGTGTGCAGCCATGGCAAGCCGAGGAAATACAGGCCTTTCTGCGCTGTAATACCGCGCGTATGGCCTGGGTAGGAGCGACCATTGAACACCGGTACATCGACCCAGCTGAAATCCTGCTGAAAGCCAATGCACCAGATGATGCTGGTAATGTCGCTGTGCGACAGGTCCAGTTCGGTGGTCTCGCCCTCCGGCGTCCATAGCGGGGCATAAGCCACACCGGCGGGTGCGTCGATGTCGTGTTCGGCAATGTATTTGTCGATGCTGGCGTTGATGCGGTTGTAAACAGCATCGGCAGCGTCGAGGTTTGCAGCAAGGTCGGCTGCAAATTGCAGGCGTGTGCCGTCCAGGCTGTTCATACGACCAAACAGTCGCATGCCCTCAGTAGCAAAGCGGCGCAAATCGATATCGCGGCCTCCGTCCCGTCCGGTCACGTAGTGGTTGGTGTTATCACGCACACCTTCACGCAGCGGATGAGCATCGACGCCGATGTCGTAGTAACCCATGTCCGCCAACCAGTCGACGACATCCCGGCCGCGGTGAAAGCGCGCGCACCGCGGCGCATCGCCGACTGCCAGAAATACCTTGCGCCCGGCCAGGTGCAGGTCCTCGGCGATCTGTGCACCCGATTGCCCGGATCCCACCACCAGTACCGCTCCTGCGGGCAGGGCCTGGGGACTGCGGTATTGCTCCGAATGGAGCTGAGTCATCCCGGTCGGCAGACGCTCGGCCAATCGCGGGATAATCGGAGTGTGGTAGCCGCCGCTTGCGACGATGACCTGATCTGCCGTGAATTCGCCAAGCGTCGTTGTCAGGCGATAACCGCCTTCAGGTCTGGTGGTCATATGGAGCACTGCGCAGCCCTCCCGCACGGGGGCATTGACCCTGGCAATAAAGCCATCCAGATATGCAATGATCTCGTCTTTTTTCATGAATCCGTGCGGATCATTGCCGGCATACGGATAGCCGGGAAGATCACATTGCCAGTTGGGCGTCACCAAGCAAAAGGCATCCCAGCGCTGATTGCGCCAGGTGTGAGTCAGGCTGTGCTTTTCCAGCACAACATGATCAATGTCGTGCTGCTGCAGGTAGTAGCTGGCCGATAGCCCGGCCTGGCCCCCACCGACGACAATTGTGCTGTAGTGAGTCATTTGCGTGTTCCTTTTGATGGGGGAGTGGTCAGATGTCGCCAAATCCGGAGTAATGGACTTTCCCGCTGCCCTGTTCCTTGACTTCCAGAACTGTCACCTGCGCCTCGGCGGTCGTGAATCTACGCGCCATCATGCGAATCCCGCTCAGGCTGTCCATCGCAGAACTGCAGTAGAAACCTTTGACGGCCTTGACCCGCTCGGAGGCTGCATTCAGGCCCGCATCGGCGCGCTGCAAAAAATCGGGCAGGGTGTAGGAAGCGCCTTGAGTCAGATGTTGATGAATCACGGTGGACGGCGAATACACGTTGCTTTCCTGGCCATCCGGCCAGCGCAAACGAATGTTGACTGCGGGCATGTCAATGCTCCTTGACGTCGAAAAGGTGGCGTAACCGGGGGTAACTGAAACCGGTGAAAGGCTGTCGCGCCAGATCCCAGAACACTTCGCTTTCCGAGCCATGGTTGACCTGCAGGCGCGCGCTGTCGTCGGTCTCGCCGATGCAGGCGCAGTGCAGGCCTTCATGAGCGAAGGCAGCCTTGACCGTGGATAAGTCCTTGGGGTCCAGCGTCAGCAGAAATCCATAGCTGGGAAATGCTTGCAGCCAGCGCGCAAATGGCGCGTCGGCGGGTCGGGGAACGGCGGACAGATCAATCGCCGCACCGCAGGCCGTGGGCTCAAGCAACATGAGCAAGGTGCCCAGAATCCCGGCGTTGCTGACATCTTTGGCTGCCGTCAGCAGTCCGGCCTCGGCTAGCCGTGGGATAACCTCAAGCTTTGCTCGCAAGCGCTCGGGCGTGTCATTCTCGAACGCTTTCCAGTAGGGCGCGTCACCGTGCCACTCGCCATCGAGGTCAACGGCCATGGCAATGATCTGTCCAGGCGCAACGTGCAAGGTCGATAGCAGGGCGCGGGCCCAGCCTGTCACTGCAACTGCCAACGCTGCGGGGTTACCGGGCGCCTGACTGGTGTGGCCTCCCGCCAGGATCAGACCGTAGGCCGCACAGGCCGCCTGGATACCCGCCATGACCTGATCGGCGGCCTTCTCGTCATGGTGCCAGTAAGCATTCACGACAGCAGTGGCACGTCCGCCCATCGCGGTAATGTCGCTCACGTTGGCCATTACGGCGGACCATCCTGCAAACCAGGGGGCCTGTTCGACGAACGCTGGAATCATCCCCTCGATTGCCAGTAGCTGATACTGATCACCGCACCGAATGGCGGCCGTGTCATCACCCGGCAGTGCGTACACACTCTCTCGTGTAGGGGCCACTGCAGAGCAACTGCCGGCCGGCGTCTGTATCGCCATTTTCGAGCGCATTGCGGGCGTGTCCCGAAGTTCGGCGAGCAAGGCTTTCAATGCAGACTCGGTCGCACACGCGTTAGCCATTGCGGTTCACCGTTCTGCCTAAAAGCGCAGTCTGGCGGGCCATGAACGGATAGTGTTCAAGCCGTGCCTGCATGAGGCAATGTGGCTGGCCGAGCAGGCTCATCTCCTTGAGCGTTTCCCAGTGCAGACCCTGGAAGTAGTCCTCGTTGGCGTGTTGCACTGTTGCCAGAAAGGTATGACAGCCCAGGTCAAGTGCCTTGGACACGGCCTCGTTGACCAGCGCTTTGCCGATCATTCCATAGCGGCGGTATTGACGATCAACACACAGTCGCCCTCCGTACCAGACCCCTGGCGTCTCTTCGTAAATACGTACTGCGCCGATGACGCGTTCGGGCATGCCACAGTGGTGAGCCACTGCCACGATCGGCAGCGCTTTGAAGTCGTTTTCGTCTTTATCTTGCGCAAGCAGCTGCTGCTCTTCGGAAAACACGGCTCGGCGCAGTGCGTAATAATGCCGTCGCTCCCAAGCCTCATCAGCCGGTTTGACCAGCATGTCACCGGCGAGAAAGTCTTTGAAGGTTCCGTCGATCAAAGCAAAGGCATGTTCGGCCATGGCGTGCGCTCCCGCTCCGTTACTCGTGGTGTTTCAGTGCTGAGCACGCGCCACATTTGGCGCAGCCCGCGTTGATGTTGTCCGAGTGCAAGCCATGCCGGCGCAGACTCGCCCCGATACGGGGGTAGAGCCGTTGCATGAATCCATTGTCCGGCTTGGGGTGACGGGCGAGCGGGGTTCCATCGATGGGCACGAAGGGCACGACGAACGGATACACGCCGACACTCGCCAGGCGCTCGCTCATCTGCGCAATGGCGTCTTCGCTGTCGCCGAGCCCGGCCAGAATATAAGTGCTGACCTGGCCCCGGCCGAACACCTGAACTGCTGCATCGAAGGCGCTGAAGTAGCGCTCCAGCGGCACTTGCGCCTTGCCGGGCATGATGCGTTGACGGACCGCATCGGTGACGGCTTCAAGGTGCATGCCCAGCGAGACCACGCCGCTGTCCCTGAGTCGCTGGAACCATGCGTCGTCATCCGGGGGTTCACATTGCGCCTGGATGGGCAGGTCAACTGTGGCTGTCACTGCCGTTGCAGATTCACACAGTACGGCTGCTCCCCGGTCACTGGTCTGAGGGGTGCCGGTGGTCATCACCATGTGCTTGACGTTGTCCAGTTCAACCGCAGCCTTCGCCACTTCGGCCAGCTGTGCCGGACGCTTGCGGGCGATGGTTTTGCCGTTGGCAAGCGACTGGCTGATGGCGCAGAACTGACAGGACGTAGCTGTCTCGTTCATGCGGATGCAATGCTGCAGGATCGTGGTGGCCAGTACGTCCTTGCTGTGCAAGGTAGCGATTTTCCAGTAAGGAATGCCGTCCTCGGTGTTCAGTCCATAGAACCTGGGTACGCCGGGCAGCTCAACCTGACCGACCTGCAGACCCTCGCGAAAAATCAGCGCCTGAGCGCCGTCTGCGCCTGGACGCGCAGAGTAGGGCGAGTCAAGCGAAGCATGGTTAAGCATTGGCACCATCGCGGTGTGCTCACCCAGACTCAGCGCCTTATGGTCGGATGGCCCGGCGCCGCCTTTGCGAGACAGACCGTCCGCGCCTTCCCAGCGCACGCCATGGCATTGCAGCTCGGCGAGAAGGTCTGCATTGAGGTTCCTGACCGATATCAAGCCCACGTCGTTGGCTTTATGAGCAGGCATCCCGGCAGGCTTGTGTGCGATCAAGTCATTCATGTGAGGCCTCCTCGAATGATCCGTGCAGGTCATGCACATGAGCGGTCGCGCGACGGTCGATCAACAGGCTCAGCAGTTCGGGCCGGCTGTAATGTCCGACCGAGTCCATCATGCGTTTGCGTTTGTCGATCAGGGCGAAGTCGAGGTCGGCGATGACTGTGCCTTCGCCTTCTGTACGTTGACCAAGCACCTTGCCTTCCGGAGAGATGATTGCGGTGAAGCAGCCGCCCGATATCGGCTCCAGCGCACAGCCCGTGTCCATCATGATCTGTGTCTGTTGCCCGGCATCCAGCCACGCGGTGGCGTTGACCACGAAACAGCCGCTTTCCAGCGCGTGATGGCGGATGGTGACTTCCATTTGCTCGACAAAGATCTGCCCGACCAGCGAGCCTGGGAACATGGCGGCATGGATCTGTTCGCCGTCAGCCATCAAGGCGTAGCGAGCGAGAGGGTTATAGTGTTCCCAGCACGCCAGCGCGCCGATCCGGCCGACGGCGCTGTCGGTGGCTTTCAGGCCCGATCCATCACCTTGCCCCCAGACCATGCGCTCGTGATAAGTCGGCGTGATCTTGCGGCGATGCTGGATCAGCGAGCCGTCGGAATCAAAAAGCAGTTGTGCGTTATAAATCGTTCCCCCATCGCGTTCATTTATGCCGATGCAGGCTACGATTCCGGCTTCGCGGCAGGCTTCGCCGATCTGCCGGGTCACGTCAGAGGGAACCGTCACAGATTCTTCCAGCAGTTTCAGGTGCTGTCTGCCCATGGCGAAAGGTGGCTGGACGAATGAGAAATAAGGGTAATAAGGCACCACGGTTTCAGGAAACACTGCGAACTGCACACCATCACGGCCCAGGTCGAGCAGCGTGTTGCACAGTTTTGCGACTGTGGCTTCGCGTGAATACAACACAGGGCTGAACTGAACGGCGGCAGCACGGATTGTTGGCATGTTTCGATTTCCTGTCGTTTGAAACCGAGAGCGGTCAAGGGGCGAGGCGCGTCAGCCGCCTTGGTGAGGCCGGGAAATTACCCGGCAGCGGCTCGGCGGCTTCGACGGTCAGGGCTCCTGCGTAATCAGCGGTTGCCGACTTACGCTGTCCAGGTATCAATGATCATCGCGCCTTCGCGACGCATCAGAAGCCGCAGATCCATGACATCCAACGGGTTGATCGGGCGGATGCCTTCGATGAGGGCTTTCTCGGTCTGACCGTAGAGTGCCTGCAGGGCAAAGCGGCAGGCATAGACTTCGCCGCCTTCGGACATGAACGCTTTCAGCTGGTTGTTGACCGCCAGGTGGCCGGGGAACGCTTCGGCACCCAAGGTAGGAAAACCGCGCTGCACGCCCAATTGGACACCAGGGCCGTACAGCAGGATTTTGGTTTCAAACCCTTTACGCAGCAGGCGCTTGGCTTGCAGCATATTGACCAGGCCAATGGAGCCTTCGAAGGCGATGGTGTGGAACGTGATCAGCACTTTCTCGCCGGGTTCGGCCTTTACGTCCTCGAAGACTTTCTCTTCGTAATTGACCAGAAAGTCGCCGTCTTGGTAATGAGCAATGTCCACGGTTGGCATATCGTCTTCTCCAGTGAGTCATGTTTTGTCAGCGGCCGAAGGCGGCTGAGTGCATGAGTACAAGAGCGAATCACGTGCCAGAAATTAATGTGGCTGCCGCAAGGCATCCAACTGGTTGAATCTGAACGGTTATTGGATCTGCAACGCTTTTTTGGACGCTTTCTGATGCTTTCGCCGCGTCACGTATTCCCGTAGTAATACGAATATTCGTAGCCAAAAAACACGAGATATCGTAATGAGCGAGCCAGATTCTCTCAACGGTTGGGCCGACCTGGCCTATTCGTCTCGACACATGGTGTTTGAGCATTGCGCTGAAGCCATCGCCTTGCTCGATCCGGTCGCCGATCGATTTGGCGATCTGAACATCGCCGCCTGCAAACTGCTGGGATACCCCCGGCAGGAACTGTTGAAACTGCCGGTGAGCAAGCTGTTCGGGCATCAGTTGGCCGACCTCATCGTGTTCACCCAGGCAGTAATGGACAAAGGGCACGGCTGGAGCGAAGACCTGAGTTGCAACTGCAAGACCGGCGAACGGATCGAACTGGCATTGTCAGCCACGATTCTGCAGGTCAAAGGCAGCCCGCAACTGATCCTCGTGATGCGAGAGGTCAGCCAGGAAAAGTATCAGCGTGATCAGGCGCATACCGAACGCACGATGCGCGGCGGGCTTATCGAGTGGCGTAATATTCTCAACCTGTTCCAGGAAAGCGAACGCGATAACCAGCTTTTACTCAGTGCCGTGGGCGATGGGATCTACAGCATCAACCCGGATGGACTGGCCACTTTCGTCAACCCGGCAGGCGCCCGGATGCTGGGATGGGAGCCTCAGGACATGATCGGCAAGAACATTCACCGGATTCACCACCACACACATGCCGACGGCAGCCACTACCCGGTTGAAGATTGCCCCATCTACAAGGCCGTGCGGGACGGTGTCGTCCATGAGGGCCGCCAGGAAGTTTTCTGGCGAAGGGATGGAACGTCCTTCCCTGTGGAATTCACCAGCACACCTGTGATCACCGATGGCCGGATCGCGGGAGCGGTCGTGGTGTTTCGCGATATCACCGAGCGCCGCAATACCGAGCGCCAGCTTCAAAGCGCCCTTGAAGAACTCAAAGTGCTGAAGCATCGACTGGAGGAGCAAAACGCCTACCTGCAGGAAGAAATCCATACGGAACACAATTTTCGGGAGATAGTGGGGCAGAGCGAGCCCATCCTTAAGATCATCAAACAAGTGGATGTCGTGGCGCCCACGGACGCCAGCGTGCTGATCAATGGCGAGTCCGGTACGGGCAAGGAGCTCATTGCCCGGGCCATTCACCAGGCCAGCCGACGCAGCGCAAATCCGCTGATCAGGGTCAACTGTGCGGCGATCCCTGCCGAGCTGTTCGAGAGCGAGTTTTTTGGTCACATTCGGGGTGCGTTTACCGGCGCCATACGTGACAGGGTCGGACGCTTCGAACTGGCCGATGGCGGGACATTATTTCTCGATGAGGTCGGCGAGATCCCGCTGGATCTGCAAAGCAAGTTGCTGCGTGTACTGCAGGAAGGGCAGTTCGAACGTGTGGGCGAGGAGCGTACGCGCAAGGTCGATGTGCGCATCATCGCTGCGACCAACCGCGACCTGCGGCAAGAGGTGGCTGGCAAAAGGTTCCGCGAGGACCTGTACTTCCGGTTGAACGTGTTTCCAATTCAGTCACCCGCGCTTCGCGAACGCCCGATGGACATTGCGCCGCTCGCTGCGCATTTTCTCAAACAGACAGCCAAGCGCTTGAACATGCCCGGCCGCCGCCTTCGCAACAGCGATATCGACCGCCTGCAGCACTATTCATGGCCTGGAAATATTCGTGAACTGCAGAATGTCATTGAGCGCGCACTGATCACCTCTCGTGGCGCCGACCTCGCCCTGGACCTGCCCGATGAACCGGGTCAACCCAAGATCCAGCCTGTGATGGAGTCGTCCGCAACCCCTGTCGTTTTAACGGACGCGCAAGTGCGGGAGCTGGAGCGCAGAAACATGCGCGCCGCTCTTGAAGCGACCAGGGGGAAACTCTTCGGCAAGGGTGGGGCGGCAGAGTTGCTGGGTTTGAAGCCCACCACGCTGGCTTCGCGATTGAAGCGACTGGACATCGAACCAGGCGGTGGTGAGGGCGGCGCTTCGACGCGTGACTGATGCCGCATGCTGTTGATCCGGCAACAGCGAATCGGCAATTTGCGCAGTATTCCTCGGCAGGTCCACGAGCTTTATGCTCACGGAAACGCTGGGTGATACCCGACGTAAATCCCTGAAAGCACCAAGGGCCATGCTTCGCAGGGATATTCAACCCTCAGCGCCTCGCTCGGGCACGGGCTGTGCACTGCTCCTCGGATTCCTGTCCTGAATCTGCGGAGCTACCCCGATGCCCGATGCCGTTATCCCTTCGACTTCCAACCGCTTTGGCAAATGCTGGCCTGCACTGGCACTGACGTTAATGGCTGCCTGCATCGGCATGTCTGCACAGGCCAATGACAGCGACGTTCCATCGCTGGCAGGCAAGCGCATCGCGATCAGCATGACCGGCACCAGTCATTACTTCGATATCAAGGCGTTTCAGGCACAGGTCGATGAAGTCAAGCGACTGGGCGGCACGCCGATCACCCTGGATGCGGGGCGAAACGACAAGAACCTGGTGAACCAGCTGCAGACCGTGATCACCCAGAAACCCGATGCGGTCATCCAGACACTCGGCACCCTGAGTGTCATCGATCCCTGGCTCAAGCGCATCAGCAAGGCGGGCATTCCACTGTTCACCATCGATGCGCCTTCGCAGTACAGCCTCAACAACACCACCTCAGACAACGTCGCCACCGGCAAGGCGCTGGCCGGACAACTGATCAAGGACGCGGGTGGCAAGGGCAACATTCTGGTGTTCAACGGTTTTTACGGCGTGCCGGTCTGCGCGATTCGTTACGACCAACTGAAGCTGGCGCTCAAGGATCATCCAGAGCTGAAGATCATCGAGCCCGAGTTGCGCGATGTCATCCCTAATACCGTTCAGGACGCCTATTCGCAGGTCTCGGCCTTGCTCAACAAGTATCCCAAGGGCAGCGTTTCGGCCATCTGGTCAGCCTGGGACATTCCGCAACTGGGTGCCAGCAAGGCGTTGATCGATGCCGGGCGCACCGAGATCAAGACCTATGGCGTGGACGGCACGCCGGAAGTGCTGGAACTGCTTGGCCGTAGCGATTCGCCCATCGGAGCCGTTGTGGCGCAGCAGCCGGTGCTGATCGGCAAAACAGCCGTGCAGAACGTCGCACGCTATCTGGCGGGACAACGGGATCTGCCCCGGGAAACCCAGGTGCCCACCTTGCTCACCACCGCAGGCAACCTGCCCGAAGTGCGGCAGCTTCGCGGCGACAATTGATCGGGGATTGACCATGACTTCAGTGACGTCACCGCCTGCCTTGCACCTGCAAGGCATCTCCAAACGCTTCGGCGCGACCCAGGCGCTGGATGCGGTCAATCTGCGCGTCGAGCCGGGCACCATTCACGGTCTGGTCGGTGAAAACGGCGCGGGCAAATCGACCCTGATCAAGGTGCTGGCCGGCATACACAAGGCCGACAAGGGCAGCCTGAGCGTTCATGGCCAGTCCTTCGACGCTTTCACACCGCGTCAGGTCGAGTCGCTGGGCGTGCAGTTCATTCATCAGGAGCGCTTGCTGCCTGCAAGCTTCACGGTGGGTGAGGCGCTGTTCTTCGGTCAGGAAATCAGGCATGGCCTGCTGGTGGATCGTCGTGCTCAAGAGCGTGAGGCTGCACGGTTGATCCATGATTATTTCGCCATGGCGTTTCCCAAAGGGGCGCTGATCCGCGATCTGGACAGTGCCCAGCGGCAGATCGTGCAGATCATTCGCGCGCTGATCGCGAAACCCAAAATACTGGTATTCGACGAGCCAAGCGTGTCGCTGGTGAAGCGCGAAGTCGACCGTTTGCTGTCCATCGTGCGTCGCCTGCGCCATGAAGGGCTGACGATTCTGTACATCTCGCATTATCTGCAGGAAATCGAATCGCTCTGTGATCAGGTGACGGTGCTGCGCAACGGGCGCGACGTGGCAGTGGTGGACCCGGCTATCACCAGTACCGCGCAGATTGCCCGGCTGATGGTCAATCGGGAGGTGGGCGAGCTGTATCCCCGGACGCAGGCCATACCGGGCGCCCCGGTCCTTGTATTGAAGGGACTAGGTTTGGGAAACGCCTATGACGGCATCGACCTCACAGTGGGTCGCGGCGAAGTGGTCGGCCTGACCGGGCTGGTCGGTTCAGGGGCCAAGGAACTGCTCAAGAGCCTGTTCGGATTGGTCAAGCCTTCGCGTGGCGAGCTGCTGCTCAACGGCAAGCTGCTGCATCTGAATTCGCCACGGGATGCCATCCGTGAGGGCATCGCGCTGGTGCCGGAAGAGCGTCGCAGCCACGGCGTCGCCCCGGCGCTGTCCGTGCTGGAAAACATCACACTGGCGAGTCTGAGCCGGTTCAGCCGCTGGGGGCTGCTGGACGGCAAGGCGCAGGTTCGCGAGAGCGAACGGCTGATCCATGAGTTGGCGATCAAGACCTCGGGGCAGGGCAGCGCGGTGCAAACGCTCAGCGGTGGCAATCAGCAGAAAGTCGCGCTGGCCAAATGGCTCAGCCGACAGTCGTCGTTGTACTTGCTGGACGAGCCAAGTGTGGGTGTCGATATCGGCGCCAAGACCGAAATCTATCGATTGATCGCCCGGCTGGCCGAGGGCGGCGCTGCGGTTCTGGTGCTGTCCTCGGACCTGCCGGAACTGATCGGCATCACACAGCGCATCGTGGTGCTGCACCGGGGTCGCATCGCCGGGGAGTTCGATGCCCGCACCACCGATAGCGATGAGTTGCTGGCCTGCGCCACCGGGGCCGTTGAGCGCGAGACCGTCTTTGATCATGCCCATGAGGAGCGCAAACATGTCAGGGCTTGAAATTTCCCTTCATCAGTCAGCAAACCCGTCGGCAGGCTGGCTGCTGCGTCTGGCGCAGCGTGGTTCGCTGCTGGTGTTTCTGATCATTCTGCTTGGGTTTGCTCTGAGTGCGCCCAACTTCCTGAGCCTCGGCAATCTCAGCAACGTGTTTGCCCAGTCGGCTGTGCTGGGCATTCTTGCGCTGGGACTGACCTGCGTGGTCATCGGCGGCGGCTCCAACGTGGTTCGCGGTGGGCTGGACCTGTCGCTGGCGGCCAACCTGGGATTGTGTGCGGCCGCCTACAGCAGCCTCAACAACGCAGGGCTGGAAACCTGGCAAGCCGTGGCGCTCACGCTGGGCTGCGGTCTGCTGGTCGGTGCAGTGAATGGGCTGGCGGTGGTGCTTCTGCGCTTGCCGCCATTGCTGGCAACCCTGGCGAGCATGAACCTGGTTGCAGGGCTGGAGCTGGTGCTGACCCAGAACACCGTGCTGGCCACCGACTCTGCGCTGCTGGATGTGCTGGCCTCGGGTGAGTGGATTGGCGTACCGGCCCTGGCCTGGATGTTAATGAGTGTGGCCGCCGTTCTGCATGTGCTCATTCAGCACAGCGCCTATGGCCTGCGTCTGTACGCCATTGGCGAGTACCCGCTGGCGGCAAAAGCGGCTGGCTTGAACCCCCGTGGTTATGTGTTCTCCACCTACCTGATTGCCGGAACCTGCGCAGCACTCGGGGCGTTCTGCTCCGCTGCGGTGTTCAGCGGCAGCACGACCGGCTCTGGCGACCTGCTGCTGTCGGTGGTGGCGATCGCCTTTCTCGGCTCGGTGTTCTCCAGGCGGCTGACCGCCAACATTCCCGGCACGCTGTTGGCGACCCTGTTGCTGGGTTTTCTCATCAACGGCTTTCAGTTGCTGAACATTTCCAGCTTCTGGGTCAACGGCGTGCAAGGCGTGCTGATTCTGCTGGTCGTGGCCTTTTCTGGCGCTGTCTGCCAACCGGAGGGTGAACAATGAGTACGCTGACAATAACGGCGTCATCGGTACGCAACAACGTTCTTCCGCGACTGTTGACGGGCACGTTACCGGCGCTGGTGCTGATCATTCTGGTGTTCTTCGCGCTGGAGGCACCGGGCTTTCTGAGCTGGGGCAACCTGTCGAGCCTGATTCTGAACAACTTCGTGTTGCTGGCAATCGTCGCCGTGGGCATGACCTGGGCGGTGGCGGCAGGCGGTATCGATCTTTCAGTGGGCACTGCAGTGGACTTTGCCAGCCTGGGGTTCGTGGTCGCACTCAATGGCGGTTACGGGCTGGGTGCTGCAGTGGTCGTTGCTTTGTTGGCGGGCGGCGCTGCTGGAGCGTTCAACGCGCTGTTGATTGCCGGTCTGCGCATCTCTCCGTTTCTAGCGACGCTGGGCACACTGTTCATCGGCACCAGCGTGCAGCAACTGTTGTCGGATGGCGGGCAACCGATCTACATCGCTCAAGGTGTATTGCCTGGCATCACCGGCGTGGTGATTCTGGGCCTGCCGTTGCCGGTCTGGCTGGTGGCGTTATTGGCGGGCGTCTACGGGGTGGTGCTGGCGCGTGGGCGTCTGGGGCGCGAGATTCTGGCGGTGGGCACGCAGCCACAGCTGGCCTATTACTCGGGTCTGTCGATCCGACGCATTGCCGTTCAGGTGTTTGTCGGCAGCGCACTGGCCTGCGCGGTGGCGGGTATTCTGCTCAGCTCGACCGTCAACGCCTACGTGCCGATGTCAGGCAACGCCTACCTGATCAGCGCCATCGGCGCAGTGTTCATGGGCACCACCTTGAGCCGTCAGGGACGGCCCAACATCGTCGGAACGCTGTTGGGTGTGCTGTTCATCAACGTCATTGCCAATGGCTTGTTGTTGATCGGCTGGAATTTCTATTGGCAACAGGTAGCGACCGGGGCGCTGATCTTTCTGGTGCTGGCGTTCAGTTTCGCCAGTCGCCACCTGTTACAGGATACTCACTGAAAAAGCGGCTCAGGCCTTGCCCGAGCCGTTGCCGATCTGCCAGACATAAGGCGGCTCGGTGCCGTTGATGCGCCAGTCGCCGACGATGCGTGCCTTGTAGATCAGCGGATTGTGCGACGCCGCCGTGCGTGCGTTGCGCCAGTGGCGGTCCAAGGCCTTGTTGACGCTGACACCCGATGCGCCCAGGGCGTTGAACAGGTCGGTGGCTGCGCGCAGCACCAGCTCCGAGACAATCACCTGCGCCTTGGCGGTTTCGATTTCGGCGGCGATGTTGGCGTCTTTCTCCTGCTGCGCATCGTGGCCAAACCGGGCCACGTAAGCGCGTTGTAGGGGCTCCGCCGAACGCAGGGTTGCCGCCTCGGCGGCGTAGACCTGCGCTGCAATCTGCCCGACCACCTGCTGCACCTGAGCGTCCTGGCTCACGCTGTCGGCATTGCCGGTGCTGAACACGCGCTTGCGATCACGCACTTCCTGAGCGATGTCGCGCTCGACGGCCCGGCCAATGCCTGCCAGCACGGCCAGCAGCACCAACTGATAAAAAGCCGTCTGGTACTTGAAGCGCTGCTCGAACGGAATCACGTGTTCGGCGGGCAGCGGCACGTTCTCGTAGACCGAGGTGCCGCTCCCTGTGGTGCGCTGGCCGAAACCGTCCCAGTCATCGCTGTGACGCACACCGGCATGGTGCGCATCGACCACGGCGATGACGTCGGCGCCGTTGTCGGCACGCTGAGCGTACACATCGATCCAGTCCGCGAAGATGCTGCCGGTGCTGTAGAACTTGCGGCCGTTGAGCACGAAGCCGTCGCCCTGGGCGCTGACCTTGGTGATCACGTCGCCAATCTTCACGGTGCCGACTTCGGTCCAGCCGTTGCCGACCAGATCACCTGCAACAAAGCGCGCGAACCATTTATCCCGGTCCGGGTTGGGGGGCGCATTCAGGCGGTCTTCGACAAAGGCGAAGTGCGCGCGCAATGCTTGCGGAATGTTCGAGTCCGCTTCAGCCAGTTCGATCAACAACTGAAACAGTTGACCGACCGAGGCACCGCCGCCTCCATATTCCTTGGGCACGCGGACCGCGCCAAAGCCTGCCTGCTTGAGCCAGGCAATGGGTTCATGGGGCAGGGCGCGGCCTTTTTCGCGCTCGACCGCACCCGCGCCGATCTCACGAAAGATCGGGCGGAAGCGGTGGGCGAGGGTTTCGTAGTCGGTTCCAAGGGACAGTGGGTTGGCGTCGGTCGATAAAGTCATGCAGTACTCCTGAGCGCTGGAAGATTGGCACTCGGCCAATGAAAGGTCGCTCAGGTCATTGCATAGTCTGTGCCTGAATCTAATCTATTGATTTTAAAGGCTATTTAATTTCAGGGCCGTTATAGATGTTGGCCGCGCAACAGCGCCTCAACAGCCTGGCTGCAAACCGAACAGCACCTGGTTTGCCTCAGGCGTCGCAAGTCATTGATCTGCATGATTTTCCCGGTATGGCACGTTCGCTGCTATGGCTCCTTCGATCCCCTCTCGACGGAAACCTTCATGCCGCATTCATTGCCTCAGGCATTGCTGATCCAGGCTCAGACCCGTAACAGACAGATCGCTCTGCGTTACAAAAAGCTTGGCATCTGGAAGACGCGTACTTGGGGCCAGGTGGCGCAGGACGCTGACCATCTCGCCGAGGCATTGCATCTCAAAGGGTTCAAAGCGACGGATTGTCTGCTGATCATTAGTGAAGCCAACGCCGAGGCGTTATTACTGACGCTGGCGGCGCAGGCGCTGGGCGGCAGTGTCAGCCTGATAGAGCCGTCGATGGACCATCGCCACTGGCTGGCGACGGTCAAGCCCCGTTACGCGGTTGTGCAGAATCTGGCGCTTCTCGCCCGGTTGGGCGATGCCGAACTTGACAGGGTGATCGTGCTGGACAAGCGCGGCTTGCACGATGCCGAGGATGCGCGTCTGGTTGACTATGCCGAGTTGCTGAAGCCCGCTGCTACCGGGATCCGTAAGCCATTGATCGACGCCGCAGCCTGTGCGTTTGTCTTTCAGACGCCTGAGTGCGAGCTGCAACTAAGCCATGCCGACTTGCTTGACGGTGCGCAGCAACTGATCGATGCCAACGCCATCACCGACCACGATCAGGCATTGGTGGCCCGCGTATTTGCTGCCAGCAGCCAGGCCCGTTACCTGCTGGCGCCCTGGCTGGTCGCCGGTTTCTGTCTGAATTTCCCTGAGGCACTGAGCACCCGCGATAACGACCGGCGCGAACTGGGGCCGACGCTGGTACTGGGCACTCGGGAGTCCTATGCGCGGCTGGAGCTCCGGGCGCGGGAACGCTTGCCGTTGCCAGGCACATTCGCTCACGCGTTGTATCGGTGGGCAATGGCGCCCGCCAAAGGTCTGATCAGACGCCAGTTCGGCTATTGGCTGATCCGTCGTCCGTTGCTGGATGTGCTGGGCATGAGTCGTCTGAGCAAGCCTTTACTGGCAGGTGAAGCGCTGACGCCGCAGAGCCAGGCGTTTTTCGCCGCGCTTGGAATTCTGCCACGTTCGCTGAATACGCCAGTTCCGATCAAGCCAAGACTCGAGGCTGCCGTTGAAGACTGTCAGTTACCGGTCCTTCTGGGAGCGTCGTCATGAGCGCAAGCCTATCTTCGCCGCTTCTGACGCTCGATGATATTTCCTTGTCTTTCAAAGGCATTAAAGCCGTCACTTCAATCAGTTTCTCAGTGGCTGCGGGCGAAATCTGCGCGTTGATCGGGCCGAATGGCGCGGGGAAAAGTTCGCTGCTCAACGTGATCAATGGCGTGTACCGGGCGCAGAGCGGCTCGATTCAGTACGCAGGCACGACCCGTAATCGCATGCGTCCGCATCAGGCCGCCGAGAGCGGCATTGCCCGAACGTTTCAGAACATCGCCTTGTTCAAGGGCATGAGCGTGCTGGACAACGTGCTGACCGGTCGCAACCTCAAGCGCCGCAGCACCTGGCTGGAGCAGATGCTGCGGGTGGGGCGGGCGCCTGCCGAAGACGATGAGCAGCGCGCCCACGCCGAGCGGGTGATTCAGTTCCTGCGCATCCACCCTTGGCGCCACGCACTGGTCGGCAAGCTCTCCTATGGCCTGCAGAAGCGCGTCGAGCTGGCGCGTGCCCTGGCTGCAGAACCGCGCCTGTTGCTGCTGGACGAGCCGATGGCAGGCATGAACGCAGAAGAGAAAGCCGAGATGACTCAGTTCATTCGCGACATCAACCGCGAACTGGGCACCACGGTCGTGCTGATCGAGCACGACATCAGTGTGGTGATGGGCCTCAGCGATCACGTGGTGGTGCTGGATTACGGCCGCAAGATCGGCGATGGCACGCCGGAGCAGGTGCGCAACGACCCGCAGGTGATTGCCGCGTATCTCGGCACACGCCGTTCTGCTTCGGCTTAGCGCTGTCGCGCAGCAAACAACGGACTGTGGGAGGCGGCTTGCCGGCGATGAACGATGACGCGATTTTCCTGAAACACCGCATCGCCGGCAAGCCGCCTCCCACAAGAAAAAATAGCGCTTCTTCAGTGGTTTACGGGTCGTTTGACAAGAGGTAGCTGAACCATGGAATTTTTCTTTGAAGTACTGATTGGCGGGCTGCTGGCCGGGGTGATGTATTCGCTGGTGGCGATCGGTTTCGTGCTGATCTACAAGGCGTCCGGCGTGTTTAATTTTGCTCAGGGAGCGATGGTGCTGTTCGCCGCCCTTACATTCGTCAGTCTGCTGGAGCGTGGACTGCCGTTCGGCTGGGCATTTCTGGCGACGCTGGCGAGCATGGTCGTGCTGGCGCTGCTGATCGAGCGTGTGGTCCTGCGGCCGCTGGTCAATCGACCGCCGATCATCCTGTTCATGGCCACGCTGGGCCTGTCGTACATGATCGAAGGCCTGGCGCAGGCGTTATGGGGCGCTCAGGTTCACGGGCTGGACCTGGGCATTCCTGACGAGCCGCTGGAAATTCGCGGCATGTTGCTCTCGCAGTTCGACCTGTTCGCCGCAGGCACTGCGGCGGTGCTGGTCATCGCGTTGTCCGTTCTGTTCAACCGCACCCGCATCGGTCTTTCCCTGCGCGCCGTGGCCGACGATCCGCTGGCCGCGCAGGCGGTGGGTATTCGTCTGCCGCGTATCTGGGCGGTGGTCTGGGCCGTGGCCGGGTTTGTCGGTCTGGTGGCGGGACTGCTGTGGGGCGCGCGGCTGGGCGTGCAGTTCTCCCTGTCACTGGTGGTACTTAAGGCGTTGCCAGTGCTGATCATCGGCGGCTTCTCGTCCATCGGCGGCGCCATCGTTGGCGGTCTGATCATCGGGGCGGCCGAGAAGCTCGCGGAAATCTACATCGGCCCGATCATCGGCAGCGGTATCGAAAACTGGGTGCCGTACGTGCTGGCCCTGTTGTTTCTGCTGGTACGTCCCGCCGGCCTTTTCGGCGAGCGGACCATCGAGCGCGTCTGACTTTCCATAAGGATCATCGCCATGCTCTATCGAGAAGCCGGACAACTGGCAGGCTCCTACGCCGCCGAGCGTCGACTGTTTCGTTTGCGTCAGGACCGGGTCGGGCTGCTGGCCTTGCTGGGATTTGCCTTTGTCGTCGTGCCACTGACCGGCAACGACTATTGGTTCAGCGCGATTCTGGTGCCGTTTCTGGTGCTTTCGCTGGCAGGTCTGGGCCTGAACCTGCTGACCGGTTACGCCGGGCAACTGTCGCTGGGTTCTGCGGCGTTCATGGCCGTCGGTGCGTTCGCCACCTACAACCTGCAACTGCGCGTACCGGGCACGCCGTTGCTGCTGGGTATTGTCTTCGGTGGGCTGGTCGCGGCGGCTGTGGCGCTGCTGTTCGGGCTGCCCAGCCTGCGCATCAAAGGCTTCTACCTGCTGGTATCGACGCTGGCGGCGCAGTTCGTGGTCGAGTGGGTGCTGACCCGGTTCAGCTGGTTTACCAATGACAACGCATCGGGCGTGATCACCTCGCCACCGCTGAGCGTGGCGGGACTGGATTTCAGCTCGCCGCAAGGTCGCTATCTGCTGACCCTGATGCTGGTGACCGCGTTGTTCTGGCTGGCCAACAACCTGATCCGCAGTGAGCTGGGTCGCACCTGGATGGCGGTGCGCGACATGGACACCGCCGCAGCGGTCATTGGCATCCGGTTGTTCAAGGCCAAATTGTTGGCGTTCGCCATCAGCGGTTTCTATCTGGGGGTTGCCGGTTCGCTGTGGGCGTTTGCCTATCTGGGCACGGTCGAGCCTCATGGTTTCGACCTGAATCGCTCATTTCAGGTGCTGTTCATCATCATTATCGGTGGGCTGGGCAGCGTTTCCGGCAATTTCCTCGGCGCTGCCTTCATCGTGCTGCTGCCCATTCTGCTGGGCCATGTCAGCGCCTTGCTACCCGTCGACCTGATCGATTCCGGACAGCTGGAAAACATCCAGAAAATACTTTTTGGCGCCCTGATCATCACCTTTCTGATCAAGGAGCCCGAAGGACTGGCGCGCCTGTGGCAGCGCTTTCGTCAGCGTGCGCGGATCTGGCCGCTGCGCTACTGATCGATCGTTTGCGAGTAAGCATTTCCCTCACCTCAACAACACCCTCAAACCTTCAAGGATCTGCCCATGAAACCCCGAACATCCGTAGTGCGCCTGATGCTGGGGCTGGCCTTGTTGGCTGGCGGACTGTCGACGACTGTCCAAGCCGCCAACGAACAGTATTTTCCTCTGCAAAGTTACCGGGTCGGGCCTTATGCGGCTGGCGGCACCGGTTTCTTCGGTGGCTTCATCGATTACCTGCAATACGTCAATGCCAATGGCGGGGTCAATGGCGTCAAACTGACTTGGTCAGAATGCGAAACCGAATACGTGGTGGAGAAGGGCGTCGAATGCTACGAGCGCCTGAAGGGCGGCCTCAATGGCGCTCCCGCGGCGGCGACCAATCCGTTGTCGGTCGGCATTGCCTACGCCACGCTCGATCGTTCCACGGCCGACAAGCTGCCGCTGATCACCATCAACCACGGACGCACCGATTCCACCGACGGCAGCGTGTTCCCGTATGTGTTCCCGCTGCAGTTGAACCCGTATTCCGAGGTGTCGGCCATCGTCAATTACATTGGTCAGCGTGAAGGAGGGCCTGAGTCGCTGAAGGGCAAGAAGATCGCGGTGCTTTATCACGGCTCTCCTTATGGCAAGGAAACCAACGGCGTACTGGAAACCCTCGCCAGGCATTACGGTTTCGAGCTGACGACACTGGAAGTGCCGCATCCCGGCAACGAGCAGCAATCCCAATGGCTGAATATCCGCCGTCTAAAACCGGACTGGGTGATCCTGCGCGGCTGGGGCGTGATGAACCCGGTGGCGCTGAAGTCGGCACAGAAGGCCGGGTTTCCGGTGGATCGCATCATCGGCAACATCTGGAGCAATTCAGAAGAGGACGTGATCCCCGCAGGCGCAGCCGCCAAGGGTTTCATCTCCATCACCACGCACCCGTCCGGCACTGACTTCCCGGTGCTGCAGGGAATCAAGAGCGCGGTGCTCGATAAGGGACAGGGCAATCTGGCCGACCCCAAGCGTTTCGGTACGGTGTACTACAACCTGGGCGTGGTAAACGGCATTCTCAATGTCGAGGCGCTGCGCATCGCTCAGGCCCGTTTTGGAAATCAACCGCTGACCGGCGAGCAGGTGCGCTGGGGCTTCGAGCATCTGAATCTGGACGATGCGCGCTTGCAGGCATTGGGTGCAAAAGGGTTGGTGCAGCCGCTGAAGCTGTCCTGTGCCGATCACGAAGGCGGCGGCGCGGTGCGTTTTCAGCAGTGGGATGGGCAGCGCTGGAACCTCATCAGTGACTGGGTACAGGCCGACCGCGCCTTGCTGCGGCCGATCATCGAAGCGTCTGCCGCACAGTACGCCAAGGAGAAAGGCATCACCCCACGCGACTGCAGCCAGGAGCAATAAGGCCATGAGTTCGATTTCGCATGCCAGTCGGTCTGCCGAGGTTCTTTTGTCGGTGGAGCAGGTCGAGGTGTTCTACGAGCAATCCATCCTCGCCCTGCGCGGGATCAGTCTGCAGGTCCGGCAGGGTCAGATGGTTGCGCTGCTGGGTGCCAACGGGGCGGGCAAAAGCACGACCCTCAAGGCGATTTCCAGTCTGGTACGCGCCGAGCGTGGCGAAGTGGTCAATGGCCTGATTCGGTATCAGGGCCAGGCGATCACCGCCAGCGATCCTTCCGTGCTGGTGCGTAATGGGCTGGCGCAGGTGCTGGAGGGCAGACACTGCTTCACGCACCTGAGCGTTGAGCAAAACCTGCTGATCGGCGCGTTTGTCGCCAAACCGTCGCGGGTCGAACTCAAGGCGCGACTGGAAAAGGTTTATGGCTACTTTCCCCGGCTGAAGCTGTTGCGCAAGCGCCTCACAGGCTACACCTCGGGCGGTGAGCAGCAGATGGTGGCCATCGGGCGGGCGCTGATGTCCGGGCCTCGCCTGTTGCTGCTGGATGAACCGTCCATGGGACTGGCGCCGCAGGTGGTGGAAGAGATCTTCGATATTTTGGGACGGCTGAATCGCGACGAGGGGCTGAGTCTGCTGGTCGCCGAGCAGAACATCAGCCTCGCGCTGGAGTATGCGCACTACGCGTATGTGCTGGAGAACGGCCGGGTAGTCGAATCCGGCGTTGCCGCAGAGCTGGCCGCGCGCGAGGACATTCATCATCACTATCTGGGTGCAGCAGCGCATTGAGTGCGCTGCTGTTCTTCCAGCAACAGCGTTCGAACAATGTGTTCATGTAAATACTTTTTCCACTTTAAGAATATCTCGCAAGTCATTGTTTTTTAATTGGATTGCCTTTTAGGCATGGCCTGTGCACTACCTGAATCCGGTGTGTTGAGCTGCTTTCAACCTGTTATCGATGATCAGGAACCTGCCCATGACCCAACCCGTAAAAAGCCCGCCAAGGGCCCATGTCATTGCATCGGATGCCGAGGCCATCGAGGTCGCCAGAGCGCTGGCTGTGCGTTTTGCCGAAGAAGCGTCGGTTCGTGACCGCGAGCGTCGCCTGCCCGTTGCCGAACTGGATGAGTTTTCCGCCAGCGGTCTGTGGGCAATCACGGTGCCCAAAGCCTACGGTGGTGCCGGGGTGTCTTATGTGACGGTTGCCGAGGTGATCAAGATCATTTCCGCAGCCGACCCGTCGCTGGGACAGATCCCTCAGAATCATCTGGGTATTCTCGACATCCTGTTGCAGACCGGAACCGAAGAGCAGAAGCGCCACTATTTTGCCAAGGCGCTGTCGGGCTATCGCTTCGGCAACGCGTTTTCGGAATCCAAAAGCAAAAATGCTGGCACCTTTCAGACGCGTATTCGCTTCGACGGCGAACACGCAGTGGTGGACGGCGAGAAGTTCTACTGCACAGGAGCACTGTTCGCTCACATCGTGCCGGTGGTGGGTGTGGATGAACAGGGCAACGCGTTTATCGCCTTTGTGGAGCGCGACAATCCGGGGCTGACGATCATAGACAGCTGGGACGGCTTCGGTCAGCGCACCACGGCCAGCGGCGGTGCGGTCCTGAAGGCGGTGAGAGTCCCCAGGACTTCGGTGATACCGGCGCATCGGGCGTTCGATGAACCCACGGCTCATGGTCCGATTTCGCAGATCATTCAGGCGGCTGTCGATACTGGCATCGCCCACGGCGCGTTCGAGGAAACCCTCAGGCATGCGCGTCTTGCGCGGCCATGGATCGACAGCAAACAGGACTTCGGCTGGCAGGACCCGTTCAGCATCGCAACCATCGGCGATCTGCAATGGAGGCTGCACGGCACAGACGCGATTCTGGCCAAGGCCGGGCAAGCCATCGATCAGGCACTGGCCGCACCCAGTGAAGCCAGCGTTTCACACGCCTCGGTGGTGGTGGCTCAGGCCAAGGTGCTGTCGGCGCAGATTGCCTTGCTGATCAGCAGCAAACTGTTCGAACTGGCTGGCACCCGCTCTGTGCTGGGCTCGCTGAACCTGGATCGCCACTGGCGCAACGCCAGAACCCACACGCTTCATGACCCCGCCCGCTGGAAATATCACCTGATCGGCAATCGCGTACTCAACGGTGTCGCGCCGCCGCGCCATGCCTGGAACTGATCGAGGAGCAGTCATTTGTCTCATCCAACTATCGACACCCAATTGGCGGTTGCTGCCGAAGACCTGAGCGACGCACGGCGAGGCTTGCAACAGACCCTCGATTTTTTGCGTGAACAGGGCCTGCCCTGGGCGTTCAGCGATGTGCAGCGCATCGTCGAGGACCCTTATGTGATCGGCAAGATCGGCGATCTACAGATTCGCATCGACCTGGCGGCAGCACTGCTGGAGCGGGCACAGACGCTTGACGGCTCGCCCGAACAGCGTCTGATCGCCAGCACCGAAGCGGTCATTGCCAGTGCCGATGCATTGCTGGCGGTGGACAACGTCCAGCATGAACTGACCGGCCAGCGTCAGTCCCTGCCGCCGCAGACCGGTCGCGAACCGCTGCGCTGGCACTATCAGGTGCTGGGCAACCATCGCCTCAACGGCGTCGCGCCGCCCCAGCTTCAGGAGTGATTGCATGTCCCGTCAAATTCGCCTCAATGCCTTCGACATGAACTGCGTCGGCCATCAATCGCCGGGCCTGTGGGCGCATCCACGTGATCGTTCCTGGCAATACAAGGACCTGGAGTACTGGACCGATCTGGCAAAAATTCTGGAGCGCGGCAAGTTCGACGGCCTGTTCATCGCCGATGTGCTGGGTATTTACGACGTCTATCGCGGCAACGGCGAGGCGGCGATACGCCAGGCCACGCAGGTGCCGGTCAATGATCCCTTGCAACTGATTCCGCCGATGGCGCTGGTCACCGAGCATCTGGGCTTCGGACTGACTGCTTCACTGTCGTTCGAGCATCCGTACCCGTTTGCCCGACGCCTCTCGACTCTGGATCACCTGACCAAAGGCCGGGCAGGGTGGAACATTGTGACGTCCTATCTGGAAAGTGGGGCGAAGAATCTGGGCCAGAAAACCCTGACCGAACACGATGCCCGCTATGACTACGCCGAAGAGTATCTGGAGGTCTGCTACAAGCTCTGGGAAGGCAGTTGGGAAGAGGGCGCTATTCTGCGCGACCGGGAGCGACGCGTGTTCAGCGACCCGAGCAAAATTCATGAGATTGGTCATGTTGGCAAGCATTTCCAGGTACCCGGCATCCACCTGTGCGAACCTTCGCCACAGCGTACGCCCGTGTTGTATCAGGCCGGTGCGTCCAGCCGGGGCAAGCAATTCGCCGCCGAGCATGCCGAATGCGTGTTTGTCGCCTCGCCATCGAAAGCGCTGCTGAAGAAAACGGTTGCCGACATTCGTCGGCGAACGGCCGAAGCGGGTCGGGATCCGGCCAGCGTGCTGATTTTCAACCTGCAGACCGTGATCCTGGGCGAGACCGATGCCAAGGCGAAAGCGAAGTTCGAGGAGTACAAAAGCTGGGTCAGCTATGAGGGCGCAATGGCGCTGATTTCCGGCTGGACCGGCATCGACTTCAGCCAGTTCAGACCCAACGAACCCCTAAGGCATGTGCACACCAATGCCATCCAGTCAGCCGTGGAAACCTTTTCTACCGCCGACCCCGACACCATCTGGACCCCACAGGCACTGGCCGACTGGGTCGGCATCGGTGGTTTTGGCCCGTTGTTCGTCGGCAGCCCGGAAACCGTCGCCGATCTGTTGCAGGAATGGGTCGAAGACACCGATGTCGATGGCTTCAATCTGGCCTACGCGCTGACCCATGAAACCTTCATCGATGCGGTTGACCTGCTGGTGCCAGAGTTGCAGAAGCGCGGTGTCTACAAAACCGAATACGCCCAGGGTACGCTGCGCGAAAAGTTGTTCGACAGCGGGCCGCGTCTGCAGGCACCTCATCCGGGCGCGGGGTTTCGTGATCTGGCGGCGCTGGCTCGCCAGCGAGAGCCGCAGAGCGCCTGAGCGTCCTCGTGGAATACGATGACGAGCTTTCCCCCCCGCTCTGTGCTCATCGTTGTACACAAATCCGCAAGACGCGCAAAACGCAGCGGGACTCGGGTATAACGCTGAGCACAGGCATGGGCATGATCGGCGTGCTTGAGATCACGCTGATCGTTCCTACGCTCCGCGTGGGAATGCCTCCCAGGACGCTCCGCGTCCGCTCTGGAATGTGGCGCAGGTGCGTGGCCAAGCTCCAGCGTTATCCACGTCATGCGCTCGGCTCACTGAATCCTCAGTCTGTGCCATTTGTGACGCGGAGCGTCACGGGCGGCATACCCACGCAGAGTGATGGGCACGATCAGTGTTGGGGCGGACCTGTGTATAACGCCGAGCGCGGAACGATGGGCACAATCAACATCCTCCCCAATGGTGTGACCCGCCTGCATGCCTCGGCGCAGAGCCTCCATGTCACCGTTTACAACGTCATGGATGAACGCCGGAATCTGTAATCATCTCCCTGGCTAACCTTTGAATCGAGAGACGCCCCAAACGTTTTAATGACACCTGCTGCGCGGTCGGGCATTGCCCGCTCGCGCTGCAGTCTTGATCCATCATGAACAGGAGTTCTCATGAAACCGACGATGCCGAGTCGTTCCAGCGTATTTGCGCTATTGGTCATCTCTTTCTTTCCGCTGACCCCGGCGCTGGCCCGAACGCCGTCCTCGAACGTGGCCGATAACCTGGCCCAACTGCCCGTCGTCACGCCAGTCACTGCCTGCGCGGCGCTGACCCAGACCGATCTCAGTGATATTGGCGGCTCCGGCAGCCGAGTGGTGTCAGCCAGCGAATCCAGCCGTGATGGCGTGGCGGTGTGTGCCGTGGAAGGCTTGCTGGCGCCGCAGATCGGTTTCAAGCTGGAACTGCCGACGACCACTTGGGCGCAACGTTATCTGCAGGTCGGCTGCGGCGGCTTTTGTGGCCACAGTGATTCAAGGCCGGGCGTTGCCGACAGTTGCAAGCCGCTCAAGACGGGCGCGTTTGCCGTGGCGTCCACCGACATGGGGCACAAGGCGGTAGACACCACGTTCGGCGACGATCCGCAGAAACGTGCGGACTTTGCCCATCGCGGCGTACACCTCACGGCACTGGCGTCGAAGAAGCTGATCCAGACGTTCTATGGCCGCAAGGCTGAATACGCATATTTCACCGGCTGTTCGGACGGCGGCCGTGAAGCGCTGGTCGAAGCGCAACGCTACCCGGAAGACTTCAATGGCATCATCGCGGGCGCCGCTGCGCTGAATTTTCAGGTGCAGAAAGTGTTGTTTCACGGTTGGGTAGCACGCGCCAACACCGGTCCTGATGGCAAGCCGATCATCCTGGCGTCCCGCCTGCCGATCCTGCACAAGGCGGTGCTGGCGCAGTGCGATGTGCTGGATGGACAGATTGATGGTCTGATCTCCGATCCCAGGCTCTGCCGCTTCGACCCCTCGGTGGTGCAGTGCAAAGTGTCTGCCGACACCGCCAAATGCCTAACGGCGCCGGAAGTGGAGGCCGCGCGGCGTATCTACGACGGCCCGAAAGATCCGGCCAGCGGAGAAAGGCTGATCGTGGGCGGTCCGCAACCCGGTTCGGAGTTGGCCTGGGCGGGTCTTTTTGTGCCTGTTTCTGCTGATCAGCCTATCGTCAGTCAACAGATCGCCGAGCAGTCCATTCGCAGCCTGGTGTTCGAAAACAACCCTCCGGCAGACTTCAAGCTGGCCGATCTGCGCTTTGACAAAAGCACCTTCGAGCGTCTGCGTCCGCTGCATGCGCTGTACGACGCGACCAATCCCGATCTCGCGCCTTTCGCCAGCCGTGGCGGCAAGCTGATCCTCTGGCACGGCTGGGCCGATCCGCAGGTCTCGCCCCTCAATACCCTGGCCTATCACGAGGCGGTCGAGGCTCACATGGGCAAGGCGCGCACTGAATCCTTTACGCGGCTGTACATGCTGCCCGGCGTCTACCATTGCGGTCGTGGAGAAGGGCCGAGCGAGGTAGACCTGCTGACTCCGATCATGGCCTGGGTGGAAAAAGGTCAGGCTCCTGGCGCCATCGTTGCCCGTCAGTACCAGCCGAAGCCGGTCGACAAGGTTGTTGCAGCGAGCCTGCCAGCGTTCATGACCAGAGAAGACATTTCCAATCGCGGTCGCACGCGCAAGGTGTTCCCGTATCCGTACATGGCCGAGTACGACCACAAGGGCTATTCGAAACGCGCCAACAGCTACCAGCGCTCGGAACCGCTGACGGCCGAGAAGACACCGAAATGGGTGGGCAGTGGCTTCTTCCAGCCTTACGAGCCGTTGCAACACTGATCGCCCGGCAAGTTTTCGACGCAGAACGAAGGGGCGTGATCAGGTAACTACTGATCGTGCCCATGCTCTGACGTCAGCGCATTTCTGTGAGGCAATAAAAAACCCCGTCAATCGAAACTGACGGGGTTTTCAAGAGTGGAGGCCGAGGTCGGAATCGAACCGGCGTAGGCGGATTTGCAATCCGCTGCATAACCATTTTGCTACTCGGCCTCAAACATCTGATGCGTTACCGCTGCATCAAACGTAGTAAACTTTTCGGAAGAGAAATATCTTTGTCTTCCAACCCGTTGAATCTTAAGGGTTTTTTTCAATTCCCCAGTCGGGAATGGACGCAATTCTGTACTGGTTCGAATGGCATGTCAAGAACGGGGCGAAAATAATTCATCGGGTGTCGTAAGCGGCGATGCATTCGGGGCAATCCGTTGAGGCTTCATTCACAGCTAGACGGCAGGGAGGCATGTTGTCGGGTGAATTGCAATGCTGGTAGGCAGTGCCTGAGCCATAAGGTACTGGCAGATTTGAGAGGTGGTCAGCAGCCAGGGGTGGAGGTTCAATCATTGGGCAGGTAGTACAGCCTGTTTTTAATGATGGAGGTGACGAATATGACTGATGACAGAAACACCAAGAAGCCGAAGCACGGTTGGGTCATCTCTCCTGCCAGCCGAGGCTCGCGAGCAATTGAGCTTCGCTTTTTGCAGGAATGGGAAGTCGATGAAATGGAAGGAGGTAAAAACTTTCCTGAAACTGAAGCAGGTCCATTCCCGGGGCATACCGGAGACGTGCCCAGTAAAGAGCCGCCCCCTGACGAATACATTTTAAGCGGGGGCCACAAGGAAGATAACCGTGGAGACTTGAATTTCACCAATCAGGAACTGCTGAAGAAGTATCCAGAAAGTGATCCAGGCTGGACTGTCCTGCCGGTCAAGCCGGGTGCTGATTTTGTCGTTGAATGGAAGTACATGGCCGAACATATTACGCGCGGCTATCGCTGGTTTATCACCAAAGATGGCTGGGATGAGAACGCCCCTATTACACGTGCACAGCTCGACCGGGAGCCCTTCTATGAAACGATCAGTCCTATTGAACCTTTCGATCAGAGCATGACACCTGACGAAAAGGTGTCAGCTGTCTTGCCAATCAGCAAGACAGGACACCACGTGCTTATCCTGCTCTGGATCGTAGCGGATACGCCCAACGCGTTCTATCAGGTGTTTGACGTCAACTTTTCCGAAACGGACCCGGACGCCTGACTCAGCCCGCCATCCGCATCCGACGTTCTTCGCGCAATTGCTCCAGCTCCGAAGGCGTGCGGGCCAGAAGCCTCAGGGCAAAGTCATGAGGCGTTGTGTCGCGTTCCTGTGCTGCCCGCAGGAACGCTGACCGTGCGTGCTCCGCACGACGTTCGCTGATGAACAAACCACCTGGGTGACGATTGAAGTTGGCCAGCTCCTGCTGAAGCTGTTCATCGCGACGGATGAAGATTTCGAGCGCCTGATTGATCTGAGTGTCCGTGAAAAGCATGTGTTTCTCTCCTTGAAAATATCGACCGATACCTCTATCGGCGGACCTGAGCAAATGTTGTGTGCAGTTCGTCGGCGAAGGTTCGCCAGTTGTATCAGCCGGCGCCGAACTCCTGGCACCGACAGTTTTTTTCAGGTTCAGAGTGAGTAGGCGGTGGCCTGTGTCTGAATAGCTTCGTTGATGGCCGCGATGGCGTGCGGCGGCATTTGCTCGATGGTCAGGAATGACGGCGTTTCAAAGACCTGTAAAACAGGCGTGCAGGGCGCGTCCAGCCGAGCCGACTCAGTTTCCAGTGCTGATAAGTGCTTCGCGTGGTTCGCTGCGATTTCACTGAGAGTTGACACGGTGCATCTCCTGATGACTGAACGGCATTCCAAAGGGTGGCTGACACGCCAGAAATACATCGTTCTGGCGCAGTCATAGCTCCCTGTAGCAAGCCGCGAGCCAGACCGCTCACCGGTTGGCGCCAAAGTCTGACAGACGCACCCAAGTCAACACACATAAGACGTTCTGATTCCGCTTGTCTGTTTTCAGGCACTTCCAGTTGCCCGCTATTTTCTCACCTGTAAGCGCAGATACCCTGCGGCACATGTTTGAGGAGCTAATCATGAGTATTGAAGACAATGGTCCCGAAAACGCCTATCCCGGTCCGGCAAAGCCCGGTAGCGAGGAAGAGGTTTATCCGGATAAGGAAAGCGACCAGGCTGATGACGAAGACACCTCTCGCAACGACCTGAGTGACGACCCGGACATGCCGGTCAATCCTCCGGTTGATGAAACAGAGGTTCCGTCGCTGGGCAGCGGCGCCTGAAGTACGTCACGAGCGCCAGACCCCGCCCAAGCGGGGTCTTTTGCGAAGTGCTGTTTACAACTGTTTACGAGCTTCAGCCAGCTTGCGTGTCATGACCTGACTGAACAGATCTTCAAGTGCTTCGATACCCTGCGCCGACACTGTATCGGCACAGGCCAGCCCTATTAAAAAGCCTTCGCCGACACCACCTGCCGTCGCCATTTCCAGCAAGCCGTCAGCGATTTCGATTCGTTGCGCAATACGGGCTGCCTCGGTCTTTATCGCTGGCGGGAGGGCCATCTCTTCGAGTTTCATCGGTGCATTCCTCGTTGACTGAGGGTACATCGGCCGCTTTTCATGCCGTCATGGCACGATTGGAAGCGACCATTTGTTCGCGAGTCAGTTGGCCACCAGAAGTCGTGAACCGGGTAAACAACGCATCCCGGTTTTGAGGCACGCGTGCTTTATCCGCTGCATCCAAAGCCAATTCGAGTTCTGGCAGCGTCAATTCGGTGCAGTAGGCGGGTGTGCCTGGCTGCTGACGCCACGAGTTTTCAAGATCGCCGGTGGCCAGCGCATCGAAGCCCGTATCCTCTACAAGTCGCTGCGCAATTGCCACTGCGTTCACGTCATCGCCCGCTACAGGCAAGGCTATGCGTGATGAGGAGCCGGCGGGCTGGCCTTGTTCAATCAGCGTCGCCGAGAGCACCGCATTCCACGCCTTGACGACAGGACGGCCAATTTGCTCGCTGATCCAGACACTCTCTGCCTTGCCATCATCGACTTCCTTGATCGCCCCGTCACGTACCGGGTAGTAGTTGGACGTATCAATGACGACGACTGACTCGGAAGCTTTGCTCAACGTGTCGCGAAGATCCGGGTATTTTGCGAAGGGTATCGAAAGGATGATGACGTCCACATCTGCTACCGCCTCATCCTTGGTGACTGCGCGTGCGCCGAGTTCATTGGCAAGCGCCTGGATGCTCTGAGGGTCTTTCGAATTCGCCAGTTTGACGTCATGGCCGCAGGCAGCGAGCTTGCGGGCGAGGGTAGAGCCGATATTGCCTGCGCCGATAATTCCGACTTTCATTTGGATAAACTCCTTGCTGTCATTTGGCTGGGTGAGCGAATGCATTGAGCGTGTCACGAAGGTCCAGCAACCCTTCGGCTGTGAGCTGACACGCTGATTCGATCTTCTCGGTAATGCCCCAGAGCTGATGCCGCAGCGCTTCGCCTGTGGCCGAAAGCGCCACAAGTACCCGGCGCTCATCGGCCCGATCACGGGTGCGAGTCACGACGCCCAGAAGCTCAAGCCTCTTCAAAAGCGGCGTGATCGTGCCGGTGTCCATACCCAGCTTCGTACCCAGGTCGCCCACTGCACGAGGCGCGGCGCTGAAAAGCTCCAGCATCACGAGGTATTGGGGGAACGTCAGGCCAAACGGCTCCAGAAGCGGCTTGTGCAACCGCGCCATCCGGTTCGCTGCGCTATAGAGCGCGAACGATAGCTGCTGGCCGACTTCTCTGCGGGTGGGGGTGTGGTTTTGATTTGGCATTTATCTAGTTGGCTATTATGTAGTGTGCTAGATAAATTAGCGGCTTTGGTAGGGATGATCAAGCCTTGGATGTGGCTGAAGGTATGAGCGGTCGCGTTTAAGCAGACTATATCTGGAACCTGTGACTGTGCTCGCGCAGCAGGCTGTCAGCGAATCGCCCCGACAGAACCGGGGCAAGGTCGGGATCAGCTGTGTACAGCCCGAAGCGGCTGAGGAATCTCACCTTCAGACTGGGCACCGTGTGAAGGATTTTCTCCCCATTTTTCAGGGCTGATGTCGGCGGTGCGGAGCAACTGCCTGTGATGGTCGATGATGCGTTTCAGTGAATCGATCTGACCCCAGGAGTCGGATGCATTTCGCAGCAGATCGGATATCCGGCTATCCGCCGCCTTGAGCTTCGTCGAAAGCTTTTCCCGCTCTGCCGAAGCGGTGCTGTGCATGTCGATCATCTTGGCCAGGTGCTGCCGATATCGGCTTACCTCACTGCGCAACAGCCGGTTTTCTTCACTCACGATATGGGCACGCTGCCGGATCATTTGTTCTTCGGTCGGGTTGTAAGCCCAATCGTCGGCGATATCTGTGTCCATAGATGCATTTCTCGAGTGCTGTATGGGTATACAGTAATCGAAAATTGCTGTTTTGGGGAGTGGTGTTCGTCGGCAGGACGCCGAGAGGGGGCAAAATCAGGAACGGTAGATGTGATCAGTTTGTCGGGGCACGCTCTTATATCGAAAATCTGGAAACCATTATTGAACAACTTTGTTTTTTACATCGAAGCTCCCTGCTGCCTGCGCATAAGGTGGTAAGTCGATTGGGGATGAGGTATTACGGATGACCGGCATGACGCCGGATCAACGGAGCTCAAGATGGCAGTCAGGCTGGTGGACAGGTTGTGGAGCAGGATCCTCGATCGCGACGCATTCGCAAAGCAGGCGCTCAAGGAAAAGATCATTGAAGTTCAACAGCTCGAAGAGACTATCAGGCTCAATGAAGGCCCCGAAGTCGCTAAAGTCGCGCTGAAAGACGGCCTGATTGTTCATGCCCTGCAACGTTGTCTTGAAAATCTGCAAGGATCCAGGACGGTCACGGAACAGGATTATTGGATCAATTACGAATTCGCTACGGCCGCTGCCAAAAACGCGGAAGAGATCCTCAATGACGAGGATGAGATCAGCAACGTGCAGTTCGGGATAATCAGTGAGGAGTACGTGCTAATCAATGAGGATGAAATCATTGATGAGGCTGATGAGATTCTTGATGACGAGGATGAGATCAAGGAGGAAGAAACTAGGGATGAGGAAGAAGAGTGACGATCACATTGGCGGACGATCAGATTTGAACCCTTATATCCGTGCGGAAAAAGCTGATCTGCGATGTGCAACGCGATATCGATTTCAGTGCCTCCCTTGAGTCCAATACCGCTTCTTGAAAGCGGCATGAGTGCATCTGCAAGTGCTTCCCGGCCCGTAGCATCCTTCGGGGCTATTTCGGCCGCCTGGCGTTTTCACGGAACACGGCCACATCCTGGGGCTCGACTGTTAAATCCCGTGGTGGCAAACCAATGGATGTTTTCCGTATTGAAGCTGAAGCTGACGCTTGGGTTTTATATAAGGCCCATGGCTATAAGCCCATCATGCGCGCTGACAATCAGGCTGATCTCATTGGTCAGGTTCAATTGTTGACGCACGGAAAAGGAGCCGTCATCAGGTTCTGGGCAGGAGCGGGTGTGCGAGAGCTTCGAGTGGGGGCTTTCGGTGAAGGCAGTCATTGATATCCGACGACGTCCATCATGACTAAACCTGCTATCGAAGTGAGGCGCCGCCTGGAAGTTAATGGATTTGGCCAACGCTGACGCAGGGACCCTGCGCGAAAGGTTCGGCTGCTCGTTGTAAGGACTCCGTGAGAAGGGAAAATCAAGAATTGCGGACCACAGCTGTTTTTGCGGATCAAATAAAACAAAGGGCCTGCGCACTGAAAGCACGCAAGCCCTTGTTTTATATGTGGTGCCCCGAGCCGGGGTCGAACCGGCACGTCCAGAGGACGAGGGATTTTAAGTCCGTATATTTATCTATTTAAAACATATAGTTATGGCCGGTTTTGCACCGCCAGACACACAGAATGCCTGCCTTGCAGCCCTTTGTTTTCAAGGGGGGCAAATTAATTGCGGTGCAAAATTTACCGGGTCGGGGTGACCTTTTTCCCGATCCGCTTGCGGATGTAGTTCTCCGTCATGACTACCGTTGTGTGCCCGAGCTGATCGCGTGCTTGAAGAATGTCGCCACTCGACTCGGCTTTATCGGTACCGGCTTTTGCTCGCAAGTCGCGCATTTGAAAGTCTCCTTTCTCGACACCGGCAGCCTCGCGTGCCGCATCAAATCTCCCTCGCAGCATACTGCTCGTCATAGGCTGGCCGTTATCCATCACGATCAGCCTCGAAGTCCGGATTCTGTGTCCTTCCTTCCTCGCCAAGATGCGATCAATGACCACCTTTAGCTCGCCCGTGATCTCGATTCTCCTTTTCGCTTTGGTCTTGCCCTGCTGAACCGAGAGCCTACCGTCGCGAATGTCGCGCTCGTCCATTTTTAGAGTGTCGGCAATGCGCTGTCCGGTGAGGTAGAAAAGATCTAGTGCATCCCGCAATGGCTGCTCTGCGTGGCTGTATACCCGTGCGAACATTTCATCTTCGATGTAATGGTCCCGCCCAACTTCTTTGTGGCCTTTGACGCCTGCGCACGGATTGGCTAGTGCCGTGTAGCCGGCACTCCTTGCAAAGTTCCAGATGGCGCTCAGCAGCGCCTTTTCGCGATTTGCTCGAACGGGAGCCGTCTTGCCTCGCTGGCGAAGATACAAAACAACATGTTGTGGCTCGATGGCCTCAAGAGGTGCAGGCGGGTCGTCGAAGAATTTAAGGAGCTGCTTCAGCTCCCTGGCGTTGTCTTTCTGTGTCGCCGAGCTCTTCGTAGGGACGACTTCGAGCATGTATTTATCCGCGACGTAAGCGAAGGTCAGCACCTGTTGCACGAGAGCTGAAGACGTGCGGCTTTTCTCCAGCTTGGCGTACTCGACGATCGCCATCCCATAGTCAGATCCGAGCGGTATTTCCTTTCTTGGCGAACCCCCGATGTCATAGTAGTAATAGACGATACCGCTGCGTTGCTTACGTTTTCTGAGGCGCGTGACGCTTTCCGGATTTGTTGATTTTCTGCCCATTTATCCAACCAACCGTGGCTGCCATTTCGGTTTATCTGTCGGTGTGGCTGTTGCTTCGCCGGTCAGAGCTGAGGCGATTACGCAAGGCCAACCACTGCGCTTGACCGTGTGGCGGATTCCGTTGCGCTTTAAAACCAATATTTGCCCAGCTTTTGTTCTGGCACCGGTTAGAGTGCAAACCTCTTCATGTGAGAGGAAAAGAATTCCGTCCATATTCGACTCCCGCAGTCCGCGTAGGGCTGCTGTTTATTAGATGGTGCGATGCATGCGGGCCGCGCTATGCGGCGGATATTGCTAGAGGTTTACAACCTGGCTGTTTGGGTCAAACGGTTTCCCCTCTGGGTCCGGTACCAGCTCCGGGACGTGCTGGCGGATGAACTCGTCGAAGCAGGCCGGGCAGTAGGTTCGATATCGCGTGAGCAACTGTCCGTGGCCTTTGTAATCGCACTTGGGGCACTTGATCGCGCTGGGGAGCACGCAAGCCATCGTGATTCCGGAACCGCTTTTTTCTGCTGTCATGGGCATAGCTCCGCCCGCCGATCACCGGCAGGCTCAATAGGGAAGGGGGTTACGCCAGTAGATCTGGCGGAGGGCGCTTGGCCCGGCGAAGCGGGAGGTTGTGTTTCGGGAAGAAATTGCGACGGGCATCAAGCCACGCTTTGTACGGGTGGCCGCTTCTGGAGCTGAACGGGTAGGACTCGTCCACGGCCTTACTGATCGAAGCGTCGTCCATTCCCTCGGCTTTGCACCGGAGGTATGTCACGTGCATGCGCTGCCAGCACTCCGCATACCATTTCACGGCGTAACCCGCTTGAACTCGACGACCCAAACCCACGGGTTAGCGGTCCAGCTATCAGCGCCGTTGATGAGCGACCAGAGCAGCTCGAACGACTTGCGCGGCTCGGCGCTGTAGGTCTCGATCCCATCGACGTGATACCAGTTTCCGAGTTCAGCATGATCGGTGTACAACCGGACGCCCTCCGCCAGTGCTTGTACGTCGCTAATGGCATTCAGGCGCTCGACCCGTACTTCGGTGATCTTCAGCAGGATGCGGCAGGCCCAGCGCGGCATGTGGATGCTTGGCTTCCAGGTTGGCTGCTCCTGCTCGTACGGGGCCAGCCCGTCGGCGGCATAGACCAACGTCCCGGCGTTGAGCGCTTCACCTATGTCCAGGTCATCCGGCTTGAGGTAGGGGCCGCGCATTACTTCGAGGTGATCGCAGTACCACGTCTCTCGCACCCAAAGCTGGTCGCCTACCTTGCCGTAGGGGCACAAGTCGGCATTCCCGGGCAGAGCGAGAAATGCAGGTTCGAAGCCAGCGGCCAAGCAATCTAGCGCGGCTTTCTTCTTCACTTCACGTCGGGTGACTGTCTTCTGCCCGGACAGGATGGCGCGCACCATCGGCGCGCTGAACAGGATCGGTCTTTCTTTTATCTCAGGCATGACTTCGTCCGTGCCGCGCACGCGCAGCGTTCAAAGGGGAGCAGGGGAGGTTCCAGCCGCAATAGTAAATTCCGACCAACTGTCCGCCGCTTGGCGGTTCGTTGGCGCTCGGTGCGCTGGCGCTGTGCTACAAATATTCGTGTAATAGCTCTAGAACGGAGCTGTTGTACCGACGAGGCAAGTGGACAATGGAAGTCACAAGCACTTATGAGGTCTATGGGCAGAATCGCCTACGCCTCGGAGAGATGGACGAGCATGGTGTAATCAGGAGGTCGGGCAGGGTGGTACTCCGCGTGGAGCGCGGCTCGATCTTTTCCGTGCACGGTAGTTACATGGGTAAATGCAAGAACGGTGTCGGTAAGTCAGACCATGGTCAGCTGATCTTCACGCTGAAGCCGGTTTGATCTGACCCTTCGCCCAGGCCAGCCTTACGAGCCTGGGCGACCAAGCCTCTGAATAGCCGATTCATACTCTTCTTTGACGTTACTGCGCCAATTCGCAGGATCCTTCATGTAATGCACAAGCATCCAGTGAAGTGTTGCCGCCTGCTCATCTGCCGCGCTTTCGGCAATCTGATAGCCAAGCATGCGAAGCACTGTTGCCTGGCTTGCGCATGTGTAGCTCTGCCTGCCGAGGATGTAGCGCAGGTCCTCGGTAAGCGGTAGGTCTATCGAAGGTTCGGTTTTGAAGCTCGAATTCTGGTTGTTCACAGCCACCTCGGGTAGAGCTATGTAATTCGTATCATCCATCTGAGCCGTCGAGACTGTCCTTGTGACGTCATACGGTTTAGTTCAAGTTTGGACAGAAGGGTACATGATCGTTCAAAAAAACCGGTCTGAATCTGACTGAGTGGTCTGAGCTGGGTTTAAAGGCTGTGCGCGGCAAGCGCTGGCGCGTGTTCCGCACCGCTGGCGAGCCCTGCATGAACGTCAACCTTCCGGCCGGCAAGCATTCCGGCGATTTGAGCATTCAGATCGAGCTCGCTTTCACGTGCCTTCCTGGCTTTCCCGACTCGCTTGTCTGCCAGATATGCCTTGATCAGTGCCTGGTGCTGGGCTTCGACCGCGACCAAACCTTGCCCGACGCTATGCTGCGGGAGGGCGTCGGCTTCCTCTCCGCTTGGGATCAGCTCCTGCAACTTGCTGCGCACCTGACCTACCCATGCAATCGCAAAATGGTCTCCGGCGGTGGGCGCGGAATAGCAACTGCGGTAGCGCCCAGATCGCACTCCCGCGACATATTCGTTGCGCGCATGGGTGAGCTTGGCCAGCAACGTTTCGTATGCGTAAAGCGCGATATGCTGCGTCGGACTCACGCCTACGAACTTTGCACGCTCCACCCGCCGATTCTTGATGCTGCACCAGTGCTGATAGCGCAACGCTGTGCAGTTGAAAACGCTGGCCACCACTGCGCTCAGGTGCTGATCCCACAGCGGACGGCGCTCAGCGCGCGACATGGACGATTCCACCTCGCCGACATCGCTCAGCTTCACGTCTGTCTCGGTGAGCTGGTACTCGCGCATCAGCGCCTGCGCCTGGCGCATCGCCGTGGCGGCTTCGTTTTCATTAGAGCTTTGCGACAAGGCCAGGCAATGCTTGATCTTGCGGATGGCCCGCTCGAGCTTTTTCGGATCGATCTGATTTTCGGACATGGTTCATCCTCGCCGGGGTGGCGTGAGTCGTTGAAGTGGGGTATTTGTATTTCGAATTTCAGGCTGGAGTAGGCGCTAAATGAACGGCATCCATGAGAAGCACTACATGTTGCAGAATGCTATCGAAGCCCTGGTCACTCATACCGGAGATGACCGCCAGCGTGCCATTAGTGCTGTGAACGAAATAACGTCTCTAAAAGCTGTTGATTTTCCTGAGCACCTTGAGAGCTCTTATTTCGCTCAGCTATCTGGGTTCACAAAAGATCTGCGGGCCGGCCGGATATCAGATGAGAGCCTCAGACGATTGAAAGGTAATATGTGGGCGCTCTATAAATCTGTATCGGTGTCCCGAGACAGCCTGTTCCGGAAAATGGGATAAGGTCACGCTGCTGGTGTTGCATCGTGAAAAACATCCATCTGCGCCGCGCCGTCCAGCCAGGCAGCATCAATGCGAGCTCGGGCGATGGCCGCGTAGTCTGGGTTTAGTTCGCAGATGATCGACTTGCGACCTTCCTGCATCGAGACCAGCGACGTCGTACCGGCACCGCCGAATGGGTCCAGCACCACGCCGCCGCGCGGTGCACCGGCCAAGATGCAGGGCCTGATCAGGTCGGGCGGGAAGGTGGCGAAGTGGGCGCCCTTGAAGCTGTGTGTGGCCACAGTCCAAACGCTGCGCTTGTTCCGCTCGGTTGGCATGATCGCCAAGGCTGAGTTCATTGACTCGTTGTCTTTGACCCTACCGCGCTGGCGCGTCGTCGGCGTCTGTGCCGTGACCCCAGCCCACACCGTTTGACTTCCGCGTAGTCGCCTTCATGTTGCCGTTGCTCTTGGCTCCGCCGTTGGCGCGCTCGCTGCCGATCTGCGCTTGAACGTCCTGAGACAGACGGGCATGGGTGTTCGGGGAGCAAGGTTCGAGAATGGCCGTCTGGTCGAAGTAGTATTTCTTCGATTTGCTCAGCAGGAAGATATATTCATGCGACTTGGTGCACCGGTCCCGCACGCTCTCAGGCATCGGGTTCGGTTTGTTCCAGATGATGTCCTGCCGCAGATACCAGCCGTCGTCCTGCAGGGCGAATGCCAAGCGCCAGGGCATGCCCATTAAATCCTTGGGCTTCATGCCCATCTCGCGGCCGCGTACACCGGTACCGGATTTGAAGCTGGGGTGCTCATTGATCTGCCGGGCAGACGTAACGCTACGCCCGGACATCTGGCCATCGCCTTGGGGCCTGCCTTGGGAACCCCAGCTGCCGGCGTAGCTGTCTCCCATGTTCACCCAGATCGTGCCGTCAGCGCGTAGCACCCGGCGCACTTCGCGGAACACGTCGACCAACCGAGCGATGAACTCGGCAGGGGTTTCCTCCAGGCCGATCTGGCCTTCTACGCCATAGTCACGCAGACCGTAGTAGGGCGGACTGGTCACGCACGTATGCACGCTTTCATCTGGCAGTGTGCGCATCATGTCGATGCAGTCGCCTACCAGTATCTGGTGGAGCTGGCTCATATCGAATTCCAGGTAGGTGCCTCGCCGGGGTGGCGTGCTTGGAAAAATGTGAATTGACAAATCAAGCCGACATGAGATGTTGGTTCTTCAATCAATCGGCGTGAGGTCTTGGCAATGGGGCAGGCGAAGCGGGAAATGGAACGGGAAGAGGAAAAGCACGGAATCGCACTATCAATCCTACTTAAAACTAAGGCTTTGAAAGAGTGCCGAGCCCATCCCGGAACGTATCTAGATCAAGAAACAGGGCTCAACGAGGCCTTCAAACACGTGGCGTTTCACTATAAGCGCGGCGAGTATCAGATATTTGATGATCAGAAGGATGCAACCGATTCGATCACCAGCGCTTTTGAGAGTTTTGCCGCTGACGAGTGCTACAGCTGCGAAAAGCATCGCAATGATTGATTCCGTGGCCTTTTCGGCAGCCGCCCGCCTGCCGAGGCGTTCAGCGCAATAGGTGAGGGTGGGGTTAGGCGTAGAGAGCTACTCTCTTTGGCGCTCTATATCGATCTGCTCGTACAGTGCGTCGACTCGTTTCAGCTTTCGGTTGATGGCTTGCGATCGCTTGATATGGGCATGCAGGGCTGCGTCGTACGGCTCGATTAATTCAAGGATGCGAAGCTTTTCAGCCGAGTCAATCGACTCGTTGAATCTGACGGCCAAACGGTCTCGCTCTTTCAAATCGACGCCGGGGCCTTTCAGATTTTCAAGGCGCATTTCCTCGAGCGCTTCAGCTGACTGCCTTTCCCAGCGGGCATACAGAATTTCGCTGCGCTTCGGAAGCCTGGAAAAAAACTGAGTGCGCACCCAGGCCAGTAATTCTTCCTTGCTAAGCTCGTCGAGAATGTCTTTTCTTTTGCCCATGACGTTTCTCCATGCGTGCGCCGCCCTCCGATACCGGATGGTGGCAAATTGGTTTGGGATGGGGTATTACGGGTGACCGGCATGGAGCCGGATCAAGGAGCTGTAATGAAAATCCGAACGGAACATCAAAATCTTGGTGCTGCACTCATGCAGATAGCTGAGCACGACAGCTTTACAGCGATAAATCCGTTGAGGATCGGGAACGCTAAAATTAACAACGCTTTCTTAATCAATACCGATACCTGCTTGTTCCTCAAGTATGGGCAAGAGCCTAAGCGAAGCACCAATGAGTACCAATTCACATTTAGAGCTGACCACGTGGCATCTATACGCAGTGCCGGTGAGGTAAATCCAAAGGTTTTCATCGGTATGATGTGCATCGAAGATCAGGAAATCTGCTGTATTGACCTTCAGCAGTTCAATGAGCTTATAGCTGCCCGCACACTGTCTCACGGCTCAACCGAGGACAGTTATCAGTTGCTAATCACTATGCCAGAGGGTAGGAGTTTGCGGGTCTACACAAACGCATCCGGAAGAAGAGGGGTTGTTGCTGGTCAGGAAATGATCGTATCGCGCAGTCGCTTCCCTGTTTGTTTATTCGAGTAACGGTGCACTAACCTCATCCCCCGGGTCTTTCTGAATAATCAGCATGCTCTTGCGGTGAAACTCCAGCGCCACGATTTTCGACACTATGATTTCGTGGCGCGGAGCTTCAAGCATCGGCAGCGCGCCGCCCGGCCCGAGCGCATGAAGGCGGTGAATCATCAGGGTCAGCGCCTCGCCCTGTTCCTCGATGTCAGCCCACTCCATAAGCTCAATCAGCGCCTGCTTCGTGCCGGGGCGCACCCTGAGCCGCAATTCTTCTTCCCCGGCCTTCTGCCGTTTGAGCGCTGTACGCTCGTCCCGCTGTTTCTGGGTCAGTGCCATCACGCAGCCCTCAAGGCTTCTTCAAACGTTGCCGCGTCGTACTCCTGAATCGCGGTGCGCACTATCTGATGTGGGGCCTTGGACACTGCGCACATTGCGACAATCTTTCGCATGCCGGCATGCTTGGCTCTGCTCCCCACGTCGACCAGCACTTCCTTCAGCTTGGCGGGAGAGGGGTGTATTTCGGCGGCCAAGGCCATGATCACCAGCACGTCCAAGCCGTCCAGCGGACGCTTCTCGGTGCGCCACCAGACGTTAGGCTTGCCGACGGCGCCGCGCTGACGCGACACCTTTCCCTGCGTTTCAAGCTCGACCAGATCCTGCCGGACCGTCTGGATGCTCAGCCCGGCTGCATCGGCCAGCATTTGTGCAGTCATTCCCCCTGCATTGGTGAGGTATCGCCAGATTGGTGTCATGTTCATAACCGCTCGGAGGGAGGTGGAATTGTTCGGCCCGGCGTCGAGTGCGGACCCTTGTACTGATGCGCTTCATGCAGCGCTTGCCCGTTGCCAAACACCCATCGCCGTGAATACCGCGTTGGCCTGGGCTTCGGTAAGGGTCATCTGATCGGGTATGGCGATCCAGCCCGAGCCAATTACGTGCTTCTGATTGGCCGAGACGCAGAGTTCGGCGTGCTTCTCGATCATCAACTGCTCCAGGCTTGCCACCAGGTGCATGCCGGCCGTGGTGAACTCCGTCGCCTTGCTGTACTGGGCGCCGCTGGGCTCTTGGCAGAACACGGCGATGTACACGGTCCAGCGGTGCGGAATGTCACACAGCGCATTCGCGACCGGCCTGCTGCGTATCTGCCGACAGTGCAGCCAGTCGATCATGATCTGGCGGTCAGGCGGGGATACATTGGCAACGGCGGCGTGATTGGTCTTGAGCAGTGCACGGCATGAGCGCTGAAGCCGGAGCTGCATGTTGTTGCGCTTTCGGACCTGGCTCATAGCGATTCCGCCATCATGCGCAGTGCATTACGGTCCCGCCTGCTTATCACCGGCTCTTTCCGCTTCAGGACCGTGTCAGGTTCGATCCAGTCCCGGCGTTTGGGTGGCGGTTCAAGCTTGAACACGCCAACCTGCTCGATCTTTCCGTTTCCGAGCTCGAAGTCGGCAGTGGCCGCAGCGATGCGCGCCGATTCAATGCTGTTGCGCTGGATGGCGCTCAGTTCGGTAGTGACCATGATTACCTCACTTGATACGGATTGAGCTTTCGCCGCGCTCAAGATGAGCCCAGGCAGGTTCGGGGAGTAGTTCGGCCTCGGCGTCTTCTCCTGCATCCATGCGCTTGCGGACGGCGGCGTTGTGCTCGCGCAGCTCCTTGAGCTGGGCGGCGATGGCCTTTTTGTCCGGCTCGATTGAGGTCGATACCGACATGAAGTCATCCGGTATTTCGTCCTTGTTGTTGATGATCACTTTCTCCGGCGCCATGGCCAGGGTGATGGTGAACAGTGGTCGCTTGATCGACTTCAGGTTGGCCGCCTCCATGTTCCGGCGCAGGTAGTCACTGATTTGTCCGACGCTGTTCTTCTTGATGCGCTTCAACTCGTTCAGACGCTCGACCTCTTTGTCGATTGCGCTGATGTCGCCTTCGATATTCCGGCGCAGCATCACAATGTTCTCGGCCTTTACCTCGAACTCACCCTGGATGGCGTCCATCGTGTCTTGCAGGGCCAGCTTCAGGCCCTCGTCGTCGCAGTCAGCCATGGCCTCAAGCTCTGCCATCTGGCCGGTCAGTTTGTAAAGTTGGGTCATGCTGATTTCTCCACTTCGACGCCCGCGATTCGGTTGCGCTGCTTGTCCATTTCAAGCGCGATGCGATCCGCGCCTTTCTTGTCGTTTCGGAGAGTCAGCTTGCGCACCGCCGAGTCGTGAATCTTCTTGAGTTCGCCGACCGACAGGGCTTTGCTCATTGTCTCGATTGTCGATCTGATGAACTCAAGGCGCTCGTTCTGCTGGCGCTCTTTCTCAGCTTCCTGATCCTCCGCCTGCTCGATCATCACTTCATCCCGGCGCTGCTCGACGTAGTTGGCGTCATCAAACATGCCCAGGAACACGTCAGCGCTGAAGCCGAGCATGGACAGGGACTTCTTGATGGCGTCTGTCAGAGACTTCTTTGGCGCCTCACCGTCGGTAGTGGTGCCGAACTTCGATTTGTAGAGGTACGGCGTGCACCCGTACTGCTCCAACTCGCCGCGCTGCCCATCCTGCTTGAACCAGAACTGAATTTTTACGGTGTGGTTCAGCTCGAAGCCCAGGCTGACGCGCTTGTCACCTTCGCCGCTGAACATTTCGGCGCCTTTGTCGAAGCGCTCTTCCAGCACAGACCAGCCGAAGCCAATGCCGGCCGGGCCGAAAACTTCGGTGGCCTTCATGATCATCGCCGTACCGCTCAGGCTGGTGATCTGCTGGCCGCCGACTTTTGCGGCCTTGGTGTAGCGGGTGTCGGTTTTCTCCACCTGGCTCCAGATGGCTAGGTTCTTCTCAGACATGAGTTTGTCCTTGCGCCATACCGTCACCGGGGCGCTGCGATTGAATAGGGAAGGGTTACTGCGTGATGTGGTCGGCCAGGGACAGCGCGAGCATCAGGAAGGTGAAGGCGGCGATAACCGGGAAACTGCCAGGCCAGAAGATCAGGCGCCGACGGCGCTGGCCGGCGGTCATTGTCTCGGCCTGACAGCGAGCCGGCCAGTCTTCACTGCCTCAACCAGCTTCTGAGGAAGCATTCGCACCGGAATATCTCGCGGCAGGCCCGCGGTTACGATACTCAGGCTGCGTTCGATATCGGCAAGCTGCTCGTCGATCAGGGATTTCACGATTGGCTGGCTCATTGCGACACCTGCTTTCGGTAGCCAGCATCCCATAGCGATGCGGATGAACTGGAGCCACTGGCAAAACCAGCTTCAACGATGCGCTGTATTTCAGCGATGCCAGCCAGGCGCTCATCTTCCGCGATCTGCTCAGCAGTGCGGATGGGGCGCATGCGGCCATGGTCCATTGTATACATGGCTATCTTCTTGCCGAACCGCACAACGCAGAACTCTTCACGCCCTTCAGGGCATTCGCCAACGGCTATGCACACGCCCTTGTGCCACTTCTTGAAGTCTTCACACGCGAAGCCTGCCTCAAGATCTGTACCTTCAGGCGGCAGGCCTTCGCCATTCCAGGCGCCTGGCTGGGCGACGTAGAACGGATGCTCCGAAACAGGAATCAGGTCCCCCATTTTCCAATCAACATGGCGCCAATATCCCTCAAAAAACCACCAGCAACCCTTTTCATATTTCCGGAAGCCCTTTTCACCGCATCCCGACTCAATGTATTGAGTGCCTTCAGGAATCTTGTTCATGCCGATCTCCTTGGCGCACACAGAACAGCCTTTCGCTGACGGGCGCAGTAATGGTCAAATTCTTCGAGGGTGATAGATTCGTTGAGCCAGAACTCAGTGATCCGGCGAAGCGCCTCGATTCCGAGAGGATCGGGACCGTCGTAATCACTGATAACCTCAATGAACTTGTCGATGAGGATGTGCGGGCTCAAAGTTCGTCGTCCTCGCGCTGGGCGATAACGCCGTCTGCCGCCAAGGGCCGAAGTAGGCCCTCTGCAATCTCAAACAGCTTGTCGCGCGGCCTGGCTGTTCCGATGAGGTAGCCAGCCACCGAAGCGCTTGGCTGTCCGTGGAAGCTGCTCAGGACGATCTGGGCGAAGAAGTCTTCCCGGTCCTCACCATCGATCTGGCGCTGATTCAAATGGTCCTGCAGGGCCGTCAGAAACTCCGCATGAGTGACCGACCGCTCAGCCTTGCCGCGCCGCTTGAACTTCACGTCCGCACCGTGGATCAGCAAGTCGGCATGCGACTCGACCCACATCCGCTCGGCGGGTGTGCTGGGGTATACCGGTCTGCCTGTCAGAGGCAACACATTTGCTGCTGCGTTCATGGTCGCCTCCTAGACTTACCTGATTGACTCGTAACCGCCGCCATCGCTTGCACCAAAATCCATGTCCGACATTCCGCTCAAAACGTCATCATCATCGAACGGTCCGTTATCTCTATCTGCGCACCGGTCTTTGAATGCTGCGTTTTGTCCGGTGCTTTTTTCTTGCTTGCTGGCCTTGCACGATTTTGAGCAGAACCTCGCCCATCCTCTTTTTCTGTCAGCAACTCGAGCTGTGAAGGTCGCATTGCACCACTTGCAGGCGACATCTACTGTTGAAGCCATGGTCGCCTCCAGGGGCTGGGTTATGCGGTGGGCGGGGCGGGCATCGGCTGCCAATGGGTAACGCCACGACTCAGGTACATTTTCGTGTAAAGCTGCGTTCCGGCCGGATCGACACCGCAAGTCACGTCGCCGAAGTAATCCTGGATGTGGACCATGTCCATTCCGCCTTTTGGCCATGCATGACGCTCGGCGTGTACGGACGTGCCGTCTGAATAGGCAAGCACTGAGTCATCTTTCAGCTCAGGCAGCCGGTCTTTTACTGAAATCCATTCGCTCATTACTCAATCCTCAGTAACTGAACTCCTTCGACTGAACTCTCAAGAACGGGTATCAGCCATACAGGCGCCGGGGTGTGTTCAGTCGGGGGAGTTCGGGGTGTAGAAAAGCCCGAACGTGTCGGGCTTTGTGGGTGCATCTGATTTGAAGGTTTTGGGCGGGACGTTGATCACCAGAATGACCTTGCCCCGCTGGTACATCGCCAGCGCATCACGGGGATGCGCAGTGGATCGGTGGGCAGGCCGTCATCAGGTGGCGGTTCTGGCCGCGCATGACTGAGCGCTGCGCCGATCAGGAACAGTAGGAGCATGTGATTCTCCGTTTTGGGGTAATGCAGAAGGCCGGACGCTACCCCGGCTATGGAACGTTCATGCTCTGTGTAATGGCCGCAGCGCGTTCGGTATCGCCCGATTGCTCGGCAAGGCTGCAGTACGTCCGAATCCAAGGGCCTGTTTCCGGCTAAAAGGGAGCCGTTACCTACCCACCTTGGTTCCAACCTCCAAGGAGCGATCCCCATCGAGTCATGTCGTTGATAGCGTGTCTGCTTTCCACGCCGCTTCTGCATTTGTTGCGGTGATGCAGGGGGCCGCTTTCGCGGTGTGTACTCATCCGCATCGGGGTGTGATCTGCGCTTGTCATCGCAAGGACGCCCATTCAGTACCGGCTCAAGGCCTCAGCGCGCTGACAACGCGCCCGGTATGGAGTCGCCTTTCCAGATCACACCCCGATGCGCTCTCATAGAGAGGATCGGGCAGTTTTCGTCAGGCTGACGCTGGCGCTGGTTGTTCTTGCGGTCACCGCCAGGGGTAGCCTTGGTATGGTTCGCCAGATAGCCGATGTTCAGCTTGTCCGGCCAGCTTTTCCCACAACGCTTTAAGTCTTTTCCGTCCGGCCTTTGTGTCTTGGTCTGGAATGACCGTCTTCGCCAATGCAAATCCGCATTCGTCACTGCAGCAACTGAAGCTGTGGCCCCACGCCGAACTGCTCATGCGTGCGCCGCCCCATTCGTTTGGCGCATCTTTCGCGCCGCAATGCGGACAATCGTGTGTCAGCAAATACCGTTTTGTTTGCACGTTCGTGCCCTCCGGTTGATTTCCTGTCTGGCCCTGTCGCCAAGGCCAGCCAGTGAAATCTGGTGCTGCACCGCGACACGCTACTGGCGTCGGTCGCGGCTTTCTGCGTCATCGGTGGTGGCCCGTTGCCCGCTGCTGATTGCAGGGCTGGCCGGTCGTGGTCGTTGGTTGGCGGTGAGCTTCCTCCCCAGGGCGGCAATCAGCATCTATTCGCCTTGGATCACGGGTCCCTACAACATGCACGCTGCAGCTCGTTTGCCCGGTAGGTGGGCAGGGTGCATGAGGCCCGGCGTTCCCAGCCGAGGCTATCGGGATCGCTAATTCAATTCGGTCTTGCTGGGTTCCGTTATCTGCCACGGTTTCCTGGGCTGCCTTGCGGCTATCTCCACCACGCCAGGTGCGAGTCATCTCTCACCAGCGCCGCACATTTCGTGTTCGGTGCATTGCCAGTTTGTCTGCGTGGTTTCGCGTGCTTGCATGTGGAAGCACGGCAGCTGCCAGAGGCTGCATGGACGACGGTTTAGCTTTCTCGCCACCGGGTTGGCCGGTACGTCGTTGGTTCACGTCAAATTGTGTAAAGAGCGGTTCGATCCGCTGGGCCTGTTGAGGGGCTGTTGCGTCTCGATGGAGTGAAAATTAGCACTGCTGATAATTGGCTGTCAACAGCACTGCTAATATATTTTCACGCGCCCACAAAAAAGCCCGCTCGGCGGCGGGCTCAATCTATAAAATTTTCGATCAGGCTGGCTCGTGCCTCAGTCTCGCTTCCAGGCGGTAGCGGGATGCAAGGTTCCGGGTTGCCACCTGGGCATCATCCTTATCCTCAAAATAACCGCAACGGGCAGTCAGGTTTTCCGGGGGAAGAGATCTCAGCCCCAGCTCTATAAATCTGGAGTTTGCGTTTTCCAAAGCTTCCACAGATGAGCATTCAACACGGACGGTCCAGCCGCTTGATGGACCAGCAGGATGCGGGGCAGGCGAACTCGATAAGTCAGCACCGCAAAACCTGCATCTTACAGCGGCAGCCTTGACCGTCTCAGCGCAGAACGGGCATGAACGGGTGTCGACAGCTTCTTGCGGTTCGGGCTGAGAGGCTTTTCGCCCGAAGATCACCATCAACAATCCAGCGATCGTGATGATTCCGCCCGTGAGCGTAAGGTTTGATCGGTCAGACATCAGGCCCAGATTGTTGACTCGCCCCAAGCCGGTGGGCACCGATATATCCATGCCGATGGCATAGATCAAGCACGCAATACCCGCGATCAAAACAAAAATGCCAAAACTACGCATCGCCAGTTCTCCCTGAATGATTGGAGATTTTACCACGCAGGTGAACGACGTCCGATGATCCGCACCCACAAAAAACCACTCACTGGCGGCAAGTCAGATCGGAGGTGTGCAGGTCAGCTGCAGATCAGCAAGTCGATGCGGGATGTGCAGGTTGATGCCTGCGCGGGGTGGGGTGATCGGAGGGATTGCCTGGCGCTAGAACGAAAAAGCCCGGCGCCGGGCCGGGCTACGAGATAGCCTGCTTAGGCAACCCTTGGAGTCCACCAGTCGATAGTCTTTAAGGCCAACTCATCTGTAGATGGTGCTTTTATGACTGCAAGGCCGGATCGCTCAACGCGCTCGAGCTGCTTATCAATGACGTCAGAGACGCGCTTGAATTCTAGATGGTCCATTCCACTTCTTTCATTCGGCACCAGTATCGATAAAGCCCCAACCCGGTCACTGTTGTTCGACACAAGCGTAAGATCGGAAAAGGCCTGAAGAATGTTTTTCTCAGCGACTACCGGGCTTTTGTACCAAACGGACACCACCGACCCAACCGCAGTTGAGCTCAGTAGCGGGACATCTACATCGATCGTGCCATTTTTGAGATGAAGGCGGTAGCGCTCATCTTTAATGATCGCGGAAGCGCTCAATGCCATTTTTTGCCGCATAATTTGGAATAGTCCATCGCGGAGCTTTGGCGTTGAGGTATATCGGAAAGCCTCACTGCGCGATGTGTCCTTTGGCCTACCCAGCGTCACGACATCAGAAAAAAACTCCTCAACCACAGCTTCCGGCGAATCACCAGAAGCATAAAGACTGGGTCCAAGCCTGACATTGCTACTAATGGTATCAGGCAGCTTATCCTTGCTGGAGAAGATGAACTCCTCGATATCATGCAGATAATGGGTCAGGCTCTTGATATTTACTCGGCCGCCGTAAAGGCACTTGACACGGTCAAATGTATCAAGCATCCGAACGTCAACCTTTCCTGCATGGCAAAACATTATGCCTACGTTTAAATATTCGTCCGCGTCCTGATCTAAACACATCTGAATAGGGCGCCATTGACCATTCACGCGCACCGGCACAGGCGATGACGCAACCTTTTGCTTAAGCCTAGCGAGAATAGTCATATCATTAGCCCTACTTTGGCGCTGTATTGCCCAGGATCCAGCCGAGAAGCTAGGAATTCTAGCACCAGTTCGACCTCGGGGGGATCCATGAATTCAGATAAAACAGAGCTGGCCTGGCTCCTTCCGTTCGTCTGCCAAGCAACTGAAAAAGACTTGTAGGCTAAATTCCGCGCAGATCGGATAGGGCTTCTTTCACTCCATGATGGCACGAAGCTTTCGATCAGGTCGATTAAGGCATTACGGACCGGGAGCGGGCTGGACTCGAGCCTATCCGGAGACCATGTAGGCGTTCTGAAAATTCTTCCGTGGTCTATCAGCAGCAAATTAGCCGCAGCAGATCCAAGCAGGTTCCCGAGGTGGCGATCACTATTCTCCACCCACTCGTCGAACGAAGCTATTTTCGGCGAAACCTTGTTCGACGAAAGATCAATGGCGATTCTCGCTCTATTTCTCTGCTGCACCAGATCTGGAGCATCAGACGGACATTCCACCATGAGGGCGTCTAGCCTCATATCTTCAGAAAACCAAGCTAGGTATTCGTCTTGAGATGTTCCGGTGGCGTCCTGAGATGCTAGCTTCGCAAGCACTGATTCGGGTAGTTGGTCAGCAGTTAGGACGATTGCTCCGGCGCGACTGGCGACATCGAACCCGCAGGACTGTGCAAGTGAATACCCTAGGGCTTCACTGATAACTGATCGGTTTTCGGCGCTGCTTCCATTAGGCAAGCCTATAAGAGTGGCGAACGGCTTTATGTAGCACCTGGCGGCCGTTTCGCCGACTTGTATTCTTCCCCTGAACAGTACGCTTTCGCCGGCCTGAGCGGCATCCCTCAGCGTGCCTAGAAACGAGTCGCTTCCTAAAATCTCTAGCATGGTCTTTCCCTGAAAATTGATCCATAAAGGGGCGCCTCATAAGCCCGCACCGGTTCCGGCCTTAGCTTCGACTACTCAGCCCGTTCCCGCAAAATCCGCCCATCCTTCACCTCATCCGCACAAGCCCTGAGTGCATCAATCTGTGCGTGTAGCGCGGCGATTCTCTCCATGGCTGCGATCAGCGCGGCATCACCATGGCCCTGCGCCTCACGGAATAGATCGTGCGCCATATCATCCAGTGCGGCAGCAGCAGCCTTCAGGTCGTGCCTTAGCTGCTGATTCGGTTTGTTGAGTGCCATGTGACCTCCTACAAATCCCCGCCGCGCCAGATCACCCGGCCGACGATCTGGTGTTCGTTCTGCTCACTACGCCTGAAGGTTCGATCATCGAATAAGGCCTTGTCCGCGTTGTCGCTACGGAGAAGCCACATATCGAAAGCAGCCTTGACCAGGCGCTTCACCATCGTGCCGTCTGTAACGCTCTCGATCACGAACACACCGTTGTCGATGGGTTCGACCTGCGAGCTGTCCACCAGTAGAACGTCCTGATGACTGATCGTTGGCCACATGCTTTCTCCGCTCGCGTAGATCACACGCAGGTTCTTGGGCTGAACGCCTTTAGCCTTCAGCCATTCCTTTTTGAATGCCAGGGTGCTGCGAATCTCGACGTGTGGGTTGTCGTGGCCAGTACCGGCGGCGGCCATTGCCGTGTACTGGGGGATGAAGGAATAGCTGCTATCCAGATCAATCTCTTTCTCGCCGCCTGCGGGGATGGGCGTGCTCGCCACGACGGCATCGGCGGTGCGAGGATTTGACTGCGTTTCATCCACAGCTCGGACGATACCGTTGGCGAGGGTCGGACTAACCTCCTCAAGCCTGAAGTCAAGCGCAGCCGCGAGCTTAACCAGCGCATCGAGATTCAAAGCTACCTTGCCGTTCGCGTACTGGCTGAACGCGCTCTGGGGTGAATTCCACCCGCAGCGCTCACCGACCTCGGCCTGATTTAGGGTAGGCACATCGCCGCGAGCCTTGGATTCTTGGACGCGCCGCTTGTAAAGGGCGCGCAACCGCTCGGCGTCGGCTTCCTGCCAATCTTCCAGCGGTGTTCTGGTTGGTTTCTTCATGTGCGCGATTAAGTAGCAGCGCTGATAGTTAATCAAACAGCACTGCTAATCCTTTCCTTGTTTTTTATAAAACAGCAGTGCTAATATCCAGACAAACCCATCAGAGATACGCCAATGAAGACAGTAACCCTTGGGGAGTACCTGGCAACTCATGGCACCCAGAGCGACCTCGCCAAGGCACTGGGCATTCAGCAGAGCGCCGTCTCCCAGATGCACCGATCAGGTCGCACCATCACCATCACTTTGATGGATGACGGCTCGCTATTGGCCAACGAAGTAAGGCCAATTCCCGCAAGAAAATCAGCCGCTTAAACCCATTCATTAGCCGCAGGAGCAAAAAATGTACGCCGATCAATCCCACAAACGAGACATGCCTCGGAAGGTTCGATTTAACAAAACCCTTGACCGAATTCTCCGTCGGGCCGCTGAGCGCGCGGAGATGCAACACGCGACCTATCTGTACGAAATGATCGAGTGGGCGGTTGAAAACGGAGCAATCGAAGCGCTGACCAAGGACGAGAAGAAGTCTAGCGCCGCATAGAGGGACTTAGGAGGTGACTGGTGACTGAAATTGATTACGAGCACCTGAGCGATGGTGCTAAGCGGCGGGTTGCGGCCTTTGCACTGAGCAAGGGCCTGAGCACTGCCGAGGCGCTTGAGGCTATAGCCATCGAGTTCCTGGCAATGGGAGGTCCCTCACAGATGAGGCGACCGAAAGCCAAGTTGTACCAATTAGCCCCTAAAGAGGGCCTCAAACGTGACTAACACCAACCCTAAATCGCAGGCACAAAAAAGCCCGGTTCACGGCCGGGCTTTTTCTACAGCGCTTGCAAATTCGTTCTGGAGCGAATAATGCCTATTCCCCAACACATAGTCAACTCTGTGCTCTCGCGCCACGAAATTGCACATTCGCAAAACGTGGCGCGCACGATGTCATCGCGTGAAATTGCCGATCTGACCGGCAAGCAACATTTTCACGTGAAGCGCGACATCGAAAAGATGCTCGCGGACCTTCAGGAAGATCCATCCATTTATGGATGCACCTATCTCGACGGACAAAACCGCAATCAGACTGAGTATCTGCTCGACCGTGAGCACACCGACTGCCTGCTCACCGGCTACAGCGCTGCAATGCGCATGGCCGTGATCAAGCGTTGGCGCGAACTAGAATCAGCGGTCGCCAAACCAGCGTTCGATGTTGCAAGTCTGAACGATCCCAAGGTGCTACTCGCTCTGCTGACCGACAACGTCCGTAAGGTCGTTCATCTGGAGGCTGACAACACCGAACTTACGCAGGAGAACCAGCTGCTGGAGCAGAAGCTGGTTGCCGATGCTCCGAAGGTTGAGTTCTTCAGCGCTGTTATCACCTCGACCAGCATCCACTCTGTGCGGGAGGTGGCCCAATCCATTGGCACCGGCCAGAACCGTCTGTTCGCGTTCATGCGCCAGCAGCGCTGGGTGGACCGTAACAACACGCCATATCAAGGCCGGGTTGAGTCAGGGTATCTGGTGGCTGAGCCGCATTCCTACAACTGTCCTGAAACCGGTGAGCGCAAGACGAAGTTCACCTGCAAGGTCACCGGCAAGGGCTTTACCAAGCTGCAGGCGTTGTGGGCCGGTCGAGACAAAGCGATCTTGGGCGGTGCCGCATGAGCCGGATCACAGTCGTTCTCGAAAACCCTACGGAACCAATTCATTTGGGCATGACCTTGGCTGGCGGCCGTCTGACCAGCGCCTGTCTCGGTGACCAGTCTGAGCTGCTCGAAACAGCCAAGAAACTCCAGCGAGCTTTGTTCTATTACAACCAGATGCCGGAAGCAGAGCGACTCGTCATTGAGCGAGAAGCAGCGCACCTCATCTCCAAATTGGAGGCCGCGTAATGGCCGGAGACTGGATCAAAATGCGAATCGACCTTCAGACGCATCCGAAAGTTTTCCGCATGGTGTCCGCATTGAAAGCGGACAGATTGCGGATCATCGGCGGACTACATGTTGCCTGGAGCATCTTCGACACCCATTCCGATGATGGTGTGCTGCATGGCTACACCATTGAAGCCATGGACGCTGTTGTCGGCTGGCCGGGCTTCACCCAGGCAATGATCGACGTCGAGTGGGCATCCGTGCAGGACGACGGAAGCCTTGTAATGCCTCGTTTTGACGAACACAACGGGGCCAGTGCCAAGCGTCGCGCGAACGACAATGAGCGCAAGCGTAACGACAGAAAAACCAATCGTGTCCGCAAAACGTCCGCAAGCGATGCGGACAGTTTGCGGACCAGAGAAGAGAAGAGAAGAGAAGATATAAACCCTCTCTCTGCGCGTGAAGCTGTCGATCCTCGCATGCCCAGCGAAATGACCCTCGACTGGCATGCAGACCAGAAGCTGCTGAAGACCTACTCGGTACACTACGGCGTGGCACTGGACCTGTTCACCGAAGAGGCGCGGCGCGCATTCACTGCCCACTACGAACCGCGCGGCCAGATGAATACTCAGGCTGAATGGGTGCAGATGCTGGTCAAGTGGGTGCTGAACGATCGCAATCGCGCCGCCGCATCGAACGTGAAACAGTTCCCGGCGCGCCAAAGCACCGAGCCAGACTTCGACAGCACAGACTGGGCTCGCGAGCTTGTGGTGAGCCCATGAAGCCCGCAGCCCAGCTCATGGCGACCATGTCCAACCAGCCTGCCGAGCTTCGCCGCGCACCCGTTGTCGTCTCGCTGGAGACCGCTGAGGTGGTCAATGACCTGTTCCGTCGCCTACGGGGCATCTTTCCCGCATGGCGTCAGGCGTGGCCTTCCACAGAGGCTCTGGCAGCCGCCAAGGAAGAGTGGATCAAGGAATTCGCCGACGAGGGTATCCGCACTCTGGAGCAGATTGAGTTCGGTATCCAGAAGTGCCGCAAGCTCAAGAAGCCGTTCGCTCCCAGCGTTGGCGAGTTCATCGCCATGTGCGTGCCAGGCCCGGAAGACTTTGGCCTGCCAGCGAGCGCTGACGCATGGATGGAGGCATTGATGGGCGTCTACAGCCACGAAGGCGTGAAGGTCGCGGCCATTGCCACCGGCCTGTTCGACCTGCGTTCAGCCAAGCAGGAAGACAAGGGCCTGCGCCAGCGATTCGACCACAACTACACGATCGTGATCCGCCGCGCCCAGGCCGGGCAGCCGCTGGACGGCAAGATCCTCACCGGCATCGGGCACGACAGCCAGAAGACCGAGCTGGAACTTGCCGAAGAGCAGGCCGAGCAGGCGATACAGGCACGAATCATTCAACAAGGAATCCCGGTAGACGCAGCCTCAGCGCGCGCTCTGCTGTTGGCGAGAATTGGCAGGAGGGCGGGGCGATGAGCAATCAGAAAATACGTGAAGAGTTTGAGGGCTGGATTGGGGGTCAGGAAGACTACTTCGGTTGCGCCTCGGAAAGCCTAACCCGCTGTGATGAAGAGCCGGATGAATACCTTTGTGGGGCAGTTCATGGCGCATGGATGGGCTGGCAGGCCTCCCGCGAGGCGCTGGTGATTAAGCTGCCTACAGAAAAGGATTTCTCCGCTTCTGACGATTCCTTTTTCATTCTTGGCCGCTGTCATGAAGCTATCGAAGCCGCTGGAGTGAGGGTGAAGTCATGAGCGTGACCAGAATTCGATTCAGCACCACGCCAACCAGACCAAAGCCGCAGGCCGGTGACGAGCGATTCCTGAAGGGACGAGGTGTAACGCAGATCCGGCAACAGCAACGATGCTGGGTGCATGGCGCGTATGGCGCTTATGTGGTCAGCAATGGTCGCCCGGTATGGGAGTGGGTGGACAAAGGTAGTGAGCGTGATCGCACCTCCGAAGCTTGGCGGAATGCGCGCATGGCATTGATCGCGGAATCAGCGGAGAGACTGGCATGAGTGAATTCAACGTGAGCCGCCCATCAATGTTGCCCGCAGTGATCGAAGGTGGTTTCTACGGCCTGCTGATCGGCGCTTTCTTCGGCCTCTGCGTGTTCATCGGCTTGAATCTCGGCGAGCCCAATCAGGCCCCCGATCATCTGTGCGCCCAAACCAATCAGCGCGGATCTTCCGCATGGGTTGCGTGTGTCGACCGCAAAGTACAGGAGCGTGCGCAATGACTGATTTCATCGAAGTGAAGACGGCCGATCTGGTCGGGGTTGCGCTGGATTGGGCTGTGGCTCAAGCCGAGAAAGTCGAAGGCTTGGTCATTCGTCGCGGCAAGCCAGCATTCGAGATGGAGTTCGACCCAGAAGCTTCGGCCCACGAGTTCTGCCTCAAGGAATACAAGTGCTGGCTGAACTACTCGCCATCCACCGACTGGAGCCAGGGCGGGCCGTTGATCGAAAAGCATCAAGTGTGCACGGGCTGGGCAGGTGACAAGCCATTAGCGTTCACTCGCAACACTAAATATTCGGACGGCGTGACGGTAGCGCCGACTCTGCTAGTCGCCGCCTGCCGCGCCATTGTCGCCTCAGTCCTTGGCGAAACCGTAAGCGTGCCGAAGGAGCTGCTGTCATGACCGTCGATATCGAAAAGCTGGAAGAGCTGGCGAAGGCGTGCGGCAATCTGAACTGGCGCGCCATCCAGGAAAACTGGTGTGAGTGGGCTATTCGCGACGATCACGCTTACATCGCCATTATGCGTACCAAGAGCGCCAAGCAGGCCGGGCCATGCAGTGACCGAGAGGCCAAGGCCAAGTTTCTGTGTGCGGTAACGCCTTCCGTCGTGCTAGAGCTGATCGCTGACAGCAAGCAAGAGGCCGAACAATTCAAGGAGTGGCAGGCAAGACATCACGCGAACTACGTCGCTGTTGCCGATGAGCGTGACGATCTTCGCGCCGAACTCGCCGGCCTCAAGACCGGCTACGAAGCGTATGAGCGGGTGAATGCTGAGTTGCGGGCTGAGAACGAGGTGCTGCGCAAAGACGCCGAGCGTTATCGCCTGCTGAGCTTCTGTCACGGGCAGGGGACGCTGGAGATGGTCAGGTCTCACCATGAGCTGTGCGATGAAGTCCGTCGCCTGAAAGTTCTTGCTGGCGAGCCTGTGCCGTCGACTTACGCGGAATTCGTTGGGCCAAGACCAGAAGGCCCAACTGCGCGCCTTCGCCGTAAGCTGGCCGCCATGGACAAGGATGCGAGCCATGACTGATCTCATCGCAAAGCCTCGTCATTTCTGGTCGTCCGGCCCAAGCCGCGTACGTGAGGTGTGCCGCTTGGCCTACCTCTTCGCCACTGATCTGGCCGTTGCTGGAGCAATCGAGATCATCGTGCGCCCGGTGAAGTCCCGTCGCACCCTGGAACAGAACGCCAAGCTCTGGGCAATGCTGGGCGACATTTCCCGCCAAGTCGAATGGCCCGTCAACGGCGTTATGCAGAAGCTCGACAGCGAGGACTGGAAGGCCCTCATGACCGGCGCTGCCCGCCAAGAGGTGCGCATGGCCTCCGGCATCAACGGTGGTGTGGTGATGCTCGGGGAGAGCACCAAGCGCATGACCGTGGCCGAGCTGGGCGACGTGATCGAGTGCATGTATGTGTTCGGAGCGGAGAAGGGCGTTCGCTGGACTGAACCGAAAGGGCAGATGCCCGGGCAGTGGGAGGCGGCGGCATGAACAATCAATTCAAGCCGGGCGACCTGGCGTTGATCGTCGGGGCACACACGACACCGGAAAACGTCGGCAAGGTCTGCGAGCTGGTCGAGCTATTGGCTCCTGATCAAATCAGCACGTGGCGCGACCCTGTCGACGGGCAGCGGGTTCAGAACGGTGACGTCGGTGCCGCATGGATTGTTGTCGGTGATGGGCTCACATCGTGGTGCGGCTCGAATGGCTGGGTGATGGCTGACCCGATTCATTTGATGCTACTGCGCGGCGACTTCGCCCCAGAGCAGCAGAAGGCCAAGGAGGTTGAGCCATGCGCATAGCCCCCAAGCCCGCTAAAGCCCCTAAGACGAAGAAATGCCGTGTACCGGAGTGCGGGGCCTCATTCTTCCCGCAGCGTCTCGGGCAGGCGGTATGCAGCCCGGCGTGCGCGATCATTGATGCCCCAAGGAATCAGCCCAAAGCCCGCAAAGCGCTGGCGCAGGTCGAGCGCACCGCGATCAAGGTCCGGAAGGAGAAGCTGAAGTCACGCAGTGATTTCGTCCGTGAATGCCAGCAGGCGTTTAACGAGTTCATACGGTGGCGTGATCGTGCTGCGAGGCATCCGTGCATATCCAGCGGTCGCCCTTTGGACTGGTCCGGCAACCAGACAGATGCTGGCCACTATCGCAGCGTTGGCTCGGCACCACACCTCAGGTTCGACGAGCGCAACTGTCACGCGCAAAGCAAGGCTGATAACCGATTCCTCTCCGGCAATGCCGTGGACTACCGGATCGGGCTCATCGCTCGAATCGGTCTGGCTGCGGTCGAGGCGCTGGAATCGGATCAGGCACCACGCAAGCACACCATCGAAGAGCTGAAAGCCCTGACGGCCAAGTACCGGGCAATGACGAGAGAACTGAAGAGGGCGACAGCATGAAAATTCTTTCAGCACGTCAGGCGTGGCATGACTGCACTTACATCCCGGCGCCGGGCCAGTCCTCTGACGTCGTTCAGCTCGGGGTGGTGGTGCAGGGCACCGAGCGTGGTCCAACAGCGAACCATGCAATGCACAGCGCGTTGGCCGGGCACATCCAGTCGGCAATCGCGAGGCTTCACCCGCAGGTCCGCGCGTTCGGGGAGTACATGTACGCGGCCAACCGGGACGACGACATCAACGAGGCGGCAGAAGACGTGGTGTTCGGCATGGTGATGTCGAAGTCCAAGCGTATGACGGCCGGCAAGCGGGAAAAACTGGAGTACGTGGTGAAGGGCGTCATGCGCCGGTATCGCTACATGCACCAGGGCGGGCAGTCGGCGAATGACGACCCGCTGATCAAGCCGGAAGGGTTCCGCAGCTGGTTGATGGCCGAGTACGGTTGCCGTCTGGAATCTTGCAATTGGGAGCGGGATTGGGAGGGCATGGTTCGTCTTACTTTCGACTGCTGCGAGGACCTCGATCGAATGGCGTTGAGCCCTGTAGGAGCGGTGATTTACCAGATGAATCAAGCCGCTTGACTTCCCGTGCGGCTGAGGGCATCATTTTGCCACATTGAGTAATTTGCCTACGGCAACTTGCTCCGAAGCCTGGCCTTACCGCTGGGCTTTTTTGTGTCCGGTTTTCTATTTTGTTTAGTGCTTGGAGCAGTAGCAGTTATGCAGTGCCCGCTTAGCTCAAGCATTCTGCCTACTGCGATACGCGCCGATCACTGTTAGGGCGCTGATACAGGCAGATTGCATCGGAAGGTCTATTTTCTGAGGCTGTAATTCCTAAAGTACTGCCAGCGCGCACGGGCTTCCGCGAACTTTGCATCCGCGATTTGTTTCATCGAAGAGAACCGTCGAATAGTTTCTGGATCGTGAGGTACAGTGCTTAGCTCCTCGAAAGCTGCCGCATATAGTCGATCAGCCTCTAGAAAACATTTGTTTATTTGATCTACATCATCAAGCGGGGGCGCGTCCTTCGGCTTGGCCTGTTTGAGTGGGTCCATCTTCTGCTCCTTTAAATTAACTAAGCGATTTCCATTCGTAACGGTAGACAAATTTAACTCAGGTTGCTGCTACGTTTTCTATCTGAATGAGTGGTTCTATGGGGGTTGTTAAATCCAAATAAATGACTTTCCCGGTTTTTAGACCGGCGGCAGTGATAGTTACCAGTAACACCGTTTCGCTTGCTGCATGTCATTCATATGTAGTGGGGCCGTAGCTAGGCACCTGTTTTTTAAGATGCTCCGCTGCTGCTTGCTATGAACCGGCTACTTACGATTAGTCTGTGCAGACTTAATTTCTTGCGTCCAACGCATCCTTCACCGAGCGTCCGCAGTCCCGTGCAGACACAATAAATATCTGGAGTGACGATGGACCCAACCGACCTCGGCCCAGGCACAGCTACCTGGCTGGGCGGTACGGGCACGATCCTACTTGGTGGCTTCCTGTGGTTGAGGAAATTCCTCTCCAAGGATGCTGCCGACCGCGCGATGGACAATGCCGACATTGGCACCGTGCGCCGACTGAACGAACTGCTCGACTCCGAGCGCCTGGCCCGCAAAGAGGCCGAGGCCCGATCCGATCAGTTCGCGAAAGAGCGCAACGAGCTCGCTGCTGCTGTAGGTCGGATGGAGGGCAAGATCGAAGCCCTTACCAGCCAGATCACTCAACTCACCGACAAGGTCACATCGCAGAGCGCAGAGATTGCTCGTCTGCGCACCAAACTGGGGGGGATGAACTGATGGACAGATGCGCAATCAATTTCGTCGCCCGCCACTGGTGGAGACGAGTCGAGGTTTGGTTGATGGCGATCATGCTGACTGCAGGCGGTGCGATGCTCGGCTTTCAGGTTGCCCAGTGGCAGCTCGCAAGCTGGTACAGCGTGCAACTTGCCGAGGCCCGCCGTGGTTACGACGAGGCGACCATTCAGCGCGACATGCGCCTGAACAAGCTGGCCAAGTCTGCCACCGAGGCAGCCGTGAAGGTTGAGGGTGCGGCAGGGAAGGCGACCGAGGCAGCAGATACTGCCAGCAAGGCCGCTGACAAGGTCAACGAGGTGCTGGAGCGGCAGACGCCGTAGCGCTGTAGACCGATCTCGCCATACGAATTCCGAATACAAAAAAGCCCCGACATTGATCGGGGCTTTTGCGTTGCAGCGAAAAAAGAGAGGGCGACCCCAGAAGGTGCTGTAACACCCAAGGGAGCCGCCAGATCGCAGAACCAGCCTGCAAGCCAGCCAAGGCCCTCACTGCTCGCGCGAGCGGGGCGGAGCCTAGCAGAAAACCAAAAGGCTTTGCAGATGTTGAAAGATTTCAGATGTGGACAGTGCAAAAGACTTCTTGCCCGTGTGGGTGAGATGACCGAGCTCCAGATCAAATGTTCCCGATGCGGGACGTTGAATCATGTGAAGGCCCCGAGCCTCGAGCTATCGCCTTTGAGCGAAAAAAGCAGTGCATCTGTGCGTGCCGCATAGTGCCTCAACTTTATCCTCTTAGGAGATACACATGACTCGTAAAACAACTCTGGCCAAAGCGCTGATCCTCGGCGCAATGGCATTTGGTGGCGCTCAATCGGCCACAGCCGCAAACCTGCTGATCAACGGCAGCTTCGAACAGCCGGGCTGCGCCCAAAGCTGCGTACTTAGCACCACTGCCCAGGCGGATTTCCTGCCTGGCTGGACTACGTTCCTGTCCGGTGCTGAGTATTTCAAAGTTGTCAGCTTTTTTACTACCTCTGCAGCGGCAGATGGCAGCGCAATAGTAGATCTGGCGAACTTCACCTACAAAAATGGCGGTGGCATTCAGCAGAACTTCAACACCACGATCGGTGCCAAGTACAGGCTGACCTTTTACGCTGGCAACAGCTTGTCCACTGGCCGCACTGGCGATGGGGTGATCGACGTCAAGGTCGCAGGTCAAACAGTCACCTTCAATACGCCAGTGGCCAGATCTGCCCAAATCGTTTGGGCTCCATTGACGTATGACTTCACCGCCACGACGACACAAACCACGCTTAGCTTTTCGAACGAGCAAGATCCCTACTTGCACTACGCGTTCATCGACAAGGTGAGTGTCGATCCGCTGTAACTGAGAGGAGGGCGGTAGACCCCGCCCTCGCTTTCTCGAATTCCATTAACCAGCAATCGAAGAAACCAGCTGGTTACCGGGTTGGCCACAAACCCTTCCCGATGATCCTTCTTGAGTGCGCCCTCGATCACCAAGGCGCGCTTGCCTTTGCCCGGTCGATCTGGCCGCGCTGCACAGTGGAGTAATGCATGACGACCATTGCTTACAAAGACGGCGTGATCGCCTATGACTCCCGCCAGACGAGAGGTGGATCGATCGTTTCGGACAACTGCTCGAAGTGCGAGCAGGTCAACGGCGTTCTGTTCTTCCTGTCCGGTGCCGTATGCGACGAGCAGGCCTTGATCGCTGCCTACTTCGGCACGCCTTCGAAAGAACCGGTGGAGTGCTCAGGCTTCGTCGTGGATAACGGCAAGCTGATGATGGTCGGGCATGACGACAAGACGGGGGTATGGAGACAGCCACTTGATCTGGCAAACCATGACGCCATTGGAAGCGGCTCGGCCTATGCCCTAGCAGCGATGGATATGGGCGCAAGTGCAGAAGATGCAGTGCGCGCCGCCATGAAGCGAGATATCTACACGGGCGGGCAGGTGAGGCTTATTAAGATTGGAGTTGCACCGGACGCTCACCCAACCTAAGCCGGATGAGCGGGATCTGACGGAGTCCTTAGTTTTGATCAATTACATCAATTGCAGCCAAAATTTGCTCTTTGATTGGGCTCGGCTTTCCCTGGAAGTTAACCGTACCGGTTTCAAACACGTTACAGATGAATTTATCAGCAAAGGTGAACATTGCGGTTCCATGAGCGTCCGGGAATTCTTTTGTTGCCGTCGGGTAAGACACCTCGATGTGTGCAACAAGGCGAGCGGGGTATCGGGTCTTTGCCATTTTGTAGCTCCATGCTTGTGAGTGTTGTCTGTATGTGGTGGCGAGATGCCTCATTTTCAAGGAAGACGACTTAATTTAGGTGATACAAAACATGACAACCAAGCAGCCCGAATGGGAGGCGGCATGAATAGGCCAATGCCACCAGCCGAATTGCTGAGGGAGTCAGAAGAATCAGACGTGTTCATGCGGCTTGCTCCAGCGAAAGGCGTGTGGGATTGGGTACAGAGCGAGATCCTTGCTGACACCGGCAGCATCCACAATGAAGACCACGCCCATCTGGTTGATGCTGACATCTGCATCATGTGGGCGTCCTCTGCATTCACTAAGCAAGGTCGCACAGTGTTGGGCCAGGCCGAACAGGTTGCGTTCCGTGCCGGTGGTTGGCAGAAGGCCCGCATGGAACAGCAGATGCGTGACTGGTTCGGCTACGTACCCAGCTACATCATCACCCTGGCTGCCGATTACTGCTCACAGTGCAGTGACGCGGACTTCTGCGCACTGGTTGAGCATGAGCTGTACCACATCGCCCAGGCGACCGATCAGTACGGCGCGCCCAAGTTCACCCAGAACGGATTGCCGAAGCTTGAGATGCGCGGCCATGACGTAAGTGAGTTTGTTGCGGTCGTCGAGCGCTACGGTGTTGGCGCTCCGGATAGTGATGTTGCCCGCATGGTAGAGGCAGCCAAAAACCCTCCATCCATAAATCGCGCCTCCATTGCGAGTGCGTGCGGTACTTGCTTGCTGAGGATTGCGTAGTGGAAGAGCAGTGGGAAACGATCAAGGCCTATCCCGACTATGCGGTAAGCGATCAAGGTCGAATCAAGAGACTTACCAGTCGGACTTGTGCCAAAGCAGGGACGATCCTGAAAACTCCAGGGCGCAGTAAGTCCCGACCATATCTCAGCGTTGACCTCTGCTATCCAGGAGGAAGGCGAACTGAGCTGGTTCACCGCCTGGTCGCGATTGCGTTCCTGGGTCGGCCTCCATTCCTTGGTGCCGAGGTCAATCATATTGATGCCGACAAGGGTAATGCGGCCGCTTCCAACCTGGAATGGGTGACCTCTTCAGCCAATCAGCAGCACGCCTATGACTCCGGCTTGCAAACGGCGAAGGGCGAGTCAAATGGACAAGCAAGGCTGAAGGAGTTTGAAGTGCTGGAAATGCGAGCGCTTCACTCCGCCGATGGCGTCGACATTGAGACGCTGGCAGAGCGCTATGGCGTTCATAAGCGGACCGCTCAAGACGTAGTGTGCCGAAAGTCATGGGCGCACATCTGACGCTGCAAACAAGCCCGCTGAGGTGGGCAAACTCAACATATCGAGGGCCTGCGGAACCTGTCTGCTTAAGTCGGCCTGACTCCATGACAGGTTATGACGGATGGAAATCATATGGCGGTACTACGAAGCGAGGTTAAAGCCTTCATCGTTCAGGCTCTCGCCTGCTTTGATACGCCATCCCAGGTAGTTGCAGCGGTCAAGACAGAGTTCGGGATCGAGATTACCCGGCAGCAGTGCGAATCGCACGACCCTACGAAGTTCGCAGGGCAGCGCCTTGGCAAGAACTGGGCTGAGCTGTTCCACGCTGCGCGCAAGCGTTTCCGGGAAGAGACAACTGACATACCGATCGCCAACCGCGCTTACCGACTTCGTGGACTTGGTCGAATGGCCGAGAAGGCCGAGAACATGCGCAACCTGGCGCTGACGGCTCAGCTTTACGAGCAGGCCGCCAAAGAGTGTGGCGGTGTTTACGTGAATCGCCGTATCGAACCCGAAAAACCTCTGGGCTCCCATGCAGACCAGCAGCACGCGATTGCTGAGTACACGCTGGAGCCAGACGAGAATGTCCCGACTACCCCGTACCTTTGACCCGCCGGTCAAGCTGACTCCGAAGCAGGCCAATATCTACGTCTGGGGCTTCCAGCCTGAGGCGCGCTTTCGTGACGCGGTGTGTGGCCGGCGTTTTGGCAAAACCTTTCTCGGCAAAGCTGAGATGCGCCGCGCTGCTCGATTGGCTGCCGACTGGGGGGTCAGTGTCGAGGACGAAATATGGTATGGCGCGCCGACGTTCAAGCAGGCCAAGCGCGTGTTCTGGCGAAGGCTCAAGCAAGCCATCCCGGAGGCATGGCGCGCACACCGGCCGAACGAGACTGAATGTTCGATTACGCTGAAGTCCGGCCACGTCATGCGCGTAGTCGGCCTCGACAATTACGACAACCTGCGCGGATCAGGCCTGTTCTTCGTACTGGTGGACGAATGGGCTGACTGTCCGTGGGCTGCGTGGGAAGAGGTCTTGCGGCCAATGCTCTCAACGTGTCAGTACACGCTGCCCGGTGGGGAGACCCGAAAGGGTGGGCATGCACTGCGGATCGGCACGCCCAAGGGTTTCAATCACTGCTACGACACGTATCTCGATGGTCAACCTGGCGCAGAGCCGGACCACAAGAGTTGGCAATACACGTCCTTGCAAGGTGGCAACGTACCTGCTGAAGAGCTGGAAGCGGCACGTCGCAAGATGGACCCTAGAACTTTTCGGCAAGAATACGAAGCGGGTTTCGAGAGTTATTCCGGCGTTGTCTATTACACGTTCAGCAGGACAGAGTGCGCGACTACTGAGCGCATCAAACCGGGCGAGGCGCTGCACATCGGCATGGACTTCAACGTCATGAAGATGGCGGCCGTGGTCTATGTGGTTCGCGAAGGGCTGCCACTTGCCCTCGACGAGTTTCATTCGGTCCGCGATACGCCAGAAATGATCGAGAAGATCCAGGTGCGATTCCCTGGCCACGTTATTGCTGTTTATCCAGACGCCTCTGGTCAGAACACCAGCAGCAAGAATGCCAGTGAATCGGACTTGTCGTTGCTCAAGAAGGCTGGCTTCACCGTGGTGGTAGATTCGACCAACCCCGAGGTGAAGGACCGCGTAAATGCTTTAAACGCCATGCTTTTGAACAGTTACGGGGAGCGTCGGCTTAAGGTCAACATTGACCAGTGCCCACAGCTCACCCTGTGCCTTGAGCGCCAGACCTACACCGACAAGGGCGAGCCGGACAAAGATCCGAAGAAGGGTCACGACCACATGAACGACGCCGCCGGCTACTTCATTGCCAAGCGCTACCCAATCAAGACATCTGTCACCTCACTCAAACTTGGATACGCCCGATGAACAACGACGTTTCCTTCAAGCGGCCCGAATACATCGAGGCGCTGGATCGCTGGCTGACTGTGCGCGACGTCTGTGCTGGCCAGCACCGTGTTGTTGACCGGCTGCCTTACATCAACCGGCACGACAAGTCAGAAGAGAACGTCGAGCGCAACAACGCTTACCGCGAGCGCGCGGTGTTCAAGAACGCCACCGGTCACACCCGAAACGGGATGATTGGCTTGGCGTTCCACAAAGACCCCACGCTGACGGTCCCCAAGAACCTTGAATACCTGCAGGACAATGCCAACGGCGCAGGCGTGAGCATTTATCAGCAGTCGCAAGGCTCGCTTGAGAAGGTCTTGGAAGCCGGTCGGCATGGTCTTTTCGTGGACTTCCACGAAGACAGCGGCATCGGCGGACATTCGGTCATCCTCACGTACACGGCCGAAGACGTCATCAACTGGCGCACCGGCATGGTGGACGGCCACAACGTCCTTATCATGGTTGTGCTGCGTGAGATGAACGAAGAGGCGGATGGGTTTGGGCTGAAGCGCACGGAGCAGTTTCGCGAGCTGGCCCTGGACGAGGCTGGACTGTACGTCTGTCGCGTCTGGCGCCGCAAAGGCCCGCGTGGCGGTGGCCCGCTTGAGGTGGTTGAGGAGTACATGCCAAAAGGGAAGGGCGGACGTCTAAAGGAGATTCCGTTCACGTTCATCGGCGCTCAGAACAACGACCCAAGCATTGACGAATCGCCGCTTTACGACATCGCCATGATCAATCTCGGGCATTACCGAAACAGCGCCGACTACGAGGACAGCGTGTTCTGGTGTGGCCAGGCTCAACCGTGGATCAGCGGCGTAGACGAGCAATGGCTTGCCATGGCGCGCAAGGAAGGCGTGTACGTTGGCTCCCGCGCCCCGATCCCGGTGCCTGCTGGTGAAACCTTCGCCTTTGCCCAGCCCCAGCCCAACACGCTGGTGAAAGAGGCGATGGCCGACAAGAACCAGATGATGATCGAGTTGGGCGCGCGGATGGTTGTGTCGTCGATGACGGCCAAGACGGCTACAGAATCGAGAGGCGACCAGTCAGCGTCCACTTCGGTACTCGCGATCTGCGTATCCAACGTGAACGAGGCCTATACCCGGGCGCTGGGTTGGTGCGCTCAGTTCCTCGGCGTTACCGGGAAGACGGCTTATCTTGTGAATCAAGAGTTCGTCGAGCTCAGTGCTGATCCGCAGATGATCACCGCGCTTGTGCAGCTGTGGCAGAGCGGCGGCTTCGCCAAGGCCGATCTGCGTGGATATCTGCGCAAGTTGGGACTGATCGCACCGGAGCGAACCGACAAGCAGATAGACGAAGAGCTTCAGGAACAGACCGATAACCTCGGTCTGGATGACGACGAGGACTTGAGCGATGGCGGTCAACCAAGCGGTACTTGATGCCACGATCCGGCACTCGGTCTTTCTGGAGCAGCTCAAGGCCGGTGAGGTCGAGAAATTCGCCCCCTTCCTCAAAGAGATCGACCGAGCGGTCCGCGAGCAGCTCAACAATGCCGACCTGAGCGAGTACAACATCAAGCGGCTGAACCAGCTGCTGGACGAAGTCGACAGCCTGCTGCTCGGCATCTTCGACCGCTATACCACGGCGCTGAACCTGGATCTGATCGATCTGGCCAACTATGAGGCCCAGTTCGAGGCGACGTCGTTGGCTCGATCTGCGCCTGTGGGTGTCACCTTTGATGCCGTGGTCCCGCCAGCACGCGCTATCCGGTCCGCAGTTCTCAATAACCCGCTCAGCGTGCGTGACAACGGCGGCGGCAAGCTGCTGGAGCCGTTCATCAAGGACTGGGCAACTACCGAGCGCGAGCGCGTCAGTGGTGCCATCAGGCAGGGATTTTTCGAAGGGCAAACGAACTTTCAGGTTATCCGCAGGATTCGCGGTACCAGGGCGGCTGGGTACAGCGACGGCATATTGGCGACGACCAAGCGCAATGCCAGTGCAGTCGTACACACGGCTGTGCAGCACGTCGCCTCTCAGGCTCGGATGGAGACGATCAAGGCCAACCCGGACGTTGTCGCCGAGATTGAGATCGTTGCCACGCTCGATAGCAAGACCACTCAGATCTGCCGGTCTTTGGATAAGCGTCGCTTTCCGGTCGATTCTGGACCGCGACCACCGTTTCATATCAGGTGCCGGACGACCTTCGTACCCGTGACCAAATGGACCAAGTTCCTCAGCAAGGATGCTACCCGCGCCTCGGTGGGACCGAATGGCGGCGGCCAGGTCGGGGCCGATCTGAGCTATTACGATTGGCTCAAGCTCCAACCTACGACGTTTCAGGATCAGGCGCTCGGCCCGACCCGCGCCAAGCTGTTTCGCGACGGCGGGCTGACGCTTGAGCGCTTTTCTGAACTGCAGCTCGACCGCAACTTCAAGCCTCTGACGCTGGATCAGATGAAAAAGCTTGAGCCGTTGGCGTTCGAGCGAGCGGGAATTTAACCCAGCATTACCAATCAGCCGCCATCGGGCGGTTTTTTATTGCCTGCAAAGCGGGTAACTCAAACCCAAGGGGTGCATCACCGTGGCAGAAGAAAACGAAATCGACCTGGAAAACCCGGCAATCAAGGCCGCTATCGCGACTGCCGTTGAAGCATCCGTATCTGGGCTGAAGACCAAAAATACCGAGCTGCTGGGGAAGTTGAAAGATACCTCCACCAAGCTGACTCAGTTTGAAACCCAGTTTGAGGGCATCGACATTGACGCCGTCAAAGGGCTTCTGAGCCGCGCCGGTCAGGACGAGGAAACCAAGCTGCTTACAGAGGGCAAGGTGGACGAGGTGTTCAACAAACGAACCGAGCGTCTGCGCGGCGACTTCGATAAGCAACTCAAGGCAGTCACCGAGCGCGCATCGAAGGCTGAAGCTTTCGCCACCAAGTTCCAAGGCAAGGTTCTGGGCGATTCTGTACGCGGCGCAGCACTCAAGGCCGGCGCGCTGCCTGAAGCAACTGACGACATCATCCTGCGCGCCAAAGGCGTGTTCTCACTGAATGAAGAGGGCGAAGCGGTCGCCGTCGATGAGTCTGGTCAGACCATTCTCGGCAAAGACGGCAAGACCCCTCTGACCCCGCTCGAATGGGCGGAATCCTTGCGCGAAAGCGCTCCTCACCTGTGGCCAAGGGCCTCGGGTACGAATGCCCCGGGCGGGGGTGGCGGCCAGGCTGCACTGAAGCGCTCCGAAATGACAGCCACGCAAAAGCGCGACTACCAGCGCAAGCACGGCCAAACCGCATACCTCAATTTGCCCAAGTAAGGGGATTCACCCATGGCAACAACTGTGAACAGCGATCTGATCATTTACAACGATGAGGCTCAGACCGCATATCTGGAGCGTGTTCAGGACAACCTGGACATCTTCAACGCGTCCTCGAACGGCGCAATTATCCTCGACAACGAGTTGATCGAAGGTGATTTCCGCAAGCGCGCCTTCTACAAGCTGGCGGGCTCTCTGGATCATCGCGACGTCAACTCTGAAGCAAAGGTCGTCGCCAAGAAGATCGGTGCTGGCGAAGCTGTCGGCGTCAAGGCTCCGTGGAAGTACGGTCCGTACCAGACGACCGAAGAGGCGTTCAAGCGTCGCGGTCGCCCGGTAGACGAGTTCTCCCAGATCATCGGCCAGGACGTTGCCGATGCCACGCTGGAAGGCTTCGTCCAGTACGCCACAGCCGCGCTGCGTGCATCCATCGGCTCAAACCCTGCAATGGTCGTTGAGGCCAGCATCGAGACCGACGGCAAGAAGACGCTGACTCGCGGCATGCGCAAGTTCGGTGACAAATTCGGCCGTATCGCGCTGTGGGTCATGCACTCTTCGGCTTACTTCGACATCGTCGACGAAGCCATCACCAACAAGCTGTACGAAGAGGCGGGTGTGGTGATCTACGGCGGGCTGCCAGGCACTCTGGGCAAGCCGGTACTGGTTACCGATACCGCCCCGGTTGACGTGATCTTCGGCCTGCTGCCAAGCGCAGTGACCATCACCGAATCCCAGGCGCCTGGCTTCCGCTCCTATGAAGTCAACGACGAAGAAAACCTCGGCATCGGCTACCGCGCCGAAGGCGTCGTGAACATCGATGTTCTGGGTTACAGCTGGAAGGAAACTGCCGGCGGTGCGAACCCATCGCTCGCTGCTGTCGGCTCGTCCGCCAACTGGGTCAAGCACTCTGCCAGCGACAAGGTCACTGCTGGCGTGATGATCGAACTTACTCCGGCCACCCCGTAAATCATCCGAACGGTGCGGCCAGCGATGGCCGCCAGGGAGAAGATCATGGAACTCGTTTACAGCAACCAGCGCGGCGACTTCGATCCCAACAAACGCTATCGCAACCCGGATCTGTTCCGGAACGTCGAGCGCGGAGTGACCAAGGTCACAGTGGTTGGCGATTACCCGGAAATCGTCGATGCCTACAAGGCGGTAGAGATTGACGTGGAGATCGAGACACGCAAGACGCCGGTCAAAGGCAAGGCCAAGGCCGCAGAAAAGCCTACTGGCAAAGGCACGACCAAACATCAGTCGAATGGCACCCAGAAGGACGGCACCAAGGAAGAGCCGGTTTATATCCCCAAGCTGGAAGCGGATAACCAGTGGATCATCATCACCCGCGACGGTGTACGATTCAGCGAATTTGCTGGTGATGAAGCTCAGGCCAAGGCCGAAGCAGATCGCCTGAACGAAACCAAGGAATAAGTCATGCTCATCATCGAGGACGGCACCGGCGTGCCGGATGCTGAAAGCTACGCCACTGCCGCTGAACTGGTCATCTACGCCGGGAAATTTGGTGTGGCCATCCCGGCTGAAGAGGCTGCGCAAGAGGCTGTTTTGCGCCGAGCCGCCTTGGTGATGGACGGTATGACTTGGAAGGGACGCAAATCGTCCGGCGATCAGGCGCTGTCCTGGCCTCGCCGGGAGATTCGCCTGGATGGCGAGAACAAGCCGGAGCGCTACCTTCCGGCACGCATTCAGTACGGTCAGATGGCTCTGGCCGCAGAAATTCATGCCGACGACATTGATCCTATCGATAAGCGCAAGGGTGCTGTCACGAAGGAGAAAGTTGACGGAGCGGTGGAGCGTGAATACGCAACCATCAGCAACACGAGCAAGCGATTGCTGCCTGCTGCGCCGGATCGGCCTAGTGCAACCCAGTTCGCTGATTATCTCCAGAGGCGTGGGTTGTTCGCTGTGCGGGCATAACGCTAATAGCCGTTGACCTGTCGCCAGCCTCGGGTGATTCTGTAGGTGCTTTCTGAAACAAGTAGGGCAGCACAGTTTGCTGCCGAAATTCGGAAGCTTTCTCAGATAACTAAAGGTGTTATGTCAATGCTCGAAAGCACTTCAAAGTTTAAGCTCAAGGATATTATTTTCAATGACGGTAGCTTTGCTATCGCCTCTGGAAAGTGGGATGGCATCGACGGTGTAAGTGTTGCTTGCCGGTGGCACGACGAGGGGATTGGCTATCCGCAGACTTTTGGTAAGCCACAGTGGATGCTTATGCCTAGCGGCACTAAGGTTGATATCCTTGATGCATTCAACTCCGGGAGCAAAAAAGTCAAATTATCGTTCGGATAAAACGCCTGCACATACATAGAGCCCAGCCATAGCGCTGGGCTTTTGCATTTGGAGATATAAATGTCCGCCTTCTACGACGAAATGGCCGTCATGGCTCTCGATCTGATCACCGAGTTTGGGCAGCCGGTCACCATCCGAGATATTGAAAAGGGTGCTTATGACCCAAGTAAGGGTGGCACGGTACCGGACATTGTCACCGAGCGAACCGCCCAAGGCATCCTGCTCGACTTTACGGGTCAAGAGTTCCAGACCAACACCCTGATCAAGGTGGGCGACAAGAAGCTGAAGATTGCCGCGAAGGGCCTTGAGCAGCCACCGACGTTGCTCAGCAAGGTGGTGGTCCAGGGGCGCACCTGGTCGATCATTCCTCCGCTGAAAGAGATCAACCCGGCAGGCACACCACTGCTCTACGAGCTGCAGGTGCGCTCATGAGCCGCGCAGGTGCTGGTCAGTCCGGCAGCTTCGCCCTCGACCTCGCCAAATTTGCCGAGCAGGCCAAGGAAGCGGTCGATGTGAGTCTTCGCGAGATCATCATCAAGATAGGCAGCAGCGTCATCCGGATGTCTCCGGTGGGCAATCCTGAGATATGGGCGGCCAACCTGGCATTTCGCGATGCCAACACCCGCGTAGCCGACGACTACGACTTCAAGGTTTCCCTGCGGAATACCGCCATCAACCTGACAGAGTCGAACTTCACGAAGTCCGGCAAGCTGAAGCGAGGCGTGAAATACGCCAAGCCGTTGACCAAGACCGAGCGTGTCCAGAACTTCAACGTCAACGGGCTCGTAGCTGGCCAGGATTACGTCGGCGGCCGATTCCGTGGAAACTGGATGTTCGGGATTGGCGCGCCAGACGGAGCCACGACGGAAGAGGTCGACCCGAGTGGCAGCAGATCCACCGCGCGCATCGTCAACGGTGTGCTGGAATTCCACGCCGGTGACGTCGCCTACATTACCAACAGCCTGCCATACGCCATCCCGCTGGAATTTGGGCATTCGACCCAGGCGCCGGGCGGCATGGTCCGAATCACCGTGGCGCGTTTCCAGCAGATCGTTGAGGCGGCCATCAGGAATCATCAGGTATGAGCCATAAAATAATCCGCTCACTGTTCGAGCAGAGACTCACGGTGTGGGCGGGCGGGCGCAACCTGAGGATCGCCTATCAGGGCGTCAGCTTCACGCCAGAGGCGGACGAGACATATCTGGCAGCGTTCATGCTTCCGGCCGGGACCGGTACCGACACCTTGTCGGGCGATCATCGCGTCTATACAGGTCTGTTCCAGATCAACGTTGTGACCCCGGCTGGCAATGGGACTGGCGAAGCTGAGGGTCTTGTCGACGAAATTGCCGCTCTGTTCCCGGCTTACCTCAGGCTCAAGCAGGACGCGTTCTTGGTGCTTGTACTCACGCCGGTTGAGCCCGGGCCGCCGATCACCGGTGACAGCACGCTGACAGTCTCTGCCTCATTCCAGTACCGCTCCGACACCAACTAACTCGCCCATTGGGCAAACCCAGAACCCGCCATTGAGCGGGTTTTGTCATTTCTGCACAGAGGAAAACCAACATGGGCTTCAGACTCCCCAACGGCGCAACCCTTCAGATCGCTTCCGCCTACGGCGCGGCAATCCCGGTAACTGCGCTGAGCAATGCAAACCCTGCGGTGGCCACAGCCGCTGCGCACGGCCTGAGCGACGGTGACATCATCGCTGTGACATCGGGCTGGACTCGCCTGAATGATCGCGCCACTCGCGTTTCCAAAAGCCTGAGCGGTACGTTTGCGCTGGAAAACATCAACACCACCAATCTGCAGCCATATCCGGCTGGTTCAGGCACCGGCTCAGTGCGCAAGGTAACCAGCTTTGTCGAGGTGCCCCAGATCACCGAAGTAAACACCAGTGGTGGTGACCAGCAGTTTCTGACCTTTGGCTTCCTCGCCGACGACGATGATCGTCAGATGCCAACCACCAAGAACCCGATCAGCATGTCGTTTACCGTGGCAGATGACCCGGACCTTCCCTACGTCGCTATCGTAGAGGCTGCAGACGACGACAAGCAGACGCGTGTGCTTCGTTTGAACCTGCCGGGCGGTAGCAGCATCGTTTACAACGCTTACGTGTCCATCACCACGACGCCGGCGCTGGGTCGAAACAACCTGATGACCCGCGTGATGACCCTGTCACTGGCAGGCCGTCCAACCCGTTACTCGGCAGTGGTGGCGTAACCCATGGCCAAGATCAAGATCGCCCAGAACCCGACATTCAAAGCTCCGGTGATGATCCCTCGCATCGGCGAAGCGCCGGTGAAAGTGGAGTTTGAATTCAAGTACATGGACCGCAAGGCGCTTGCCGAAATGTTCGAGCGCTGGAACACGGCACGCGCCGATCTGAACGCGAAGCGCATTGATGACGGCATCACCTGGCAGGAAGTGACCGCGTCTGAGATCGCGCTGCAGGTCGAGCAGATCAAAGACGTCGTGACCAGCTGGACCTTCGACGACAAGTTCACTGAGGAGGCCGTTGCCGCACTGGTGACCACTTGCGTTGGCGCGCCTCAGGCTGTGATCGACGCATACCAGTCGGCCTACGACCCTGCACGCCTGGGAAACTGAAGGCGGCGGCCCGGGCGCTGTACGAGCCTGGGCCGTCGGAGCAGGAGCTTGCAGCCTTCGGTATGACCTTGGCTGACATCCCCGTCGAAGAAGTTGAGGTCTGGCCCGACTCATGGAAGGCATTCCGGCTGTTCGAATCGCTTTCCACTCAGTGGCGGACCGGGCCGGGCGGCGCTTCCGGCCTTGATTACTCCGCCATCCCCGCCACGGCACACATGGCCGGCATCAAGCGCAACGAACTACCTGGCATCTTTTCCGACCTCCGCACGATGGAAGTCGAAGCATTGCTCGTGATGAGCGAATCGAAATAACGGAGCGCTCATGACGACCATTGCAGAACTCGGAATCAAGGTTGATTCCGGCGATGCCGCGCAGGCCGCTACCGATCTGGACAAGCTGGCTGCTGCTGGCAGTCGTGCAGAGAAGGCAGCCGAGGGCGTCTCGTCAGGTTTTGACAAGGCCTCTACATCGGCCACAGGGCTGACTACGGCGGAAACAAAGCTCAACGAAACAACCGAGCAGGCGATGACGCGACTCACAGCGATGGCCAAGGCCTCGCTGGATTCGAGTGAGTATTACCAGCGCCTGACGACCAGCGTTACCAGCAATACTTCGGCTGTGGACGCCTCAAGCTCTTCTGTCAGCAGCCTGGCAGCGCTCCGGCGTCGATTGCAGGCTGATTCTGATGCGCTGGTGGGGTCGACCGACCAGCTCGCTGAGTCGACGAAGAGGGCAGCGGCCGCTACCGGCGTTGAGGCCGAAGGTTTGCAGGCCCTTCTGGGCAAGATCAACCCCACTCTGGTAGCCCTCAGTAAGCTTGATGAGCAGCAGGCACAGCTGCAGAAATACAAGAACTCCGGGCTCATCGATGCCGATACGTTCAAGGAGTACTCCAGCCGTATTGACGCGTCCCGTCAGAAGCTTGGCGATTTCAGCGAGACGCTCAAGAAGACCAGTTCATCGTCGGCTCAGACTGAGCAGGCGCTGAAACAGCTGCCCGAGCAATTCACGGATATCTTCACCAGCATCATTGCAGGACAAAGCCCCCTGCTGGTTTTGCTTCAGCAGGGTGGGCAGATCAAGGACTCGTTCGGTGGCATCGGGCCGACACTCGACGTGCTGGGCAGCAAAATCAAATCCATTCTCGGCATAGGCGGGAGCATAAGCGCGGTAGGCGAAGCCTTCGAAAGTGTCGGGACCGGCGCTAAGGCGGCCGCCGACGGGGCAGAAGCTGCCGGGGCCGGTCTTGGCGCAATGGCTGAGGGCGCAAATACTGCCGCTGATGCGGCGAAGAACGCCAAGGAGGCTGCCGGAGCCCTTAACGCTGCGACCCCGCCACTCACCATCGGCTTTGGTCTTGTCGTGGCGGGCGCTGTTGCTGCTGCCGCAGCTATTGGGGCGCTGATCTACGGGTACAGCCAGGGCAGCAAGGAAACTGACAACTTTAACAAAGCCCTGATCCTGACCGGGAACGTCGCTGGTACAACGTCTGGCAGCCTCGCTGTGATGGCTCGGCAGGTAGCCGCAGTCAATGGGACCATCGGAGAGGCCGCCGCATCACTGGCGCAAATTGCAAACAGTGGCAGCATCGCATCGGGAAGCTTCAAGACGGTAGCTGATGCAGCTGCAGCGATGGAGGACGCTACCGGAAAGGCAGTTGAGAAAACCGTTTCCGAGTTCGTCAAAATCGGGAAAGACCCCGTGGGCGCCGCAAAGGAGTTGAACGATCAGTACAACTTCCTAACTGCATCCGTTTACAGTCAAATCGTGGCGCTCAAAGAGCAAGGCGACACGATAGGCGCGGCCAAGCTTCTCACCGATGCCTACGCTGACGCTATCAATGATCGCTCAGGCGACATCACAAAGAACCTCGGTCTTTGGGAGCGCGGATGGAAGGCTGTAGGCGACTCGGCAAAGGCGACGCTCGACTCGGTCAAGAACATTGGCCGAGAGCAGGACGACGCACAAAAAATAGTCGAGCTGCAGCAACAGGCCGCCTATGCGCAAAGCCAGGTCAATTACGACCCGACAGATACCGATGCGGCCCAGCGTCTCAACGCTATTAAGCAGGAGCTGGCTTTCCTCGATCAGCAGCGCGAAACACAATCGGCGATCGCAGCCGCCAAAGGTAACGAGGCCCAGCGCCAGAAAGAGGGTATCGCCGCCGAGCAACGCCTCAAGCTGATCAGTGATTCCAACCTCACCAATGCCGAGAAACGCGACAAGCTTACGAAGGCCTACCTGCGCGATGTAGAGGTTCTGAAAAAAGCGAACCCCGACGATCCGAAAGTGCAGGCCGACTATGTCGCAAAGACCCTGCAAAACATCAAGGACAAGAACAAGGATCCTGCAAAGCCGGCCGGATCTGTTGACCTGACTGCCTTCAATGCTGCGCAAAACCAGCTGAAGTCGATAACCGGCTATTACGACGGCATCCAGAAGGAACTGGACGCATCGCAGAAAGCTGGACTGGTGTCTGCTGAGTCCTATGCGAGCCAGCGCGCGGCGATCATCGAGCAGCAGAAGGGCGACGTGACATCGGCCTATGAGACGGAGATAGCGGCACTTGAGGCTGCTCGCGGAAAGGCGTCTACCAGCGCCGAGCAGCGCGTTCAGCTTGATCAGAAGATCGCCGATGCCCGCACCTCTATAGTGGAGGCGCAGAAAAAGGCCGAGAGCGAACTTTCTGTGCTCGCTACCAGTGAGATTGGCAGGCTGAAGAAGCAGGAGCTGGCGGTTTCTACGTACACCAGCGCCCTAGAGCAGCAGGTCAAAACGCTGCGCCAGCAAGGACAGCGCTCTGCGGCCACGCTTGGCATGGGTGATCGCCAGCGCGGACTGACGGACCAGCAGAACTCCGTAGATGACCGGATCAACCAGCAGAAGGTCGAGCTGGCCAACCAGTACGGTGATGGCTCGCGGGGCATGAGCCTCGACGAGTACAACCTGAAGCTGGCAGCGCTCAACAAGAACCAGAAGGATCTGCGCGATGCTGTCCAGGCCAACTATGACGACATGACCGTTGCCCAAGGCAGCTGGAGTGCTGGGGCATCGTCGGCCTTTCAAAACTACCTGGATTCGGCAAGGGATGTTGCAGGACAGACCAAAAGCCTGTTCACGAACGCATTCAGCAGCATGGAAGACTCTGTCGCCAACTTCGCTTTGACGGGTAAGTTCTCGTTCAGCGACTTCACGAAATCAATTTTGTCCGACATGGCCAAGATTGCGTCTCGTCAGGCCAGCTCTGCATTGCTTGGAACGCTGGTGGGCGCGGCAACGAGCTACTTCACTGGCGGCACAGGCAACGGACTTGCATCAGGCTCAGCAGGCGCTATCTCATCCAGCGCTGGCGCGAGCGCGGCAGGCTACAGCGACTCCGCATTGAGCGGCTGGTCTGGGGTTGCCCAGGCCAAAGGCGGTGCATGGTCCAACGGTGTGCAGATGTTCGCCAATGGCGCTGCTTTCACCAACAGCATCGTCAGCAAGCCGACGGCGTTCGGTATGGCTGGCGGCGGTGTCGGGGTTATGGGTGAGGCGGGCGATGAGGCAATCATGCCGCTGACTCGCACGGCTGGCGGACAGCTCGGCGTGCGCGCGCTTGGCGGTGGTGGCAGCGGGAGCAATACTTACAACTTCCCCGTCTCGGTATCGGTCCAGACGTCGGGCGACTCAGGCGGTGCGAGCACCCAGGAGGCATCAACGCAGCTCGGCAAAGGCATTCAGCAGGCCGCAAAAACCGAGGCCGAGACTGCAATCGCTCGCGCGCTGCAACCTGGTGGTTCGATCTGGAGGCTCACAAATGGCAGGTAGTCATGGCGATTGAAACGTTTACCTGGCCTACCCAGCACGGAGACGCGCCCGATATCAGTTATCGGGTGCGCACCTCCAAGTTCGGCAATGGCTATAAGCAGGAAGTTGGCGACGGGCCGAACAACAAGGAGGACTCATATCCAATCACCTTCACGGGCACGAAGGAGAGAGTCTTGCAGATCATGGAGTTTCTTGATCGGCACGCCGGAGCGAAAGCATTTCTCTGGACCACGCCCCTCGGCCAACTCGGCCTGTTCACCTGCAAAAATCCAGTGCCTACCCCGATGGGGGGTATCGCATTCAAATTGACGGCCACGTTCGAACGGGCCTTCCACCCTTAAGGACATCTCATGCCGTTGATTGCTGACATTCAGGCGCTTGAGCCGGGCAGCGAAGCACTGCTGTTTGAGCTTGATGGTTCTGACTATGGCGCGGATATCCTGCGCTTTCATGGTCACGCCATTCCGCACACTGCAGCCGAACTGATCGCCGTCGGCCTTGAGGCTGATCAGTTGCCGGCCAAGTCGATCTGGTGGCAAGGCAACGAGTACGGTGCCTGGCCAATGCAGATTGACGGCATTGAAGCGAATGGTGACGGCACGGCGGTCCGGCCCACGCTTTCAGTTGGTAACGTCAACGGACGTATCACGGCGCTCTGCCTGGCATTCGAGGATCTGCTCGAGTTCAAGCTTACGATGCGTCATACGCTCGGCAGGTATCTGGACGCCGAGAACTTCCCTGGCGGCAACCCTGAGGCTGATCCGACTCAGGAATCTATCGAGGTCTGGTATCTCGATCAGAAAACCAATGAGGACGGTGAAACGGTCAGTTGGGAGCTGGCCAGCCCGGGCGACGTCGGCGGCGAGTCGATTGGCCGGCAGATGACCACGCTTTGTCATTGGTGCCTCACTGGTGGATATCGAGGGCCGAACTGCGGCTACACCGGACCATACGTCGACAAAGACGGGCAGCCCACCGATAACCCTGAACTAGATGTCTGCGATGCCACGTTGACGCGCGGCTGCACGCCGCGCTTCGGTGCTGGTAACGAAGTACCCTTTGGCGGTTTCCCCGCCGTATCGCTGATCGCGCGGAGCTGACCATGCTGAAATACATTCTGGCTGCCATCCAGGTGCACGCGGCAGCGGAATACCCGCGCGAGTGCTGCGGGCTGCTTCTGAGCGTGGGGCGAAAGCAGCAGTACTTTCCCTGCTCCAACACGGCGACCGATCCAAACGAAGAGTTCCGCATCAGCCCCGAGGATTACGCAGCGGCGGAAGACCTCGGCACAGTGATAGGCGTTGTCCATTCGCACCCCGATGCGACCAGTCGGCCATCACCACGCGATCTGGCGATGTGCGAAGCAACGGAACTACCTTGGCATATCCTCAGCTGGCCCGAGGGCGACCTGCGCACCATCGTGCCCACCGGCAATACGCCGCTACTGAAGCGCCCGTTCGTGCATGGCGCATGGGACTGCTGGCAGGTCTGTGCCGACTGGTACAAGCGCGAGTTCGGCCTGGAGTTCGAAGCATTCAAGCGCAAGGACGGATGGTGGGAGAGCGCAGATGCCGAAAGCCTCTACGAATCCAACTATGAGGCGGCCGGGTTCGTCAGGGTTGATCAGCCGCAGCGCGGCGACATGATCGTGATGGAAGTCGGGCGCACCAAGCACCCGAATCACGCTGGCATTTATCTCGGCGCCGACGCATCGCTGACTGGCGAGGAGGGAGGGGTGTTCGGCCCCGGCCCGTTCCTGCTGCACCACCTGTACGGCAGGCCGTCCGAGATCATCGTTTTCGGTGGTCCGTGGCTGGACAGAACCCGCCTGATCCTCAGGCACAAAAATGCACAACAAAACAAATAACGCGGCAGGGCCGCAGGAGAAGTTTATGAACCGAGCACAGCCTAGCGACGAGCTGGATGAGCAATTGAAATCTGCAAGGCTGGACCTTCTGACGCTCAATTGCCGACTCGACGCCCTACTTGCTCAGCAAATGAACAGCTCGGCAACTATAGCCAGCCTCCAGCAAGCTGTGGCGGCCCTGCAGGAGGGCGCTCAAATCAAGCGGTAGCCTTTTCCCATTCCTCAAGCGCATAAGCTTTCATTTGCTCAAGCGTCATCTGTTCGTAATTTGGCGGAGCTACAGGATAGAAAGTGCTTGAGGCTCCTAGCGGCCCTCTTACGGTGATTATCAGGTTCCACATCGGCTGATCCATATTTGCATAGCTAACGCCGCTTACCGTCCATTTGCTGCTCACTATGACCTCCTAGGTCTTATTGCCCCTGTCCGTGGGTTTGAAGGTAACGGACCGAGGCGGTTCGTTAGAGGCGCAACGCTACTATGATGATGGCGAGCCGCGTTACTGGTCATTCAGCCACGCTGGATAGGCGACCAGCTCGGTGTTAGGCTTCAGCTCTACTCACTGAGGGATCACTATGCGAATTTTGATAGGGACACTGGCTGTTGCGCTGCTGGCGGGGTGCTCCACCTCACCAATATCAGTCGGCCAGGCCGAGCCTGTGCCATCTGATGAGCTCTACGCCTATCAATCGAAACCTGCTGGCGAGAGTGGCAAGGTTACTGTCATTCGAGATTCGGGTTTTGTCGGGTCTGGCTGCGATATCGTGGTTTATGTGGATGGCCGCAAAGCTGCCAAGATTGGAACTGGTCAGCGCGCGAGCTTTTACCTGAAGCCTGGCAGTCCAAGTATTGGAGCTGGCCTTGCGGGCTCTGGATTATGTGCAGGCGCGGCGGTCAGGACGATATCTGCGAACGTGCAAAACGGGCATGAGAGTATTTACAGGATAACTGGCGACATGGGTGGTTTTTATATAGGCCCCTACGTCGAATACCAGTAAGTCAATATTTTGAAAAGGCCGCCTCCGGGCGGTTTTTTTGTGGCCGAGGATTTTATGGCAGCAATCCACTATTCACCGATGACGACCATCAAGCTATCTGGATCATTGGCGCAAAGATTCGGGCGGGTACATCGTAGGCAGATTGACTCAGGTCAGTCGCAGGAAGTCTTTCGAGCGCTCAACGTGACCATTCAAGGTTTCTCCGAAGAGATCAGCCGTCTGGATAAGCTTGGTATGCGCTTCGCAATCTTCAGAAATGGAAAGAACGTTGGAGTGGACGCCCTGTCGCTCGGCGGAACTCGTGAGATCCGAATCGTACCGGTGATTGGTGGCAGTAAGCGAGGCGGAATACTGCAGACAGTAATTGGAGCGGTGATGATCGCTGTTGGTGTCTACACAGGGCAGGCATGGCTGGTGCAGACCGGCGCGGCCTTGGCAATTGGCGGCGTAATCCAGAGGCTCAGCCCCCAAGCCTCGGGTCTAAAACAGAGCGCATCACCGGAAAACTCCCCGTCTTACGCCTTCGGCAGCGCCAAGAACACCACGGCCAGCGGCAACCCGGTCCCGATCTGCATTGGCGAGCGGCGCTGGGGCGGGGCGATCATCTCTGCATCGATCTACGCCGAAGACAAGACGTAACCACCACGAATCCAACAGGCCGCCCGAGAGGCGGTTTTTTTATGCCTGGAGAAAAGCATGGGCGCAGCACGCAAGATCGATATCCACGGTGAGAAAGGCGGCAGTACCAGTCCGAAGTCGCCGACCGAGGCCTCCGATAGCCTGCGCTCGACCAACCTGGCCAAGCTGCTCATCGCTGTAGGAGAGGGCGAGTTTGAAGGCACGCCGACGGCTGCCGACATCTACCTCGACAACACGCCGATCAACGATGCCAGCGGCAACGTCAATTTCCAGAACGTGAAATGGGAGTGGCGCACCGGCTCGGTTGATCAGTCGTACATCCCCGGCATCCCGTCGATCGACAACGAGACGACCGTCAACGTCGAGCTGCGCAATGACTCGCCATGGGTTCGCTCGATCACCAACACTCAGCTTTCGGCTGTGCGCGTCCGCTTGGCCTGGCCTGCTCTACAGCAGCAGGACGACGAAGGTAATGTCGGCGGCTACCGCATTGAATACGCCATCGACGTGGCCACTGACGGCGGCAGCTACAAGGAGGCGCTGCTCGAGGCTGTGGACGGCAAGACCACCACCCGATACGAGCGATCGCGCCGCATCGATCTGCCGACGGCAACATCTGGCTGGAAAATCCGCGTCCGCCGCCTGACCGCGAACCAGAACACCAACAAGATTGCCGACACGATGCTGGTGGCCGGGCTCACAGAGGTCATCGACGCAAAGCTGCGCTATCCGAACACGGCGCTGCTCTACATCGAGTTTGATGCCGAACAGTTCACCAATATCCCGGCCGTGACGGTCAAGTGCAAGGCGCGTAGATGGCCGGTGCCGAGCAATTACGACCCGTTCACCCGCACCTATTCGGGCGTGTGGGACGGCTCGATGAAAGAGGCCTGGACCAATAACCCTGCCTGGGTGACATATGGGGTCTGCATCCAAGACCGGTTTGGTCTGGGCAAGCGGATTAAGCCGTGGATGGTCGACAAGTGGGAGCTGTACCGCATTGCGCAGTACTGCGACCAAGACGTCCCGAATGGAGTCGGCGGCGTAGAGCCTCGCTTCCTGTGCGACATGAACCTGCAGGGCAAGGCTGATACCTGGTCGCTGCTGCGCGATATCGCCGGTATTTATCGCGGCACGACCTACTGGGCTCAGGGCCAGCTGGTGGCGCAGGCCGATATGCCGCGCGCGCAAGACTTTGATTATGTATTCACTCGCACCAACGTCATCGACGGCAAGTTCAAATACGGCAGCGCCTCGGCGAAGACGCGCTACACCCGGGCAATCGTCGGCTACGACAACCCGGACAACAACTACGACACAGACGTCATTCCATTTGCAGACCCTCTGCTGCAACGCCGCTTCGGCGACAAGCCCACTGAACTCACTGCCATTGGCTGTACGCGCGCTTCCGAGGCGCAGCGCCGTGGGAAGTGGGTCGTGATGAGCAACAACCAAGACCGTACTGTCAGCTTCAGCACTGGTATGGAAGGCGCGATTCCGCTGCCTGGCTACATCATCCCGGTTGCTGACTCGCTTCTGGCCGGCCGGGAGATCGGCGGACGTATTGCTGGTGCTGCTGGAAAAGTAGTAACGCTCGATCGCGACACCTTGGCAAAAGCCGGTGACCGTTTGATCGTCAACCTGCCCAGCGGCCAAGCTGAAGGCCGGACCGTGCAGTCGGTGGTAGGCAGGGCAATTACCGTCACCGTCGCTTACAGCGAGACGCCTACCGCCCAGCTGCAGTGGGCGCTGGATGCCGATGACTTGGCGATCCCTCTGTACAGGGTGCTAAGCGTAAAGCGCAGCGTGGAAGGCGAGTACGCAATTACCGCTCTCCAATACGAGCCGAGCAAATTCGGCTACATCGACACCGGGGCGCGGCTGGAAGAGCGCCCTATCAGCGTAATTCCGATCACCGTTGTTCCGGCGCCTGCCAGTGTATCGCTGACCTCCACGAGTGCGATCGCGCAAGGATTGGCTGTAACCACCATGACTATCAGTTGGCCCGCCGTAGTTGGCGCGGTTTCTTATGACGTGGAGTGGCGCAGGGATAACGGCAACTGGATCAAGGTACAGCGTACCGGCTCTACCAGCGTCGACATCACTGGCATCTATGCCGGTGCCTATCTCGCCCGTGTGCGTGCCGTCAGCGCCTATGACATCTCGTCGAGCTGGCGGAATTCGATCCTGACTCAGCTCAAGGGCAAGGAGGGATTGCCGCCTGCCGTGACATCGCTGACAGCAGCCTCGCTGATTTTCGGCATCGGCCTGAAGTGGACTTTCCCACCTGGTGCGGAAGATACGCAGCGAACTGAAATCTGGTACGGGCCGACGACTGATCTGGCCAAGGCCACAAAACTGAGCGACCTTGCATACCCGCAATCAGAGCACGTGATGCAAGGTTTGCTGGCTGGCGTGACCTTCTTTTTTTGGGCGCGCCTGGTGGATCGGACCGGCAACATCGGCCCGTGGTATCCAGTCGGCAGCGGCGTAATGGGGCAGGCCAGCAGCGATGCTGGGCCTATCCTGCAACTCATAGCTGATCAGATCAGCGAGACGGAGCTGGCGAAAAACCTGCTGGACCGCATCGACCTGATCGACGGAAACGGCCCCGGCTCGGTCAACGAGCGTCTGGACGAGCTCAAGACCGAGATCGGCGAGATCACTGATGCGCTGGTCTACGTGCCGACCGATGCCTACGTGCGGGACAATACGGTACGCGTGGGGGACAACCTGTGGACGGCAATCGACCCGGTTCCAGCGAAGGCGGACGGGTCTAACGGCCCGCCTAATCCGCTGTACTGGGTCAACACCGGCCAGACCGTGCGCACAGCGAATGGATTTGCAGCGCAGATCACGAAGAACACGACAGACATCTCGGTAGTCGATGGCAAGACAACTGCAACAGCGTCGCAGCTCGGCGCTGTTCAGGCCCAGTACCGTGACGACAATGGTGAGGGAGACCTGCAGGACGCGCTAAAGGGCTGGGATACCACGGCAAGCTACGCACAGGAAGTTCGGGTCAGGGCAGAAGAGGATTTCGCCCAGGTCCAGCGCATCACCTCGCTTGATTCCCGCGTCGGGACGAATGAATCGAAGATCACTGTTGTTGAAACGACCATTGCCACGGACAAGCAGGCGACGTCCCAGCAGCTGTCGACGCTCACTGCGACAGTGAATAACAATCAGAGCGCGAATCAGGCTGCTATCCAGTCCGAGGCCACAGCCAGGGCGAGCGCTGATGGCGCACTGTCGACAAGAGTAGACACCGCGCAGGCAAAGGCAAACGACGCATCGTCTGCAGTACAAACGGTCAGTACAGCCCAGGCTTCCACCAACGGCAAGCTCAACGCCATGTGGTCCGTGAAGATGCAGGTTGCAGCGAATGGGCAGTACATCGCTGCAGGCATTGGTCTCGGGATCGAAAACACCGGAGCAGGCCTGCAAAGCCAGTTCCTGGTCAGCGCTGATCGGTTTGCCGTGGTGAACTCAATGGCTGGCGGGTCTATCTCGGTTCCGTTCGCCGTGCAGAACGGGCAAGTGTTCATTAACTCGGCATTCATTCAAGACGGCACGATCACCAACGCGAAAGTCGGCGACCTCAGATCCAGCAACTACGTCCCAGGGCAGCAGGGCTGGGTTCTGAACAAAGACGGCACGTTCGAAATCAACTCTCAATTGGGTGGCGGGGCACGCCAGGTCATCAATGGCGCAGGGGGCAAGGTCTTCGACCAGAACGGCGTGAAACGCTACCAGTGGGGGAATCTTGACGCATGAGCTACGGAATCAGGGTATGGGGCGCCGATGGAGCGCTGAAGCTCGACGAGAACTCATTCACTATACGAGTTGCACTTTCGACACTTGTTAGCTTTTCTGGCAACACCAAAACAAGTCAGGACTTCTCTGTTCCAGGTGTTGGACCAAGTAATGGCGTGGCTATCGTAATTCCAAACGGCACCTATGACCAAAATCAAAAGCAGTTCGAAACTGAGCTGCTTGATGGTGTTGCAAGAATTTACAACCATACAAGAACATTTGCCGCCAGCACTGTGGCATCGGGAACGATGAGGTTGATAGTCATGAGGTTTAGCTAATGGCCTACGGTGTTCAGTTCACCAACAATAACAACGTTGTCACGCTTGATTCTGAGTTTGCGAGACTTTCGGTTATTGCATCCGGAAGGTTTCAGCCGACCGAAGAGAGCGGCCTTGGTTCGACAACGTACTTTCCTGTCGCCGTTACATCGCAGGAACCGCCGCTAGTGTTCGTGAGGCCGGACTCAGTCAATGCTGTGGCGGGCCTGTGTCGAATGCGACTGATAGGATCTGCTGGAAACTGGACGGGTTTCTATGTCCGAGCCTACAACGTGAACACAGCCCAGCCCAACGGCAGGTATTTTGTAGCGGCGTTCGGTGCTCAGCCTGTATCAGGCTTTGGCATGAGGATATGGGACGGGGCAAGCAAATTGCTGTTCGACACAGGAACAGTCAGCGCGAACTTCACCAGATCGTTCCAAAACTGGAGTTTCGTAAAGTCTGATTTGGAGTCCCAAGGACTCACGCGAATTTACTACACGGTAAATTTCAACTTCCCTGAAAATGAATATCTTTTGATAAATTCATTCGGCATGCCGCTTAACGCAGGTAGCGCAATTGCAAGAGAGATTGCATGCTGGTGGGATTTCCCCGGTTCAACTCTATATTCAATTACCGTTGCGGCATCCAATCCGATTGCATTCTTTTTGCCCGCAGTTTTCGCAAAGATGAATGTCTGATTAAAAACATTACTGAGTATAAAACATGCCCTGGTACAGACCCGGTACGGTTTCCGTCACCCAAAATTCAAATGCCGTTATTGGCACGGGTACGGCGTTCATCGCCAACAGCCGAGTAGGTGACGCTTTCATAGGCCCCGATGGGCGAGTTTATGAAGTAACGAACGCCGCAAGTAACACTGCCATATCCATCTCGCCAAACTATGTAGGAGCCACCACCGGGGCTGGCACATATGCCATCGCACCAATGCAGGGTTACGTAAAGGATTCTGCGGACGCACTTCGAGCATTCGTAAACCAGTTCGGCGCAAAATTGGCGGCGCTGGGAACCACCGGAAACTATGACGTATTGCCGCTGAGTAAAGGTGGTACAGGCGGAACCGATCAGCCTACGGCAAGAGCGGGATTGGGGCTTGGTACGACATCAACGTCCAATCTCGGTGTAGCGGCGGGGAATGTTATGCCGATTCAGTCGGGCGCATGGTACGGACCCGCAGCATCGAGCCTTCCCGTTGTCACTGATCTTTACAACATGAATGGCAGGTCTCTCGAGGCTGCGCAGTACCAGCTCGTCAACGGCTCACCTGCAGCGGGCGCGGCTTCTTCCTACGGCGTTGCGCTGGGAATCAAGGGCAGCGCAAACGAATGGCGCAACGTGGTGCAGTTCACTACTGACGGCGACGTTTACCTGCTGTCCATCGCAAACCCATCACAGGGTGCCCAGTGGCGCACCAGCAAATTCTATACAACTCAAAACACATCCAAGCAATCAGACGGCACACTTAAGGCGATATAAAAATGGCAAGAGCTGCGATCAACATCCTCGGCGCAACCGGCGAAACGTATGACTTCGTTACGCAGGGTGATACTCCGGTAGAATCCGCGAGACTTTCCACAGGCGTCTATACCGTAAAAGGCTCGCTCGGAATGGTGCCATTTCCGCCAGTTGACGTTGGATGGGGATATACAATAAACAACGTCGACAGAAAAGCTGACGTTGAGATTGAGTTCTCGGACGGCATCATCACAGTAACTGTCACCAAGAATGAAAAGCCCTACGATCTCATTCACATGATAACTCTGCACATCCTGGTGCCAGATCCCGCACCGATCTTCATGCCGGAATTTCCACCAGCACCAGCACCTTCTGCTGTCGAGGAAGACGCGTCCATGTCTGTCGTAGCGCTGGACAAGGGCGCTGATCAACTGCCCGCCGAGTAACATCGCCCCGAACTTCCGATGCCCGCCACTGAGCGGGCTTTTTTTCGTCTGGAGAAAACCCAATGCCCATCACAGCGCAGCAGTTGCTGAAGATCCTCCCGAACGCCGGCCCGAAAGTCGGCGTTTTTGTTCCAGCCCTGAACACCGCCATGGGCAAATACCAGATCATCACCCGGGAGCGCATCGCTGCGTTCATCGCTCAGATCGGCCATGAGTCGGGCCAGCTGCGTTACGTGCGCGAGCTGGGCGGCAGCGAGTACCTGTCGAAGTACGACACCGGCAAGCTTGCCGAGCGCCTTGGCAACACGCCAGAGGCCGACGGCGACGGTCAGTTCTACCGTGGGCGCGGGCTGATTCAGGTCACTGGCCGGGCCAACTATGCCGAATGCGGCGAGGCTCTGGGCCTGGACCTGATCCATCACCCGGAACTGCTCGAGCAACCGGAGCATGCCGCGATGTCGGCGGCGTGGTACTGGGGCAGCCGTGGCCTGAACTCGCTGGCCGACAAGGGCGACTTTCTCGCTATCACGAAGCGAATCAACGGCGGCACCAACGGCTTGGCCGATCGGCAGGCGCTTTACGACCGGGCGCTGAAGGTGCTGGCGTGACCGGCCTTTACGCCCGGGTCGGTGGCGCGCTGCTGATCCTGCTGGCCGTGGCCGGTGCGTTAGCGCCGAACTACTGGAATTGAGAGCGCGCGACCTATGAGGCCTGGCCTCATATTTCTTTGCTGAGATCATTAAAGATGCTTTTTACCCCATCAATTGATCGTTTTACGAAGTCTAAAACTTCTTCGTTGTTTTCACTGAAACGAAAACCTACATAGATGGTGACCTGTGCTGTTACCAAGCTATTAGGTATGGGCATCTGTGTTGTGGAATCAATCGGGACGCCGAGTATTGAAACTCCTGATGAAAAAGTTACTCCGCTTGACCAAGAGACAGCGCCGTGTGGACTTTTCACTTCAGTTCTCTTTATTTCAGTACGTGTTTGCTCAACGAGTTCTTGATGTTTGTTATGGTTATTCAGCTCGTTGAATAGTCCTAGCCATGGTTTATGATAAGGCTGCACTTGCTCAAGAATTTCCCAGATCCTCGGCGCGCGCGCCTTTAAGAACGGAAATTCTTTTTCCATCGTGGCGCTAAAGTCTGCTATTCCGCCCCCCCTTACGGGGAAATACAGATTAGGCTTTTGTTTTGCAGGAGCACATAAGCTCAGAAATAAGTCGCGGGCAATATAGTCAAGGCAAGATTTTAGATTCTCAAAAACATTTTTTATCGATATCTTTAGGTCCTCTCTAACTGTTTTTTCATGTAAGGATTCTCGATATTCCTCAGAAAGTATATCGAAATCTTTTTCGGCTCTCGTCAGAAGAGCGGTAATACTGCTGGATTTCTTCATTAGGTACCTTGCGTGGGTATTCCTGGAGGCTCACTTGCTCAAGCATACCTCGAGTTCTGAAATCTGCAGAAAAAGGCTAAAAACATCGAATCAACACGCCCGCCATAGAACGGGTATTTTTTGTCCTGGAGAAGCCCAAATGCCGTATACAACGCAGCAACTGCTGCAGATCCCCCCCAACGCCGGCCAGAGAACCGGCGTTTATGCACCCGTCCTCAATGCAGCGATGAGCAAGTACCAGATCGTGACCATCACCCGCCGCATCAACGGCGGTACGAACTGCTTGGCCGATCGTCAGGCGCTCTCCGCCCGAGCGCTTGAGGTTCTGGCGTGAAGGCCCTGCCGTGGAAGGCAGTCGGCTTGTTGCTGATCCTGCTGGCATTGGCCGGTGCGCTGTATGGCGCCTACCGGCACGGCGTGACTGTCACCGATCTGGCGTGGCAGGCGAAGTGGTCAAAGCAGATCGGCGACCAATCGCAGGCCTTGGCCACCACCACGACCGAATACCGAACCGAAGAGCAGCGCCGCCAGAAGGCGGCCAACCAGGTGGCAAATGATGCGAGACAAGAACAGACCGCTGCGCTGGCTGATGCCGCTGGCGCTGACGCTGCTGGCGACCGGCTGCGCAGTGAAGCAGGAAAGCTGGCTGCCTCCGCTAGTTGCGTGCCCAGCGATCCCGGAATTGCCGATCGAGGCAAGAATGCCACCCGCGCCGCCATGGTGCTCTCCGACCTGCTCAGCCGGGCTGACGCGCGAGCGGGAGAGCTGGCGCGCTACGCTGATCAGCTCAGAGTAGCTGGCCAAGCCTGCGAAGCGGCGAGCAACTCCTTAAAAATCAACATTCCAGGAGCATACCGACGGGAGGTCGGGCATTGATCGCCAAAAACTTGATGCCAGATAACCGTGGGCCTTGAATGGAAAGACTGATTGTCATCAGTGGGGCAGCCGCAAGGTGGGGCTGTTCCTGAATAACGACTCGGGAGCGATCATGGGCATGACTGCAGATGGAGTGTATTGCAACACGCTCGTCGCCGTGTTTCATGCGGCATTCCGGCTTGGCTTTGATCCGTACGCTTTGGCGGTACAGGCCAAGCTTGATGTGGCGAGCTATCTTGAAATGCCACCGATGCTTTTGTTTGAAAGCGCAGAACGGGTGATTGATGAATCACTGCTAGTCGCAAAGCTGATCAACGAACGGTGGCCGAACAGCGGTTCCAACCACCAAGATGATGAGCAGCAACATGGCAGAGGCTTACACACTGGCGATGATAGGAGTAATCGCGACAACGACGCTGATTGGATTGGCGGTCGCCCTGTTTCGGGGTGATGACTGAGCTGTACGCGGGTGTCCGCATTCTCCCGCGTTGCTCTGGCTACGTTCCCACTCAGGGCCTGGCAACTGGCTCAATTAGCTCCGCACCTTGGTTGCGCACATTTCCCACCTCTTTGCCCACCGGAAACCATTCGAAGTCTTCAACCGGCCGGCAGCATTTCTTCGCGATTTCTTCTGCTCTGATCGCATCCGTGGACGGATCCATCCACTCTCTGGCCAGCTCCGGCGACAACACCAATGGCCGGCGGTCGTGAATGTCCACCATGCCCTGGTCGCTCGCTGCGGTGATGATCACGAAGCCGTCGTCGTCGTGCTGCTCAAGACCAGGTGTGACGTGGGCGAGGGCGCCGTAAAACATCGGCGCCTGGCTTTTCAGTCGGATGAAGTAGGGCTGTTTCTTTTTCGGATCGTGTTCGTCCTTGACCCACTCGAACCACCCATCACTGGGAACAAGCACTCTGCCGTTCGGCCAGAGTTGTTTGAAAAACTTCCCCGTAGCAACCGTCTCGACCCTGGCATTGATCGGGTCGGGCCGCTTCCCCTTCGCCCAGAACGGCGCCCATCCCCATTTGACCGGGTCCACATAGACCGCGTCGTCTGCCACACGCAGGATGTTGACCTTTGTCGTCGGCGCCACGTTGTACCGGCCGATGGGTTGGCCATCGTAGCCGCTCAGTATCCGAAAGCGCGGGGCTAGCTCGCTGAAGTACTCCGGCATTCCTGCCTTCTGAACAATCCTTCCACACATGACTTGACCTGCTATGCGGCGTTTGTCTTCTGTTGACAGCCCCATCTGCGCGGAAGTTTGCTCGGGCATTGCGGGTCCTCAACAAACCCGCGCCCAGAACAGTCGGTGCAGTCATCGCGCAGCTCGAAGCGATCACAGCACCGTGAGCACTGGCGGTAGACGGAGAAGTTTTCGCGCTCCCACAACTTGATGTACTGGGCCAGGTCTCCGGACTCAAGCGCAAGCGTTGCCGCTTCGATGATGGTCCGGTACTGATCAGGATCGTCTATTCGCGTGCGGATCACACCTGAAAACTGCCGGTTCAGCTCGACCAGCACCACCCTCTGACCGGTCTCGGTTTTGATATACCGGTCGTCCAGGCGTCCGTAAAGCTGATGCGTGTGAGTCAGCAGCGTGTTGTCGTCCCGCAGGATGGCCAAATAGGCTTTGTGGTCCGGTTCGACCTCGGGACCGTGCAGGATATATCTACTGCCCAGCAGCGTTCCGACCCGAATACGTGCCTCGTTGAAGATCGCGTAGTTCGAAGCAGGGCTGCGCCACTCTTCAGGGTTCGCCTCGACGTGGTAACAAAATGCCGCGCTTGCCAGTTCCATCATTTCGAAACGCTCCATCGTGTCGATTGCTGCCAAGGCTTGAAGCCGATCAGCGATCGACATGAGGTATCGGTAGCAGGAGGCTGGCGACTGCCACGTGCTCTCTGAATCTAACAACTTGTGCCAGTCCTCCAAGAGCTGGCTCACTTTCTGGTCCATGGTAGGTACTTCTTGAGTGCTGTATGTGCATACAGTAGTCGAGCGTTCGGGATTTGGGGAGTGGTGTTCGTCGGCAGGACGCCTGGGGGGGGGGAGAAAAAGGTGGATTGCGGAGCGCTAAATAAAATTGCGGAGCAAAAACAAAAAAGGGTCAGGCAGAAAACTGCCTAACCCTTTGATTTTAAATGGTGCCCCGAGCCGGGGTCGAACCGGCACGTTCAAAGAACGAGGGATTTTAAGTCCCTTGCGTCTACCAATTTCGCCATCGGGGCGGTAGCGCCAAGAGCGGGGAATATATACATCTCGCCATCCCTAAGCAAGCTCGCACACGCTTCTACGCGTACAAGATGTGACACAGGCGTCGAAAAAATCCTTCGAGAAATCATGGGGCTACGACGTCCTTTCTGCGTGGCGGGCGGCTGAGTGGCGAGGGCAGCCGCCGTCCAGGCACTACCGGACGTCAATTGATCGGTCCGAACTGACACATCTCTCGACACTTTTGCCTGTTCGCCAGGGTCGATCCGATAAGCGCCAGTTGAAATCCTCCAGGCGTTATAGGAGAAAAGTCTGTGCGTGATGAGAAGTGAGGCGGGCGCTTGAAGGCCCTGACGAGCGGTGGTGAGTGAGTCCGCTCGGGCAGGCTCGGGCGATCCATGGACGATTCGATTTGAGAATTGATTTTCACAGTGGGGATGGACGGCAGGGACATGAGCGATATAGGCACAAGATTGAAGCAGGAGCGCAAGCGTCTGGGGCTTTCACAGCGTGAACTGGGACACTTCGGAGGCGTCGCTGCGAATGCACAGGGAAGGTATGAAAGTGGCGAGCGAGTTCCAAAGGCCGATTATCTGGCAGCGGTTGCCAATGTAGGCGTGGATGTTCTGTATGTGCTGACCGGCAGGCGCATGGGCGGTGCCGAACTGGAGAGCATTGTTCAGCGGATCACCTGCGCAGGCGTCGCGTCGGATGACATCTTTGTGGAGGTTCAGCATGCGGTGCGTCACCTTGTGACGACCATCGAAGAGCTCTCTCACGTTTACGACACAGTGGACAGGCAGCCCCAGAGCGAGCCTTTGGGGCTGCCGGTTGCAGCGGAGCAGTGACCGACGGAGCTGAGTGGCTGCACGCTCAGGCTTTGACCTTCTCAACCTCAGCCTCGATGCGGTCCGCCAGCGTGCGCAAGTAACTGGCCAGCGCGACCTCTTCGAGGCGTAATCCCTTACGCTGCCTGAGGCGCGGGAGTTTGGCCAGGTTACCGAGCAGGAAGCCCTCGAGCACCGCCGGATGGATGTAGCATTTTCGGCAAATGGCGGGGGTGTTGCCCAGCTGTTTCGAGACGGCCTTGACCATGTCGACGATGTGCTTTTTCGCGTCGGCTTCGGGCTCCCAATGCAGCTTCTGGAGAGTCGCCAGAGCCAGCGCACTTGCGGCCCAGGTTCGATAATCCTTGGCGGTGAAGTCTGAGCCGGTGAGGCTTTGCAGGTAAGCATTGATGTCCGATGAAGTGACAGTGTGGCGCACGCCGTCATCGTCCAGATACTGAAACAGGTTCTGGCCGGGCAATTCCATACAGCGTTTGATCACGTTGGCCAGGCGCCGGTCCTTCACTGTGACACTGTGTTCGACGCCGCTCTTGCCGCGAAACTCGAACATGATCTGTCCGCCTTTCACTTCGACGTGCTTGTTGCGCAATGTAGTCAGGCCGTAGGAGCGGTTTTCCTTGGCGTATTGACTGTTGCCGATGCGGATCAGCGTGGCGTCGAGCAATGAAACCACTGTCGCCATGACCTTCTCCCGACCCATGCCAGGCTGGGCGAGCTGTGCCTCGATCTGCTTGCGTACCTTGGGCAGGGCATGGCCGAACTCGATCATGCGCGAATATTTGTCCTGATCGCGTATCTCGCGCCAACGCGGGTGATAGCGGTACTGTTTGCGACCGCGTGCATCACGCCCCGTCGCCTGCAGATGGCCGTTGGGGTCGGCGCAGATCCAGACGTCTGTGTAGGCGGGCGGCACAGCCAGCGCGTTGATACGCTTGATCTCCGACTCGTCCTTGATGCGCTCGCCCTTGGTATTGAAGTACGCGAACTTGCCGCGCAGGACCTTGCGCGTGAACCCCGGCTGGCTGTCGTCTACGTAATGCAGGTCGCTGGCGAGTGGGCTGATGATGGTCGAGTCAGGCATGGCGGAATTCCAGAGGCAGTTAAAAACACTGACCGCGACGTTTTGCGGTGGTGCCGTTTATTTGCGTCTGGTTTGCGGCCGATCGCCATTACGCGAGTACCGCCACTGCCTTGATCTGCGCCCACAGCGATTGGCCGCGATGCAGTTTGAGGTGATCGCTGGAATAACGGGTGATGCGGGCCAGCAAGGGCGTTCCGCCCGCGTCCAGCCTGACCAGTACGTGGGCCGAGTTGTCGGCGACCATTTCCTCCATCACCACCACCGGTAAGCGGTTCAGAATGCTGCTCTGGTCGTCAGGTTGCAGACTGAGGCTGACATCCCTCGCCTGCACCTTGATGCGCAGCAGCGTGCCCGGTTGCATGTCGGCGTGCGCGACGCGCATCGAGAGTTTGCTGTCGGGCAGGGTGATGGTCAGCAGTTGATAGTGAGGATCGTAGGCGCTCACCGTGCCTTCGATCACCACGCCTGCGTTACCGCCCATGGCCAACGGTAGATCAAGACGCGCCAGGGTTTCCCGGATCGGCCCGCTGGCCAGCACGCTGCCTGCTTCAAGCACCACCAGATGATCAGCCAGGCGCGCCACTTCGTCCTGGGCATGGCTGACATACAGCATCGGGATATCCAGCTCTCGATGCAGGCGTTCCAGGTAGGGCAGGATTTCGCTTTTGCGGCGGCTGTCCAGCGCTGACAGCGGTTCATCAAGCAGCATCAGGCGCGGACTGGTCAGTAGCGCGCGGGCAATGCCGACCCGCTGACGCTCGCCGCCGGAGAGCTTGTCAGGGCGCCGTTCGAGCAAGTGATCGATGCCCAGCAACTCGGCAGCCTGCTGTAGCTGAATGCTGCGCTGATTGCGGGCGATCCGCTTGAAGCCGAATTCCAGGTTTTCCCTGACTGACAGGTGCGTGAAGAGGCTGGCTTCCTGAAACACATAGCCGATAGGACGCTTGTGGGGCGCAACAAAGACGCCCTTGTCGCTGTCCTGCCACACCTCATCATTGACCCGGATAACGCCCTGCGGGGCTTTTTCCAGGCCGGCGATACAGCGCAGGCAAGTGGTCTTGCCGGAGCCGGAAGGGCCATAAAGCGCGGTTACGCCGGAGCCGGGCAGCACCAGATCCAGGTTCATGCGAAAGTCCGGGTAGCTCATGTGCAAGCGCACTTCGACAGGCGAGGCCATCGATCAACTCCATCCCGTTTTGGATTTGCCGCTGGAATAAAGCGCCAGCAGAACCAGAAATGAGAACACCAGCATCGACCCGGCCAACCAGTGTGCCTGCAGGTACTCCATGGATTCGACGTGGTCGAAGATCTGCACCGACACCACGCGGGTCTTCTCGGGGATGTTGCCACCGATCATCAATACCACCCCGAATTCACCCACTGTATGCGCGAACCCCAAAATCGCCCCGGTAATAAAGCCGGGTTTTGCCAGCGGCAGAATGACATGAAAGAACGTGTCCCAAGGGCCGGCCCGCAACGTTGCGGCGACTTCCAGCGGGCGCGTGCCGATGGCTGAAAAAGCGTTCTGCAGCGGTTGCACCACGAAGGGCATCGAGTAGAGCACCGAGCCGATGACCAGCCCGGTGAAGCTGAACGTCAGCGTTCCCAGCCCCAGACTCTGGGTCAACTGACCGACCGCACCGTTGGGGCCGAGCAACAGCAACAGATAGAAGCCAATGACGGTCGGCGGCAGAACGAGGGGCAGGGCGACGACGGCACCGACCGGACCCTTGAGCCACGAGTCGGTGCGCGACAACCACAGCGCGATGGGCGTGCCGATCACCAGCAGGATCACGGTGGTCAGCGAGGCGAGCTTCAGCGTCAGCCAGATCGCCGCGATGTCGGCGCTTCCCAGTGGCATTTACAGCTGATATCCGTACGACTTGATGATGGCAGCCGCTTGCGGACCTTTCAGGTAGTCGACCAACGCCTTGGCAGCGGCGCTGTCCTTGCCCTTGTTGAGGATCACCGCGTCCTGCTTGATCGGGTCATGCAGGGCTGCCGGGACAATCCATGCCGAGCCGCTGGTCAGTTTGCCGTCCTTGTAGATCTGCGACAGGGCCACGAAGCCCAGTTCCGCGTTACCCGTAGAAACGAACTGGTACGCCTGAGTGATGCTCTGGCCTTCAACGATTTTCGCTTTGGTGGTATCGGTCAAGCCCAGCTTGCTCAGTACCTGGGTAGCGGCCAGCCCGTAAGGAGCAGTCTTGGGGTTGGCGATGGACAGGTGCTCATATTGATTGCCCTTGAGCACGTCGCCTTGATCGTCGACATAGCCGTCTTTCGGCGACCACAGCGCCAGTGTCCCGACCGCGTAGGTAAAGCGCGAACCCTTGACGGTGTCGCCTTCCTGTTCGAGCTTCGCAGGCGTGGTGTCATCGGCGGACAGGAATACTTCGAATGGCGCGCCATTCTTGATCTGAGTGTAGATCTGGCCTGTGGCACCAAACGCAGCGACGAGCTTGTGGCCGGTGTCGCGCTCGAAATCCTTGGCGATAGCCTGGATCGGTGCGGTGAAGTTGGCGGCTACAGCGACCTGGACTTCGTCAGCCAGGGCGGAAGTAGCACTTGAGATGGCAGCGACAAACGCGGTGAATTTCAAAAGGTTTTTAAGCGGGGACGCTAACATGCAGCCACTCCGGAAGATTGAAGGCACGCCACCGGACTGGAGGCGTTTCGCTATATATTTAAATATATAGCGATGTTCCACCTTTCTGAAAGCGATGTTTCAAGCGCGGTTCAAAATGCCCAGTGTGCTGTCCTCCGGTTTTCGGGTCGGCTCACCCGATGTGAGCGAGCACCTGCCCAATGTTCGATTGACATAAAAGACGATCGGTCTAATATCCCCTCCATGACCACATTACTCAATCAGGCTGTCCAGCCGCGCCGTCCCGGGCGTCCACCCAAAGTGGACCGGGACAACCTTGAAACCCGTGAGACGCTGCTGCGCCGCGGCCTTGAAGTACTGACGGAGCAGGGCTTCTCTGCGACCGGGATCGACTACATCCTCAAGGAAATAGGCGTTCCCAAGGGATCGTTCTATCACTATTTCCCCAGCAAGGAAGCGTTCGGTCGTGCGGTTCTGGACGAATACTGCCGATATTTCGCGCAACGGCTGGACCGCTGGTTTCTGGACGAAAGCCTGTCGCCACTGGAGCGTCTGGTCGGTTTCGTGCAGAGCGCCAAGGCCGGTATGGCTCGTCACGATTATCGTCGTGGTTGCATGGTCGGCAATCTGGGGCAGGAAATCTGCCTGTTGCCCGAAGCTTTCCGCGAGGTGCTGGAACAGACACTGCTCGATTGGCAGTCCAGACTTGCCGTTTGCCTTCGAGCCGCTCAGAAGCATGGCGAACTGGCCAGGGATGCAGACTGCGACGAACTGGCTGCGTTTTTCTGGATTGGCTGGGAGGGCGCCGTGCTGCGTGCCCGGCTGGTCAAAAGCGATACCCCGCTGAACACATTCATTGCCGGTTTTCTTCGCGGATTACCGCAATGAGCTTTCTGATCTATTTAAAGACGATCGGTCTAAATTGGAGGCGCTCATGCCTGTAAGCACATTCAACGCCATTGTGATTGATAAGGACGAGTCGGGTTACCGCGTGAAACTGACTGCGGTGAACGAGGCAGACCTGCCCGAAGGCGACGTCACGGTGCGCGTTTCCCACAGCACGCTCAACTACAAGGATGCCCTTGCTCTGACCGGCAAGAGCCCCATTGTTCGCAGCTTTCCCATGGTGCCGGGGATCGATCTGGCGGGTATCGTTGAGGAGAGTCAGGCCTCGGCATTCAAGCCTGGCGATAAAGTGCTGCTCAATGGATGGGGTGTGGGTGAAGGGCACTGGGGCGGTCTCGCGCAAATGGCCCGGCTGAAGAGCGAGTGGCTGATTCCGCTGCCGGAGGCGTTCACGCCCAGCCAAGCGATGGCCATCGGCACGGCAGGTTACACGGCGATGCTGAGTGTGATCGCGCTGGAGAAGCATGGCGTGAAGCCTGAACACGGCGAGGTGCTGGTCACTGGGGCCAATGGTGGCGTGGGCAGCTTTACCATCGCCATTCTGGCGAAACTCGGTTATCAGGTCGTTGCCTCCACAGGACGCGTTGCAGAGAGTGACTACCTGAAACAGCTGGGCGCTGCGAGGATCATCGACAGGGCAACGCTCTCCGAGCCGGGTCGTCCTTTGGCGAAAGAGCAGTGGGCCGCTGCAGTGGATTCGGTGGGCAGCCATACGCTGGTCAACGTCTGCGCCGGGATCAAGTACCGTGGCATCGTTGCCGCCTGCGGTCTGGCGCAGGGCATGGATTTCCCCGGCTCGGTCGCGCCGTTCATTCTGCGCGGCGTCACACTGGCCGGGATCGACAGCGTCACCCGGCCTCAGGCCGATCGTCTTGAAGCCTGGTCCAGACTGGCCACCGATCTGGATGCTTCGTTGCTGCCACTGATCAGCCGCGAAATTGGCCTGAGTGAGGTGATCGATATCGCGCCGCAACTGATTGCCGGTCAGGTGCGCGGCCGCGTGGTGGTGAACACCGGTCGATAGGGGAATGGATTGATAGCGCTGGCTTGTGGCAGAGGGTGTTGCTCACTTTGGCCCTCAAGTAAGTTCTCTAAGGGCGAAAAGGTGACTTGAGCCATGCGGTCGGCTCGCTGAGAGCCGCAGCCTGTGCCATTTGTGACGCAGAGCGTCACGGGATGCATACCCACGCGGAGCGATGGGCACGATCAGTGTCGAGGCGGGCTTGTGTATAACGATGAGCGCGGAGCATGGGCCCGATCGGCGTCGGGAATATCATCGTTACCACGCTCCAGCGTGGTAACGCCTCTCAGGACGCTCTGCGTCCGGCCGAGATGTGGCGCAGAGCGCCACGGGATGCATGTCCACGCAGCGTGGGCATCATCAGTGCGCTTCAGATCCCTGATCGTTTACAGCGTGTTAAAGTGCTTCGAATTGATTGAAAAGTACAGGGCCGCTTCGCCTGCACTTGCACCACAAAGGCCTTGCCCGACATGTCGCACGATCCATCCTCCGACCAGGCTGCAAGCCCCCGGCAATCGCCTTCGCTGCCGGATGTCAGCAATCCGCTGCAGCTCTATCTGGCGCGTCTGGCGCCCTCCAGCCGCCTGACTATGAAGTATGTTCTGCAGGACGCCGCCGACCGATTGGGGATGGCCGACGTCGATATCTTCGATATTCCCTGGCACACCCTGCAACCCGGTCATGTCACCGCGCTGGTTTCGGCGCTGCGTGAAGACGACTACGCGCCGAACACCACATCGCTGTACGTCAACGCCATTCGCGGTGTGATGAACGAGGCGTGGCGTCATGACCTGATCAGTCACGATCAGTTGTTGAAAATCCGCTCGATCAAGCCGGTCAACGGTACGCGTCTGGCCAAAGGGCGGAACATCAGACGCACGCTGATCCGTGAGTTGATGGACGTCTGCGCCGCCGATCCCAGGCCGCAAGGTCGGCGGGACGCGGCGATCATCGCGATTCTCTATGGTTCGGGGATGCGCAAATCGGAATCGGTGAATCTGGACCTGGCTCAGGTGGACTTTTCCGAGCGCAGCCTGCGGGTGATGGGCAAGGGCAACAAACAACTGATCAAATACGCGCCCGAGTGGGCATTCGGTGCGTTGAATGACTGGCTGGAACTGCGCCGCTCCTGCTTGCCACCGGGACAGGACGACGACCCGTTCCTGTTCAACCGGATTCGCCGGGGCAGCAACATTACCCGTGAGCGCATCACCAAGCATGCGATCTACTTCATCGCCAAACAGCGCGGGCAACAGGTGGGCGTCAATATCATGCCCCACGACTTCCGACGCTCGTTCATCACGCGGGTCATCGAAGAATACGATTTGTCGATCGCCCAGAAACTGGCGCATCACACGCACATTGCAACCACTGCCAGCTATGACATGCGCAGTGAGAACGAGCGACGCAACGTGGTTGACCGCTTCGATCTGTAGCCTCGAACCACAGGCAAAAAAAAGCCACCTCACTGGGGTGTGGGGTGGCTTAAAGATCTAACCAAAGGAGTGATGAAGAAGAGCAGGTATTCATCGGCATCGCGATGCGGATTCGCGCCGCCGGGAAACATGTTCATTCATCGCCAGCAACAGTAACACTGGCCGCCAAAAATCGATTATCAGCATTGTCGATAGTGACTATCACCGTCCATAACGTGCTGAAACTTGGGCAATGTCTAAGTCTGTTGAGCTGCTTTAAAGCGCTGACATGTCCACTAACTTTAAGATGCACTAAGGCTGCGAGAAAGCTTTTGCTGCATCGTTCTCCTCCAAGTTTCTCAGTTTCCCAAAGCGAATTCCTAGCGTGGCTTTCAGTGCGTGCCTGCGGCTGCTTGCGCGCCCAGCCATCCGGAAATTCGATTCGACCGCTGCGACCTATCAAGGGATCGGATAGCCAATTGTTGCAGCGAATTTCATGCTTTGTCCCACTCACAACACACGGGTCTGAGCATGGAAAAGTTCGATATACACCGTAAAACCGACTTCGACGCCCTGGTACATGAGTATGGGCTCGACGGCAGTCGTCTGTTGCCCTGGGAAGGCTACCCGATGCCGTTTGCAGGCGGCTGGTGTGTGGTGCGTCCGGGCACCTGCAGCGAGGCGCATACCCAGATCGATCAGGAGATCTTCATTGCCATCAAGGGCAGTGCCCGGCTGGTGGTGGGCGACAAGGTCATGCAGTTCGATGTTGGCGACATAGCGGCCATTCCGAAACATACCAACCATTACGTCATCAATGATTCCGATGAGGACTTTCATTTCTACGTGGTGTGGTGGGACATGAACTACGTGAATGCGTTTGTCGAGCAGCACTGCGAAACCACGGGGTGCCTCGATGACTAAGTTCATTGTCACCATCACGCCACCTACGCCCAATGGCGATCTGCACATCGGCCATATAGCAGGTCCGTTTCTGGCAGCCGATGTCTTCACTCGGGTGCAACGTCAGCGCGGCCACGACTGTGTGCTGCTGTCCTATTCGGACGACTATCAGTCCTACATGTTGCGCAAGGGGCTGGAGACCGGAATCGATCCGGTAGAACTTGCCAATCGCAACTCCGACCGCATCGAAGCCTCGCTGGCTGCGATCAACATCCAGCCGGACAACTGGATGCGCCCTTACGATAACCACTGGTTCGCCGAGGCGGTTGCCGAGGTGTTCGGCAAGGTCCGCGACGCAGGGCTGATCGAGTTTCGCGATTCGAGCGAACCTTACTGCCCTGACTGCGACGTCTGGGGTTACGAGGCGTTTGCACGAGGCAATTGCAACTATTGCGGTGTCGAGTCTGACGCCAGCCAGTGCGAGAACTGCGCGCAGGCGCCTGACGCGCAATTGATGACGGGACTGCACTGCAAGTTGTGCAAACAGTCTTCGCAATGGAAAACCGCACACCGCGCGTTCCTGAAACTGGCAGCCTGCAAGCCCGCGCTCCGTGACCGGCTGCTGGATCGCCAGTGGCGAAGTCCGCTGAATGCCTGGCTGCGCGACACGCTGGAGCACATCCACGACTGGGGCGTCACGCGTCCGCACGATGGCGGGCTCGATCTGCAGGCCGACGGCTCGTGCCGGGTGCACACCTGGTTCATGGGCTTGCCCGGCTACATGGCCGCGTTTCGCGAATACGCCGACCGTATCGGTCGCCCAGAGCTGTTCCGTCAGTACTGGCAGTCGGGGCAGGGCACGCTGGTGCACTTTCTTGGCTTCGATTGCGTATTCAGCCACGCGGTCGTCTACCCGGCGCAGCTGTCGGTGATGGATGGCATTCGGGTTCAGCAACGTTTCGTGCCCAATCAGTTTCTCAAGCTGGACGGGCTCAATCTGTCGACCAGCCGTAACCACGCCATCTGGGTCGGGGACCTGGCGCGCGAAGCCTGCGCCGACAGTGCTCGTCTGTACCTGGCGAGCATTGCGCCGGAGGAGAGCGAGGGCGACTTCCGTCTGCAGCATTTCCTGCAATGGCGTGCGGACGTGTTCGGAGCGTTTTTCCCGGCCTTGCTTGCAACCGGTGCGCAGAACGACACCAGTTGGTGGAGTGGAGTATGCGGTACCGATGCCGGTTTGCTGGAAGCGCTGCGTGTGCAGTGGAGCAAGGCCTGCGAGCCGAATCACTTCTCCATGAAAGGCATGGCGCAGGTGCTGCTGGATGTGATCGCCATCACCCGCACGCGGCTGGCGGAAGGTCGACCGGTCAGCCATCTCGCAGCATTCATTGCGGTCATCGGCAAGGCGCTGATTCCCGAGATGTCGGCGCGGATTGTCAGCGCCTTCAATCTGCCCGAAGCGCGGGTCAACGCCACGGTCATGTCGGGCTCGGCTGCCGAATACTCCATCTGAACGGACTCTTCACGATGTTCATCGAACATGAAATAGCGGTCATTGGCGCAGGGATTACCGGTGCCAGTATCGCGGCGAAGCTGTGCAGCGCAGGAATGTCGGTCGCGCTGATCGACAAGGGGACAGCGGGCAGCCTGGGGGCCAGCGGTTACTCCGGCGGGCTGGTGCGTCTGTATGACAACGATCCGCTGTTGATGGACCTGGCGGCTTATTCCATCGGCCGGATGGAAGAGGGCGTGTTTGCCGCCACCTACCATCAGGCGTTAAGGCGCACCGGCGTGATCTATCGGGCCGCACCCGATCAACTGGACACCCTGTGCCGCGCCATCGAACACTACGGCAGCGAGCAATACCCCATGCGCCTGCTGACCAGTCGCGAGCTCGATGGCAGCCGTTATCCGCGGTTTGCGGACGAAGAGCGGGTCAATCTGTTCGAGACGCAGGCCTGTGTGGGCAATGTGCGTCAGGCGGTGGCCGCGCTGTGTGGCGTGGTGCGCCAGCACGGCTTGCTGCTGGAACATCGCGAGATCAAGGCCATCGACTGCCGGTCCAGCGACCTGGTGCACATCGAGCTGGGTGATGCGACCTTGCGCTGTCGCGCTGTGGTGGTGGCGGCCGGAGCCTGGAGTCAGCGTCTGGTGCCGCACCTGGCGCTGGAATCACGCTCGATTCCGCTGGCGCGGGTCATGACCGACAGCGAGTGGTCCATGCCGGTGATCGATGCCGTTACCCAGAGCTACGGCATCCCGCTGACCCGCAACATCGTGCAGACCGGTTGCGGCCTGCGCGACAGCGGTGTGTGGCCGGAGCATTTGGCACTGCCGGACGCACGCCATGTCGAGGACGCTCGCAAGCGCGTTACGCAGTTGTCCGACGCCTGGGGGGCGCAGGTTCGTGTGCTGGACGTTCTGCCGGGCTTCGACAGCTACAGCGCGGACGGTCGCCCGGTGCTGGGCTTTTGTGACGAACAGAGCCCGATCTATGTAGCGGCCGGCATGTCCGGGCTGGGCTTCAAGTTCGCGCCGGGCATTGCGCAGATCGCGTTCGAGCAATTGCGTGAGCGCGTTTCCGGACAACGTGCGTCGTGTAATGGCTGGTCCGCACTTGCGCCGGATTCGTTGCAGCGCAGCGCGGGTCGGCAGGGAGTGCAGCCATGAGCGTCATGTTGCAAGCGCCTGAAACCTTCCGGGTCGGCGTCAGTGCACTGTTTGACCCGGATGACACGCCCCATGCGAGGACCTTTCTCAGAGCGCTCGCCGTGGCGCGCAATGTTATTCCGGGACTGGGCCGCGTGCAGTGGCACTTTCTGGATGACGGTGCCAACGCCCGTCGGGGTGCCGAGGTGGCGCAACAGATGATCGACTGGCGGGCGGATCTGGTCATTGGTCATTTTTCGTCCGATGCCGCCATCGGCGCAGCTCCGCTGTATCAACGGGCGGGTATAGCGTTGCTGACACCTGCGGCGACGATTGATCGACTGACGGTCGAGCACCCCAATGTATTTCGGTTTTGTCCGTCCGACCAACAACTGGCCCTGGACCTGACGGCCTGGCTGTCGGCACGCCGTTGGCGCTCGGTGCACCTTCAAGCGGATGACAGCGCCCATGGCCAGGCATTGGTCGTGGCGATTAGCGATGCGCTTGAAACCGCTGGCCTGCAAATCGTGAGCGAGCGCGAGCACGCCGATGTGGAAGTGTTCGCCGGGCGTCTGCGCGCCAGCCGCGAGCACTGGCAGGCACGACGCCAGGCTGGAAGTACGCGGCCGCTGATCCTGACCGACGACGCAGCTTCGCCACATCTGGGCTGCGCGCCTGCGCATGACAGCAACACCTGGGTCATCGGCTTCGGCGTGCCGCCCGGCCCGCTGCAGAACGACATATCGCACGCACTGCACCGGTCGCTGTTCGGCACCGCGCCGCAGACCTATTACCGGGAAAGCCTGCTCATGCTTTACGTGCTGGCAATCTTGGCCAACAGCGCGTGGCGCAGGGAACAGCTGCTGGATGTGCTCAACCACACCACCTTCAACACGCCCCTGGGCGCGGTCAGCTTCGATCAGGGCGAGTACCGAAGTGCATTCAACAGCGTCTGGAGAGTCGGTCCCGAGGGGCTGATTGCAGAACCTCTCTGATCTTCACGACCGCTTTTTCAAGGCTTTATGCCAACTCTAAGGATGGGAATCTCATGGGTCATTCAACACCACACCCTTATCAATCGGACGCCGTGTGCATCGGTTTTGGCCCGGCGGGTATCGCTCTGGCCTGCGCCTTTGAAGATGCGCGGGAAGATAACAGCCCGCTGGCGGCGCTTTCGGTGCGATTTCTGGAAGCCGCAGCGGACACCCAGTGGCATCGGGAATTGCTGCTCGCCGGGACTGACATCAATCACCACGTATTTCGCGACCTGGTCACGCCGCGCAATCCGCGCAGCCGCTTCTCGTTCGCCATGTACCTCAAGAGCAAAGGCCGGATGTTCGACTTCGGCCTGCTGGGCCGGCCTGCCAGCCGACATGAATGGTCGGATTACGTGGCCTGGGTGTCGCAGCAGGTCGATAGCGATACTCACTTCAATTCGCAGGTCACCGAAATCGCTCCGGTACTCCGTGACGGCCGGCTTTGCGAGCTGAAAGTCCGCACGCAGGATGCCTGTTTCACCACCCGCAACGTCGTGTTGTCGAGCGGCAGTGCGCCGCGCATTCCATTGATGTTCCAGTCGCTGATCGGGCCGGGGCTGTTCCATACCTCGCAGTTCCTGACCCGTCTGCAAGCTTTCAATGAAAACCTGCCCAAGCGCTGGCTGGTGCTGGGTTCGGGGCAGAGCGCCAGCGAATCGGTGCTGGAACTGGTGGGGCGTGACGTGGGCATCGAGGTGCACTCGGTGCACCGTTCTGCCGGTTTCAAACTGACCCAATTGGGACAGTTCCCCAACCGCGTTTTTGCGCCGGATCACGTCGACTACTTTCACAGCCTCAACCACGCAGCGCGGCATCGCTTTCTCGACTGGAGCCGTTCGACCAACTATGCGGGCATCGACCCGGACGAAAGCCAGAAGCTGTTTTCACTGATCTACGAGGACGCCATTGCCGGACGCAAACGTCTGCAGACCTACGGCTACAGCGTCGTCTCGTCCATCGAACAGGTCGAAACCGGTTATCGCGTCGAGGTCACCGATACCTTCAGTCAGCGCACCCAGGTGCTGGAAGTCGACGCTGTGGTGCTGGGCACCGGCTACGAGCAATACCTGATTCCGCCGTTGCTGAGCGGGCTGCAACCCTGGCTCAAGGCGGATCTGGACGGCGGTCTGCTGATCGACCGGGATTACCGCGTTGCGATGGACGAAGACTGCGACGTGAACCTCTGGGTCAACGGCCTTTCCGAGCGCAGCCACGGCATCAGCGACAGCCAATCGTTTTCCCTCATGGCCCTGCGCGCCGAACGCATCGCCAATGCCCTTGAACAGGCCGTCGAGTGCGCGGCCGATGCACCGTTACTGGCACAGTGGAAGTGACCCCCATGTACGACACCATTTGCGACATTATTCACGACCGGACCTTTCTCAAGGTCTCGGGGCTTGGACATGACTTCTTCCTGAAAATGGAATCCCTCAACCCGGCGGGTTCGATCAAGCTCAAGACCGCCGTAGGCCTGGTGGATGACCTGCAATCACGCGGCCTGATCGGCCCAGACACGATTCTGATCGAGTCGTCGTCGGGCAACCTGGGTGTGGCGCTGGCCATGCTCTGCGCCGAACGCGGGATTCGTTTCACCTGCGTGGTCGATCCCAACAGCTCCAACCACAACATTCGCATGATGCGCACTTACGGCGCCGAGGTCATCCGGGTCGAGACGCCGGACGAAAATGGAGGTTTCCTCGGCACGCGCATCGCGCTGATTCGCGAAAAAATCGGCAGTGACTCGCGTTACGTATGGCTCAACCAGTACGAAAACGCGGCCAACCCGCGCGCCCATGCACGCACCACGGCGCGCTCGATCAGCCAGCATTTCGGGCATGTCGATTACCTGTTCGTCGGCGCAGGCACCACCGGCACCCTGATGGGCTGCCTTCAGCATTTTCAGCGCCATCATCCGACCACCAAAATCATTGCCGTGGACAGCGTCGGCTCGGTGACTTTCAACACTCCCGCCAGCCGTCGCTATATTCCGGGTCTGGGCACCAGTCAGCGTCCACCGATTTTCAATGCCGACGGTGTTCATGCGCTGGAGATGGTGCCCGAGTCGCGCACCGTTGCCATGTGCCGGATTCTGGCGCGCACCAAAGGTCTGCTGGTCGGCGGCTCGACCGCCACGGTTGCGGCGGCTGTTCACGCCTGGCGCGACCGCATCGAACCCGGTTCGGTGGTGGTGGCTCTGTCGCCGGACTGGGGTGAGCGCTATCTGGACACGCTGTATGACGACCTTTGGGTCGAACGGCATTTCGGCAGCGACGTGCTGAACATGACCCTGGCGGACATGCCGATCATGCCGAACTGGACCACGTACCTGGCGACCGAGCGCTCGCGTCAGGTGCCGTTCCATGTGATCGACGGTGAAGTGGTCGCGCGGCTGCTGGCGGCGGATCCTCAGGCCTGCATCGATGACGTCGAAGACGCTTATCTGGCCCATGAGGCAGGCCGCACGATCAACCCCGACAGTTACTTTCTGCGGTTTCCCGAGGCACCGGCCAACCGCATCATCGCGCTGCCTGCCAGCTTGTGCGGGGAGCAGCCGGTCAGTGGCATCAAGTGGATTTCCAGCTTTCCCGGCAATACGGACTCGGGTCTGCAACGCGCTTCGGCCGTGTTGGTCCTCAACGATCCGCAGACCGGCTACGCCTTCGCCTGCCTGGAAGCGTCGCGAATCAGCGCCATGCGCACTGCCGCCTCTGCAGTGCTGGGTGCGCGCTGGATGAATCGTCATCACAAACACGTCCCGCGCATGGCGTTCATTGGCGCCGGATTCATTGCGCGCAGCATTCTGGACATGTTCGTCAGCGATGGCTGGACGCTGGATACAGTGAGTGTGTTCGATCAGCACGCCGATTCGGCGCGGGCGCTGGTCGATCACGCCGCGAACCGGCATCGGCTGGTCAGTGAGCTGGCAGATCTGGACAACAGCCTGCAGGCCGATGTGGTGGTGTTCGCCACCACGGCGCCGAGTCCTTATGTGTTGGAGCCAGTGTTCCGGCCGGGCCAGTTGGTATTGAACATCTCGCTGCGTGATCTTGGCCCCGAGGTGATTGCCTGCGCCAACAACATTCTGGATGACGTCGAGCATTGCCTGAAGGCTCGGACCTCGCCTGACC
>Ga0265798_10000178_pt1 | contig 121671 bp, 103 predicted proteins | sample P3T30metagenome_FD_192430 | JGI IMG/M metagenome (GOLD analysis project Ga0265798, IMG submission 192430) | Plant litter microbial communities from East Loma Ridge, Irvine, California - P3 T30 | ecosystem: Environmental > Terrestrial > Plant litter > Unclassified | place: USA: California...
GGTTTTCATATTCAAGTTGCAGGCTATTTTTACCTGTTGCTAGTAAGCTGAATGATTCTTTTAAAGTCTCGTATTCTTCTCCGGTGCTCAGGTGCACAAATTGTTTCTTCTCGGGGTGGTAGGCTATAATACCATCATATCCTCCCTCATAGGGGCTAAAACCGTTAAATAGCAGCTTGTTTGCCGACGTGCTGTCGCTTTGTATAGTGAACCCAAAGATAGTATTTTCGGCTGGTTGGCTTTTATATATTGATTTTTGCCTTTCTATAGAGGTAAGAAAAGCACCGTTAAGCCATAAGCCTTTTAATTTAGCTGCCTCGGCAATCAAATTTCCATCAGGTTCTTCAGTAAGTTCTGGTTGGTTATTGGTGGGTAGTATATCGTCAGCTTTAGTTTCCTGCTTACAATTAGTTAACAAGGTGAACGATAAAAGCAGGCAGATAAAGGTTATTTTTTTCATTTCTTAAGTTAATTGTAATTCCTTTTTCCTTGGCGCGAAATTACGCAGTAATAGGGTAGCCCTCTTTAGTTTCAGGCTCTGTAGTGAGTAATTTGAAATTCATTGTCATTCGTCCAATTTTAAATAAAGATATTTTTCCACGTCCAAAACACGTCCATTTTAGTTGCAAAATGTGGTATTTTGTTGGGTAAATATATAAATATGAATTGAAACGGCAATACTGCAAAATAGAAAACCCCTGTAATACAGGGGTTTCACGGGGTGATCACATCAGGATTCGAACCTGAGACCGCCTGCTTAGAAGGCAGGTGCTCTATCCAGCTGAGCTATGTGACCCTCGATAATAATGCAGAAGCAATACTAAGTATTTTAAACAAAAAATCCCGCATTTAGCGGGATATATTTTGTCGGGGTGGCAGGATTTTCTACCACTATCTTATCTCGTTGATTTAGTGTATATTATTAAGTATAAACACAAAGTGGGTAGCCGAATAGGTCTCATTTAATATGAAATACCTTGTAGCATTTTGTATCACTTGTTACATACAATACAGTCAGTCAATGTACTTTTTTACTGGTGCAAATGTATATATTTTTGATATAAAATGAAACATTTTGAATAAAAATTTTCCTTTTGTGCAGTGTTAATTGCCACAGCTAACAGTATTAAGCCTTTAATATATTAGCTGTGAGAATATTAAAATTTTAAAAAATTTTTGGACTTTGGAAAATAACTGTCAATTGGGAATAGTATTGTAACAGAAAAACCATATTGAAACTAATGTGCGAGATTAACGTGGAATTAAAATAGTTACTTACTACCGCTTCTGTCCATTAAATTTTGAATGTCCTCAAAGCGATAGTACATTAATCCGCCAATTTTGCTGTAAGGCAATGTGCCGTTTATTCTTAGATTTTGTAAAGTCCCCGCCGAGATACCCAACATTTTACGTACTTCGTAGCTTTTAAGCCACGCTCTTGGCTCTTCGCCTCTCTTGCGCGGATACATTTGAAAACGGCGTATTTCTTCCAACAATTCTTTCTTGAATTGTTCAAAGTCATCTTTGGTTACTAAATCTACGTTCATTTTTTCAGTGTCATTTCAGTGTAGCACAAATTTAATCTAATAGTCTTTGAAAGAGAATATTATGTATCTCATAGTACTATTTGGCCATCGTTGTCCACCTTTATACTTGTAATTTCATCGTTTAACCGGTACTTTCACATGGTCAAAGCAACAGCGCATTACAATTTCCTCTCGCCCTCTTTTTTACAATTGTTTTGAAAGTCTGAATTGATTAAGCATTTTTTTTAAAATAATTTGGAGTCTGCCGATCGAATGCACGCTCAGTTTGATATATTGTCGGAATGTCAGCACAACGAAACGGGGCTTACACTTCCAAAATAACCCAACCAGAGGCAATAAATTTTTGCAGATCACCATCATGAAGGTTATTTTTTTGCATAGCATAGCAAAGCAGGTGCGTAGGCCTCGAAAATCCGACATATAGCATTTTTAAAGTTTCCTTTTCGCGTGCTTTAGTGCACGCGTGCTTTTCTTTGAAAAAAGGTTTTCGGTCTTTAATTTTATTTATCTCATAGTCATAGTAAGAAGTCTCAATATACATGGTGGCACAGTGGGTCTGACCTTTTACGGAATGTATCGTGGCTATCTCGATTGGAATGCTATCGGAGTTTTTTTTGCTTGGCGACTTTCTTTCAATTTCACGAAATGATTTTATAAAAGCTATCGTTGCAGGAGTCAGGGTAAGGCTAAACCAAGATGCAAACTCGGCTGAAACAAATTTCTTAATATCTTCAAATACAGCCCCTGTAGCATTGCCCGCCTTCAAATCGTAACACCAATTGTATAGTTTTAATGTGAAAAAACGATATGCTTTTTCATGGTCTGCATCAGAATGATATTCCCTGATGGCTTTGAGCATTGCAGTCTTGCTATAATATTTTTGAAACCCCTCGGGTTGGAACGGATCGATGTGTTTTTTATTTTCCAGCCTGAGAATATGGATCAGGGCATTAAGTATTGATTTTCTTACCGCTTCCAGCGTTTTTTTCTGGGTGTCATATAACTGTAAATAATCACTAAGGGAATTGAAATCCTCTCTCTTTGTATTTTGTTTTTTATGAAAGCCTGGAAAGATATCATGCAGTCGAATTCTGCCCGTTGCCTGTTCGTCGCTTTTCCATTCGGCGCTCCAGCCAATAATTTTAAAAGGATTTTTTGGTAATCCCGGGATTTGCTTTTTTTCTTGCAGCTCTTGGACAATCTTCCTGAAACAAGGTTCTAACTTTTCTTTTGAGTCATTTGTGAAAAGTATGAGATGTGGTGGAATCGAAGTGTCAGAGATGTTTTTACCAATCACTTTAAATTTCCCCCGTTTATCGTTAAGGGTAAAACCATTTACAAGATTGGCAATCTCGGGGGTCAGCCTGTTGGATCCATTGAGATAACGGTCTTTGTATTTTTCTGAATCTAAAGTTTCGCGTGTCTTCCAATCGCATTCGACTTTTAACTGTTTGCCAGAACTGTAGATTGCCTGATTGATGTCGCCAATTCTTTGGATTGAGCTCAAACCATTAAAAAAGATATCATCAACTATATTAATTTGCTCCGTATCAAGATCCTGCATCTCATCAACAAATACATATTGAAAGCGAAGCTGTAGCTGCTGTCGAAGCGCTGGAAATTCACCAAGGTACCATTTTGAAAGAAAGTAAGAGTCACTGTAGGAAAGTAACCCGCTTCGCAAAAGTCCCTCTTTCCATTTTTCGAGTTCCAGGTAGGTCTCATTGGGTTTGGCATACATCACTTTGCCAGTATCGCCATGCAAAAATTTGCGGTTGACCATGTCAAATTTAAGTTTCGATAAAAAATCTATGGTTGTGGCAATTCTCGCATCCCAGTCAGTAAGGTCGTCCCGGCCTCTGATTACTACGCTCAATAGCTTTGTTCGTAAAGGCTTCACGGCGGGGTCTGATGATTTCCATGGTAAGGCATTAAAAAAGCGAGATACCTCGGCTAAATAAATATCATTATCGTTTTTATGTATTCTGGAACCATATTTGACCGAATTTGCCTGTTTAGCAAGAAACCTGTTCAAAAAACTTTGGAGTGTTCCCACAAAGTTAGGATATACAAACAGTTCAGGACAATGCGGTTTTAATTTATTCTCTATTTCTTCCACAGCGAAGTTTGTATGGGCAAGTACCAGGATACCGCGGCCTTCCGGAAGTGGCCCTTTTTTTGCAAGACAATAAAGTTTCGCCATTAATGCGGTAGTTTTACCACTCCCGGGTACTGCCAGCAAATCACAGGTGTCCAATAATTCTATAAAATCCTTGCGTTCCTGATCAAATGAATGGCCTGGAATAAAAATGGCGGCAGCCTGATCTATATGGCTGGAATCAATTTTCAGATCCATCACATACATGTTTTATCGACTTAATGAGGTAGTCCAGGTATTCGTCCTTTTCAATATCAGCAATCTTTAGATCAACATCTTTCTCCAGTTTGATTGCAAACCGATATGCTATCTCCACTTTATCCAGGGGGGTCTGTCCTTTATCTTTTCGCAATTTGGCAATAAATTTGGCTTCCTCGAATTTACCTTCCTTAAATTCATCAGTTTTTGAGTGCACTTCCCTAACGGATTCAATAAAAAGATTAGACAAGGTTGCAGATTTGTAAAGACACCATTCCAGCGTCCAATCCTTGGCAATAAAAATCTCGACCGCAGTGTCCTTGAAACTCGTGACCAGTGCATTAATGGCTTCCGCTTTAATTTTGGTTACCACATCATCAAAGTCACCAGTCACTGCGGGTCTATTATCTAAGTCTGTAACAATAGCTACCGGTGTGCTGAGTATTTTGCCATCATTGCGTAAAAATATTTTTGCAAATCTTAAATAGGCTGTTGATCCGACGTTAACCAGTGACACTTCATTTTGCGTTAAGTTGTAACCCAGTTTAGAGGCCAGTGCAGGTATAAGAATTTCCTCTGACCATCCTTCCACGACAATTACTCCTTTTGCAAAAAAGAGGTTCGCCTTGGTAACATCAAGGAATCGTTCAAGATACTGGTAATCATCAGTGCTCAATTTTGTATATCGGTCTTCCTTGCTTTTTGGATCCTTGTCAACAGGATTTTCCCCTAATGGATAAGCATTGCCATCTTTGAGTAATATGATATTGTGCAGCGGTACTTTCGAAGCAAGGTTTGGACTGTGTGTCGACAATATAAATTGTACTTCATCCTCACTTTGAAGTGCTTTAATGACCTTCATTTGGGCTTGTGGGTGTAAGTGCGCTTCCTGCTCCTCAATGAGACAAAGTTTTAAACCGTCCCAGTCTTTTTTAAGGTGTAATAACTCTACGGCCATGTACAATCTGTTAAGTGTTCCAAGCCCGAGGTTTTTTTCCTGGGCAATGCTGAGGGTAATTTTTTCAAGGATATTTCGGATCTGGGGCTCCCCAAGGGAAAGGTTGGATTTAAAAAGCCTTGAGATAAAGCGCTCAAGGAAAGAGTCCATCTTATCTTTAATATGCTCTTTTTTTCCGTGTCCGTCAAACCACTTTTCAATTTCGTCATTAACTTTCATGAAGGCCAGTTCAAAATCATGTTTTTCTGATATATCTTTCTTCTTGAAAAGAAAGTGCTCCTGTAGAATTTGAGAAAGTCTTGAACTTTTTTTTGCGATAAGGTCGTTGGGTGCATCGCGCAGTGCCTTTAGGTAAGTGATTTTAAGATATTCACGGGCTTCAGCGTGCAAAAGAAACCCTGAATCATCGCTTCCGGCCTTGACATCCGCCGGCAAAATTTTTCCATCCCTGCGCTCAGCCTGGTAAATCAGCTTAAGAACTGGTTGGGCAGTCGTGCCATATCCTTCCATCGTAAGCCACTCGGTAAAATTTTTTGCCTCGGAAGGGCTAAATCCTTTTATTGAAAGTTCTATCCGCAGTCTTGACTCGTTCTGATGGAAATCCTCGTGTTCCGTTTTGATCCATTCGTAGGCATGCGTTTTCAGTACCAGTTTTACCGCATCAATTATTGCCGTTTTTCCAGAATCGTTTTCCCCAATTAGTATGTTAAGACCTTTGTTGAAAGGGATGCAAAGGTGTGGTAGGGCCAAGTCGATTGAACTGCCTCCATACTTTCTGAAATTCCAAAGCTTCAATTCTGCTAGATACATAGGTTATGGTATGTTAAGGTCATCAGTGATTATTCGCAAACATTTTGAAATCGCTTGAATTTAAATTTTTTATAGTCAAGTAAAAGTATTATAATTTACACGAAATATGTTAAAATTAAAGATGCAAACCTACAGGCAATTACTCGGGAAAATTTCGCTACACCCGCTTAAAATTTGTTTGCCACAGAAAAAATTTTAAGAAACATCAGCTGTTAGTCGTGGCCAGCATTGCTATGAGGTCATTGCTTTCTTCCTCTATCCATTCTTTCCCTGCGATAAGTTCATTAATAAGCATGGTTTCCGAAGGGTTGAAATGCTGCGATCCTAGACCTGAAAACGGCTTTTCATCAATCCAATGGCTTTTATGGTTGGGCGAATCAGTCGGTTTTCGGCTGTCGATAGCAGATGGTGTCAACAAGGTTATTTGTGGAATTTTTTCCTTAATCCTTTCGAATATTTTAAGTCCGTGATAATCCCAATCACAAGAGTAATATATGGGCAGTGTAATTTCAGGAAGGTAATTAAGTTTGTCGATATTATTGCCACCTGCGTACCAAAGCTCAACGTTATTTTCTCTGGATACCCAAGGCATCAATAAAAAATCGATGTTCTCGCACAAGACGATTTTCTCTGGGTTGGGACAGTCCACGATGAATCGGTATTGCTGGTCTTTCGGATCACGCCCCGGGAATATCTTAAGCCCAAGGATCTGAAGCACCGCTTTTTCTAAGCCGGGGTGCTTATCAAGATGTTTTGCCCCTTCCTTAAAAAAAAGCGCTGAGAGCTTTTTCCTTGAGTACCTGTCGGCAAGGATCTGCTTTTTTTGTTCTGTAATAAACATGAGTGCCTTGATATCCCTTTCGCTAAAATTAGCCTGCCCGGTCAAAATTTTGTTAGTTTCAAGAAAGTTGTGATACAGCTTAAATTGCGAGGCATGTTCTTTTTGATAATACATTTGGTAATCAAAACCTTGCTCTAGCACATTTTTTTTTCCAACCTTTATTTTTAGGATATAATTATTAATCAGATAATTAAAATATGGGTGGGCCTCTACCTTATTTCGGGTTGATCCTTCGGTATAGATTTGCTCCAATGCTTTTAGATGTCGCCATTTCAATTTTTTATCCATCATATCAGTTTGCTGTAAAATCTTTAATGTTAGACAAAATGCCTTTCTCTGTAAACTGTGCAAATGGAACACCATTGATGCGAATTTCTTCGTCCTCAGGCTCATTTAGCATGTAAATGTAATGGCTGCCTTTTTCAAATTCACCTACGGGGTTTATGGACATGGATATAATCTGGTAATCCTCACTCTTGGCAATATTTGAGAGCATCTCGTAATTACTTCCAAGTCCTTCAGCCTCATCGACGGGCATAAACCTGACGCCCTTGCGTTTTTTAGTGCCTTGTTCCTGTTCAATCAGCGATATACGCGCAATGCATAGCAGCGCGATTGCAGTATATACCTGTCCGGTACTGCCGCTGCTTTTTACATTGTCCTTTTGCAGGCTGAAACTCAGCTCAAAATATTTTTTTGGGTTCAGCAGATCTTCAATCTTTGGGTCAGACTTTTTCCCGCCACACTGCCTGAAGCTTCGTTGTATTATCTCCTTAAAGTCAATGGCGTCGTCGGCGATCTTAAAGAGCCCGGTCCTGTTGGTACTCTCCTCACGAATCCTCCTTTTAAATTCTGTAATCCACAGAATGGGATAGTCTGACGAAGGATCTGCTTTGATGACGACCTTATGCCCACCGGTAATACGTTTGTCATTCCCATTGAAGAAAACTTTTAAACGATCGATTTCAGTAGAGAATGCAGTAAATGCAGCCTCGACCTTTCCAAACACTTCTAAAAGCATTTGCACTTTGCGGTCACCGATTACCTTATTCTTATCAATTATATTCTGTAACCGTTCCTCGATTTCACTGCTAAACTGATCTTCGTTGATGTCTTCGGATTTAAAAACTTCAGGCAGTAAACCCCTTGCTATTTTTCTCCAGTCTTGTTCATTGGTATATTTATAACGGTCGTCGAATAGGAAAGTGGTTATCAGTGATTCTATTGCAAAGCTGTAAGCACCGGCGGCATGTTCGGCATCGTCGTGCATTTTTTCAATTTCAGATTCCGTGTAAGGATCATCTCTGTGTAACTGGTTGATATCCATAAAATGATCTTCAAGTTCAATCTTTAAGGTGCTGCGCATTAAGGCTAAGCTTTTCAGTTGTTTTCTATATTCCTTGCATTTTTCCTTTAAGGCTGTTTCGCTATCAGTTGACTCGCTGAGTACCTCGGCGAGCGAATATTGCTGCAGGCGTTCATTCATCAGGACTGTTGCTTTAGCAGTATTATCTTCTCGGGAAAGCGCGGTTATTCGTTGGTGTTTTCGCAGTAGCCATCGATGGCTGCTTTCCAACTTTTTCTGTTTGGTTTGAAGGCTGACCAAGTGGTTTGCGATATCATTAATTTTTGACAAAGCTGCGTAGGATTTTTTGAACGCCTGCAGTTTATCATTTGCGGTATTCCATCCCTGCTCTGCACTTTTAAAACTTTGTTTGATGGAATCTTTGTTTTTATAACTTTCCATTAAAGCGTCAAAGGTAGGACGATCCACCGACAAAGGAAGAATCTCAGTGAACTCCGCAATCTCATTTTTACGGACATATAACGCAATATTTTCCTCCAGGGCTGATATGCTGTGCAACGCTGCATAAAAATCCTGCAACATTTTTTTTTGTTCTTTTAAGGACTGTAGCTGTAGCGCGGACTGGTTGTGTTTTTCCAAGAAGTATTTTTTTTTCACCTCTGGGCTGTCGCTGTTTAAAAACCGTTCTTCTGTCAATAGGACATATTCATAAATTCCCACGATGCTGATCCAGAAACCGTTCTGGTCTCGGTATTTGTCTTCAATTTCGAGATTTTCAAAAAGGGATTGCGGTTCCGGAAGATAATAGTCATGCTTATTTTCTGGCTCGGCGATGATAAGCTCTTTATATTTGACCAAAAGACTTTCCTGTTCGTGGGTTAAGGCTTTGTTGCTGCTGATGGCCCAATGTGCGATTGAGTAAGGATCATCCACACTTGAGAATTTTAGCAGTGCCGTATTGGTTTTAATCCCTGATTCGATATCTTCAATATCTAGCTGGTAATTCTTCAACGATTTCCCATAATTACCATTCCAGTCAGAGTCTTCAAATATATTAAGAATTTGCTTTTCACTAAGTTTCCTCACAAATGACTCTAATGTGGCTTTCTCAATGTTGTTGGCAGCCTGTAACTTGTAGTATGCCGTAACATTTTCAATGGAACCGTCAAAATTTGCCATAATTGCTGTTATCTGATCCACTTTAAGCTTCTCATTTTTTTTGTTTAATAGGAGTTTCATGGCATCCTCGGCCCATTTTTCCAAGCTGGTTTCACCATTTTTTTCCTTTTCAAATGCTTTTATAGTTTCAATTGATCTAAGATTTCGCTGTCGCTGTTCCTGAATGTCCATAATCTTAAAGGCAACCGTATTGGCCGCTGAGTCCACTAACAATGGAAAGCTATTTTCCAGCAAAGACGAGTAATTGGCTATACGCTGCTCAATAAAATTGTATTTGGAAGCCAAAAAGACTTTTAATGCATCTTCCTTTTGGCTGTCAAGTTTAATAAGTTCCTGCAGTGCATTTCTTTTTTTGGTAAGTTCGGCAATCTGCTTTTGGTAATTCAGGCTGTCCAGCAACGTAGAATTTATGTTTTCTATCTGCTGTTGGTATATGGCCATAATGTTCTTCTCGGTAGAGGTACCAAATAGAAAATCCTGGAGGTTCTTCGTGTCAAATTTAAATCCCTTTCCACGCGAGAAAGATTGTATAATCAGCGCGTAAGCTTTAAGTTTTGCTGGATTGTCGGCCAGATCAAAGGGAAGGATCTGCTGGCGGTACAAGTGCCTATGGTAAGAGGAAAGCCCCATAACCTCACAATTATACTGTTTTATAGACAGTTTTTTTTTCAAGTCTTCTAACGATAGAATGCTTTTTTCGTCCAAAAAGTCTTCATGCAACAACGGGTTTCTTAGAAAATCAGGATTTTCAATATCATAGCCTTGATAGACTAAAAATGGGCGTGCCAAATTGGTAGACTGTTCGAGATACATTCCCATAACAAGGTACTGCTGCAAATCTATGGCAATATTTAGAAAGGCATACCCTTTTCCTGACAGGCCTCTTTTGGTGTCAGTAAGGACCATACCCTTTGGCCTACGTTTTTCATCAATGGATTCAGTTGCGGCCTCAAACTCCGCAGATCCGACAAAAATGAGCTGCAACAAATCTGCGATCATGCTTTTCCCTGTGCCGCTATCACCGGTAAAATCCGTGCGTACACGGTTGAAAAGGTAATCGTTGTTATAATGGTGGATCAGCCCAACGGTGGAAAGCGAATAGATGTAGGGATAATTCTTCATTTGGCAGGCTTTAGATTTTCGGTTAATTGGCGGATATTATTTATTTCGGCGGCATATAGTTTTCGCAGCCTTTCCATCGAAGGCATGATCACAAATTGTTCGTCATTCTTGAAATATACCCAGCCGAGGTTTTTAAAATCCCGGAAGGCAGACTGTATGCTCTTATATAATTCGAGATCATCCTCACCTGTTGTGTAGGCATTCTTGGTCTGCGCCAACAACCGATAGAAATCATCTTTATACTCCTCATATTCCTCACGCATTAGTTTCATGAAAGTCTGCAGCGAACTTTCCTCAGCGTTGAAATCAATGTTGTAAACCTTGCAGGCAAATATCCCGATAATCAGTGACTCTTCGCAAAGGAAGTCACGGCGCTCCGGGGGAATTGCACCACGTCTGTTATTTTCAAAATCGAGGTAATAATAAGTGTCCGTTTCGATCCCGCCCTTCTCTAGTGTAAGGCCGAAGAAATCTTTGTAATAATCATTAAGACTAATGGCATTTCTGCCAATAAAAACAAACTCTGCCTCTTGGTCGGGATGCTGATACTGTATGTGAGATCCTGACTTTAAAAGGAAATCAACTTTTCCAAAGATTTCCTTAGCACCTGTGGCGGTAAGGAAATCATAGCGAATCTTTATTTCCGGGCTATTTGAATTATCATTTTCCATATGGTATTGTTGGGATGTTTTTCATTTCGGGCTAAAGTCTTATCTACAGTGACAAGATAGGTTTTCAATTTCGAGTACTTACTGAAGAGCCGAGAGGCAACCCTGATGGAAATTGTATTTGCAAATCGTTTTTCTACTTCAAGGATGCCAAAGTACCAGGTACTGAAATCAAGAGTGCCGTTATCATTGATTTCTTTTTCAATTTCAAAAAGCCAGTTGCGTACGCGCTCTCGTATGTGCAATCTGTCCTGAGCCACCTCCAAACGCTCTTGCCTCTTTTCGGCATCCTCTTTAGGAAGAACTACAAATGTCGGAATTTTTAGCTTTATACGACCAGGCTCAACAATTAGGAATTCAGTCTGGTGCTGGTTAAGTTGTTTACTGGCAAGCGAAAACGGAAGACGGATCACTTTTTTGTTGGCACCTTTGGTCAGCGTGGCATTTTTAAGCAATGAACGCAGAAACAGTTCAGTGTTACGGTCGAAATTTCTTTGGTTGATACTGGAGATGAACTGGCGCAGTTTAGGACGAATGCGTTCTATGCGCTGGCTGATAATACTGAGATCATTATTAATACTATCTAGGAAATGGCGCACCTGTTCCCGGTAGGCTAACGTTTCCGAGCTCAATTCGGTAAAAGAAAGTTGGGTTAGTAGCGCCTTGATTTCTTCAGCATCGTAGAAAGCGCCTTTAAGTTCCTCAGAATGCCTACCAATAACTTCCAAGCTCCTGTCCACCTTACGGACCGTTTCCAAGAAAGAGCTGTCGTCTGCTTTTGTGGCTGCACGGAACTCCAAAACGCTCTGGTCTACCTGTCGCAAAAGTGTTTCCGCCTGATTTTTTATAGTTGACTGCTGTAGGACAAACAAATGAAGGTACCAGTGCGCAAAATCTGTCGTCATGTATTTCCTGAGTGAATCGATAAGGTCAGCAAGAATCTTCTCTATAAGTGATGGATTAAATTCAAGGACCAGCTTTTCTCTGATGCGCTCGCAAAAATCAATGCCATACTGGGTAATATTATATAGGTTGGTATCTTCGTTGCGAAGGATAAAATACTGCTGTAGTTGCAGGTTAGTTTCCTTGAACCGTACCAGGGGCGTGCGCTCATAAGTCTTGCCCAGATCACTGGCGACCTGTTCAATAGCATTTTTTACAGCTTCTTCAGGGAAGATATTACCGGGATAGCGCCCCGATTTCCACTCTTCAAATAAAAGCACAATTACAAGTCCGGTTTCTTTTCGGGGAATAAGCGGTTCATAGTACTTCTCTTTTTTTACCTCATGGTAAAAATGAAATTCCTCGCCTTGCTCGATTTCACCTGGTTTGTCTTTTATATTGGAATACTGATCTGGTAATTTCAAGTGTCAAATATTAAGGGGTCTGCTCAAATTTAACAAAATTTGAACGAATATTTTTAAATTGAGGACTAGAATTATTTAGCTTTTAATAATGTAAATGTGTGTAAAGAACAAAAAAACCTACTTGAAATTTTTGGCACCGAAAATTTCAGATACTTCTAAAGTGTCAAACCAATCTTTGTAGATATTGCACATACGCTCAATTATGGCATTAGAATGTGTCGAGATCATTCTGTCATCGTCATATATACGGTGGTCAATTTGGCTCCAATACTTCCAATCATTATCTTTTATAAAACTTTCTGTAAGTGAATTTTCCAATCGCAATCTTGGGGACCATGAGTCATTTTCGCTTCTGTTTTCCTCAAGAGCCAATGCTCGGAAATTGCCAATTGAGTTTGTCCAATGGCGTATGAAGGGATTTACACTCTGTTTGGCGTACACCCAACTCACAGGATATATGTGATCCCAATCCCAAGGTGTATTAGTGTCCTCCAAAGTTTCCATTTGGTTGAAATCCCCAAAATTATCATTGATGTATTTTCTTTGCGCAAATAACAAAAATGACTTATTCCAAAAAATTTTGTTAATGAAATTATCCCACAGAATATTTGAAGCTGCCCTAGGATCAATTTCATCTGTTGCTAATACTAATGAAAGATCTTTCATTATAGTACTTGTTTCATCAGGGTACAGGTCGTTCCAATGAACCTTGTGTACAGTGACGGCATAAATTAGATAAGTCCTGAGTAATTCGGGATTGATAAGCGGATGCATGGTGCATTCCCTCTTTTGCAAAAATGGAATGCTTAAAACTTTACTTGTCCATAAATCCTTTGATGCTAGAAACCCCCATATTTCTTGCACAGATTTTTTTTGATCGGTAACAAACCAGCATAATGATGTCATTCCTGCTAATATTCTCTTCTTTTCTGAAAGACTGGGCTTAGGATCGTTAAGTTTAATCCATTGTAACATCATGAGGAACAAATCTGGTGTTGACTTAACAATATTCTTTACAAGGACAGGCGGCAAATTGAATTGATCTTTTGAAAGGAGTATTGAAAATGCTGAATTAAAATAGTTCGTTATGGGACTGTTATTCAGATCGCCTATCAAAATTTCTAAAGCAAGCCTGAAATTTGGCTCATTAATTCTTTTTCTGAAATCATTTACAGTTAAAACAGATGGGTACTGACCATAATTCATCTCCGAAGATATTAATCGCGTAACTATTGAAATAACAGTAGAAGGAGCCATAAATGACTGACCGATTGACTCAACTAGTTGTCTTGTTTTGGGGAATGTAGCTTTGTAAATTGAATATATTAATTCCTCACCGGCGATTCGTGTTCCCGAAGCATTTAGTCGTACAAATAGGGTAGATTCGTTTTCAGAGCTGTCTGTGGCTTGTAGAACATCTTTTTTAAATATTATTCCTGGAATTTCACTATGTATATATTCAGAAATTGGTGTAAAGTACTGCTCTTTAAAATGATCGGTGCCTATAATGTCAGTCAATCTGTCAATATATTTCTCAAATTGATCGCCTCGTTTAGTTTTAATATAATCTACAGGAAGGTTTTGCAAGCATAAAGTAATGAGTTTGTCGTTCCAAGCCGTACCCCCAGTATGTATGGCTTCTATCAGGAAAGCTAATGGTACAGGTAATGTTGCATCATAAGGGAAAACATTTCTGGGGTCAAGTGCTGTGTAGCCATTAACACTGTTGACAGGATTTTCCTTAAAAATGCTCAATGCATTTCTCCTGTCAGATACACTTAATACTTTGTTGTGGTTTACCAATTGGTAGCCCCAGGGATGTGATTGAGTAATGACCCTGATGACAAATTTTTGAGTTATTGTCTTATCAGATGGGTTAATGTCTATCCAAAGAACTGGTATGTTTTTTATGGACCAAAAATTACTAACGTTGCCATACCAAGGATTGTAAAATCCCAATGCAATGGATGTAGCGCGTTGTTGTCCGTCCATAATAAAAAGTTCCTCACTATCATCTGAGGTGGAAAGCAAAAATGAGCCAATCGGATAGCCCCGAAGCAATGAATCCCATAACTCTTCAATTTGTGCCACCTTCCATACAAATCCACGTTGAAGATTGGGAAGTTTTACTTTAGATTTGTCTGTATCCAGTTGCCAAGAAGCAATTGTATTAAGGCTGTACGATCGCGGTTTTTTGGATGTCATGTATTGATTGTTAATTAAAGAATGCCGGGGACGTACCGATGAATACGTTAGAAAATCCAAAGATGTCTCGTTCCTCATCATACAAGCCTAATGGGGTTTCCAAATTCACTGTCTTAGCGTAGCACCATTTGAGTTTTGAAAAGCCATATGTTTTATTAAAGATTATACTGTCGATATGTTGATTTGAAACCACCTTTTTTAAGCTTTTAGGGTCTTCCAAATATTTCTGAAGCCAAATGATATACAGCTTATGAAGATTATAGATTTCTTCAATTTCCTCAATTGTGATAAAATCTTCATGTTTTAGCTTTGTTATGGACTTCAGTAGTTCAGATTTTAATATCTCTGATTCAGAGTAGCTATTCAAAAAATGAAAAATATTTAATAGCAAAAGTTGCTTTGTGTCTCTTGTCTTATCAGGCCATCTGCAATGCATTAATGTAATGACTGACATTAAAAGAAGTCGTCTTATTTTCTCATCCCATTTAGCCATTTCTTCTACCTGACTCATTTTTTCCTTTGTTAACAACAATAGGAATGATCCTAGCCCATCAGTGATGAAATCTGATATACCGTCATACATATAATTTTTAGGCCAGGTCAAAGGTGGTAGGAAGGAATAGTTTGATGAGACACTTGGAGTAGTATCTAGATGTTTTAAGAGTATTGCTTTGTTCGACTGGAGTTGACTTTTTAGAGCAGGCAAATTCTCTTCATCCAGTGTGTACGATATTTCATTATTTAGATTTCCAGTCTGAGAGGTGTTTCGCGTTAGTCTAAACTCAAATTCAAATTGCTTTATATCATTAGAATTTAGATATTTGATAGTTAAAAGGTGCCTATTTTCAGAATAGAAATCCGCTCTTTCTTTTAAAAATAGGTGAAATCCTATAAGTAGCGCATTAAGGTGGTGAAATGTGGCCAAAGACAAAGATTGCATCGCGAACTTACTATCGATATGATGAATCTTCTGTTTCCAGAGCGCATCGGTAATTTTCTTAAGTGTAATGGCAATTTTATACGCTATCCGCTTTCCCTCAATTGAAGTCAATGATTGCTTTTTATAAGTTGAAACTGTTTCACCGTCCAGGCCTTCTTTATATGCATCCAGTGCAAGTTGTTCGATGCTATCAGTAATATCTTCAACACCTTTATCTTCAAAATTGAGGCTATTTAGAAATTCTTCAGTTCGTGAAATAATGTAGTTGCTGTAAAATTCACTTGTCTGTAGAATCCCCGCATTTTTATTAAATTCGGTTTCAGAAATACTTTGTACACTTTCATAATTTTCATCGTCCTGTCCCGACATTTTTTTGTGGGCTTGGTAGCGTGTATCAAAGGCATCATTTTTCACAGAAATAAATTCAAGTAATTCCTCAAGTTCGAGATCACCAAAAAAATTTGAATTGAACAGGGTATTGAAATTCGCTAGCCTACTGTCGGGATTTGTATGGAGTAGATCCCTTCGACTGTGTATAATTGAAAAATTGGAAATTCGCTTGTTCAAACTGTATATGGACAGACTAAAAGGCTTTGAGTCTAGCTGTTCTGGTAATTGCAAGCTATTTATAAGTTCTAAACTGTCAAATAATTTTTCTTGTAAGAGTTGTCCATCACAATCTTCAACCTTAATAATACACGGTTGGTTAAAAGTTTTCTCGATATTAAAGGTCAAATTCGTAGATTCAAATTCGCTATGTTGAATAAAGATTGTAAATTTTAAAGGCTCTTGGCTAGGGTCCTGGCTTTCTACGGTGTTTTCTGGAATTATAAATATTCCCTTTTTTGGAAAGTTGACCCCTAATTGATGTAAATAATTTTTGGTTTTCTTAGAATGAAGTAATATTGATGCTTCTGCGCTGTGGGATTCTTTACCAGAGGTTCCGAAGGCTTCTACTGTCGCATTAGCACTTCCGAATAGGAAAAATGTTTCGTTGTCATATTCAAATTGAAATGCTTTAGCGTGGAGCCTGTTATTTTGATACTTACTTTCCTTTTCCAGGGTATGCCAATCAGAGAATTCTATCCGATTATTAGGCATCATTTTATAGGGCATCGTACCGAATATCGGGTCTACCACACAGTGCATCTTCTCTGGCTGGAATGTCATCATTAATTTTTGCAATAACTCCCCATTGCTGTTGTAATATGGAGATAAAATCTTTATGCATTTTGGATGCAAAGGCAATCGATGTGACATTACATCAAATATAGACTGTTCCCCGTCTGTATAAAGTACTTCTAGGCTTTCATGTTTTAGTTCCAGTAACTTGTTTTGTGGCTTTACTGTTCGAAACTTACTAAACCACGAAGAATTACTTTGAATCCATTGTAGCTTAAGAAGGTTTGTTCCAAATAAATATGATTCAAACTTCTGGAGATAAGCTGAAACACTTTGGAATATTGGTTCTGCCAGATTTTCGCTTTCTGTCATGTGAAATGCTGACCATATTTCCTCATTTGAACTCAATCCTGAACTGGTAATATTACCGGAACCCAATGCTAAAAATCCTTTGGAGCTTCCAATTGCCAGTATAATTTTTGGATGAAATGCACACCGCATCTTTACAGGAATAATACTGTAGGACGTTTTTAAATTGAGAAGATTGCTATCAATATATTGCTGCATCTGCTTCTCTAACTGGTATGCGTCAACATATACGTTGATGTTTATTATACCGGCCTGTCGAAGCTTTGGAAGAACACGCTGCTCAAAATAAATGAAGTCAAATGAATAGCATGTAATTATACAGCTGTGGTATTTTTTGGTATTTTGGCCCAGTAGATCCAGTATGTTGTGTCTATCGATCATACTGCAAATTCTTAAGAAGTTCATCACCCGAAACCGAAAGCTTCAAAGTATTTTTCGAAATAATGTCCATGTCTTTCAGAAAGGAAAGTAGCGTATTAATACGCGGGGATGAATAATTGTAATCTATGCCATCAATAAATCGGATGTAACCATCCTCACGAATTAATTTTTCAGTAGTTTGTGTCCCATTCATTTTTTGTAGTGCTACCCACTGGTGTCTTATCACAACGTATTTCTTTACAAAATACACGATGAAGTCTTTTATGGCTAAATCGCTGCTCTTTTCAAGCAGTGCGCAGGAAGTAACAAGACTGCTTTTTGAATTTAGTGACCACCGGTTAGCTAATGCTGTAATTTCAGGAAGATTTGCCTTATTGGACACCATTAATTTTTTTATCAGAATAATGTTATATGCTAGTTTTGCAAGCATATCTTTCTGGGTTAACGACTTTCTAACAAGTTCATCTTCATTGTCATCAGATAGTTCGATATCCCTAAAAGTTTTTCCAATAAACTTGAATTCTTTTTGCAAGAAGTGAACAGTACCATTGCAGATATCTTCGACAAAGTTATCTTCATTAATCCAGCCTCCGTTACTTTCGTTTTTTAGAGATTCTAAGATTGCATAGAGTGACCCGGTGCACGCCATGTGCCAGTATTGCTCCGCCTGATAGTAATACCATAGGGACAATGTCTCATCTGGCTGTCCATTTGTCGAACCCCTTGTATTATAGGCCGCAACAGTAAAGTGTTGGTCAGAAAACTCCCCATTTGCTAGGTTGAGCGCTTCAAGAATAAGTTGAATGGACCTTTTACGGAAGAGAGTCGTCCTTTCAAGTTTAGGCTCATCATTTCCTGTTAGCAATTTCCATATCAATTCATTTTCCTCCGAGCCAGGTGGGATAGCAAGCATATCAAAGGAGGGAATTAAGGATGTTATGTCACTTTGGGTTAGTGCTGCATTTGTCATAGCTGTTATAAAGATCATGGAATTATCTTTGCCAATGTTTTCTTCGAACGCTTCTGCCAATTGTAGTCCTGAAATCGCATCAGTATTTCCAAAATCAGTTCTTATAAAAATCCCACTATCCTGTTCGGATTCACGAATTAAGTTAAGTTGTTTTAGAGAACTGACATAATTTTGCCCAAAAATGCCTCTGGGATTTTTCCAGTAAGTACCATCTTTTGAACTTTTATTTTCTCCTGTTCCAATAGTCAGGTCAAAAGTCTCAACAGTGGAATCATAAATATCCAATGCTTTTGTAATCCCGCCAATGCCTTGTAATTTTTGTTTTGCTGCCAATAGCGCCAATATGAATTCTGCACGCCTTAAGTGGTCAAATTGATCTTTTTTTGCAGGCTTTCCAATATGCCTTGCGTAAATATGGAAGAACCAGCAATAAAAGGAGTAATAGCGTATACGATCAGTAACATTGTTAAGACCAGGTAGAAGAAGGTCAAAAGTACGGTTTCCTGTATTCAGGAGTCCTAGCGGATCCTGACCAACGATATGAACTAACGGCTCCCCAAGAAATGGAGCGTAAATTTTTTTTCTCTCGAATTGCTGTACGCTCATATTTTCACCATTATTGATAGTTTTGCAATGTTCGACGACATTTAATGTTACACTTTTAGTTTTAGAAAATACAAATCATTTACCCTGTCCCAGTTAAAATCATAATCATTTTGGAGCGATAGATCTGCACCATAGGGGCTCGCTGTCTTATACTTCAGAATAGTTCCACTTTTGTATCTTTTCTCGTGTCTGAAATCAAAATCAGCCGTGTCTGCCGAATAAATTTCTTGCTCGACATAATGCGCGTGATCCGTTGCCAGAATAAAATAACAGATGTCGATGTCGTGGTGACGGTACATCTCAAGGTTGGATATATCCTTGAAAACGTCGTAGCGGTTATTAGGCTCCCTATGGTTGGCCCTTTTAAAATATTTAAGTTCTATGGCCGCTTTTGTAGTGGAATGATCATCCTGATACTTAATGAGAATGTCCACCCGGGCGCGATCTGTTTTGCTCTTTATACTTTGCGTGTTGAGGCTGATGTAGGTCTCAAATTCCAGATGAAACTTGTCGGCCAGCCGAAATTCGTACAATTGCCCGATAGTTTTTAAAATATGTCCAAGCTCTAATTGGAAGGCCGCTTCATTTTTGGCTGTTATCCCTCCGAAGGCAAGTTTGCGAATTAATAATTTGTACGCTGTTTCAATAATTTCCTCTGTCAATCTGATTTGTTCGGTTTTCTGCATTTTGTACTTATGTTGCTTTCGCCGTTTCTATCACCTCTAAATCCTCTGCTGTAAAATATTGCCATTGCCCCGAATCGATATTTTTAGAAAAATTGCCCTCAATAATATATTCGGCATACAAGTCATTAATGAACGAATCTAACTCCCCGAAGCTTTGTAATTCTTCAAGAGTGGCGTTGTTGATGATCAATCCGTCATATCTTTTGAGTTGTCCCATATACGGATATTCACGTTTATGCAACCCAATGATATATTCTCCAAGGTCGTCGCAAAAGCTCAATACATATCCTGAATCTGAGTTTTTTAATTCTTCAAGTAGAGTGGTGATATTAAAATCATCCTTTCCGGTCACCAATTGCTCGGCACCAACTAAGAAGGGGAAACTCAGGCCATATCGACCCGTTGCGTTACACCAGTAATCAATTAATAATGGAAAATAATAACTTTCCATACTATTTTAAAAAACTGGATTCTAATGGAAGTAAATAAGTTTCACCTCTGTAATTTAATGTCACGCCATCAGCCTTGAAGCTTTCTACCGATGTTTTCAAAGTCGCTTTCAAGGCTTTTTCACAGGTAACAAATGAAACCTGTACAGCAAAGATTAAAGTTTTCAAATCAGTAACTCCCTGCTTGTTTGCTAGTGCATTTTCACAACATTCTTCAAGCATCGCTTTATGCAAGGGATGGATTTCCTGTATGGGCAGTTCTTTAAGTACCGCATTGTATAGTTCCTTGGTTGTCATTTTATTACTTATTAAATGGAAAGTGCCCCTTGATTAGATGAACATTCCAGAACGGAAGTTCCTGCTGCAATTTACAAAAAAACTGACAACATTTAATAGTCTCATATGAACCAGTTATGCAGTTGCCGGGGAATAGTTAAGACTCGCGGCTAACCCTACGGAAGGTAAGGTTAATTCTGGGCAGGACATCCTTTGCTGTCTTTGGCACTTGATGCTCCCAAAAACTATTTGTAGTTCCCGCCATTAATATAAATGAGCCATGATGCAATGGTATTTCGACTTGGGGTATGTCTTTTCTCGCCTTGTGTCGTAAACGAAATAGGCGTGTTTCGCCAAATGTAACCGAAGCAATAATCGGATTTATCCCTGACTTGTCTGTTTTATCGCTATGCCATGCCACGCTATCTCTGCCGTTTCGATAAAGGTTTAGCAGAACAGCATTAAATTTTAAATTAATTTCGGCTTCTACACGTTGACGAATCACCTGAAGATCCTTAGTAAGTTCTGGAGTTGAGAAATCAGCCCCGATATTGCTTTTATCTTCAAACCATGCGATCATTCGGGGGGCGGTGACAGTCCTAGCATACATTGGCATCTCATATTCGCGCCAGATAGTTTGTCTTAGCAGTACATGATAATAATAATCGGATTCTTCTTTGCTGAAGAAATTATCAATTAGCATTACATCGGCATCAGGAAGGTCAAAAATCTTTTTACCACTTGCACCTGACATAAATATTTCGGTATCATTAAAGAGAGTCATCAATTTTAATTTCTTATTTAATTTATAAATTCGCTATAAAAATGTCCTTTTTGGTTTATCATTGAACCATTTTATGACGGGGCATATTATATTCGTGTTCCTGTGGATATGGTTCACGATGCGTCATACTCACATCTTCCCGAATTTGTTCATGTACTTTGAATTGCCGCTCATCCGCATTGGAATAACGCGGATCGGAAATAAAAGGCATCTTTGCCATCTTGGTTACTGTTATTGTGGGGAAATGGTAATCTACCTCAACGCATCCTAAAAGAAGGTAACAGCCGCCACCCTGAAAAGGATAATCCTTTAAGCTTCCTGTGAAATGAGCTGTGTCAAACAATTCACCTTCCGCATCTATCCAGGTTCCGAAATACATTGCGCCCATTTTGGTGGGTACGTGCTTACGAGAGATCAGATATGCCAGCATTCGTACTGTCTTCTTATGGTAAAGTAATAGATCTTTCGCTAATACATCACCCCTAAACTTAGTTTGGAGCAAATCAAATGGAGAACAGGAAACCGGAAAACTCAATAGCTCAATTTCATCAAAAGCATCTTCAAATTCTGAACGTTCCAGTTTAGGTAAGCTGTATTCCTTTACTGGTTCCTGTAACAGCATAAGGCTCCTATTCTCCGGTTTGAAATTTACCAAAATCAGCCTTGCAATCACCAACAACTGGTTTTTGGTTTTTCCCGTGAATCGAAAAGCCCCGATAAAAATCAATATCTGGATGCCCTCAATGCCAATGGAGATTCTATTAATAAAATCTTCGAGTGAAAGGTATTCACCATGCAACTCACGTTCAGAAACTATGTGTAGTGCTATTTTGGCTTCAAGTCCTTCAAGGTGCATTAAGCCAAGATAGATATCAACTCCGTATAAGGTAGTTTCGTATTCACTTTTGTTCACACAGGGGTTATGGATTATCCCCCCCGACATTCTTGCTTCATGTACATAAACCTCAGTCCTGTAAAAACCTCCCTGGTTATTGATAACGGAAACCATAAACTCCACAGGATAGTGAACTTTAAGGTAGAGGCTTTGGTAACTCTCTACAGCATAGGATGCTGAATGGGCTTTGCAAAAGGAATATCCTGCAAACGATTCGATTTGGCGATAAATCTCCTGACTGAGTTCAAGCGGATGTCCTTTCTCTGCACAACATGCAAAAAAATTGTCTTTTACTTTCTGGAGGGCAGTCTTTGACCGCCCTTTACCGCTCATTGCCCTTCGTAGTATGTCACCATCCGCTGCCGGAAGACCACCATAATGGAGTGCTATCTTAATGACATCCTCTTGGTATACCATTATTCCGTACGTCTCCCCAAGCTGCTGCTGGAATACCTCGTGAAAATATTCAAACTGGTTGGGGTTGTTATGCCTGAAAATATATTCCTTCATCATGCCCGATTGAGCCACGCCGGGACGAATTATTGATGATGCAGCAACCAAAGTTTTATAATTGTCGCATTTAAGTCTTCGCAGCAAACCCCTCATAGCGGGGCTCTCGATGTAAAAACAACCGATAGTCCTGCCTAACCCTAAAAAGGTATTGGCCTTAGCCTCATCTTTGGAAATTGCGGTATTACGGATATCCACATCGATGCCACGGTTTTTTCGGATTAGTTTAACGCTGTCGTCGATATGGCCGATTCCGCGCTGGCTCAGGATGTCGAATTTTTCAAAACCTATGTCTTCTGCTACATGCATGTCAAATAGAACTATTGGGAATCCTTTTGGCGGCATCTCCAGAACAGTATAATTGGTTATGGGTTCTTCCGAAATCAATATGCCGCACGAATGCATACTTCTCTGGTTTGGATATTTTTCAAGCATCATCCCGTATTCCTGAACGAGGCGTACTATTTTATTAGTGTCATGCAACTCCATTGGATTTTTAGCTAAAGCATCAAGTTCTTCTTTTGGAAGACCAAAAACCTTACCTACTTCCCTGAAAATTGACCTGTACTTAAATTCAACGTTGGTTCCGCAAAAAGCTACATGCTCGCTCCCATAGCGGTTGAAAATATATTCCAGTATAATGTCGCGTTCTTTCCATGACCAATCAATATCAAAATCCGGAGGGCTTTTACGGTTTACGTTCAGGAAGCGCTCAAAATATAAATCCAGTTCAATAGGGCATATGTCCGTAATGCCCAGACAATAACTGACGATGCTGTTAGCACCGCTACCGCGCCCTATATGAAGAAAGCCTTGGCTGTTACTATATCTGATTATGTCCCATGTAATCAGGAAATAGCCACTGAATTCCAATTGCTCAATAACCTTAAGCTCTTTTTCCACTCTTTCCTTAGCCTGGCTGTTATCACTACCATACCTTCGGATAAGTCCTTGCTTGGCCAGACTGGTAAGAAGAGCCATATCGCTCCTGCGGTTGTTGGTATAGAACTTCTTATTTTTTGGGGTTGCAAAATCAAATTTGAAATTACAGCTATCAATTATCTTTTGGGTATTTTGAATAATTACAGGATAATCACTGAACATAGCAAGCAATTCATTCTGCGGTAACATTACCTCAGTAACTTTGCAATAATCGCTCTCGGTTAATTTAGAAAGGATGCGATTAGTAGCTATGGCGCGAAGTATCTTATGCAGATTAAACTCCTTTTTCACACGGAATGTTACAGGCTGAAAAACCACCATATTATTACGTTTCCTATTCCACTCAGAATTGAAAAGTTTTGAGAGTTGTTCCATGCGTATGCCGATATATTCAAAATCTTTCAGGGTTGAAGGGGTATTTTCCAGTGGGTAAATAATAAAAACGTCTTGAAAGTCAGGCGCATATTGAGGCAAGGGTGTTCCATCAAAATTATGTTTGGTCAGAAATCGGTTCATCTCTGCCAAGCCATTTTGGTTTTTAGCCAAACCCACATAGCGCAGCGTATTATCTTTTCGGAATTCGATACCTACAATGGGCTTTATATCCAAGATTTGGCACTCTTTTATAAAATCATAGATACCTGTTACGGTATTAATATCTGTAAGGGCCATCGTTTTTACACCACAATCCGCGGCCTGTTGTACCAATTCGGTCAGGGGAATAGTGCCATAACGCAGGCTATGGAATGAATGACAGTTGAGATACATGGCTATTTTTTTCGTTTTAATATTTCAGCTTTATTATTGGGCTTGAGAACTGCGCCCCCGCCTCGCATTACTGCATCAAAGCCATAACGGGTTTTCATTCGGTCCATAGCCTGATATAGCAAAAGCATTTCTTCAGTGTCCTCAAACATGTTTATCTGATAAGTGCCGCGCACCAAACCGCTGAAGCGAATCCCAATCAGGCGAAGGCGCATCCTCCGTTGGTAAAGTTTGTTAAACAAGTCTGTTACGCTTTTTATCAGTATATGATCCGCCGATGTATATTCTACCCTACATTGTTTTGTTTCAGTGTCAAAATTTGCATAGCGTATCTTAATGACTACTGTTGATGCCAACCATTCTTCCGAACGAAGCTGAAAGGCCAGCTTTTCTACCATGCCCTGAAGTACTCTTTTTAGTTTATCAAGATCAATCGTATCCTGCAAAAAGGTATGCTCAGTAGAAATAGATTTGCGTTCCGTGTACGGTTCTACTGGATTGTTATCGATACCATTTGCCTTTTTCCATAACTCAATACCGTTTTTACCGATCATCTGTTGCAGTACTTCGGCCGGCATTTCGGAAAGGGTCTGGATATTCCTAATACCAATACGGGATAGTAGTTGAAAAGTCCCATCGCCAACCATAGGAATCTTTTTAATGGACAACGGATTGAGAAAGGGCTTTACCATGTCCTCCGGAATTTCCAAATTTCCTTTAGGCTTCCCTTCGCCAGTGGCGATTTTAGATACGGTTTTATTGACTGACAAAGCAAAGCTTATTGGCAGTCCCGTTTCTTTTGTAATTGATTGGGCGAGTTCGTTTGTCCATTTATACGAACCATAGAATTTATCCATACCGGTAATATCGAGGTAAAACTCATCAATACTGGCTTTCTCAACCACAGGAGCTTTCTCTTCAACAACTTCGGTTACAGTATGGGATAACCTGGAATATAATTCCATGTCGCCTTTCATCACTTTTGCCTGAGGACATAGACGGAGCGCCATTTTAATAGGCATAGCTGAACGCACGCCAAATGTTCGGGCTTCATAGGAACAAGAAGCGACAACACCGCGTTCACCTCCGCCAATAATCAATGGAATGCCATTCAATCTTGAATCAGTCAGCCTTTCACAAGACACAAAAAAAGTATCTAAATCCATATGTACAATCGACCTCGCCATAACTTTCATTTTTGTACCAAACAAAATTAGCGCAGATTGGAACAAATTAAATTATATTTGCTGTTCCAAATTGTAACAAAAACGCTATGTCTTTATTTTCCGACAATATTAGGAGCCTAAGGTTAAAAAAGAAAATTTCACAGGAAAAGCTTGCCGAAAGCCTTCTAATAACGCGAGGCCGGTACGTGAAATACGAAGATGGAACCTCAGAAGCCCCGTATGAAATTTTAAAGAAGATCTCCCAATATTATCAGGTCAGTATTGACATCCTTCTATGTGTGGATGTTCGAAAAGTGAAGTTGGATGGATTGGTTAAGCTTGACGGGAACAGGTTACTTCTTCCTGTTATAGTAAATAATGAAGGGGAAAATTTTATTGAAATTGTTACGCAAAAAGCCAAAGCCGGCTACATGAACGGATATTCAGATCCGGAATATATCGAGAGCCTGCCGCGTATCTCATTGCCTTTCTTAGGGCCAGGTCTTCATCGCGGATTTACAGTTGACGGGGATTCCATGCCTCCACACGAAAATGGAGATGTTATAGTAGGCAAATATATTGAGCGGCTTGGTGAGGTTGTAGATGGCAGAACTTATATTATCATGACTAAAAATGATGGGATTGCGTATAAGAGATTAAATAAGAATGGCAAAAATGTACTTGTCCTTGAGTCGGATGAATCATTTTATACCCCTTACGAAGTCAAAGCATCTGAAATTGACCAGATTTGGGAGTATAAATGTAATCTTGGAAAAAATGATAAGAAACGGGTCAGCATTATTCCAGGCAGTGTTGAAGAAATGTTTATGGAATTAAAAAGCGATATTCGTAGGTTGGAGCTAAAAGGATAAAACGTTTTAATTAGTATTGAGGCTGGCATGTGCCAGCCTTTTTTATGCGTGATTTTTTAGAAAAGTAAATTGGATCGATTTTCATAAATTTTGGCTCGTTTTTATCAACAATCCTTTAATACAATTGTTCTAATTTGGCTCTGGTAAAACACTCGTATTAAGTATAGTTATAAGTCTGTGCGACATTTTTGCATATCAATGGTCCGCATTAGTTATTGAGGTATTTTTCTCTTTATAAACCAATAAGCTTGTTTATGAAATCATACAACCACTTGAAGAAATATACAGTTACAGCCATCGCTTACTTGTATGCGATGTTGTTTACCTACGCAGCCTTTAGCAAATTGTTTGACTTTGAAAACTTCCGTGTCCAACTTGGACAATCTCCCTTATTAAGTGCCTTTGCTTCATGGATCGCATTCGTCGTTCCAATATCTGAATTCGTAATAGCCTACCTGGTCGTAAGTATTCGCCATCGTTTTGTTGGTCTGTTTTGTTGTTACGTCCTCATGGCCATGTTCACGGCCTACATATATATCATTCTTAATTACAGCGCATTCGTTCCATGTTCATGCGGCGGTATACTCGAAAAAATGACATGGAACCAACACCTAATTTTCAATCTCGCATTTCTTTTCTTGGCCTTTATCGGGATTCTCATAGCACCAATTACTTCTGAGTATAACTTTAAAAAATTCCATGCATGAGAACTACAGTAAGATTTGGTTTAATCATTATTTCGACTGCCTTTGCATTTGGCTTAGTTGCAGCGATATTTGCTTGGTCTGAAAAAATCATTCATTATCAAAACAATTTCACACGCCGCTTTCCGCCACACGCCGCACAGCAGGTACATAGCTTAGATTTAAAATTCAACTCGTATTATTTTGCAGGTTCCTATCAAAATAAAATTTACTTGGGAAATTTCACAGCTCCCTTGCAGGTAATGATCATTGATACAACGCTGAAAACGAAAACGACGGTTCATATTGAATTGAAGGAAAAAGACCTTCCTTTTCAAACACCACAACTCCGGGTACTAAAAGACAGATTTTTCGTGTATGAAGGCACATACCCATATATCTATAAAGGCGATACCAGCTTATGGATTGCGGCCCTGGTCACAAAAAAAGGACAAAAGTTTTCACAACTTGAACCCATAACCGAAAACCTCATGGCCGTTCGCTACGACGCTCCAAACACGGGGGAAAATTTAATCGGTACGATTGACCTAAAGCAATCGGGAAAAAATGCATGGAACATAACACTTCTTCAAAAACAAATCGACGGCATCTTTGATACAGACGGACAACTTCAAACCGATGTATCTACCCGAACTATTATTTACACCTACCTCTACCGGAATCAATATACAGTTGTCGGCAGCGACTTGAAACTTAAATACCGCGGCAACACCATTGACACCGTCACCAAAGCAAAGATAGTTTTGGAAAAAGTTCATGATGGTACAAAAACTACAATGGCAGCACCACCGCTAACGGTTAATAGAATTACCGCTGTTGGCAACAGTCTGCTTTTTGTCAACTCTACTTTACCTGGCCAACACGAACGCGATGACTTGTGGAAAACAGCAAGTATAATTGACGTTTACGATTTAAAAGACCATAGTTATCAAGGAACCATCCCAATTTTTTTTGTAGACGGAAAAAAACTGCGAGCAATGTACATATATGGAGATCATTTGTTTGCCCTGATAAACAATGAACTTGTAAGCTATTACCTGAGAAAACACCTTACCAATTAATGCATGATACCGGCCGGTACGTCAGGGGCAAGATCGAAAACCTGTAAAAGAGTAGATCGCAACCATTAAATTTTTTATTATGAAAACAAATTTCAAAAAAATGCTCGGCCCATTGGCAGTTGCTATTTTCGGAGCTGTCGGCGCATTTTCCACAATGTCCATGGCAAGCGTGGCCAAACCGTTTGTCAACCAACAAGGCTACCGTTTCGTTTCAACGACAGATCCTTGTCACATCGACCTCATGTGTCGCACCCAAACAGGACCTGTCTGTACCTCATCGACAAGCGCAAGCCTTCAAATTTGGGGCAAGGCAGACGAGTCGGTAAATGACTGCCAAGTGAGGCTTTACAAAATCCCTAATTAATCAAATTAAAAAATGCGGCTCCGTTAGGAGCCGCATAAATATACCATTATGAAATCGATTCTCAAAAACAAAATTGTGCTCTTAGTAGCTTGCGGCTTTTGCTTAGCTTGAGCAAGCACGGAGGAGAATGTCCAACCGGCAATCTTGGCACCCATTCAGGGATATTACTTTGTGAGTTCGGCTGACCCGTGCCACATCGGTATTATTTGCGACACTTCAGGCGGCGCCCTCTGTACTTTTATGGGACATCAAATGTATGGAAGGATACCTGAAGATTCCCCCACCTGTGAAGTTAAACTTTACAGGCGCTTTGATTAAGGCCGCAAATACCGCCTGAACCAATCCTCTATCCGCAAAGTAAGATCCACGCGATTCTTTTCTAAATCCAAAGAGTGATCTTCTCCCGGGTAAATCAGCAACTCGCTATTTTTGCCTAACCGACTCAATGCCATATGGAATTCCATACTCTGCCAAGGCTTCACCTGCGTGTCGTTTGCACCCGTCCAAAGCAACAATGCCGAATTCATTTTGGCAGCGAACTCAATTGGCGAATTCCTTCTGTAGGCCTCTGGATCGTCGAAAAAAGATTTTCCAATTCTATATTGCTCATACTCGAACCGTGAAGCATCCGGTATACCCGTATTAGAACCCATCGATAAGTAAAACCCGACGGTATCGGCAACACTGGCTCCAGACACGGCCGCTTTAAACATCGAGCTGTGCGTAACGATAAAATTAACGATATAGCCGCCCATAGAATGTCCGATAATCCCAATTCGGGCAGTATCGATAGAAGCGATGATCGACGCTTGCCTGACAGCATTTTCGGTACACTTTAAAGCAGAGTCACCGGGTTTTCCGATTGTAAACACAATATCAGGAAATAAAACAAAGTAGCCCTGTGAGGTCAGGTTAGTTGAGTTGAAACCGTCACGCTCAGTCAAACTTGGATTGATATAGCTATGCAGTGACGATGGCTGCTTTTCATAAACATGAACCACCATAGGGTATGTTTTTGCGGGGTTGTAGCCCACTGGGTAAAGCAGCGTCGCATTCAACATACGACCAAAACCATCTTTATAATAAATCAATTTTGACTTTCCCCAATTGTAATTTTGTTGCTGCGGGTTACTGGCAAAGAGAGGTGTCGTTTTCGCGGTCGACCTATCCAGTTTCATGATTTTTGGCGACTCGTCAAAATCCTCCTCTGTCCAAAATATACGATTCCCATCCTCTGAAGTTTGCAATTGCGATGTCCTTTTATTGGTCAAAAGCACTTGTGTTACACCCGTATTAGATAGTGTCGCATATCCCGAAAAAGAATAGTCATTAGCTAAAACGCTAAGGAAAAGAGATTTTTTATTGTCAACAGTAACACCCCTTGACACGACAGAATCAGGATTGTAAAAATCCACCTGAGCAAATCTAAAAATCAGCGACCGTTCCCTGCCATTTGTCAACCGCCTGCGACTGCCTCTGTCGAAGGCCCAAATATCGAACTTGTCATAGATATAAATTGTTTTTCCGTCCACTGACCAAATCGGCAGCGCATAAGGTCGGTTTGGTTCTGGTCGGTCGTTATCTTCATCACCGAAAATTACGCCTAATCCGGCAGTAAGGTTTTTCCGCTGCTGTGTCCTGAAGTCATAAAAGAACCAATTGTCCGCATCAAAGAAACATATACCAGTACCATCCGGAGAGAGCACTAACCGCTCGGCTTGGCCCGAAAATTTAGAGAGAAAGGGAATCGTCGTTCCAGTCGAAAGATTCTTTACAAACAAATCCCGGTCAGCTTCCGGTTTAAATGAAGGTCTGTTTGCCATTGGATTTAGTAATACGCCGAACCGCAAATCGGGGCTAAGCTTGCCACGGGTTAGGTTCGCACCCGTAACTTCGCTAAATAGATTTGTATTGGTAAACCACACCCATATATTTGTTTTGGAATAGCTTTTCTGCGATGAAAATGGAATTGCATCCGCAGAATTCCAAACTTCAGGAATCGGTTTATCCGGTCCCTTTAAATTCGTAGTCCTGGTATAGATCGCGACACGGTTGCCATCAGGTGAAACTTTAATTTCAATAATGCTGAATTTTGCCTTCTCAGCCGGCAACACTTTTTTAACGACGGTTTTGGTTTTAACTGAATACATTAATAACTCGATTGTTGCATCTTCAATCTCGTTCCGCTTCGCGGCAAAGGCAATACGTCCGCCATCGTCATCCCAGCTTAGGTTTGTAAAAGTAGCCGTACCGCTCTGCTTTATTTCAGATAATTGCCTAGCGCCCTTACTAATTAAAATAACTTTCGAGTTCAATTGGTCATTTATAATCGCTACTATCTTATCCTTTCCGGGACTTATCGCAAACCCGCCTACTTTTTCTAGATGTTGAATCGTATGCCCGTCGTCATTCACAATTTCAATCGTGTTTCGCTCGTTCTTCAGCAACAACAGTTTTCCGTCTGAAAGCAATTCAAAGTCTTCCACATTCTGTACGTCCCGTATTGAACCGCAAGATAAATCGCAAATAGATAAAATATTTCCCGGCATCAGGCAAATAAATTGACTACCGTGAAACTCACCACGATTTCCTTTGGGTATTGAGAACAACCTTTCTCCTTTAGCAGTCATGATAAACAACGTGTCCAGTCCTGAAGGATAGTCCAGATGGTAACTTATGAATTTACCATCTTTCGAAGCACTCGCCAAACGCATTGTGCTCCACAAATCATAGTCCGTTGGGGTCAGCGTTTGGGGTTTCGCGACCTGTCCAATAGCAGGGCAGGCCAACAAAATCCCGGTTAAACTAACCAATATAAATATTTTAAAAGAAGCCATTATTTAATAACCGCTGTTCTGCGGCGCGAGATTGGGGTTCAGGTTGATTTCCGCCTCCGGTAATGGCCACAATTCATCATTGGCGTCCCATCCAGGCTTTGCATTGGAAAGCACACTCTGCAATTGCCCAAAACGCCTTAAATCAAAAAAGCGATGTCCAAATTCAGCAAACAATTCCACGCGGCGTTCCTGCAAAATAGCAACAAGAATCAATTCCTGTGTAGTGGCTGTTATGGGTTCTAAACCTGCTTTTTCTCGAACTGTATTCAAATCCTCCCGAGCCCCGATTATTTCCCCCGAACGTGCGCGCGCCTCGGCGCGAATCAAATAGATTTCGCCGAGCCTTAGCACTTGTGAACGTTCTATACTGCTTCCAGTATTGTCTGCTTCTTTATATTTAAAAGCGTGTGCCCAAGTAGTTGTACCATCAGTTACAGTATTAGTCCAGTTGGCCAATCTGAGGTCGCCCGTTTCGAATGCCGCTAATAATTCACTGCCCAAGGCAGCAACCGGCGGCGGGCCTTCCGTAAAATTGAAGGTCTGCGCTTCAAGTGTATTGCCGCCGTTAGATGCCGCGCTGAACTGCCAGATTACTGCACCGCTGCCCGTTAGGAACATATCAGCTTCTGTGTCGTTATAGTTATAAAGCGTACTGTTTAATACCGCCGAAGCATCATTTGACGCTTCGTTGTAATTACCGGCATACAGGTTCAGCCTTGCAAGCAGGGCACGCGCGGCAAATTTATTAGGCCTTGTTCTGTCATCGTTTGAATATTCCTCTCCAAGGAACTCCACTGCCTGCAGCAAATCTTCTTTGGCGAGAGTATAAACCTCAGCAGTCGTTTTCTTTGCAACATGGCTGTTAACTGCGTAGTCGGTCGTGGTTACATACGGTACGCTTCCAAATACATTGGCCAAAGAAAAATGTAAAAACGCCCGGGTGAATAGCGCCTCGCCCTTAAGTTGTACTTTGTCCGCTTCTGGTAAATTAACTGCATTGGTCACACCTTCATTAACCGCGTTTGCATAATAAATTTGTGTGTAAGCTGCGATCCAGGTGTCGCGCACCATGCTTGTAGAACCAAGCAAAGAATTGTTGTAATAGGCTGTAATCCCATTTGTCGAACCGCCGTAATAATCAAATTCATCCGCATATATACCCAACAATAGTGAATTTCCCGCCGTGCTGCCGGAGAACATGCCTTGATCGCGCATGTTCGCATATACTTCGGTCATTGCAGCATTCGCAGTATTGCTCTCTTCAAATACGCCATCTGATGTTAACTGCGAATTCGGTAAATCCACATCCGTAAAACTGTCGCAGGCGTTTAGTATGAAGGCTAGGATTAAAAGCCAAACTATTCCAAATCCGGTTCGGCAAAGGGTATCCCGGCGATTACAATAGTACAAATTCCAAGAATTATTATTTATCATCACAATATTTTTAAGTTAAAATGAAAATTGAAGTCCCACAGTCATGACCCTTAGCGGTGGCAAATACCCCGTTTGCCTGAACTCTGGATCAGCACCTTTATATGGGGTAAAAGTCAACAGATTTTGTCCTTCGGCAAAAATGCGGCAATGCAGGTTTTTGGCGATGTTGTCAGGTAGGTCGTAGGAAATCGACAGATTTTTAAGGCGCACGAAGGAAGCGTCGGTAAGCCCGCCATCACTATCCACAAATCGGTAGTAGGCATCTACAGCCTCGCCGTTGTTGCCTTCGGTAAACATTTGGTGCGAGGCAATGTCGCCCGGCTGCTGCCACCTGTCCATTACGCTTGTCGGTTGGTTCGATGCGCTTCCTGGCACACCAAACAAAACAGATGTATCATAATTCTGTTGCTTCACGAATTGGAACAGGAAATTTAAGTTCCACCTTTTATACCGGACGCTGTTCTGAAACCCGCCAAAAAATTCAGGATTCAAATCTACAATCGTCTTTTTGTCATCAAGGGATGTGTAGCTGCCGTCTCCGTTCACATCCTCGAACGTGTACAGTCCTGTTTGTGGATCTACACCAGTGTAGTGATAAGCGCGTTTGATAAACAGAGGTTGCCCAACCACGTAGTCAAAAGCATAGGTCGAACTTTCAAGATCAGGAAACTCAAGAAGTTTATTGCGCAGGAAGCTCACATTGAAACTCGTCGTCCAATCAAAATCTTTCGTCTTGACATTTACCGTTCGCAAAGTGAATTCTGTCCCGTAGTTGAGCACCGTTGCGTTGAGGTTTCCTTGTATCGAACTAAACCCGGTTGTGGCAGGTAAGGGTATTCCGGTCAATTGATTTGATGATCGGTTTCTGTAATATGCGGCCGTCACAAAGACACGGTCATGTAAAAAACCCAATTCCAAAGCGCCTTCCAGCTTTTTGTTGGTTTCCCATCCAAAATTAGGGTTGTACAACTGTGTGGGTTGCAATCCTATAACTCCATTATAACTATTTCCAGATGAAGTATATGTGTCTAGGTATTGGTAATCGCCAATCTGGTCATTACCCGTGCTGCCGTAACTGCCTCGCAGTTTCCCAAAACTCAGGAAATCGTTCTTTAAAAATTCTTCTTCACTGAAAACCCACGCCGCACCAATTGCTCCAAAATTTGCAAACCTTTTGTCGTCGCCAAATCGGCTCGAACCATCCCGTCTTCCGGTAAAGTTCAGGATGTAGCGGCCATCATAATTGAAGTTCACCCGACCAAAAGCAGCCTGATAACGGTATTCTGTATGGTCGCTTACCCGTGTTGATATGGTGGACGCTGAAGCCAGGTTATTGATTAAGCTGTTGCTCGGAAATCCCCGTGCATACTGCACCAATTGATAACTGTTTTGCGACTGAAAAGTTGAACCGGCCAAGGCTTCAAATTGCAACTTTTCCCAATCATGTTTCCAATTCAATTGTGGCTCGATTATCCACGAGCGTCGTTGGGCCTCACTTGCAAAAAGGGTGGACGAAGCACTTGTATAGCCAAAAGATGGGTTGAAACGCGTGGACGGCGATGTTGTATTTTCACGGTTTAATAATTGCGTATATCCAAAATTACTTTTGAGTTGTAGACCGTCTGTTAATTGGTAAGACAGTGAGACATTGCCAATCAAGTCATAAGTCTTGGCAGTATATGTACCTTCCAATTGTCCCAAGGGGTTTTCGAAGGTGTTATTTTCCCAATTGAGAGCCCCATTATCCATATACAATTCGGGCGCATTTGGCGAAAGTGTCAAAGCGCTGTAAGTTATATCAAGGCGAGGTTGATTGTTGTCCTGAATGGTGTACCCTACGGTAAAACTGCTCTTGAAACGCTTATCCTCAGATTGGTGGTTGAGGTTCAAATGCAAGTTTCCCTTTTTATAATCGTAATCCTTTGGGTATACAGTGCCTTGCTTATTGAAATTGGCACTCACTAAGAACTGTGTTAACTCATTGCCGCCAGAAAGGGAGGCGTTCATATCCGTAAACTCGGCTGTGCCCCCAATAAGTTTTTTCTGCCAGTCGGTATTTCGCGTTGCACTCCAAGTACCGTTGGCGTCGTAGGCATAATCTGGAGCGGTGGTAATACCGTCGTTGGCATAACCTTCCTGCCGCATTTCTAGATAGTCCTTTGTGCTCAGCAAATCCATTTTGCGCGTGACCACACCAACGCCTTGCGCAAGACTTGCCGTAACACGGGTCTTGCCGGCCTTTCCCCGTTTGGTGGTAATCAGCACGACGCCGTTTGCACCTCTTGAACCGTATATAGCTGTCGCATCGGCATCTTTCAATACTTCGATACTTTCAATTTGGTCAGGATTGATACTGTTTAAAGGGCTGGGCTGGGTCGGTAGTACATTGCTGTTGATACCAGTTCCAATCGGATCACTCGAATACGGCACCCCATCGATAACATACAGCGGATTGTTACCGTTTGACCGTAAACTGTTAAGTCCGCGTATCTCAATGTTGAAACCTCCGCCGGGAACGCCTGTGGTTTGCGTGACGTTCACTCCGGCCATGCGTCCTTGCATAGTTGCTAATACATTGGTTACAGGCTGCGTTTCAATATCCTTTGAGGTAATTCGTGAAATACTGCCAGTTCGTTCTTTTTCTTTAACAGAATAATATCCTGCATTAATAGTGACTTCCTGAAGCTGTGTGCTATCTTCAGTCATTACGATTTTTAATGAAGTTTGATTCCCCACAAGAATTTCTTGCGACGCAAAACCTAAAAAGGAAAATACCAATATATCGGTTGGGTTTGCTGGGATTGAAAAATCACCTTTTTCATCTGTAACGGTTGAAATTGTAGTTCCTTTTATCGTTACTGTGACACTAGGAAGAGGTCCGGTCGCATCGGTAACGTTGCCCGTAATTATTTGCTGCATTTGCAGGGAATAGTTCTCTAACGTTAGTTGTGAAGCCCTGATAGGCTGAAAAACTAAAATCGCAAAAATAAAAATGCAAAGACAGGAAGGCCTGCCCTTGTTCAATGAAAGATTTTTCATAGATTTAGATAGGATTAAAATGAAACGAAAGTTTTGGTTTGTTCCGCCTTCTATACTCATATTCGAACCTGGGATATAGAAGGCTTTTCTTGTTAATTAGTTCATCATAGGCACAAGTTGTTTTCGAGTTTCTAATTATTTCGATGTGTAAAATAGATGTTGGTTTGAACCTACATTTTTGCAGGTACTGAATTGTGATGCAGAGAGCAAAATAACCTGGCCCTTCCCCCGACTAACTCAGCAGGATACCAGTACGGGCCAGGAATTATAAAAAACTAAAATATAAACGGTACACCATAAGCAAAACCTGTTAATGGTTAAGAAATAACGGTTGCGATTCCTTTATATATCGTGAAGTAGCTTTGAGAAGTTGAGATTTCGCCAAAAAAAAGAGGCGCGGGAACTCAGCTTATTGCATCGGAGGTACTGGTATACCTGCACACGAATAAGTGAGCCCACGCCCTTATAGGCGTGAGCATTTACACTTATCATCCCGTGCTAAAAATTACCAGTTTTCCGATGCGGGTTCAAAGCGAATGCTTCAAATATTTTTATTGAAGAGTCGCAAAATTACGATTCATTTCTGAACCAAGAACAAATATATTGAAAAATTATAACATACCTATAGATATGTGAAAATAATTTTTGTAATGCCTTCATTGCTATAGAATTGATAAGCTTATGATTATTGAAATAATTACATCCGAACTTGACTTCTATATCAATGAAAAGATAAGAGAGTTACGTATAAAAGCTAAATTGGGCCAAGTAGCCCTCTCACAAAAACTTGGTGTAGCTGAAGGTTATATAGGAAGCATTGAGAATCCTAAGGATGATGCGAAAGCAAATATAAGAATGCTTGCAAGAATTGCACAGGCGCTTGAGCAGGAATCCTATTTAGAATTTTTCCCTAACAAGATTTTCTCTAATGATATGGTGCGCATTAGGATTAAATTGTTTGATGTGAGTAGTCGAAACCAAACTCTTGATGAGGATGGTAAGGTTCCAGAAAGACTAAAGGAGCTTGATAGAAAACCAATCTCAATTGAGGAGATCAAAGAACTAAAATTTAAAGGAGAGTATCAGTATTGTAGAATTATTGAGAAATAGATTAATGAACGTTAAATTTTTAAAGTTCATAATTGCGCTTCCGCGGTTAATCAAACAGGATAAAAGAAAATATAAGCTCTCTAGATTAGTTAATATTAAATAGTTCTCTGGTAAAGCAGGACCAAAACTCCAAAATTAAAACTAAAGTGGCTTGAAAATTTTTTTGATCTATACTACGACAGGGATCGTAGCGGCATCCTTTTTCCTGAAAAGATATAGCGGAGAGCGCTGGCATCGCCTGAGTTAAAAATTAATACATAATGAGAGATAGCCTTACGATTTCATCCAGAACGAATTATTCTAGTCAACATATCAAGGCAGCGTCATTTTTCGCTCGCAAAGCATATGCCATACAATTAACATATAGTAATGGAGATATTTTTGATGAAAATATTATGATGGAATATAGATCTTATTCTTCCAGCTCTATTTTCTTATCAGTAGCTTTTCTAGAAGCAATTATTAATGAGTTCTTTTGTGATGTATCTGATGAGGTAATAACCGGCTTAAGTAAGGATTTAGATTTTAAAGCTATTACTATGATAAAAAGACTTTGGGGTCAAGATGTCCCCAGAACGGCTTCTTTTAGAATTATTCAAAAATTTGATATTGCTTTAATCGCCTGTGAAAAGGAATCAATAAGCAAAAATGAAGTTTTATACTCCGATATTACTTCATTAATACAGCTTAGGAATGCCCTAATACATTATGAGCCAGTATGGAACCTAATTCATTCTGATGAAGTAAGTACTGATAAAGGCCTCTCCGCAAAATTAAAGAATAAATTTTCCTTAAATCCCTTTACTGGTTTAGGAAATGCATTTTTTCCGGATAAATGTATTGCACACGGATGTGCGGAATGGGCTGTAAATAATGCGATAACATTTGTCGACAGTTTCTACAAAAAAATAGGTTTAGTACCTCCGTACGAAATTAGTAGGGTTCAATTAAAAACGAGGTAGATGAATACTTTCATAAACCTCGAGACTACAAAAAAGTCAGCGAAATTAATTTTAAATACTTTTACGTTATAGCTGAGCCCCATTGCCGGTACGCATAAGTGAATAGAATCTACGACTTCAAAAAATGAAAAAAATTAAAGTTTATGTCAATCTCAGATAAGGTGAGGAAAAGCTTATGGGCTAAGTCTGGAAATCGTTGTTCCATTTGTAAAACCGAGCTCTTTGATTATGATCCGGAAAAGCGGGAACTAAATGTTGGTGAAGAGTGCCATATTATAAGTGGCAAAAAAAATGGGCCAAGGCACATTGAGATGAACGATTACGACACTATTGACAATTTAATACTGCTTTGTAGAAATCATCATAAAGAAGTTGACACCTTAACGGATACTTATACTGAAGAATTGCTAAGGTTTATGAAGCAAAGTCACGAGAATTGGGTAAATCAAACCTTGAAGTCAAGTATCGACAAAAATCCAAAGCCTAAATTTTTATTTCGTATCACGTCGGGAAAGGAATTACTAGAAATTTTATCTGCTACCGGATGCAGAACTGACTATGATGAAATATCAACGGAAGAGGAAGCAGAATTGATTGGCGGGCTAAGTCAGGATTTTTTAGATTATCTTGATATAATTTCTATGTCAGAACCTTATGAAAAAGTAAAAATTACATTGTCACTAAAAAAAATTATTGACGACATGGAAGGACAAGGCTACTACTTGTTTGGAGAGAAAAAATTGGAAAATTGGGAATTTAACGGAGAAAAAAGTAAACTCGAAATTGCAACCTTAGTTGTAAAAAAAATTGAGAGTGACGATATTATTAAGGTTAACTTAGATGGTAGTGCAGGTATTTAACCATATAAGAGGCGGGATTGGTGTTTCAAAATTCACAATATTTATTTTAGAGACGCCTTTATCTTCTTGATAAAAAAAAATTAAGAATTATGAAATATCTAATGACCGGTATAGAACTTCACCCAGATTTCGGGTTTGGAATTACCGCCGACGCCTATTATAAAAGCGCGGAACATCTGATGCAAAACCACTTCGAACATTATGATGTTACACAACAGGCAGAGATGCCTCAAAATTTTCTATTCCGTCATACTATTGAACTTTACTTGAAGTCTCTGATTATACTCTTTCATAAAAAATTGGAATTAAATTATGGGACTGTCGATTTTAACAGCAGTGAGCCGGAGGCGCTTTTTGACGGTAAATGGAGAAAGTTGTATTCATGCCATTTTATAGATAAACTATATGAATACTGGCTTAACAGCCTGCTGATTCCTCATATCGAAATTTTACAAGAAATCGCCCCGGGGGGAGATTGGGCTGAATATAAAAAAGTAACCGAATTGTTTATAATTATTTCAAGATATGATCAGGACAGTTCTTACTTCCGGTATCCAATAACAAAAAATGCAAATCTTGATAATAAAAAATATTCAATGCAAAAATTTAAGGCAGTTGATCTGGAAACTTTTTTAGAGGAAATCAAAGTACGGAAAGCTAATGGAAAAGGAAAGATGACGATGCTTATGATTGACGATGAAGATACTATTACCAGTGCATTCAGTAAAGATGAAAACATACTCTCTGACGTAAGGGATGCGTTAAAAGAAGTTGCATATTATTTTAATGGTATTCATGTAATGTGCAGAGTAACGCTTTTTGACGGTATGTAATTATCTTTTGATTAGATAAAAAATCCAAATCCTTTAATAAGCTAGATTGTTGTAAAAGATTAACTCAATGTATTCTAACGGGTACACTTAATTAAAATTATGGAATTTAAATCATTATTAGGTCAATTGCAATTAGCTTACAGCCCAATGAGCAATTATGACTTCAGTATACTTAAACACGATTCTATTGTGCAAGATTTGTTGCGGGAAAGCAGCTTATATATAATAGCACAGAGACCTGTTTTGAGTTTTGAAAATTTAAAGTTTGACGAAAATGAAAAAGTTGTTTATTTGGAAATCCACCAAAAAAATAATTTAAAAAAATTGAATGTTAAGCTACCCTTTTTCCAGGAGAACATAGCAACTGATTATGAAAAGGAAGTAATTCTTGATATTGGATCAAATGATCCCGGCCATATATTTGACAGGGAAAATATTGTAAATGTTCATGGAATAAAGTTTTATGAATCGAGCCGTAACAGAGAAAATTTCCTTGTATGGTTTTCTCCAGAGAAATTTCTGCACAATCACTCCCGAGGACATATTGAAGCTGAAATAAGTGGAGATATAGTGGATTTTTTAAATTATAAAGTTCTTTATGTTGGTAAGGCTACTGACCAGAATATTTGGACCAGGTTAACAGGACACTCCTCACTTCAAGATATTCTTAGTGTAGAATACCCATTTGTGTATGGCTCATTACCAACTCACGAAATAGTATTATTGCTTTTTGAGTTTTACGACAACTTCAGCATGAGAACTTATGACATAAATTCTTCGATTGAAGAGATGACTGATACATTTTTGGGCATAAATCAACCTGATAAGAAAACTGTATTTTTAGATGCTGAAAAAGCATTAATTAAAGCTATGCAGCCAAAACATAATAAAGTACTCTTTAAAAGTTATCCAAAAAGTAAAGATGGTTTGCATAAACATAATTTCGATACTGTTGGTTTCACTTTTATGGATCCGATTACATTAAAATATGATAACGGTATGATTAGAGGAGGGCTTAATTTTATGGGAGGAGATATAATTTCAATAAAAAACAATACCGATTTTAGCGTAATAACTTTATAGACAATTATTTCAGGTGCATAACTCTGTCAATAATCAATAGTTGGATCCATAAAATCAAGGTTTTATACTTTCGATTAGTGTATCTTGTAATTCAACTCTCTTCCCTTTTCAATTCATCGATAAAGTATTTTAGTGTAATCCCTGTATGGACAAAGAATGCGTGAACAAACCTACGAGTGCTGCTAAACCCGGCTTCCTCAGCGAGGGCATCATGGGTAAAGTTGCGTAAAACCTTTTCGCCCCGAATCCTTTTCGCGATGTGCTCCACCTTTAGGGTATTGAGATATTCCGGAAACTTTTTGTTTCTGTGGCGCGAAACAATTTGTGATAAGTACTTGGTGTTGGTATTAAAGTAACCTGCCAACTTCGTCAGGTTAAGATCTTTCTCCAGAAATCTCCTGCTGTTTTCAAACTTTTGTAAGCTATGCAAAACGGTTGCTTCGGCATCTTTGCTCATTTGTAGATTTGCTTCCTCCCCGGATACAGGGGTTTTAGCTTTCTGTGCCGCCTCAATTTTCGCAACCAGCTCTTCATATTTCCTTCTTGATTCTTTCCGGATTCTAAAATACCGTATGATCCAATAGGTCGAAAACAGGAACATCCCAGCAATAATGGTCAGGAAAATATAATCGTTATATTTTCTCCTGTTGAGTGATTTCTCAATTTTTTTCTTCTCTGCAACAAGTTCTTTCGTATCATATTCCTTTCGAATCTTTCCCTGAAGATATGCGTAAGTCTGGTGCAACTTTATATCTACATGCAGTAATTGTTCTACATAGTGCAGCTGTGTCCTGAGCATATTCTTCTCCTTGTAATACGAGATCATTAGCTCATAACCTTCCCGCAGATCAGGTCGCGTGTATTCGCGATCAATAAAGTATTTATCAACCAGCTTAAAGTAAGATATGGCCTTTTCCTTATTTCCTAACTCCCAATAACTTTTACCTATATAAAAGTATCCTACAGCAACATTGGCAAAATCTTTATTCTTACGAATTCCAGGAAGCGAGGCTTGTATTTTTTCAATAGCCAGCGCATAATTGTGAATCAGGCATTGATTGACACCTTCAGAATGTATAAAATAGGATTCCATCTTACGATTTCCCATCCTTTTGCCGTCCTCTATTCCCTTTTCATTGACCGATGTACAAAGACCATGATTTCCCACCATATTGTAGCATAATCCAAGGGAATGCAACGAGTTCAGGTAGGGTCTAACGTCGGACGGCTTAAAGGAGTCGATGCACTCCTGAAATATAGCTATTGCCTCGTAATAGAAACCCAAATAATACTTTATTAGTCCAATCTGATATTTTGTTTTGTGAAGCAGATACGTATCATCTGTTTTTGAAATATACTGGTCGGCTACCAAATAGAGGTCCATCGCCTCGCTGAGCCGCTTTTGCCCATAGTACGCAATGCCTTTTGACAGATAAGCAGCGCCAATTATTTCATTATCGCGTGTTTTCTTGGCTGCAAGCACCATACTGTCGGCGTATACCAATTTAAGGTTATCCGGCGCGTAGTGTACATAATTCTTATAGGCGTTCGAAAGCTCTTCCCAATTTTCCTCTGCTTTTGACTTAATTAAAAAAGACCGCAGGTAAAGTGATCTGAGGTCATTGCTAATACTATCTTTTTTAATACTGTCGAACAGATAGTCAAAGTCTTTATTCTTTAGCGAATCCGGAATTTGGGTAATACTCTCTTGTGCGTCTACATGAATAGAGCATAAAGATATTATGAGTAAATATCTTGCAATCATAGGTTAAGTTTAAGCTGTTTCCATAAGTAGGAAACCATTTTATAGATTCCGTGTACATAGCGATAAAAATGGGCGGCTTAAATAAGGGTAACATATCAAAGATACTTATAAAAACAGGGATTACCTACAAAATCATATGCAAAAAAAGCCTTGTCGATTTTCGGAAAATTGACAGTTAGAATACGGTAAATGTCCAAATGACCATTTGGAAGGGCGGGTTATCGCATATAGTTTTGCTTGTGAATTCAAAAAGCAAAAAGCCTGGTTAGCCAGGCAACCGTTCTGCTTTCCCCGGGTGAAAAATGAACTGACGAAAAAAAAGTAATCAGTCACATTTAACACGATGTAAAATGAAAAATTTAAAAGTATGGCTGGTATTCCTGCCATTGTTTACCATTGCATGTACAGATGATTCCAGTACCGAAATTACCGAAACCGCACCGGAATTAAAGGGCGTAAAAAAGAAAGTGGGAATCAGCCCGCGTAATACTGCTAATCCTTACGATTTAGCAGGAAGTGCCCATAATGACATCCTGGATATCATTGATGATACCAGTATCAATTCTTATTCTATCGAAGATATTGCCGCCGTAATTGATTCCATCTCTGCGTTGAATCCTGACTTAGCATTATTTCCAAATGATACCACGGTGTCGTCCAAGCTTTCAGAGATTACGTGGATTGTAAACGACAACGATGCGATAACAGAGGTACTGACTACCTCGACACTGGGGAATTCCGCCAAGTCAAGCCTGTCATCGTTTGTCAATTCGCTGCTGTTGGCCGCTGATGATCCTTATGAGGATATTTATGCGATGATCGTGGCGTATGAAACAAATGTTATTAATAGTACCGGATTTACCAGTGAAGAAAAACAAATACTACTGACAACTACATCTGTGGTCCGGTATTCGGTTTATCGTAAAAAGCGAGAGGACAAAGATTGGGATACATCGGTTGGGAACATTGCTGCGACGGTTTCCGGAGCGGAAGAAGGTCTTGTTTTGGGCTTAAAAATGGCAGTGACGGTTGGGCTATGTCAGAACCATAATATCACGCAGTGAATTGGATCTATTCCCTACTACGACCCAATGAGCGTGCAATCGCTATAATCGTGAGTGTTATACTCATTGCGTTTAACTTAGGTAACCTTTATTTCATCATAGATCTTCTGACCTATGATGAAATTGTGGGTTATCTGAATGACGGGGGGCTTAAAAGCTCTGACCCACATGATTTTATCTACGTGTTGCTTATTACCAGCTCACTAAATCTGCTGTTTCTCATTGCCGCGCTATGCGCCTGGCTTACTAAAAATCATTGATACTAAAATGGCTGCTGCGAGCACACCCGAACTTATCAGTTAAAATAAAAAATATCACACCTTGAAAACTAAATCCTACAAACCGTGGTCAAGAGAATTAAGAGTACTGTACCTTTCAGAGGGCAAATCATTAAAAGTCTATAATTCGCTTTTTAAGACCGGTTGGTTCTCTATAGTGCTTATAGTTTCAGGAAGCATCGATTTCATTGTCGGGCCATCTACTATCCGTATAACTGCCGGGCAACTTTATTCTGTTCCAAGTTCGGCAAAAGTGGACAGTGTTATTTCTCCATTAAGTTTCTACCTGGTAACATCAACAATTGCTTTTGCAATCAACAACAGAATTATAAGATTTGGGACTGGCTATATCGGATTAATAACGCGCCAATCAAATTTTACGCCCATACTTACGAAAGCTGAAATAAAACGTATGGTAACACTTGTTGAATTGTTGCAGAAAAAAAATTCAAGTCGCCAAGGCATTATATTTCAGGATGAAATGGTCCAGCTTTGCTTTAACCTGATACTATATGAATTCAGTGCATTCTCTTATAAAAATATTGAAGACACAATAGCTGTGCACAGCCGCACGGAAAAAATTGTTATGAGATTTATTGAACTAATACAGCAACATTGCATAAAGCACCACGATGTAAAATTCTATGCTGATTCTTTATTTGTGAGTACAGGACATTTGGGAAAGGCGGTCCGAAGTATTACGGGAATGTCCGCCAAGCATTTCATAGAAATGGCAATCATATCGGAGGCTTATGTTCTGTTGGCTAACGATAAACTATCCATAACTGAAATTGGTGAGCAACTAAACTTTAGTAGCCCCTCATTATTTAGCGGCTTTTTTAAAAAGTACACAAGAATGTCCCCAACCCAATATAGACTGAACCTCAGACCCTAACCGTTTTTCTGAATATAAAATTTTATACGACCTTAATCTAAAATCGCAGTATCTTCACGGCTGTTTTTGCAAGTGCAATTGCCCCTTTTGTTCTTGAAATTCCATAACTATAATGTACTCAGAGGCATTGTTCCTACAGCACCGGCGGTCTTTTCAAAGATGTTGCGTTAAAATCATGTGCTATGAAATCATTGAAATCAATCATCACCGAGATCCGGCGTAAGGAAGATAAGGTTTCGCTGGAAACCTCACAACTTATAGACGAGGCCTATCAAATGACATTATACCTCAAAGAACTGTTACACAGCACGCGCGAACGCATTTTAAAGGAGGGATTTAAAAGCGAGGCAGAGGAAATGGAATTCTTCCGAGACATAAAGCCTCAAATTCTTGGCCAATTGATCTACTACAATAAGGTTTTTCGAATCGAGACCGTCTGCCCAGTGCAAGACGGAAAGATGTACCAGAAATTTTTCACGAGCCAGCTCCAACAGCTCAAGCAGGAATTTAAGGAACATATATGCAAATCGCACTTTTATCGGTACTACCGTTCTGGCCGAAGCGACCGGGATAGAGAGTATTTTATGCGGGGGAAAATTAATTACAGGGATGGGCTCAACAGCTTTGTATTTGAAATAGACCACCAATTTTCTACGTATTATGATTCCAAGGTAGCGCGTATTATAGCAAATGAGCTTATCTACACCTACTTAATTACAAAGATCAATCCCGATGACACCTCCGGTTCCTTATTGCAAAATTCCGATTCCACTAAAGATATTTTTTGGACGGATACCAAAAATGCCCTGATTGAACTCATTTATGCCCTGCATGCATCAGGGGTAATATCACACGGCAAAATTGGTATCCGCAAAATCAGCCTGGTCTTTCAGGTTCTTTTTCGCATACCTTTAGGTGACATACATCACTCGTTCCACCGGATGAAAGACAGGGCCGGAACCAAAACAGCTTTTCTCGATCATCTAAAATTTTCGTTGGAGCAGTATATGGATAAGGGATTGTAGTTAACCCAGAATACTTCAAGTAAATAATGTATCGCAAATTAGAGAAAAGAAAGGTCTAAGTCTTATCATAGCCTCAGGCTAAATAGTATTAATAGAAATAAGTGTAAAGAAAAACTCCCGATACAAATCGGGAGTTTTAATATTTTTTAAAATACAAAATAGAAATTATTTAACTTTTAGCTATACATTATTAGGAGATTGTTTAAACAGGTAACGCATTACTATTGCAAAGATGCCAACTATTGAAGCCAAGGAAGTTGTGACTAACGTTATTACTACTGTATCTGATAAATAAAAACAAATCCAATTATCTAATCCAACAGCAATCACTATACTGAGAACGGTAAATGTGAATGCTACCAAAAATAGAAAAGTGTGTTTGGCATATTTTTTTCTTTCTTCTCTATCTTGTATCCGATCCTTAATTTCTTCTAGTGTTAGAGAACTTTCCCTTTCAATATTTTGCACACTTTCCTCACCTAATGGCGTAGCTGAAGACTTTTCAAGTAACTTATCAAGAAGTGTACTCATATTACGCTAGTTCATGTTCTAAATTTTCTATAAACTTTTTATAGTATTTTAGAGTTAATTCATCACTTATTTCCTTATTTTCATTAGGAACATATGTTAAAGACCATGGAGTATTACCTTGATGAGTTATTGATACTAAAGCATTTCCAGAAACATCTTTATAAATGTTCCAAGTTAGTTCAATAACTTTTTTTAAATTTTCATCCTGAACTTCAGGAGTTTTATTTTGTAACGTTTTTATATCTAATATTGTAGCTTTCCTATCAATTGGATTACTCCCGAAATCTTTAAACTCATGATAGAGTTTTGGAATTACAGGACCTAATTTCCACGCTTGTATAGGCTCACTAAAAGCCTTTTTATTCAATATTGCTAGAGATAAACCGTGGGTTATATAACAAAGTTTGGCTAATTGTAAATTAGTTAATTGCTTTCCGGAATTGCCTGAGAGTGTCAAGAATTCATTCGCAACTGAATATACACTTTCCATTTTTATTTATTTTGATTACAAGATACAAAATTAATTTATTTACTACACAATTCAAATATTATATAATTGATTATCAAATGCATTTGAAACAATAGTTTTCGATTGATTTAAACATATGGATTTAAATACAAAATTCTAATTTAAATCTCAAATTGAAAATTTAGAGGCTTAAAGCTAATTTTTCTTTCTCATACCAAAAATAGTATTGCGGTCATATAAAATGAGTCTCCTAACATTCTAGACTTTTTTACCCATACGTGCCCATTGGCAAAAAATATATTTCCATATATACCTTTTAGAAAAAACACTGTAAATCCGGGACTTTAGGGTGAATATTGAACCAAACAATATTCTAAAAATATTGCTTTTCAATGGGCTGTACTTGGCAGAAAACCCTTTTTACAAACGTCAACTTTGTAATTCCAAATCACTAAATGCATTGATTATGAATGTTGACAGAATGGAATTTATGGCATGGATGGAGCGCATCATGGAAAGGTTCGACATCCTAATGGAACTGGTTGTCGACGCCAGGCACCAACAAGCCACTATTGACGGGGAAGAGCTGCTTGATAATCAGGATATTTTGCAAATGCTAAAAATAAGTGCTAGATCCCTGCAACGTTACCGTTCCCTAGGCAAGCTACCCTATTATACAATCAGTGGCAAAATCTATTATAAGCTATCGGACGTACAGCAGTTCGTCAGGGAAAGCTTTACCGGTACAATACCCAAGTAAAAGCCGACGAGTGCCAAATTCTGCCAGCGACTGCCAGATAGAGAGAAGCATTGCTGCCTTGTTTTACTTTCGGGGCTAAACTTAAAAGATCAGATATGAGCGAGCAAACTTTAGATAAACCGCAATCTCCTGAACAGTTATCGGAGATCCTCTTAGTACTGGATAAAGAGAAAAAGAAAATCCAGGCCGTAAAGGGCATAGATGCCAGTGGCAAGATGGAAACCGTTGACCCTATAAAGAAAAATCAGAACCAATTCATGCGTGTGGATAAGAACGGTGATATTTTCTCCAATTTTTTCTCCAATTTTTTTAGCCAGTTGAAGAACCCTACGAACTTCTCGTTTTTCAATGTTCCAGCACCTATGGCGGTCGATACGGCGAAAGAAATGCAAAAACAGGTAAATCATCCCACCCCTGAAGGTGAGCAATTAATGAAGCAACACGAAGTAAAGCCAGAGCCTGGCCCAAATCATAAACAAGAAAATAAAAATAATATGGAAACAACGCAGACAACAACGGAAACCGGCGAATATAAATACAAACCGGAACAAATCGATTGGGAAACTATGAACAACCTTGGATTAAGCAAGGAGAAACTTGAAAAACTAAACCTGCTTGACCCGCTGCTTAAAGGCTATAAAACGAACGAACTTGTACCTGTTAGCCTTAACCTTGGTACCGCTGTTACAAGAATGGATGCCCGATTATCCCTGCAACCCAATGATGACGGGCAGGTAATGGTCGCCATTCACGGAATCCGTAAAGAACCCAACCTGAACTATGAGTTTTTTGGGCATAGCTTCAGCCAGGCTGACAAAAACAACCTCCTCGAAACAGGTAATATGGGGCGTGTGGTCAACCTTACCAATCCAAAAACGGGTGAAACCATCCCATCCATTATTAGTGTGGACCGTCTTACCAATGAGCTGGTAGCGCTTCGTACTGAGTTTATCAAAATTCCTGATGAGATCAAAGGTGTAAAACTGGATGACGAGCAAAAGCAGACCTTAATGGAGGGCAAGCCGCTTTATATAGAAGGAATGGTTTCCAGGAAAGGAACTGAGTTTGATGCAACCGTCCAATTCAATGCCGACAAGCGCTTTGTTGAGTTTCAGTTCGATAGAACTAACTCCAATAAGCAGTCGGAGGGCAACCAGCAAAACCAATCGCAGGAAGTTCCGAAAACTTTCAGGGATAAAGAGCTGGATAATGAACAATATCAAAAGCTTAAAGACGGGCAAACAGTTTATGTCAGCGGCCTGGTGGATAAGAAAGGTAAGGAATACAACGGTTATATCACTTTCAACAAGGAAACCAATAAAACGGATTTCTCGTTCCAAAATCCAAATAAGATCAAAGAGCAGGCGCAGCCAACTGAAGCCCACAAAACCCAGACAGCGGTCAATTCCGAAGGCAAAACCAATGAGGCAACCAAGAACATCAAAGAGCCTTTAAAATCAGGGCAAACAAATCCCGAAGATAAACAACAGGCGCAGCAGGACGCACCCGACGCCCCTGCTAAATCGAAAGGCCGTAAAATGTAAATACTATGACAACAATAATTGCAGAAAAACCAAGTGTAGCAAGGGAAATAGCCGGCCTGCTCGGAGCCTCCGAAAAAAAGGATGGTTATCTGAGCGGTAACGGCTATTATGTTACGTGGGCATTCGGACATTTAGTAGCATTGGGAATGCCGGAAGATTACGGCATTTCAGGATTCCAGAAGACAGCACTGCCTATACTTCCCAATCCATTTTTACTAACAGTGCGCAAAGTAAAAAAGGACAAAGGCTATATCCCCGATGCCGGTGCGTTAAAACAGCTTAAAATAATTGAGAATGTTATTGGCCGTAGCGAAAAGATTATCGTCGCTACTGATGCCGGGCGTGAGGGTGAGCTGATATTCCGGTACATTTACGAGTACCTTAAATGTGACAAACCTTTTGAACGCCTATGGATCAGTTCCCTGACCGAAAAAGCCATAAGACATGGATTTGACAACCTGAAACCGGGAAGTGATTTTGAAGGTTTGTATCAGGCTGCAAAAGGCAGGAGCCGTGCTGACTGGCTCGTAGGTATCAATGCTTCGCAGGCCATCTCTAATGCCGCTGGCAACGGCATTTACTCCCTTGGGAGGGTTCAGACACCTACACTGGCTTTAATATGCAGGCGCTATCTGGAGAACCAAAATTTCTCGATACAGAAATTCTGGCAAATACAGTTATCGCATACGAAGGAGTTCATCGACTTTAAGAGCCTTTCCAAAAACAAATGGGAGGATAAAAAAATGGCAGATGATGCGTTGAAGTCCATCGAAAGAAAAGGAAATATTGCTATGGTAACTTCCGTAGAAACCAAAATAGTGACGGAACAGCCGCCTTTGCTTTTTGATTTGACAGGCTTGCAAAAAGAAGCCAATAAAAAACTGAACCTGTCTGCCGAGGAGACCCTGACCATTGCACAAAGCCTGTATGAGAAGAAGAATATTACCTATCCACGAACCGGAAGCAAGTATATTCCTGAAGATATTTGGGCAGAAATTCCCAATCTGATAAGGGCTTTGGAGGACAGGGAGGCCTTCAGGCATGCCCTAACGAAAGTTAAATGGCAACGTTTAAACAAACGTATCGTCAACGACCTTCGTGTTACGGATCATCACGGGCTTCTCATTACGGACAAAATCCCTTCTGCCTTGCCCGCAAAGGAAAATGCCGTTTACGATTTGATCGCCTTCCGGCTATTAGAGGCCGTTTCCGGGGCATGTATCAAAGAAATAACGGATATAGATTTGCAGGCGGCCCATTATGACTTCACGCTGAAGGGCTGTAAGATACTGGAAGCAGGATGGCGCTCTATTAAAGGAAGTTTGTCCGGCGATGAAGCTGAACCTCTGCAAGAGCTACCGGCACTTAAAGAAGGAGACCAGCTAAATATAAAAGTTGCCTCTACTTTGGAAAAAAAAACCGTGCCGCCTGTGCTTTATACCGAAGCAGGGCTTTTATCTGCTATGGAAACTGCCGGAAAGGAAATAGAAAATGATGAAGAACGCAAGGCTTTACAAAATATTGGTATAGGTACACCCGCTACAAGAGCCGCTATTATCGAAACATTGTTCACCCGCCATTATATCCAAAGGGAAAAGAAATCACTGGTGCCCACCGAAAAAGGATTACAGGTGTACGAATTGGTCAAAGACAGGAAAATCGCTAATGTAGCAATGACCGCCCAGTGGGAAGTGGCTTTGCAGAAAATTGAAAACAACGAAGCTAATCTCAAAGCTTTCCAAAAAGAAATGGAAACGTTTGCAACATCGATTACTAATGACTTGCTGCAAACTACGATTATACAGACCAACCTTCCCAAGCTCGTATGCCCGAAATGTAAAAAACACCACCTGATTATCAGGGATAAAATTGTTAAGTGCCCTGACGAGACCTGCAATTGGTTACAGTTCCGAAATGTCTGTGGCGTGCAGGTAAGTATAAGCGATATTGAACAACTCGTCAATGATGGTAAAACGTCGCTTATCCGGGGAATGAAAACCAGATCAGGAACGAAATTCAATGCCTATATCACATTGAATGAAAAATTCGAAAGCTCTTTTGAATTTGAAAAATCAAAATCTCCAAAGAAATAATGAGCAGTCCTATCATTACACAAAAGGCAATAGAAAGCCAGATTCACACTTTACGGGGTAGGCAGGTAATGCTGGACAGCGACCTTGCCAAAATTTATCAAGTAGAAACAAAGGTTTTTAACCAGGCGGTGAAGCGTAATGCAGACCGCTTTCCTGACCACTTTCGTTTTCAACTTGAACAGGATGAATTTAATGCTATAAACTTGAGGTCACAATTTGTGACCTCAAGTTTGAATTTCGGGGGAAGGCGTTATCTGCCGTATGCATTTACTGAACAGGGGATCGCTATGCTTTCTGCTATACTCCGTAGTACTATCGCCGTAAAAGTGAGCATCGAAATAATGAATGCTTTCGTAGAAATGCGGAAAATCCTTGCCGGTAACGCGGCCCTGTTCCACAGGCTCGATACGATGGAACTGAAGCAGATGGAAGCAGACCGGAAATTTGAAGAACTATTTAAAGCCCTTGAAGGCGGAAAGCTCCACAGTGACAAGGGCATTTTCTACAACGGGCAAATCTTTGATGCCTATGCCTTTGTTTCAGATATTGTCCGTACTGCCAAGAAGTCCATTATCCTCATTGATAATTATGTAGATGATACGGTGCTAACCTTGTTGGGAAAACGAAATGACAATGTAGCCGCAATAATTTACACCAAAAATATCAGCAACCAGTTACGGTTGGACATACAACGCTATAACAGCCAGTATCCTCCTGTCAAAATCGAAATCTTTCCCGATGCACATGACCGTTTTCTGATTATTGACCACGTGGAACTTTACCATATCGGGGCCTCTCTAAAAGACCTGGGCAAAAAATGGTTTGCCTTTTCGAGAATGGATATTGAGGTGGGCAGAATGCTCCAAGTCTTAGCTATTTAGCAATCTCTAAACATACTATAATGGATACACCACAAAAAGACCTGTCGTATTTCAGGTTACGATTAATAGAATTATTAAATACCAGCTTTCCTGAAAAAGCCCGTGATGAAACATTTATTAACCAACGTTCGACCCGGTCGGCAAGTGCTTACGAGGGTGCTTTCTATGTAGGCAATACTGTGGAACAGTGTACCCACATTTCTGAATACATCCTTTTTGAGGGGCTGTATTTCTCCAGGTTTGATACCATCTTTCAGGTAGTCTGCAATGAATTCGATATGAGAATGGCAGATGAAGAACTACGACCATTTGCCTTAAAAATGCTCCCTGTTTGTGGGCCTGTGTTTGAAAACTATAAACTGACGGATGATTTTGCCTATACTGCGGAGTTTGACCTGCTCTATACCGAACTGACTGGAACAATAGCCATTTGGATAGACGAACATGGCCTTCAGTAAGCGTCAACATCTCCAAAAGAACATTGATGCCCTGCGAATTGCTTTTAAACTGGAAAAGGAGAACCGAGAAGCCACCGTAGGAGAAAGGCTGCTAATGATGCAATACAGCGGATTTGGTGGCCTTAAATTCGTGCTCAATCCTGTGGAGAACGAAATCGACATTAATAATTGGAGAAAGACAGAACATGAACTTTTCCCGCTTACCCGCGAGCTTCACCAGGTTTTAAAAGAAAACGCTGCTGATGAAAAACAATACCGCAGGTATGTTGACAGTATGTGTAGTTCTGTACTTACCGCATTTTATACCCCGCCCTTGGTAATTGATGCCATTTCAACTTCACTAAAAGAAAGTGGTGTTACCAGCCGTAAATTTCTGGAGCCCTCTGCCGGTATCGGTTCTTTTATACAATCCTTCGCAGAGAAAGACATAACGCAGGTTACCGCTTATGAAAAAGACCTGCTTACAGGGAAGGTTTTAAAGCAGCTCTATCCCGACAATGCTATACGAATAAACGGCTTTGAAGAAATACCTTCTAAAGAGCAAAACAGCTACGATTTGGTTGCCAGTAATATTCCATTTGGTGATACTGCTGTCTTCGACCTATCCTATTCCAAAAGCAGGGATACCGCAAAAACACAGGCTGCCCGAAGCCTACACAATTATTTTTTCATGAAGGGAACTGATATGCTCCGAGATGGTGGGATACTTGCTTTTATCACATCACAGGGAGTACTGAACAGCCCTAAAAACGAAACCATTCGAAGGGCATTAATGCAGGACAACGAACTCGTATCCGCAATCAGGTTGCCTAACAACCTTTTTACCGAATACGCTGGAACGCAAGTCGGCAGCGACCTGATTATCCTTCAAAAGAATACGGCGAAACAGGGGCTTTCGGATTTGGAATTACAGTTTTGCGGCACCTATAAAGCAAAAGATACGAGCCATAATAACCGCTTGTTTGCCACGCTACAATCGGTCATACATACCTCGATGCACAAGGCAACAGATATGTATGGCAAGCCTGCCTGGATCTACGAACACGAAGGCGGTGTGGAAGGCATTGCCAAAGATCTCAAGCAAAAGCTATCGCAGGATCTATCGAATCGTCTGAATTTGGGATTGTACAAAGGCGAGCGTCACAACGAGCCTGCTATGCAAATACCACTAATACCGCAGCCAGCGCCTCTAACCGGACAATTGACTACCAACCAGGAAATACAGTCATCTGCGGTGGTGGTAAACCCCACCGTTGCAGATAAAGTAGAAAAGCAATTGAGTATTTTCGACCTGTTTGAAGATATGGGAGAAACGGCGCTTGTTACCAGGGCAGCTAAAGCAAGAAAGCAACCAACTAGAAGAAATAAAGGGATTCCGAAAAATCAGCCTGACCTGTTCAGCGGCGTGATGCAGCAACCTGTTTCTAACATTTCAAAAAGTGAAAACATTCCAGGTAACAAAAAAAATCAGGAAACTTTAGGTGACCTATTTACCAATGTGGATGGAAACGGCCATTCCGAAATAGCTCCCGCAAGTAATGCACTACCAGAACCTGCAATCTATACCAAGGAATTAAAGTCTTTTCACCGAGCAGATTGCCTCGCTGTGGATAAAGATTGGGTCGGCTATCTTAAAGATTTTGACAGCGACAAGGATCAGGCAATTTTCCATCCTTTGCAATTGCCTCCACCGCAGAAAGCAAGGGCCGAAGCCTATATTGCTGTGCGGGATACCTACCATGACCTTTACCAGAAAGAAGCCAATCTGCAAACCGAACATTCAGCCGAAAGGGAAAACCTCAACAGGTTGTACGATGCCTTTGTAAAAAGGTATGGCAACCTGAACAATGCGGAAAATATAAAGCTCATCAAAACAGACAGCGCAGGAAAAGAACTGCCCTATCTGGAACGGGTTATCGGCGGTGTGGTACATAAAGCCGATATATTCCAACGCCCAGTCAGCTTTTCAATTACCGCTGTGGCAACGGACAATCCCGATGAAGCCTTAGCAGCATCACTGAACAAATATGGCAGAGTTGATCTTGTTTATATGTCCGGGATTAGCGGTGTACCCCCAGATGATTTAAAAGAAGCATTACACGGACGAATTTTCTATAATCCGCTGCAAAAGGAATACGAAATATCGGAGCGGTGGATAGCAGGAAATGTAATAGAAAAAGCCGAAGCGGTAAAGAGCTACCTCGACAGCAATCCTGATGCTACAGAAGCAAAAGGGAGCCTTGCTGCTTTGGAAGAAGCCCGACCAAGGCGTATAGAATTTGAAGAACTGGACTTCAATCTTGGAGAGCGCTGGATTCCCACGGGCATATATGCGCGATTCGCCTCCCATTTGTTTGATACCGAGGTACGCATCCAATACTCTGAAAGCAGTGACGACTTCAATGTAAACTGTAATAGTAAAAATGTACATATATGGGATAAATACGCAGTCAAATCCGAGAGCCGTACATATGATGGTATCGCGTTGCTGAAGCACGCCTTGGTGAATACGACACCGGATATAACAAAGAAAATTACAATTGATGATAAGGAAGTTAAGGTCCGCGATATGGAGGCCATACAGATGGCAAACACAAAAATTGATGAGATCCGTACTGCCTTTACTGATTGGCTGCATTCGCAGAATGGTGAGTTTAAAAAACGCCTCACTGACCAGTACAACGATACTTTTAACTGCTTTGTCCGTCCGCAGTATGATGGTAGCCATCAGGACTTTCCTGGATTGGACAGGAAAGCACTAGGTATCGAAGATCTTTATTCCAGCCAAAAAGATGCGGTCTGGATGATAAAACTAAATGGTGGTGCTATCTGTGATCATGAAGTGGGTGCAGGAAAAACACTTATTATGTGTACCGCAGCACAGGAAATGAAACGTTTAGGATTGGCGCATAAACCCATGATTACAGGTTTAAAGGCCAATGTGCATGAAATTGCGGAAACCTACAGGACAGCTTATCCACATGCGAAAATATTATATCCGGGTAAAGAAGATTTTACACCTCAAAAGCGCCAAAGAATTTTCGGGGATATTAAAAACAACGATTGGGATTGCGTGATACTTACGCATGACCAGTTTGGCATGATTCCACAGTCCCCTGAAATACAGAAGGAAATCCTTCAGGCTGAACTTGATAGCGTATCAGATAACCTTTCCGCTCTGGAATCGCAGGGCAATGAAATTTCCAGGGGAATGCTTAAAGGAGTAATCATGCGTAAGCAAAACCTTGAAGTAAAGCTTAAAACACTGGAACATGACATCGAAAACCGCAAGGACGACGTCGTAGACTTTAAAATGATGGGAATAGATCATTTACTGGTAGATGAAAGCCATCGTTTTAAAAATCTAATGTTCAATACACGCCATGAACGCGTTGCAGGTTTGGGCAATATGGCTGGCAGCCTAAAGGCGATGAACCTGCTTTTTGCCATACGAACCATTCAGGAGCGTACAGGTAAAGACCTCGGGGCAACTTTTCTTTCGGGCACTACCATAAGTAATTCGCTTACCGAACTCTACCTGTTGTTTAAGTATTTGCGCCCCCAGGCATTAGAAAAACAGGGAATTAATTGCTTTGATGCCTGGGCAGCTATTTATGCGAGGAAGACAACCGATTATGAATTTTCTGTGGCCAATAATATAGTTTCAAAAGAACGTTTCCGCTACTTTATTAAAGTGCCGGAGCTGGCGCAATTCTATTCTGAAATCACAGATTACAGGACTGCTAAGGATATCGGTATTGACCGTCCCGAAAAGAAAGAAGTACTTTACAACATACCACCGACGCCAGATCAGGAAGTATTTATTAAAAACCTGATGGAATTTGCCAAAACCGGTAATGCTACTTTACTTGGAAGGGCCCCGTTATCGCAGAGTGAAGAAAAAGCCAAAATGCTGATTGCAACAGACTATGCCCGTAAAATGTCGTTAGACCTACGAATGGTCAGTAGTAAATACGATGACCATCCCGATAATAAAGCTTCGCACTGCGCCGCTAATATAGCCAAATACCACAGCAGGTTTAATGCGCAAAAAGGGACTCAATTTGTATTCTCGGATTTGGGTACTTACAAGCCCGGTGAATGGAACATATATTCGGAAATCAAGCGTAAGCTCGTGGAAGACCACGGTGTTCCTGCCCACGAAATCAGGTTTATACAGGAAGCCAAAAATGACAAGCAACGCAAGGAGTTTATTAACGGTATGAATGAAGGTAAAATACGCGTACTATTTGGCTCTACCGATATGTTGGGAACTGGCGTGAATGCGCAAAAACGAGCTGTCGCTGTTCACCATCTGGATACCCCGTGGCGGCCTAGCGACCTTGCCCAAAGGGATGGCAGGGCCATCCGAAAGGGCAATGAGATTGCCAAGTTCTTCGCCGATAACAAGGTCGATGTGATAATTTATGCCGTAGAAAAATCATTGGACAGCTATAAGTTCAACATCCTGTATAACAAACAGCTATTTATTGACCAGTTAAAGAATAACAACCTTGGCAAGCGTACTATAGATGAAGGTAGCATGGATGAGAAATCAGGCATGAACTTTTCCGAATATGTGGCAATACTTTCAGGCAATACAGATTTATTGGAAAAGGCAAAGTTGGAAAAGCAGATTGCCGGACTTGAAAGTGAAAAACAGGCATTCAACAGATCTAAGTTCACTTCCAAATACAAACTGGAAGATCTTACAGCTACGTTAGAGTCTTCTGGGTCCCGTCTTGAACGTATGAGCCTTGATTGGGGAAACTTACAGCAACGTTTGCATAAGCTAACAGACGGCACCATAGCGAATCCAGTGCAGCTTGATGGATTATCCCGCAACGCTGATATGAGACAGATCGGAACCAAACTTAACGAAATTGCGGATAAAGCCCGCACCGGCGGCCAATATGAAGAAATTGGTACTTTATACGGTTTTACCTTACTGGTCAAAACTGAAATATCGGAAAAAGAAGGCGTGGATTTAAAGGTCAATCGTTTTTTGTTGCAGGGCGAAGGCAATATCAAGTACACATACAATAACGGCATAATGGCTAAAGATCCCGAAACGGCTGCGATGAACTTTTTGAAAGCCCTGGAAAAGTTGCCAAGCTATATCGAGCAGGAGCAAAAAAAGATAGGGGAACTGCAAAAAGACCTTCCTGTACTTCAGGAAGTGGTGAGCGGTACATGGAAAAAGGAAAGCAGGCTGAGCGAACTGAAAACCGAATTTGCCGCTATTGACCGGAAAATACAATTATCCATTTCTCCTGAGAATAAAGAGCAGAGCGAAACAGTCACAACGAAAGGTTCGCAAGTAAGTGAAAGAACCCCTGTACGTTTAAAGGCGAATTGATAATTAACAATTGTATCAATTTAATTAAGCTGTTATTAGGAACAGTTTTTTCACCCAGCACAAATGTATTTAATAAAAAGGCCTTTTTATTTGCTATATTTCAATGTAACATCCTTAGTTTGCTCTTCCGCGAAAGAATTTCTTAGCTTGTATAATGTCCTGTGACTAAAATCCAGCATTTTTGCTTAGCAGCGATTAGTGGTTGCTGATTTACATGTCATATTCATAAAATTCTTAAATCTGCCGCTTATCTTTCTTTCAAATTTTCCAACAATAATCCCGCCCAGCTATATAGTGTTGAAAAATATTTTGCTCTAAATTAAATCTGTTGACTCCTTATTGTTAAACTTGATAAAAAAGAAATAGAGAAATATAATTTAATTTAAAAAAGATAATTCCTATTTTTAACATTTTTAAAGTACCAACAAATAGTCGAATAATAATGTCCAACTTTCAAGAAACACTTGACGAATTATTTAATGAAAAATTAAATTTTGAATATGATGGAACTCCATTACCAACTCCTGATATAGATGGGAGTGATAACATTATAAATTATACCAAAGAGTATGTGGGATTTGAAACTATGATACTTTTGGCGGTTTGTAACGATCGTATTATTGAATTCCAAAAAAAGTTTATTAAAAGCCAAAAGACACTTTTCCCTAATGCTCATTTTCTATTTGTTTCAAATAATGGAAAAGTATTCGATTTATACAATAATGCAACTTCTAAAATACTTAAAAAAATAACCTATGACGAAATAGGTCGAAACACTCGTTTATTCAAAGAGAAGCTACAATTGTTTGATGTAACTCAAGCAAATGATAGTACAGAACTTCAAATAAATGCCGAAAAAGCTTTTGATACAAGTGATAAAATTACCAAGAAGTTTTTTGAAAAATTTAAAAAAATACATGATAAACTTCAAAAAGCGATTACAGGTATTGATGATGAAAAGGACAAATCTTGGTACGCATCTGTAATGATGAACAGGATAATGTTTATTTATTTTCTTCAAAAGCATTATGTAATTCAAGGCAATACCAGTTTTTTGTTAGATAAATTTGAAGAAGTAACAGTAAACGGAAAAGACTATTACAAAGATTTTCTTTTACCACTTTTCTTTTATGGTTTTGCTCGTAGAGATAACAATCCAAACAAAGAAAAGTTTGCTGAGCAATATGGACAAATCCGATACTTAAATGGTGGTTTATTTTATGCCCATCATTTAGAAAAAAAATATACTCTCGAAAATGCAACGTCAACAGTTTTTGAAGAAAGAGCTTTACAAACCAAAATTGGTATTGATGCTAAACTAATTAAAGAGATTTTAGAATTTCTGGATGGTTATACTTGGTACTTGGACAGTAGACCGATGAAAGAAGATACGGACATTAATCCTGATGTTTTAGGATATATCTTCGAGAAATACATCAATCAAAAAGAGCTAGGAGCTTACTATACCAAAGAAGATATTACTGAGTATATTTCTAAAAATACAATTATTCCTTTCATTCTTGATAAGATGAAAAATAATGGGTTTAATGCTCCAGACCCAAACCCAATGATTACAAGCAACGAGGATATTATTGGACAAATGAATAGCTACTTAGAAAGCATTAAAAGTTACAAAGAAGTTAAGTTTCTTTACAAAGATGTTTTATTGGAACTGTCAGTTCTTGATCCCAGTGTAGGTTCAGGTGCATTTCTTTTTGCGGCGTTAAATATTTTGTTGCCGATATATCAAAAAGCGGTTTTCAAAATGAAAGAGTTTGCTAAAACCCAAGACGATGAATGGCTACACGAAACTATATTAACTTTAAGCCATCACGCAGAGGAATATTATTTAACCAAGCAAATTATATTAAACAACCTTTATGGTGTTGACATTGTTGAAGAAGCTACCGAGATATGTAAACTGCGCTTGTTTTTGCAACTTGCCTCTCATTTACCGGATATAACAAGCATTGAACCTTTACCAGATATTGATTTTAATATCTATGCTGGTAACTCTCTAGTTGGTGGCTTAAGTTGGGAAGATTTAGAAGCCAATTATACGATGGATTTGTTTACCTCAATGAATAGGGATAGTATAAAAGAGGACATTAAAACATTATCTGGTTTTAAAAACCAATATAAAACGGTACAACAACAAGACGAAAATGTTGAAGAATTATCCTTGCTTAAAGATAATATAGCAACTCTGGAACATAGAATAAACACAGATATAAAAATTGGTATCAGTAACCCATTTCATTGGTTTATCGATTTTAATACTATTATTGAAAAAGGTGGCTTTGATGTAATTATTGGTAACCCGCCTTACGTGGAATATTCAAAAGTTAGGAATTCATATACGTTGGTAAATTATGATACGCTTTCTTGTGGTAATTTGTATGCGAATTTTATTGAAAGGTCATCTAAGTTATCAAATAGCGTAGGTAGAATGGGTAATATCGTTCAAATGAGTGTTTGTTGCACACAGAGAATGAAACCAGTTCAAAATATTTTAAAAAACAGAGGTATTGCTATATCTAACTATAATTGGAGACCAGCAAAATTATTTGAAGGATCGACAAAGGCAAATATCAGTTTGTCTATTTTGTTAGATACGAAAGATAGTAAAGTTTATTCTACAAGTTTTTTGAAATGGAATAGTGAAGAAAGAGAAAATCTAATGAAGAATTTTGACTATGTTGAAAATTCAAAATTTAAAAATGAATTTATTATACCAAAACTTGGCAATTCTACAGACACATCGATCTATTCAAAACTTTTTCCATTTGATAATATTGGAACTAAAGTATCTGCAAAACATTCTCATCACGCTTTATATTATAGAAATACAGGAGGTTTATATTGGAAGATATTTACAGATTATAGCCCTAAATTTAAAAAAAATGGTGAAGTCTCAGTTTCAAGTAGAGAAACAAAACTTTATTTCAATACTGATAGTGATCTAAAGATTTCGTTAGCTTTATTTTGGTCAAATTTATATTGGTGGTGGTATTCAATTAATTCAAATGGAAGAGATAATAATCCTTTTGACCTTAAGTCTTTTCCAATCAATAACGAAATATTTAATGATAAACGCTTGTTAGATTTAAGCGATAAATTAATAATTAGTTTAACTGAAAATTCAACTATTGCTCAAAGAAATCACGGTAAAGATATAACTGAATATCAAAAATTTAATCCAAAAAAATCAAAAGATATAGTTGATGAAATTGATAATATCATTTACAAATATTATAATCTAACACAAGAAGAGGTAAACTATATTAAAAATTATGACATTAAATATAGACTTGGTGACGATGTTGAATTAGACGATGAAGAACAAGTGTAATGAGTAGTATAATAGATAATAAAAAAGACAATTTACTGGTAACAGAAGTAAACCAAATGCTCGACAATGCCGAGTTCAGCTCGATGGCTGTGGGTTATTTTTATTTAAGTGGTTTTGAAGCCATCAGAGAAAAATTGCATAAAGTGCAAAATCTTAAATTATTAATTGGCACAAGAACTAATACTGAAACAGTTGAAGAATTAGTAAAAGGGCATAAAGCACCTGAATATATTGCACAAACCTTGCGACAAGAACAAAGAAAGACAATTTCACAAAAGAAAGATGTTGTGCTGCATACACAATATGAATATGCCAAAGATTTAACCTTTATGGAGCAAAACGAAAGCAACCAAATTGGGCTTTCGGCTTTGTGGGAATTAATCAGAGATAATAGAATTGAAATAAGAGTATACGCCAAAGGTTTCTTGCATAGCAAAGCATATATTTTTGATGCTCCAAAAGGCGGAATGATTGATGGTGTTGCTATTGTAGGAAGTTCGAACCTATCAATTAGTGGCTTGGCAAACAATACTGAATTGAATGTAAAAATTAGCAATCAAAATGATTTTCAAGATGTAAAACGATGGTTCAATGATATATGGGAACAATCTGAACCATTCAGTACAGAGTTGATGGATATGGTAGAAAATTCTTGGGTGCAACAACAAGCTACACCTTATGAGGTTTACATTAAAACGTTATACAATTTAGTAAAGGAAAGAGTTGATATAAAAGAGCATTTGATAAATGATAAAGGTGCTTTTGATTTCGAAAAGTTATTTCCGTTTCAGAGAGATGCTGTAAATATGGCATTGAATAAATTGGAAAGCGATAACAATTCGCAAAGTGGTGTTTTTATTTCTGATGTAGTTGGTTTAGGTAAATCTTATATTGCTTTGGCTTTAATAAGTTGGTATTGGTCGCAAAAGAGAAAAAATACTTTGGTTATTTGTCCACCACCATTAAAGCAAATGTGGGAAAACTATAAAGAACAGTATCAATTGAATTGTCATATAATGTCGTCAAGCGAGTTGTTTTATAAAGATGGTAACGAACATTACAATCTAAATGATGAAGCTATTTACGATGGCTATGAGGTTGTAATCATCGATGAAGCACACAACTTTAGAAATCCTGCAACTCAAAAGTACAATATTATTGCACCTTACCTTAATGGTAAAAAAGTAGTTTTACTAACTGCGACACCTCAAAACAAATCGGTTTGGGATATTTACAATCAAATAAAGCTATTTCACCAAAGCGATGTAACCGATTTGAATATTGCACCTAATAATTTAAAAACGTATTTTGAAACCTACGAAGAAAGTCCTCAACTCATAGCGGAATTGTTGCAAAACTTTATTATCAGAAGAACAAGAAATGATATAAAGAACAATCCAAAATATGGTCATTTGAATATTACTTTTCCAAAAAGAAAACTTCAAACTATAGAGTATGAAATTGATGCGACATATGCCACAAGCGGACAACCATCAATTTATGATGAATTATTAGATAAACTATTCAAACAGAATAAAGCAGAAAGATACCAATATTCAATTTATGCTTTAACGAGCTTCTTAAAACCTGGAAAGAAAAATGAAAAGATCTATCAAGGATTAAGTCATTTTGGTGATTTGGTTCGTGGATTATTAAAAATGCTTTTGTTTAAGAGATTAGAAAGTTCCGCAGTATCGTTTTTAGCATCATTAAACCGAATGATAAAGCGTAATGAATATATTTTACAATCTATTCAAGAACGAAATATAGTTATTACAGGTAAAGCTGACCAATTAGAATTATTTTTAGAGTTAGATGTTAATGCGGATTTTTCTAAATTAAAAGTCAATGAATATCCTATTGAAGATTTTAGAAAAGATGATTTAGTTGCTGCAATCATTGTAGATATAAGTATTTTGAAAGAAGTGCAAGATTTGATTTTACCTATTACAAAAGATATTAAAAATGATAACAAGTTCAGTCAATTTATTAAAACGGTAATCGAACCTAATAAGGATAACAAAATTCTAATTTTCTCCGAATTCACAGAAACTGTTGAGTATTTATATAAAAACACGAACGCTTTATATCCACAGTTATCAATAGAAAGATTATCATCTTCTAAAACCAAATCAGAGGATAAAAATTCAATTGTGAGACGATTTTCTCCTATGTCACAAACCAACGGAATAGGATTAAATGATGCTGAAAAAGAAATTCAAATATTGTTTACCTCCGATGTGTTAAGTGAGGGACAAAATTTGCAAGATGCTCATATAGTGGTTAATTATGATTTCCATTGGAATCCGGTTAGATTAATTCAAAGAATTGGTCGTATTGATAGAATTGGAAGTACTGCTGACGAAATTAAAGTATACAACTTCTTACCAGATGATAAAATTGAGCAAGAATTAGATTTAAAAGGAAGAGTGCATAGACGAATAAATGAAATCCATCAAATATTTGGTTCAGATAGTGCCATTTTATCAAACGAAGAGGAATTGAACGATGAAAGTGTATTTTCTATTTACTCGGATATGAGCGAAGATGTTTTAGATGCCGATGGTGGTATTTCAACAATATTTGATGAAGCAGAAAAAGTATTAAACCAATTAGAAGTTGACAATCCAGAAGAATACAATAGAATAATTAATCTTGAAGATGGCATAAGAACTACACAGTTATCTGATAATAAAGGAACGTTTGCTTTTCTAAAGGCTGGTAATCTGAATAGATTATATTTTACTGATGGCAAAGAGGGGACGGAAGCTATTGGAGAAATTCTAAAATTAATTAAAATCGATGCCGACAATAAAAATACTATTGAAATAAGTATTGAGGAACACACAAAGCGATTAGAACCAATTTATAAAAAGTTCAAAGAAGAAATAAAAAAGAGACAGTTATATTTTAGTGCTGCAAATATCACCAATGAGCAAAAGCATTTTCAAGAGAGATTAAGAAATTCATACAATTTATTTAGTGTAAAAAGCGATGAATTAAAACCTCGCATCGATAAGCTAAATAGAATATTTCAAAAAGAGATACCTGATTATGCCAAAACTGAATTAAGAGTATTAAAGAAAGAAAAACTATCTGATGAATTAATGGTCGAAGCATTGGAACAATTGGTAGATAAAAACCAAATAGAAAAATTCCAAAAACAAGCTTCAGAAATGGATGCCCAAAGCATAAAGACAATTTGTAGTGAAAGTTTTGTTTAAAAAAATTAAAATATGAATTGTTTTCTGATATATATTACGCTCTGTGATTCGTCACGTGCAAAATTTTTAATCAAATAAAGAAGTTTGTGATATTTGGGCGAATTTTCTAACGTACGTTAAACTCGTGAGCTTCATTTAAATGCTTGTCAAACCATTTTTGAGTAAAAGATGTTATAATAACTTGAGATACGGTAATGCCATTTTTTGAAAATCCCTCTCCAAACAAATTCAATACACTGTGGAAATCTTCAAATTTTGGTATTTGTGGACGACATTCAAATGGATTGTTTAAATCTCCAGGTTGAGTGAATCTTAATAATTTATCTTTGAGATAAGTAGTTCTTTCGATTGTTAGATATTTGTAATAGATCGTTCTGATAATTTTGCGGCTAACGATTTGCGGCTTGGCGAAGGCCGCCATTTTTACCACAAATGTTCATGCCAGGAGCCAAACTTTGATCAACCACAAAAATGACTGCGGAGTACTAAACCCCACTTTTGGCAAACCACTGTTAACTTCTGTCATCTCTTGTCGGTTTAGTTTGTCCATAGTTTAACTACTGCGAATGCACTTAAAATTAGTGTCAGCCCGCCAATAACCCAAAGTGATATTTTTATAATTTTTTGGTTGTCTAAAAGTAACTGTGTCTGTTTGTTGGTTTCGGTTTCAATTACTTGTCGTAAGTCCTTTGTGTTTTTTGCAAACTCAATTTCAAAAATCTGTTTAATTTGATTTCTTTCATTTTCAATTAATTGTTTGATTTGAGATTTGTTGTCGTCAAGTTGAATTTTAATTGTGCCAGCAAGGTCTTTATAAAACTCTTTGTTTTCTTTGCTTATTTGGTCTGTCTTTTTATCGACAAGGTTATATATTTCGCTAAAAGATTTTTCAATACCCTTGTTAATGCTTTCAAGTGCTTTGCTGTTTTGGTCAAACTGCTCGCTTATTTTGTAATAGGAAACAGTAAGTCCTTGCAATTTTTGATAAGCATCTGAAACTGCTTTCAGTTTTCCAACTTCTTTGTCGAAGTCTTCCAATGTTGTATTAAATTTCTGTAAGTTGCTCATATAATAAAGTATTGAGTTTTTTTAGTTCGGTTAATTTTTGAGCGTAAACATCATTTAGTAAATATGCTAAATCGTAAAATTCTGCAAGTTGTTCTAGTTTTTCAGGAATGAATTTTGAGATTGATTGGCACAATACCATTTTTTGCTCTTCGTTTAGATTTTTTCCTAAAATCATGAGTCTATTTAAAAAATCGTCTTGTTTGTTCTTTGTGAAGGTCTGTCTAATTGTTTCCAAAGCACTTTCAAAACGTTCTTTCCCGTCACTATCTTGATATTCATTGAGTGCTAAACGAACAAAACCGCTTAAAAAATTTAAGCCTAAATTGTTCCGGTAACTTTCTAGAAAACGGCTGATGCTATCTCTCAATTTTTTAAACTCAACTTCGTTAGGAAATTGATTGTTTGTTGTCAAAACTTCAAAACATTTTTCAAACTCTTTTGGATTTTCTGCAATGTGCTGAAGTATAAAAGTTGTTTCAGTAAATATGAAATAACTATCAATACGGCTTTTAAAACTTTCGCTATCTTCAAATTGATTACACCAGTCTGAGAGTGTCTTTAATGATTGTTTGCGACTATATGCTATGTTTTCAAAAGTCCAATTTAAGAGATACCAAACTGATTTTTCTAATATGGTTATTTTTTGAACTTTTGATATTTCTGTTTCTACGTCTGTGTTAGGTTCGTATTTTGTTATATAATTTGAAACGCTTCTTGTAATTATCGTTTCGCTTTGTGTTTTGAATTGAACTTCAAAATGGTCAATAAAATTTGTTGTCCAGTCGGAAACAATACCTAACAGACTCAAGCGGTAAATTGCTTTTTGTAAAATTTCATTGTTTATTCGCAACTTTGCATAAGCATCATTCCAAAAATATTCTGACTTTAGTTTCCGCTTTGAAATAGGCATTAACCACACCCAAAATAATTTTAAAATCCTCATCAATGTCGTTTTGTCCTTGAGTGAAAAGAAAAACTTGCTTAAAAATGTCTCTACCACCAAAACCAACTTCATTGTTAATTTCTTTCATTTCAGCAAAAGTTGTGTCCTTATGAAATAGTCGCTCTACTCTCTCGCTGTCGTGAGTTTCCGGAGAATACAATACATAACATTTTCCTATTTTGCCTTTATTTTCTGATTTGTTTTTATCCCATCTTCCTGCTCTTCCTGCTTCTTGATATAATGCTTCTACTGAACTTGGTAAGCCATAATGGAAAGTGTAAAATATATTTTGTTTGTCAATACCCATTCCAAATGCTTTTGTGGCAACTAAAATCTGGTATTTATCCTTTTGGAAATCTTTTTGAACTTGCAATTTGAATTTATTAAACTCATCTTTTTGCATTACTGGTTCTGTTCCTGTTTTCCTTCCTGTTTGCTGATCGTAAACATCTCTTTTAGGAATGTCTCCTGAAAACCAACTTACCTTGTTTTGATAAACTGTATTTAGAGTATTAGAAACTTGAAAACAGCCATTAGCACCATTTACATTTGGCGTAAACACTAAACCAGCTTTTTCAGTTGTTTCAATAAAACTTTCGGTGTCTTGTAAGTCGGATAAAAGCGATTTTATTGTTTGGCTTTTATTTCCTTTATCGTTGATAACTTCAAATTTTAATTCTTTACGACTGTAATCTAAAAGCGATTTTATATTTTCATCTTCAAGTCTTTGCTTTCTTCTTGAAAATTCAATTTTTATATCTTTCAAAACGTTAACGGAAGCCGTTGCAGTAAGTCCAATAAATTTTATCTTACCTTCTCCATTTTCGTCCTTTGGGCTTAGCTTATCTATGGTTTTCGCTAAATTCAAATAGGAAGTTCTAAAGTCGTGTCCCCACTCTGACAAACAATGTACTTCATCAACAACTGCATACGCAATTGAAAAATTAGCCACAAGCGACGTAATTTTTTCTCTGAATGAAGGGATTTGAAATTTCTCGGGTGAAATCCAAACAAATAAATATCTGCCGTGCTCAAAGTCTGTTTCAATTTGTCTTCTTTCGTTAGCATCTAAATCGCTTGTAACGAAACTAACATTTGTTATAAGCATATTTACCAAGTTTTCATTTTGGTCGTACATTAATGATTTAATTGGGCAAACCACAAAATTTATGCTTGGTTGCAACAAACAAGGAAGTTGATAACACAAAGACTTTCCACCTCCAGTTGGCAATAATCCAATTGTATCTTTTCTATTTAAAGCATTTGAAATAATAGGAAATTGTCCTTCTCGGAATGCAGGTTTGTCAAAGATATTCTCCAAAAAGAATTCCAAAACCCCTTTGTCTTCATCGGTAACATTGTAATTTATCGGTTCAGTTGTGCTAACTCTAAAATAATTTTTGTCTTTTACAATATCAAAATAATCAGTCCGTAAATAAATTACATCTGGATTTTGTTTGTTCTCATCAGTATATCGCTTGAACAATGAAAAGTCAATATTTATGGTTTTGTTTGTTGGGACAAAATCACTTTTCTTGTTTGTAATTTTAATAGTGAAAATAGGCTTTTCAAGGCTTTTCTTGTTTTTTAATTGATACAAATTGTCTAACCAAATATGCAAGTCATTAATTGCCAAGTTGGGAAAGTCGCCCAAATCTTCGTTTGATAGGATATTGAAATTCCAATTTTCGTTAAGATTTAAATAGTTGTGAGTAAGTAACTCAATGAGTAGAACCTGAAAACGAATTATTGCAGTAGGCAATAATTTTGTTTTTATTTCTGTTTCACTCATTTTATTTTTTTCTATTTTTTCACAAGCGTATTTATAGAAAGTTAGAAGTTTGTCAAACCTTGAAAGGTGTTCTAAAATCTGTTTTATCTTTTCTGAATAATTACCATTGCGTAATTCTATCGTGTTAATTCTAATGGTAGTTATGCCTTTCTGGAAAAGATAATTGTCTCTTGTTGCATCTGAAACCCTTGTGACTTCATCTGTCTTATGTTGCTGTCCGTCAATTTCAATTACAAGTTTTGCCTGTGGCAAATAAAAATCCACCTGTTGATTGATGAAATTCTTGTTGTCTTCGCCAACTATTTCGTTAATTTCAATTTCTGGAATGATTAAAGACTGAACAAAAGAATATTCTCCAAATTCGTTGGGAATCATTGTTTCAAAAAAGTCTTTTGCTGGGAAATAATTTAGGTCTTTGTCGCCTTTAATTGTATTGTACCAAATTGGTGTTTGATTTGTCGCAAATAAAAAGCGGTCATTAAAATTGTCCAGTTTGTGAATCTCGCCTATAGTAGATTGTAAGTTTTTCGAAAGTGTCGTTGGAAAGCCACGTTGAAGAATATTCTTGATTACATATAGGATTGGCAGTAAGTCTGACTTATTCGGATTTTCTACCAAATTCTGAATTACAAAATTCGGGTTAGTATAAGTATAATTAGCCGTGTATTTTTTCATTCCCTTTTTTATCGGTTCGTCTGTCTGTGTCGGTTCGGTACGCTTGCAGGTAACTAATTTATATGCCTCATTTTGCAAGCAACTATTACATACATTCGGTAGAAATACGCGCTACTTTAAGATTTTTGTTTTACAAATATAATCATAATTATTCATAAAAAACTGGCTTTAGCGTCCGTTAAACGCAGGCTCACAGCAGAATGCAAACTATAGCGATACTCGCGATTAGGTATCCTACTGTGATTATCATTTTTTTACCAAATGTTGCAGATCAGGATCATTCTTGATACGTTCCATTTCACTTTCAATCACAAGAACGATGTCACGTTTTATTTGCTTATAATTTGCTTCGATTTCTTGCTTCATCATATCAATACCTTCTTTGTTTATAAACGATAATATATCCGGAATTTTTTGATAGGTTTTGGTTTCGGCAGCTACCTTTTCATTGTCAACAACAATTTCAGCATGGAAGATTTTCTGTTCAATACGTTCTTCAAAATTATCCGATACAGCTCCCACGAACATTCCCTGTGTCAAAGTGGAAATTTTGGAAGCCGGGATCAGGCTGTCCAATTGTGTGGAAATTGACGTAGAGGTATCATTGCGGTTGATTGACATGCTTTGTCTTTTCTGCAATACTTTACCAAAACGTTCGGATAGATTTTTTGCAGTGTCACCGACTACTTGGCCACTAAAAATATTACCTACGGTATTCTGAATTACCTTGCTTTCTTTGTCGCCGTAATCCCTTGTTAACTGTGAGTAGTCCTGAAAACCCAAACATACTGCCACTTTATTACTCCGCGCAGTTGCGATCAGGTTGTCCAATCCCCTGAAATAGATTGTAGGCAGCTCATCTATAATAACCGAACTCTTTAACTGTCCTTTTTTATTGATAAGCTTTACAATACGTGAATTGTATAATCCTAATGCGGCAGAATAGATATTTTGGCGGTCAGGATTATTGCCAACACATAGAATCTTAGGTTCCTTTGGATTATTAATATCCAATGAAAAATCATCCCCGGTCATTACCCAATAGAGGCTCGGTGAAATCATGCGGGACAAAGGTATTTTTGCCGAGGCTATCTGACCTTGCAATTGGTCTTGTGCTCCGCCTTGCCATGCATCCATAAAGGGAGATAGATAATTCTCCAGTTCAGGATAAGATGTAAGGATGGTAAATACATCGGCATACTTTTTATTTAATAGCTCAATGGCATGTGGAAATGTGCAATGCTTGCCGTTTTCATAAATCTTCAGAAACCATATAATAGCCGCTAAAAGGATTATAGGACTTTCCACGAAGAAATCCCCCTGCTTCTGTATCCAGCTGCGGTTTAGGTTCAGCATGATGGTGTAGGCAGCTTCGTAAGCATCCGAAATATCCGTCATGAAATCGGGATTGAGCGGATTGCAACGGTGGCTTTTTCTCGGGTCGTCAAAGTTAATGACATAGAACTTTGGTTTGACTTTGTACTTATCACTGTGCTTCAATAAATGATTATAGGCAATGGTAGAAAGGTCATCGAACTTAAAATCATAGATGTACATCGAAAAGCCTTTTTCAATCTGCTGCTTGATGTAATTATTGACTATCGCATACGATTTACCCGATCCAGGAGTACCCAATACAATTGTTGCCCTAAATGGATTAACAATGTTTATCCAGCCGTTATGCTGTTTTTTATTGTACCAGAATTTAGTCGGCAGGTTAACGGAGTACTCATTTTCCATCAGTTTGGTTTCCTGCATGAAACTTTCGTTCTCATTGTTGAATACATCGTCCAGCAGGTTATTACGGAGTAAGCGGCTGATCCATGCCCCCGCGATCATAAGGGCGACATACCCCGTGCCAATGGTAAGGATGTAAAAGAATGTACCTGGAACCGGCGATAGCTTTAATAGCGGCGTATTCAGAAAAAAAAGCGCAAACCCAATTCCTAAAGCACCGTAAATTTTAGGCCACGTTATTTTTTCGTTCTTGACACCTTTTCCTCCCAGGCAGCTTAAAGCCAGCAGGACTATTGCAAATACTTTGGTGTAAAGCGTACATGAAAACAGGCCTGCCGCCCGTTGGAAGTTGCCCAATATCTTATTGATAATTTCCAGTGTCCAACCTCTTTCAAAAAAAAATCCGTAGCAGTACCAGTACAAGTGCATCAGAACAATCAGTATACTTACTGCTCTCATAAACGCCATTATTTTGGCTAAACCTCTTAAATCATCTTCTCCCTGCATTATTCATGTTTTAATGTTCGGGCGTGAATTTAAAAGATTTAAGAACCAGCCATGAGAATGTGGCGGTGTGTGGCAGCGTTTGGCTTAATGTTGCTTCGTATTTTAATAGAAAATAATTAGTTCCGAAGTTCGCAACCTCGCCAAGCGCCGGAACGTTGTGTGCAAGGGTAAACGACCTATTCATCCAAACTTGAGCAAACAATTATTGAAATAGAATTTTAATATATTTACAATGCCAAAATGTTTTTTAAAACAACACTATCATGGACATTACAAATTTGCCAGAAGATTTATTTGAAAATAACTACACGGACACTTCAGACCTGCAAATTGCTAACTACGAGGCGTATAAACTTGTTTCCAAAAATAAGATTAACCTAAACAAAAATGTATTCAGTTTTTTGTTGGACGGACAAAAGGACATTCACTTTTCTAATGACATCGTTTCGATCGATGATACACAATCCTTGCTTCTTGCATCGGGGAATTTTTTAACAACAGAAATTGTAGGGGCAAATAGTTATAGTTGCCTACTCTTTTTCTTTTCTAAAAAAAACATTAATGATTTTTTATTGAAATATGGGCATTTATTTAACCCAAATGACTTAAATAAATCAGCGGCCAGTAGTCCCTATTTCCTTATGGAAAAAGACAATTTTATTATCCATTTTATTAATTCTATTCAACAAATTTATGGTTTGAATCAAACAATCTCTCAAAAGATTCTGGAATTGAAATTTGAAGAAATTATGCTGTATCTGGCTGATAAGTATGGGCAAAGTTTTTTTGTTTATCTACATTCATTATTAATCAATGAAAGAGAATTATCTTTTAAAATGGTCATTGAAAAAAATCTGTACACGAGTTTGAATATTGACGAGGTCGCTTTTCTATGTAATATGAGTCTGTCTACTTTTAAGCGGAAATTTTTACAATTATATCAAGAGTCTCCAGGAAAATGGTTTCAACTAAAACGACTCAACAAAGCCAAAAAATTATTGCTTAATAATGAAGCAACCCCATCAGAAATCTATATGGACTTTGGTTATGACAGCTTATCAAATTTTAGCACAGCCTTTAAAAACGAATTTGGTTACAGTCCAAAAAACATGATGAAAACTTGACCTTTTTTCATAAGTTTTTGAACTAAATAAAAAAGCAGCACAAGTTTAAAGGTGTTACATTTGTTAAAACAAAATTGGTTTAATTTAAAAATAAACAGACATGAAAAAATTAGGATTATTAGTTCGACTAGAAGCTAAAGCAGGAAAAGAAAAAGATGTTGAAGCCTTTATCACAAGTGCATTGCCACTCGCTAATGAAGAAGCAGGTACTGTTACGTGGTATGCGTTCCGTATTGACGCTTCTACATTTGGCATTTTTGACACTTTTTCAGATGAAGAAGGCAGAGAAGCACATCTTGGTGGTAAGATTGCAAAGGCGTTAATGGAAAATGCACCTGAATTGTTGGCTACTGCACCATCTATTGAGAAATTGGACGTTTTAGCGGTTAAATAAACATACCACAATTATTATAAAATGGCAGCCTGTCAAAGTTCTGTAAATGAATTTGGACAGGTTGCCTTTGTTTAGAAAACAGCTTCATAATAAATTAAGCTTAGACTGACGAAGAAACCCAGCCCACAATAACAAAGCTTTCGTCTTGCCCGGAGGGCACGAGATGAAAGCCCGTTGAACGGAACCGCAGGAAGCTTAATACGTATTATGGAGTTTTCGAAGTGTAGCTTTAAGATATACGAGCAGTAATTTTACGATTACTGCTTTTTTTATGGTTGAACTTGTGCTGTCTTATTGTTATTTTTCGATTTACCGACGCAATTAAATACAAGTTCCCTTACCCGTAAAAACTAATTCACATAGGCAAGTGTATTCTCGATAAGATATGCTTTTGGCGGACCTCGTTGCCCAATGACATGTAACGTAACCAGATTTCCAACTTTACAACAATAACATTTTTTAAGTTGCGTTTTGGTTTCGATTTCATCATCTTGATAAAAGGAACTCAATGCGCTTTGGCTATTTCGATAGCTGTTCAAAGCAGGATTACTGCTTCTTTCCGAATTTCTCCCACTACCGCCAAAGCTGTTGTTTTCCTCTTCTTCATTAAACGGTTCGTCGGTTGGCTCTTCTTTGTCTTCTGTATTCCAGTAGTCTGAAAGTGTAGCCAATGCATTGCGTTTTTCCTGCTCTTTGCGTTCGAGCATTTCCTGTTCATACGCCTTGCCTTTGTCGGCAGGCATTCCAGTTCCAGTAGCCTCTGGTACCGCATCGTTCAGCCCTACATTTTCAATTGTCTTTTTGTCTTCGGATGGTTTAAATATGAGGTACATACAACCCACGAAAACAATCGACATTAAACCAAAGATTACGGGCTTTTTGAGCTTCTCCTTATTATTCTGTGTGCCGTCTTGCAACACATCAGCAGTTGCTGTCGGGTTCCCCTCCGTTACCCGAACAACCGATTTTTTGTTCTCATTTTCTTTCATAAATTTGATTTTTTAAAATTGTTGATACACTATCCTGCAATCTTGCAGGACTTCCATTTTTTTTGAGGATAGGATTTTCGATATGCTCTATGATCATATCGTTTCCGGACTTTGAGGTATCGTACCAGACTTTGAAAATAACACCTGCGGTAAGCAGTAGATATCCCACAAAAAAGTACAGTGTATATTGGTGCTGCTTGCGCACTGGCAATGCCTGCCAACGTTCCTCGAGCTTATCAAAATACTATCCATATTTGCTCTTAGTTTTTTCATACTCTTAATTTTTTATGATGATGTTAGAGCTTGAACCGCTTGGAGATTTTACACACATTTTGCTTTTGTTCATCATTGACCAAAGCAATTACCTCAACTGCATTGGGTACGACTATTAAAGAGAGGTTTGTCAGTTCCGATTTTTTTAGCAATTGCCCAAATTGGTCTTTTCTTGCTACCTCCATTCTGTTGAGTGAGAATTTGCCGTTCAGATAATTTACCCACATACTGCATTCTACACTTGGCTTGTCTTCTCCCGACCATTGTAGGTAGCCTGTCAACAACAAGTCTTTTTTAGGCAAAGTATCTGCACCTTTTTGGCAGCTTTCGAGGTAATTGCTGATACTGTCTTTCAACTTTCCGGCATACGCACCCTGCGTATGGAAATAGCCGTTATATCCTTTTTCTGTAAGGATTTTTGCGAACGTGTTTAAATCTGATAATGCTTCCATAAGATTATTTTTTAGCGTTCGATGACTTCTATATCCTTGTTTTCCACGACTGCAAATTTTTCGATATTGAAGCCTTGTGGGTTGTTGTCAGAGCGAACGGAGTTGACTAGGTAGCCGGAAGTAATTAAGTTACGTCTGGTTACATTGCTTGACCGAATGATGAATTGTTTTGCATAGGTTCGTACCGCATAAGGATGGGTATCGAAATTGCAGACCACACTATCTACTTCGATGCGTTGCTGTACGTTTCCTGATATAATACGACTGTAATAGCCTTTTTCCGACAAGTCTAGAAGTTCTCACAATTTGTTTCTGAGCTGCATCTATTGTTGATATGCCAAAATTTGGGAATAATATTGAAACCAATATCACAGAATACCCCCAGTGGGGAGATTTTTATTGAAATTTCAGTAGAAAGGAAAGGGCGAAAAAATGGGTAAAGCACTAATGTACTCTACCCATTTTTTATTACATTTGCATTAATGATTTACAAGGTAATCAAGTGAAAGCAAGTGCAGTAAGCACCATTACTAAATCGTTACCGATAGAGTTTCCCACTCTTGTAAACTACTCTTTATTAGCCGATTTAGGCTTTATTAATCTTTTTTAAAAAAAAAATGTAGTTGGGAATAAATATTAATTTAATTGGAGTGATTTAATATCCGGAATCTCTGAATCTTCATCGCCAAGAAATAAAACAGGACAAATTTCACCGTCTATTTTAATCCATTGTATATCTACAACCTTTAAAGTATCGTCACTTACTTTCATACGGTCGATATCCGGTATGAAATCAGCAATATACATATGTTCGCCAATTCGAGGTAAAAATGGAGAGTTCCAATCAACGCGTTCGGGATTAACCCCTAAGACACAGATGAATATAGTCATGATTTTTTCTCAAATATAAAATAAAGTAGGTGCGCCAACTTTTCATCAATATTAATTTTGAGTAATTAATCATCATCAATAGGGTAATACATTACTTTCACTACCGTTTCCTTTTCTTCTTTTTCATCTTATTTGCAAAATCGATTTCCTCATAGTCTTCTCCCTGTACCTCGGGAATAAACAAACCTCCTAAAGATTCAACTAATCCGATTTCATCTTTGTGGGAATTAATGAAGTCGAACAGATGATGTACTTCTCCCATAGGAGTATTTTCATTATTAGGAGTCGATATTTTTTGTTTTACTTCATCACGTTCCTTAATCTCCGGGTTTTTATTATGGTTCCAATACTCATTGAAGACATTAGCAGAAAGCTCCTTGCCCAAACGGGATCCGTTCCAAACTGTTTTGGAGTTATGGTCTATAAAAGTGATACCGTAAATACGCCCCGTTTCACTTCTCCTGATTACCGTATTGATACCCTGCTGCGCCAACTTTTCTTTAAAAGCCTGTTCACTATTTGCCTCTTTCAATGCAATTACTACAGCTGCTTTAATGGTTGGTTTTGTCGGGTGGTGTTTTAGAGACTCTTTACATTTTGTAATATGCATTTCCAACGCAGTAAGCCCTGCAATTTTTCCAAAAAGGGATGCCTTGAACGGATGCCCGGCCCTTTCTCCATTATCATTTAAAGGAATGTACAATAATCCCCGCTGCAACTTGCCCTGCAATTCGATCTCCACTTTTTCAGTTGCAATATTAAACAGGGAAAGCAAGGCATTGTACTCACCCAAAGTTTGGTACTGATAGTAGTTCGGCAGATGACGGACAACCGATGCAATCTGGCTTTTTATATAGCCTTTTTGATAATCTAGTGGACGGAAAATCTTGTCGCTCTGCCTATGCTCTTTATCTGTAGCGGGTATAAGTTCATACTTGCTTTCAATATCTCGGCACACATTCATAGACCGCATTTTCTCGAACTTATCCGAAATTTTTTTTCCCTGTTCGTCCACGCAAACCGATACAACATGAATATGGTTACGGTCAATATCGGTGTGCTTAAATACAACAAATGGCTGGTCACCGTACCCCATTTCCTGCATATATTGTTGGGCCATTTCCCGATACCTTTCATTACTAACATTATCCTTTGGGTCAGGGTTGAGAGAAATATGCAAAATTGGCTTCTCTGTATTGCGATTGGCTATGAGGTAAGGCTCAAAAGATTGGGCTAACTGCGACACTGAATAATGCCCAGAGGCTGTTTCTATGATCTTATTGGTAAATAAAATCTCGCCTTTTTCTTTCTCAACTTTGAGATGATTGTATGCTAATGCACCAAACAAATTGCTTCCCCTTCCGATTTTCGCTATCATATCAGCCTTTCTTTTTCACATTTTTTGCTTCAAATTCTTCAGTTAGCTGAATGATTTTTTGGCATATTGCCGCAAATTCAGCCGTCTGTTTTTCCAGTTTGTATAAATAAGCAGCCGCCTTTTTTTCCGAAAAATGGCTGTATAAGAGCTTGACGACCTGGTTATAATTTACCCCGACAGCCCGGAACTGGCTATGAAATGAGGTCAGCCGCAAATAAAAATCAACTGTTCCCTTATCTATCTTAACCGTTTTCATCTCCTTTCCGAACAGTTGCGAAATGATAAATTTTGCTTTGTTGGTCATCCCTGACGCTTCATAAAGCGATAATAGTTTGGCATTTTCTTCGTCCGTAAGACGAAATACATGGCGTTTAACGCTCGGGTCGGCTTTTGGTGTCCGCCCGCCTTTATTCCGTTTGTTTTCATTATTTCCATTCATCATCAATCCATTTTATAACATCATCAAAAAATCCTGACTTCGGAAGGGTTTTCCAGCCCCCGGCAGGGCAAGTTGTTTTGAGGCACTAACTCGGTTTCGAGTGCCTCAAAACACAACTTGCCGTGTTCTTGAGAACACAAAAATCCGCCCTGCGGGACGGATTAGATGTAGCAGGGAAAGACAGCTTCAGGCTGTCCGCTTTCTTACCAAGACAGGTCACATTTTTTTGCAAATGTTCGTTAATAAAAAACATTTTACAAAGTAAAGCCCTATCCGGTAGTGCATTACGCCACAACTCGGCGCCAAATAATGCCTTTTAACGCCAATGTCTGCCACTCGCTTATGAACGGTTAGATCTATCGCTTTCTTTGACGTACAGTTTCAGTGCAGGTAATAAAAAATCTATTCAGGCAGGGAAACAAAACGGTTTTGCATTTAGGCAATATGGAATAAAAGCATAAGGTTTTAAAAGCATAAAACTATTAAAGCGTAAAAGCATAAAAACGGTAAAGTACTTTGTCTTTTGCAAGTCTTACAGCTTATTAAAGAATATATCCGGGAAGGCAGAAAGGAAAGTAAATAACTGCACAGGAAGGTGATAAGAAGGAAATACACGAATACAGGAATTACGGAATATTTAGATGCAGGCACATTCAAGCCTGCAAAACAGATAAGGAAAGCAACAATAAATTTTTACATAATGGAACCAAGAAAGAAAACTTTAAAAATTAGTTTTTCCACGCAAAAAGGCGGTGTGGGAAAATCTACAATGACCACCTTAACAGCAAGTTTCCTGCACTACCGATTAGGATTTAATGTACTGGTAATGGATTGCGACTTTCCACAGCACAGCCTGACTAACATGAGGGAGCGTGATAAAAAGACAATAATGCAAAATGACTATCATAAAAAGGCAGCAATGAAACAGTTCCAGGCTATAAACAAAAAAGCATACCCAATTATCAAGTGTAAGGCTGAAGAGGCATTGGATAAAGCTTTGGAATATATAAATCATTCGGCCCTTGAGCCCGATGTTATATTATTTGACCTGCCAGGTACGGCTAATACCAAAGGTGTGCTGACCACATTAAAAGCAATGGATTTTATCTTTTCTCCAATTACCGCTGACCGATTGGTGGTGGAAAGTGCATTGGGCTTTACCAAAGCATTTCTGGGGCTGCCAACCACGGATGGAGGGAATAAGGAACAGGCTATCTGGCTGTTCTGGAACCAGGTTGACGGTAGGGAGAAGACTGGTTTGTACGATGCATACCAGAGTGTCATTACAGAACTCAACCTGCCCGTAATGAAAACAAGGATTATGGACAGTAAGCGTTTCCGGAAGGAAACGGACGATACTGGCAATTATGTATTCAGGTCAAGCCTTCTGCCAGCAGAGCCACAGTTAATGAAAGCCACTAAGATGGATCTTTTTATTGAGGAATTTCTAAAAATCGTACACCTTTAAATCATCAAATTATGCTTACGGATAACACAAGAAAAGATTTTGAAAAGCCCAACGTTGATGAGGATTACCTAATGAACATAATTGGCGGTGATGAGCCTGCGCCGCCCGCGGTCAATAGCCAACAACAGGAACTACCGAGGGAAATCAGGTCCAGGGAAAAAGCGCGAAATAGCGTATCTAAGAAAGCTGGCTATGAGGAAACATTTCTCGTCAATAGGTTTCCATCCGGTCGTAACGGCAAGGTGGTTTACATACGTCCCGAATATCACGAAAGGCTTATCCGAATCGTTCAATTAACGAGGGAGGAAAAGACAACGCTTTATTCGTACATCGACAATATCCTTGAACACCACTTCAGGGAGTTCGGGGACGACATTACCACTTATTTCAACGAACATTTTAAACCCATTTTATAAGCTATGGAAATACTAATTGTAATATGTCTGCTTATTGTTATTGCCTTATTGGTACAGGATAGAATTGTCATCAAGAAAAGGACGGAGCAAAAAGCGACACAGGAAAAAGCTAACCCGAACTTACCTGATATCATGGGGCAACCCCGGAATGTAAAAAGCCTTCTAGCGCCAAACAGTGCCAATGAAAGCCAACAGGAAGAGCAGCAAGAGGAAACCAATAACTTTGATATTGAAATCGACAGCGAAGATGTCGGTATTCAAATTCCGCAGGAAGAACTGGACAATGTTTTCAGTAATATACCTGATTTGGAGGAAGAGGAAGAAGAATGGAACAGGTATGGAATATCCGGTGGGGATGACGGTCTTGCCCAAGGGGTTACCTTCGAAGAACTGAGCGCTGTGGGGATGCTGTTGCAGAAAGATAAATTGCAGCCATTCCAAAAGGAAACAGCAGTTGCCATAGTTCAGAAAATACAAGGAACCGAATTATTTAGCCTATTGGAAAATTCTATGGAAAGCGCCTCACGTAAAATAGCTGAGCTGTTAGATGGTAGCCTTTCTGCTGAAGCAGATTTCAGTTCTTCCACTTTGCGGAAAAGTGATTTGAATGATTTTGACATTGGGGAGTTTGTCTGACAGGACAACTTCCCTTTGTCTTTTTAAAAGCGAAGCAATATGGAAAGAGAACTGCCAACCGTCAATATTGAAGGTACTGACTTTGTAGTCGATGTAAATAATCTGAAGCTTAGGGAAAAGTCTAATCAGAAAAATACAATTGCATTTGACGATATGCGTAAAACTGATGATGGCTACACTTTTGAGTACAGCCTAAAAAATAAAAATCTTCCAGGTTTGTTTGACAACGAAAGTATTACGGTTAAGATTGCTGAATTTGTAATACTAGATCCGACTGGCATGGCTAAGAAATATAACCATACTATTGACGATATATCTGGCATGACAGATATTCATTTGATGGTAGACCCGCAAGCATACGATATGCGGGTAAATAAAGGCATGTTGCCAAGCATTGAAATTGCAGGCCATACTTTTTATGTAGATATCCGGATGGACAAGCTCAGGCCTAAAGATGACTTCCTTTCTAATGGAATTGTTTTCTCGGATGTACAAAGCTACTACGATGAAGATAAAAGAATCTATACCATTCCTTATAACCCAAAGACACACGAATTTCAGGAACCTGATTATCTAAATTTAAAAGAGCTTCCAAAGAATTTAATAGCCGTGGAATTTCCTTCAGAGCGATTACTGGACAGAATAGGTTGGAATCGAAAATATGGATTTGAAATTACACACGGATTGGTACATAATGGTTTAAAATTACAGTTTACTGCGAAGGAAATTCCCTGGAAGGAAACGTTCCTTGTTGATTTAATTAAAAGTAACCGGAGAATTGAGAAGAGCCAAAAAGAAAGTTCTGAAAAACCTCTATCGCAACCGACACAACATGAAGAAAATAAACGCAGAGGCCGAAAAATGTAAATGAGGACAACCATATCGAGAACTTAATTAAAAAGTGTCAAATTTTAAAAGTTTGACACTTTTTTTGTGCATTTTTTTTCCTGCTAACGCCACTTAACGCCAATTAATTCCACTGGATGCCACATTGTTTTAGCGGCTTGATTTCCATAAGATATTTGCCCTGAAAGACCGCAAAGTGCGGAAATTAATAACAACTAATGTATTTAATCATGGAAAAACAAAGAAAAAAAACCGTGGTAGCAATAGTGGCGATACTAACAGGTTTTAGTGCGCTGGCGCAGGGTGACGGATCTGCGGGTATCACTGAAGCTACCCAGATGGTAACTTCTTATTTCGATCCGGCAACACAGCTCATTTACGCTATTGGTGCCGTAGTCGGCCTCATAGGAGGCGTTAAGGTATATAACAAGTTTAGCAGCGGAGACCCTGATACCAGTAAGACCGCTGCAAGTTGGTTTGGAGCTTGTATCTTTTTAATTGTGGCTGCGACAATTCTACGTTCCTTCTTCCTTTAATCCCTAGCCATATGAATAATTACAGCATCAACAAAGGCATAGGGAGAACAGTGGAGTTCAAAGGGCTGAAGGCACAGTACCTGTTCATTTTCGCCGGCGGATTGCTCGGAACCCTGATCCTGGTCATGATACTTTACATGGCCGGGGTCAACTCCTACATCTGCCTATTTCTCGGAGCAGGTGGCGCGTCGTTAATTGTATGGCAAACTTTTTCCCTGAACAAAAAGTATGGAGAACACGGCCTGATGAAGGTAGCCGCCAAAAAGCGGCATCCCCGTTACATCATCTGTCGCAAACCTGTACACCGCTACCTAAAGTTTACACCTAAATCCAATGCCGTATGAGAAATGCAGCAAAAACTACAACACTGGAAAGTAAGTTTCCGCTACTGGCAGTAGAGAACAACTGCATCCTGTCGAAGGATGCGGACATTACCGCCTGCTTTGAAGTGCTTTTGCCTGAGTTGTTTACGGTTGCCTCGGCAGAATATGAAGCCATTCATTCCGCATGGCACAAGGCCGTTAAAACTTTGCCCGATTATACAGTTGTCCACAAACAGGATTGGTACATCAAGGAAAATTATGCACCTGATTTGGCTGATAACGACCAGAGCTTTCTGGCAAAGTCCTATCAGCGTCATTTTAACGAACGCCCTTTCCTGAATCATTACTGCTACTTATTCCTAACAAAGACTTCCAAGGAAAGGATGCGGATGCAAAGTAACTTTTCGTCACTATGCAAAGGTTCATTAATACCGAAAGAGATCCGGGATAAGGAAGCAATCCACCATTTCATGGAAGCGGTGGCACAGTTTGAGCGAATCATTAATGATAGCGGGCTTATTAAACTGCAACGCCTGAGCGAAGAGGACATTATCGGCGAGGAAGGAAAACAGGGATTACTGGAACAATACCTCACGCTGTCAAGGGAAGCCGGAACACCAATGCAGGACATCGCACTGGGAGGCGAAGAGGTTCGTGTCGGCAATAAAAGGCTGTGCCTGCACACCCTGTCTGATACAGACGACCTGCCCGGAACGGTATCGGCAGATACCCGTTACGAAAAGTTATCTACTGACCGCAGCGACTGCCGTTTGTCGTTTGCCGCACCTGTAGGATTGCTGCTAAGCTGCAATCATATTTACAACCAATACCTGTTTTTGGATAACAGCGAGGGCAACCTGCAAAAGTTTGAAAAGTCGGCAAGGAACATGCATTCACTGGCGCGTTACAGTCGTGCCAACCAGATCAATAAGGAGTGGATTGAGCGCTACCTGAACGAAGCGCATTCTTTTGGGCTATCATCCATACGTGCGCATTTCAACATCATGGCATGGTCGGAAGACCCCAATGAGCTAAAACAGATAAAGAATGACAGCGGTAGCGCCCTGGCGCTGATGGAATGCAAGCCGCGCCACAACACTACGGATGTTGCGACACTGTATTGGGCAGGAATGCCGGGCAATGCTGGCGATTTTCCAAGCGAGGAAAGCTTTTACACATTCATTGAACCGGCATTGTGCTTCTTTACTGAAGAAACTAATTACCACAATTCACCATCGCCTTTCGGCATCAAGATGGCAGACAGGCTCACGGGCAAGCCCATCCACCTGGATATTTCCGACCTGCCGATGAAACGTGGTATCATCACCAATCGGAACAAATTCATACTTGGCCCGTCAGGTTCCGGAAAATCATTCTTTACCAACCACATGGTCAGGCAATATTACGAGCAAGGTGCGCATGTACTGCTCGTAGATACAGGAAACTCGTATCAGGGTTTGTGTGAACTTATCAAAGGCAAAACCAAAGGCGAAGACGGGGTGTATTTCACATATACCGAAGACAACCCGATTGCTTTTAATCCTTTCTACACCGATGATGGCGTGTTCGACATCGAGAAGCGGGAAAGTGTCAAAACCCTGATACTTACGCTTTGGAAACGTGATGATGAACCGCCAACCCGTTCTGAAGAAGTGGCATTGTCCAACGCTGTCAGTGGTTATATCGAACGAATCAGGCTGGATGATATAAATCCTTCCTTTAACGGCTTCTATGAATACGTACACGGCGATTACCGCAAAGTGCTGGAACAAAAGCAGGTCAGGGAAAAGGATTTTGACATTGCCAATTTCCTAAATGTCCTGGAACCTTATTACAAAGGCGGCGAATACGATTACCTACTCAATTCCGATAAGCAGTTAGACCTGCTTTCCAAACGCTTCATTGTGTTTGAAATTGATGCCATCAAAGACCACAAAATCCTCTTTCCCATCGTGACCATCATCATTATGGAGGTATTCATCAATAAGATGCGAAGGCTTAAGGGAATCCGAAAGCTTATCCTGATTGAGGAGGCCTGGAAAGCCATCGCAAAAGAAGGAATGGCCGAATATATAAAGTACCTCTTCAAGACGGTCAGGAAGTTTTTTGGCGAGGCCATCGTGGTAACTCAGGAAGTTGACGACATCATCCAGTCACCCATTGTCAAGGAAAGTATCATTAATAATTCCGATTGTAAAATCCTGCTCGACCAGCGCAAGTACATGAATAAGTTTGATGATATACAGGCAATGCTTGGCCTGACTGATAAAGAAAAGGCGCAGGTGCTTTCCATTAACATGAATAACGACCCGTCGCGGCTTTACAAGGAAGTATGGATGGGTTTGGGCGGTACCCACTCGGCGGTATATGCCACCGAAGTTAGTCTGGAGGAGTATCTCGCCTATACTACGGAGGAAACCGAAAAAATGGAAGTGATGCAGCTGGCTTCTGAACTGGGCGGCAATGTAGAGCTCGCCATCAAGCACATCGCGATGCAAAGACGCGATAATTCAAATCAAAAATCATTAATAATTTAAAAATCAAAAAAAATGAAAAATCCAATTTTATTGGTGTTTATGGCACTTATGCTTGCCATAACACCGTCGGTAAAAGCCCAATGGGTAGTTACAGATCCTACAAACCTGGCTTCAGGCATTCTCAACAGTGCCAATGAAATTGTACAGACATCATCCACGGTATCCAATGTTATTAAAAATTTTAAGGAGGTCGAAAAAGTATATAAACAGGGCAAAGAATATTACGATAAGCTCCAGGCTGTAAACAACCTTGTAAAGGATGCGCGTAAGGTGCAGCAGACTGTCCTTTTGGTAGGTGATGTTTCCGAAATATATGTGACAAATTTCGGCAAGATGATGAATGATCCGAATTTTACCCCGCAGGAACTGACCGCTATCGGCAATGGTTACTCCGCATTGCTTAATGAAAGTACAGAACTGCTGAAAGAGTTGAAGCAGATAATTACCGCAACCGACCTTTCATTAAATGACAAGGAACGCATGGATGTTATCGACCGTGTGTACAAAGAGGTAAAAGATTATCATAGCCTTGTCCGCTATTATACCAACAAGAATATTTCTGTCAGCTACCTCAGGGCAAAAAAGAAAGATGATGCCAAAAGAGTGCTGGAGCTGTATGGAACCGCTAACCAAAAATACTGGTAAGCTATGGAATGGGATAACCTTCATGAACTCCTGCGCTCGCTGTATGACGACATGATGCCACTTGCCGCTGATATGGCGGCGGTGGCTAAAGGTTTAGCAGGTCTGGGAGCTTTATTCTATGTGGCATTGAAGGTATGGCAGTCGTTAAGCCGTGCCGAGCCTATTGATATGTTTCCCTTGCTACGCCCGTTTGCATTGGGATTGTGCATTATGTTCTTTCCAACAATTGTGCTCGGAACGGTCAATGCGGTATTAAGCCCCATAGTTTCAGGAACCCACGAGATACTCGAAGGCCAGGTGCTTGACCTGAATAAGCTACAGCAGCAAAAAGACCAGTTGGAATACGAAGCAATGGTGCGAAATCCTGAGACCGCTTACATGGTATCTGATGAGGAGTTTGACAAAAAACTGGATGAATTAGGTTGGTCGCCCTCCGACATTGGGACAATGGCAGGAATGTACATGGACAGGCAGGAATACAAGATAGAGAAAGCCATAAAAGAATGGTTCCGAAATTTGCTGGAAATACTTTTTCAGGCGGCGGCACTTGTCATTGATACCATAAGGACGTTTTTTCTGATCGTCCTGTCCATACTCGGGCCAATAGCTTTTGCTATTTCGGTCTGGGACGGCTTTCAGTCTACGCTGACGCAATGGTTCACAAGGTACATAAGCGTCTACCTCTGGCTTCCTGTTTCGGATTTGTTCAGTTCAATGCTGGCAAGGATACAATCATTGATATTGGAAAAGGATATCGAAAGGCTGTCTGACCCGACTTTTATTCCTGATACATCAAACACCGTGTATATCATCTTTATGATTATTGGCATCATCGGATACTTTACTATTCCGAGCGTGACAGGCTGGATCATTCAGGCTGGCGGCGCAGGTAATTTTACACGTAATGTCAACCAGGCAGCGATGAAATCAGGAAATATAGCAGGTGCCGGAGCAGGTTCGGCAGTTGGAAATATCGGCGGCAGGCTGATGAATAAGTAAACAATTAATATTAAATCAAATGGAATTTAAAACGTTGAGAAATATCGAAAATAGTTTCAGGCAGATCAGGCTATACGCGATTGTGTTTGCATCGCTATGTTTAATTGTCGCCGGATTTGCCATATGGAAGTCCTACAGTTTTGCGGAACAGCAAAGGCAGAAGATCTATGTACTGGACAATGGCAAATCACTGATGCTCGCGCTCGCACAGGATGCGAGCATCAACCGCCCGGTGGAAGCAAGGGAACACGTAAGGCGTTTTCACGAACTATTCTTTACGCTTGCTCCCGACAAGGATGCCATCGAAAGTAATATGAAGCGGGCGTTCAACCTCGCCGATAAAAGTGCTTTTAATTACTACAAAGACCTTTCGGAAAAAGGGTATTACAACCGTATAATATCAGGTAACGTACAGCAGCGCATCGAAGTGGATAGTGTGGTTTGCAATTTTAATACCTATCCCTACACAGTACGCACCTATGCCAAGCAGTTCATTATCCGCTCCAGCAACGTCACAAGGCGTAACCTTCTTACTTCCTGCTTTCTTGTAAACTCTGTCCGCTCAGACAATAACCCTCAAGGCTTCAATATCGAAAAGTTCGCGGTGGTAGAAAACAAAGATATGGAGGTCATCGAACGCTAAAGTAAAAAATATGAAACAGTCACTTGATTTAGAAACATTCGCAAAAATTTTCTCAGATAGCGGGTACAATGGCTATTTCACTACAGAGGCCGCCTATCCGGGGAAAATAAAGGATAGTATCAGCGCATATTTAGATAGTTGTGCAAAAGGATTAGAGCCATTAAAACCGGAATTTACGCTGATGGGCTACCTGCAATGGTCGGGAGAGGATAAACCAAGGGTTGAATGCTGCATGTCTGTAAAACACGAAAAAGGAAATTTCGACCTCCTAAAGATGGAGATTTCAAGAAAAGACCAATTTGGACAAATATTAAAGGATACAGCTTTGACAAACCTGTCTGTAGCCTCATTGCCAAAAGCTTATGAAGCAATAGCGATGGTGCGTGATGTGAAGCAGGAAGCTACGTCTGTGAAGAGGCGTTTCAAACTATAACATCGAAAATGAACCGCATGAAAAGCTTAAAAATAAATATAGACCAACGGTTTGAGTGGCTAGCTGCACGTTGGCGGATATTACCCATTGGTAAACAGCGCAGTTACGTACTGTACTTTTTTACAGGATACCTGCTGCTTACTGCGGGTGTTATTTTCTCGGTGTGGAGAGATGTTACCCGGTCTGATAGCGAAATGCTTATTGAGCACATCGAAAACCCTGTCATTAAGAAGGACGGTTATACCTCCCCGCAAGTCACATTAGTAACAATTAAAAATAATATTTATGAAGGAAAATGAAAAAAAGGTTAGCATCCTTGTTGAGGAAGGCGGCCAAAGCAAAACATCCAACGTACCTGATGATGCAAAGAGCAATACCGAACGGCTTAAAAAGCCCCTGATATTTGTTTTAATGGGTATCGTGTTTTTAGGTTGTCTGTACCTGATATTTAAACCTTCCCCTGACAAAAAAGGAACCGAAAACATTGGGCTTAATGATTCCGTTCCTCAGGCCAGCGAAGCAGGAATGCAGGCAGACAAGCAGAAAGCTTATGAAGAGGAAATGCTGGAACAGAAGAATCAGGAAAAGCGTAACGCCCTTACAACGCTGTCCGATTACTGGAATGAGGATAGCCAACCTGAAAAGGATAAAGAGGCACCATCCGGAAAGGACGACCAAGGCGAAGAGACGGAAGGTATTTCAGGAAAATCCGGCAATCCGGCGCTCAGTAGCTATCGAAACGCACGAAGCACACTCGGTTCTTTCTACCAAAACGATGGCAGCGAAACACAGCAACTCCGTAAACAACTGGATGAGTTAAAGGATAAGCTCGCTGAAAAAGAAGTGCCAGCCGGTATAACGGCAAATGACCAACTGGCTTTGATGGAGAAGTCGTACCAAATGGCAGCAAAGTATCTTCCGGTGGGAGCAAATACGGGAGACACCGTTGCCAGTAACGGTGAGGCTACAGCTACGGGCAAGAAAGCGAATTTTGCCCCATTTAATCCAACGACTAAAAGCAGTGTATCAGCGCTATATCGTGAACCTTCTGATAGTGCATTTTTAGCCGGTTGGAGTGAGGCCAGAAACCGCAGGTTTATTACAGCAGGTTCCAGGCAGCAGGTCGTACAACCAAAGAACAGTGTCAAAGCCTGTGTACAAGAGACCCTTACAATAATTGGCGAGAGCGGCGTGCGCCTGCGTTTACTGGAGTCGGCGAAAATGGCTAACCGCATTATCCCTACCGGAACAATCCTGACTGCAAATGCCAAGTTTCAGGCTGGACGTTTACAGTTAAAGGTTAATTCCATAAAACTGGATGGCAACATTACTCCTGTCGACATATTGATTTATGATCTCGATGGCCAACAAGGTTTGTATGTGCCGTATTCCCCTGAAATGAATGCACTCACTGAAATGGCTGGCAATATGAGCCAGACTTCCGGTACCAGCGTGATGCTGACTCAGTCAGCGGGACAACAGGTGGCGGCTGATTTAAGTCGAGGTGTAGTCCAGGGTATCTCGGGTTACTTCTCTAAAAAAGTAAAGACACCAAAAGTCACAGTAAAGGCAGGGCATCTGCTTTTCCTGGTCTCCAAAAAATAATAATAAACTTAAAAATAGTAACAATGAAAAATTATTTTAAAACCTTATGGGCAGTTGCCCTGATAATAGGCTTTGCTGCAAGTTCTTTTGCGCAGGAAACTGCAAAAAAGCCGCTTGCTTTAGGTAAGATAGAACCGTACGAAATGGAAGTGACTTATGACAAAACTTCCCACTTGATTTTTCCGACCGCGATTCGTTATGTGGATCTTGGAAGTGATTACCTTATTGCGGGAAAGGCTGAAGATGCAGAAAATGTGCTACGCATAAAAGCATCTGTAAGAGAGTTTGAAACGGAAACTAACTTTTCGGTAATTACCAATGATGGACGCTTTTACACATTTAATGTGTATTACAGTCCATGCCCTGAAACGCTCAGCTATAACCTTCAGACGATGCAAAAAGCTGTGGAAAGAAGCAATGGGAACGATGTGCTTTTTGAAGAGCTCGGAAATAACTCGCCATCTCTGGCAGGTTTATTACTTGAAACCATTTACAAAAAGGACAAACGTATTGTAAAGCACATCGGGGCAAAAAGCTTCGGCATACAGTTTATCCTGAAAGGCATCTACATTCACAACGGTAAATATTATTTCCACACAGAACTCAGAAACCGCACCAATGTTCCTTTCCGGATTGATTTTGTCAATTTCAAGGTGGTGGACAAAAAGTTAGCCAAGCGTACCGTATTACAGGAACGCACAATCATACCACTGCGGACTTACAAGCCGCTCGATGAGATTGGCGGAACTACAACCGATCAGAACGTCTTCCTGCTCGATCAGTTTACCATTGCCGATGACAAAGTATTGTTGATTGAAATTTTTGAAAAGAATGGCAGCAGGAACCAAACGCTACAGGTGGAAAATTCGGATTTGATAAAAGCGCGATTGCTTAATGATATGCACCTGAAGATTTAGTAATCCGTCAAAACCTTAATGGAAATGAAAAAATATATTTATATGGTGATACTCATTTTGATAAGTATCACAGCAAGCCAGGCACAACGAATGTTGCCTAAGCAAAAAGGACTGGAGGTAAGTGCCGGTATATTATCCGATGATAAAATTGGCAATGACTACTATATTAATACGGCATTGACCGTAAACGGAAAAAAAGGTAATTACCAGCTTTGGGCTTTGGAGTATACTCACCGCTATCACAACTATGAGGATCTTCGCCTACCACAGGAAACATATACCGCAGAAGGCGGTTACAGTTTCTTCCTCATAGGTGATGCCCGTAGGAATATAACCTTCAATGCAGCCATAACAGGCGTTGTTGGTTATGAAAGCATTAACCGGGGGGAAGACCAGTTATTTGATGGGGCGAAAATAGTCAGTGGGGATAACTTCATCTATGGTGCCGGAGGGCGACTGTCCCTTGAAATATACCTTTCCGACCGTTTTGTGCTACTCTTTCAAGGGCGTGCCAAAGCCTTATGGGGTACTGATATGGAGCTGTTTCGGCCATCGGCAGGTGTGGGATTAAGGTTTAACTTTTAAAACGTAAAGCAATGAATGCACTTTTCAAAAAATTCAGATTGGGATTGATTGCTCTATCGCTCGCAATCCTCATAGGTTCTTTTACATTGATATCCTGCGATAAAGAAGAACTGGACATACTAAAGGATTTTCCTTTTGAGGTAAAGGTCATGCCTGTGCCTACAGATATTGCCAATGGCGATACAGTGGAAATAAGGATTACGGTGCAACGCTCGGGGAATTATGCCGGTACTCAGTACTTCATCCGCTATTTTCAATACGATGGGCAGGGAACATTGCAGTATGGTGATGAGCCGGCATATCAGCCCAATGATCTGTACTCATTACCAGCTGAGCAATTCAGATTGTACTACACTTCGCAGTCTGTCGTTTCCCAATCCTTTGACATATGGATTTCGGATAATTTTGGAAATGAGAAACAAGTAAGTTTCCAATTTAACAGCAGTGATTAGTTGTTGCGTTTATTTGAGGCCAATTTACTTATTTCTTTTTCAATGCAACCCGAAGTTCATCTTTGGGTTGTTTTATTTGATACTTTCATCGCTTCTTTAACAGAAATATTGTATAACAGCATAAACGTCACTATCTTTGAGCAAAATATAGAAAACTCTTACAGTGTTTTTTACTTAGTGCTCGGTACATTGAAAACTGGTAATTTTTAGGACCGCGAGACAATAAGTAAGAACGCTCATGCCATTGGCGTGGGCGCTCGCTTATTCGTGGTCAGGTATACCAGTGCCTCAATGTACGATAAGTGTAGTGGTCTGCGCCATGCTTTTTTTTAAGGTTCTAAAACTTAAGGAACTACCATTAGCAACAACGGCCACGAATTTATCGACATACATTTGTAAAACCATATTTTCTTAGAGAATAAATTTTACTTGAACCATTGGACTTTTATCACAATGGATGGCGTTTAGACATTCCAATTTCAGGACTTATTACTGACCAAGGTTTGTTTTTATAAAGCACAGAATAATGGTGAAGGAAAATCAAATTACGATAGCTATAATTGATGACCATGAAAAGCTTAGGGAAGCACTTGCAAGGTTTTGTGAAAGCTGCAACTTCAGTGTTATACTCCAGGCCGGTCACGGGCAAAATGGGCTTGGATTATCTCCATATATGTGAGGTTGTGCCAAACGTTTGCATTCTTGATATTAATATGCCCATCATGGACGGATTCGATACAGCTAAGGAGCTATCAAAAAAATATCCGCAAATTAAAATATTGGTTTTTGCAGCAGGGATGATGAGATTAGCGTTAGAGAAATGCTCATCTCAGGCGTGAAGGGCTACCTGCTAAAGGGTTCTGACCCTTCGGAACAATGCAGCTTTACAAAGGAGGATATTACTTCAGCGAGAAAGTAAACGAGTTTGCACAAGACTATTTAGGAAGAGTATAAATTATAGCACTGCGTATTGAAGTTGAGACAAATTTTAATTTTATTATACAGGTATAAATATTTTTGCTATAGCATTTAACTACAATAATTTGAATGATGTCAACAAGCGCGATAATAGACCGTACTAATAAATTTTACATCGAAATGTCCAGGAAGGTACTTTCTGAAAGGGAATACGATATATTGAAAAAGCTTCTTATAGAAAAGATGACCCTTCAGCAGGTGGCCGGCATTTACGGCGTGACCGGGGAACGGGTCCGCCAAATTTACGAACAAACATATCAAAAAGTAAAAAGCATAACACAATTGCTTGCCGACATAGATCACTACAAGCAAAAGCTCGAACAATTAAAACTTGACTTTAAGTGCGAAATCAATAACATCAAAAACAGTGAAAATAAGAATGAAGTTGATTTACAGAAAAGGCTACACGACAGTCATTTCCCTTTTAGTAAGCGAATGTACAATATGTTCGAGTTCTTAGAAATTCATACCATTGGTGAACTTCTCGAAATACCCCTAACAAGTTTCCAGTGTTTCCGCGGATTTAAAGAGCAGTGCAAAAAAGAACTTATAGCTTTTATTGAATTTGAAAATATTGAACATCTTTTTGAAGATTTTTCAGGATGGAAAATCCAGCCAATTCAGTGATCAATGTTCATAAAAGCCACTTACAACAGCACGGCGTTCTTTTGCTTCTCCTATGTTTGTATAATATAATCTAAGTGAAGAAGGGCGAGAGCAGATTTTGCTTTAAATAGCCTTATGGTATATTCAAGAAAAGAGACTGCCTCCTCTTCTTTAACCTTTTAGAATCTGAACAGAATGTAAGGAATTTGCTCATTATTATGAGTCTTATAGCCAGTATATCCAGTCAGGAGAAAAGATGAAGAAAGGTTATCACTTACCTAAACCATATAAGATGAAGGTATTATTAAAGCAGACAGTAGGAATTGATGTTGCACAAAATGAATTAGTTGTATCGCTTGGTAGGATGAATGAACAGATCAGCATAGAAGTCTATGCATACAAAGTATTTCCCAACACTAAAAAAGGGTTTTCAAGTCTTGTATCGTGGGTAAATAAACAGACATCAACTACAACAGAAGTACGGTATGTAATGGAAGCAACAGGAGTTTACCATGAATCCTTAGCCTACTATCTGTACAGTATTCAAAAACAAGTCAGCATCGTTTTGCCAAACAAGATCAGTAATTATGCAAAAAACACTTGACATAAAAACCATTACTGACAAGAGCGCTTCACAAGCGATTGCTAGATTTGGTTTGGAAAGGCAATTGGAAGTGTGGCAGCCTCCTTTAAAAATATTTAATGATTTGAGACAGCTTTGTCGGGAACGTGAGCAACTCGTACATGAGCGTACAATGTTGAAAAATCAACTGCATGCAGAACGTACTTCTGCAACTTCAAGTGAAAGCTCAGTGAAACGAACTAAAAAAAGAATAACTCTTATTGATTTGCAGGAAAAAGAAATAAGAGACGAAATTGCTAAACTTATCAAGGGAGATCATGCTCTAGTAGAAAAAATGAAAATAGTATCTTCAATTCCGGGAATTGGAAATCTGACTGCTGTAACAATTATCGCCGAAACCAACGGATTCGAGTTAATAAAGAATAAAAGACAGTTGGTTAGTTATGCAGGATTAGATGTAAGAGAAAAGACATCCGGAACTTCAGTGAAATCCAAACCCCGAATATCCAAGCGGGGTAATCGGAATTTAAGGAAAGTAATGCACTTTCCTGCACTGGCTGCAATACGAACCGATGAAAGGTTCAGAGATATTTTCTTAAGAATAGTTTCAAGGCATGGTATTAAAATGAAAGCGATCGTGGCAATCCAAAGGAAGCTATTAGAGTTGACTTTCATTTTATGGAAAACGAATTCATATTATGATGCTGAATTTGTAAACCAAAGTATCATGACGATAAAATAATGATATAGACAATTAAAACTTTATAAAGACAGAAATCATTAGATTACTGATTAACTATCATCCATATTTAGCAGCAACTTTGTCCTGCTTGGATTGGCGGGCACTTTATTGTACCATAACTACAATACACACAACAATCACCCTGTAATGGTTTTAGTCTTGTCTTACAGTTTTCACATTCATAAAAATATACACAAGCATCGGTTGGCATAATTTCCGTTTTTTTAAACCCACAATTTGGGCAGGTTATTGTTGAGTTTAGTTCCACTTCTTTACCGTTGTAAGTAGTGCAGGTATTGCAGGCACCATGTAATTTATTTCTTTTATAATTCCACAAGGTAGCCACTAAAAGTCCTGTCATACCTGCATAAAGAAAGTATGTCCAATAGTCACTATCGTTAAAATGATAACCATAAAAAATCAAAATTCCACTTGGTACACCAACCAGTAATGGATACATACAGCCATGCTTAAAGTATGATACTAAAAGCCCTCCAATAGTAATTAAAACCATTGCCTGAAAAACCCACATTGTCCAACCTCCAAAAAGTTCAAAGCTGCCTAATCCAAATGCTGAAGCTGCAAAAGCAAACAATGGAAAACAACAAGGCGAAAGTATTGCTGTTAGGAAAAGCCCGGCAGTTCCAAATTTATCTATGTTAGTTGTTTGTTTCATAAAGTCTTAGCTAATTTTGTTTCTTTATTCTGAGAGAAAGTATCGAAAAAATAAATTCTATGTTTTAGATTTTGAATAGATTAGTTATAATTTCTTTACTTTTTGTTTTTACTTTTGCAAAGATAAACCATGGAGTATAGTCAATGGTCAAGTAAAAACTTTAAATTTTAAGAACTATGCTAATAGGCGAATTATCAAAAGCTTGTGGAATGTCACGAGATACGATACGTTTTTATGAAAAGAACGGACTAATAGCTGTCGGTAAAAAGGAAAGACAGTTCAATAACTACAAAGAATATTCGCGTGAGACATTGCAGCGATTGTTGTCTGTAAAACAGCTAAAAAGTTTTGGATTTACATTGAATGAGATTGCTGATTTGCTTGATATGCTTGCAGTAAACGAAGCTACTTGTAAAAATGTAACACATAAGATTGATGAAAAAGTATTGCTCATCAATCAAAAAATTAAAGAACTTAAAACGGTCCGCAAACAATTATTAGATGGAAAGAAAAATTGTCAAAATGAAACAGGTGCTTTAAAATCACCTGACGAAATTTGTTCCTTCTTTGCTGAAACTATGTCAAATCTTTAAATCGAATAACATATTACTGGTGCGCATTTTAATATTTTGTCACATAGCGTTACTAAGTTTAAAAGCAATAAAGATTTCTCACTTTATTTTCTTAGTTGGCTATAAAGATTACCTATTCCAATAAAAATTAAAAAAAAATTGGAATGTAACACAGAATCTTTTCTTTGGCCGGGTGTCTGAAAAGAAAAGAAGTTCCCATTAGTAAGAAATGGATAGCATTATCCAACGACAATTCCGCAACCTGTTTTATAAAATGAAGCGAAGTAATTTACGTAGCATTTTAGTAAAAGAGGTTGCACCGCTTCTATGCAAAAAGACTGTCCCGATTAAGGGAGTGTCTTTTTGCCGCCCGATTTTTATCAGGCGACTGGAATCGGCTGTGAACGGAAATCTTTCAGGTTGAGGAAAAAGCCCCTGTACGCGGTCAATCCGTTACGGAATAATCCCCATAAAAGAGAGCATCCCATTTGAGCCAGTGCGGCATTGATATACAAATCCTGTTTTTCCAATGCTTCGGCAAGAGAACAGCTTGGCGTGTTATCCTGGTCTTCTGACTGTTTCAGCAGGCTTCCAAATTCTTCCGTAACCAATGGCAGGTTTGCCACGGTTTCGTATTTTTCAGACTTTGGCTGTGGAATATTCCCAATAGTGGATAGAACGACCTGACCCGTGTTTTGGCTGTTTCCGTAGTCAAGCCAGTATCTCGCTCGGTTGAGGTAAGCATTTTTCGTGTCCAATTGTTTTACTATCTCGGCAATTCCAAATCTTGCTTTAACGCTATCCACGCAGGTAATAAAGATGTTAGCTGCTGCGTGTTCAGGAAGTTTTCCTAAACAGTCTTTTTCAAATTTTATGTTTTGCGCTTTCCAGTTTGTACCTGCGAAGCGGTTTGCACGATTTATCAAAGCTACGGCTTTGTACAACCCAACTTCGCACTCAGCAAAGCGCTGTCTGCCCAAATTGGCATCCGTTACAATATCGTCATCCCATAGCCTAACTGACAATCCCGCATGACCCAATGCAATTAAACTGTGGTTCATTTCAATCAAGGCAGTCAGTACCTTAGAGCCTGTACCACCTGCGCCAATTACATTTACTGATATTGGATTGGTAGGATTTATCAGGTAATTGTCCGTAAAATGCACTTTTGTTTTTTCGTTATTCATGGCAATATGTTTTTTAAGGTTTGATTACTGTTTTTCAACACTTCATGTGGAAATGCCCCGCCAGTAGTTATAAGTTGTTCCCAAAGGCTCACGCAATTACCCTTTACAGGATTGTAGCCCTGCATCAAATGGCTGAAATAGGAATTGAAAAAATAGTTTTCCCAAGCGGTTGTAAATTCTTCCAATGATGCGGTTTTCTTTATCCGTACATCGACTGTTCCCATACAAACCCTGCTGTCTTCATAGACGTTGAAAAAGGGTGCGTTGTACAGTTTTGTAGTTAGGTTCGGTCTGCGGTTACTGGCAAGCGCAAATACAGATAAGCTGCTCCTTCCTGCTATCCATAGCATTGCCGGTACATGAGCTTTTCCTTTTGGAATGCCCAAACCCTCTGTAAAATACAATTCCCTTTGCATGGCTTTGGTAAACCATACGGCTTTGCCATTAATAGGGTCAATATGCAGGATATGATTGCCCATTATACCATCCGATTTTAGGCAAGGCTCTTTTTCTTCCTTTGCTGTCCTTAATGCCTTAGCCAACACATTTGCTTCCCTTACCGTTAAAGGATGGGCATTGATGGGCGTACCGCTGCTGTCCATGTCAAAATACTCTACGTAAGTGTCGGTACTTGAGCCTTTGGTCTGGTAGAATACCAAAGCCGATTTAGGGTGGTACAATGTTCCGAAATTTTGCGTTATATCGTTCATCACTCTTGATTTAAAAATTATTCAGTATGTATATTAGCTCTTCCATCAGCGCAAAAAGACGGTTTTCAAAATCGAGGTTATCCCCTGATATTTTACTTGCGTTAAAGCGTTTAATAATTACAGGTTCCTGCATCTGTCCATATTCCTGCAATTCGTTGTTCACGCACTGGATAATGTTGTCGCCCAGCCAGCCTTTGCTGTCGCCACAGAAGGATATGTACCTGTCCATTGATACTATGTCATCCATTTCATCTTCGTCCGCATCATTAGCGGTACTTGCATTACGGAATACGGTATCATGGGGAAATTTCTCATACATGGTGTATGCTTCGCAAGCCAATACGTAACAATCAAGGTCTAAGGCATCTTTGCTCGTAAAGCGGTTCAAACGCTGTTTAAATACCTTTAAATTTGCTCGGTTGATAATCTTCTGTTCCATACGCTCACCAATCCAGTCGGCTTGCTCCAGTTCATTCAGGTACTCGGATGTTTCATCGGTGTAATCATCACTTAAAACCCATTCTTTGAGCATTTCATATTGCCAATAGAGGAAACTGTCTTCCTGCCTGTAATATGGTATATCAGCTACATGGTAAAGGTAGGTACAGACCGATAGTAAAAGGTGTGCGCAGCTTTTTCGCCTTGGATTTCTAAGTAGCCTGTACAAAGGGATTACGGGAATATAATAAAGAGTCGAACCCGTGTTGTACCGTTCTTCACTTGTGAGGTAAGTTCTCTTACTATCCTGTAACAGTTTGATTTCTTCCCAATTCCTGATTTTTCTTAGTAGTTGTTCTTCGGTGTCCCATAACGCCAGTGCGATATTATACGGATAGCCAAAGGTCTCTGTCTGCATCGGTTTGATGTCGTAATGCTCGGCTAATACGGAAAGGGACTGGTAAAAATCCTTTTCCGTTTTTACCGTTTCCTTACAAGCCTGTATAGTTTCCGTTGCTGCCAGTCTTGGCAGAAATGAAGTTCTTAGAAAACCATTGGCAGCATTGCTGTCGGCACTGACTGTTGTTTGTCCTTCCTGATTTCGCCCAAATCCTTTGGTCTTTGCATCCAATTGGCGAAGTCGTTCAGTTGTCGGTGCAATTGCCTTTGCTTTGGCTCCTGGGGTAGGCGCACCCTGCCCGATATTATATGTGGTTGCATAATTCATCATTTATTTTTTTAGGTTTAACCTTTAGTACCCATTACACTTTCAAAGCGGTACTGTACTGTATCATCTTTTATAATAGGGGATGATATTTTTGCGGTGGTCAGTATTGGGTAGGTATTGGAGTAAAAATTCAATACCGCCTGTACGCTCCATTTTGGCTCGGGGTCTGTCAGCTTTATTTCCTGACTATTGTCGTTAAGTATAAATACCCGTTCTAATTGCGTGGCTAATAACATGATTTCTGATTTTTGCGTTAAACAGTTTCTTCTTGTTCTGCTCCGAAAAGGCTCGGGGCTGAAAACTTATCGGAAAGTTCTTTTTTACGTTTACGGATGGTATCTGCCTGTTCAGGGTAGTCGGCAGGATTAGGAACTTTTGACCAAGCCTCACGGTATTTGCTTTCTTTTTCAAGTTCATCAGCTTTAGCCATAGCTTCTTTAAATTTCTTTTCCTTTTCTTCCTTGGCTTTCTTCTCCCTGTCTGCTTTTTCCTTTTCCATTGCGGATTGCTTTTTAGCTTCCTCCATTTGCTTCATAAAGGATTCCATGTCCACCATCAAACCCGAAGCGGATTGGATTGGCGCACTTATGTTGTCAAAAAATCCTTCGTCCAGTTCTTGGGCTGTACCCCTTAAATTTAGAGGAGGTATCAACTGTTTGGCTTTATCACCACATTGTTCGTTCTGCAAAATGACCGAAACAACAAGGTTGTTTTCTGCACCTTTGGATAATGTCAGGTGTAAATCTCCTGTAATATCCAATTGTGCTATCTGTTTGAAAAAATTTGTTTCCATTTTCCTTAAAATTTTAAATTGTCACTTTTTTGATTTTGCGCTCCAGTACTATTTCGAGTATCTCGCAATCACTGTCGTAAGTCTTTCCTTCAAAATGATAAGTATCTGTTTCCTCGTCAAATTCATAGGCTTCAAAATCTTCATCTTCAAGGTAGATGTCGTTGAGTTCTTCATTTTTAAAGGTTGCCCTGCCATAAACAAGGTTGCCCATTTCTTCATAATCCAGTATGAAGTCCACTTTGTAGTATTGGGCAATCTGCTCCAAAATTTCCAAATTGGGCGACCATCTTGTTTGGTACTGAAAAATACCCGTATCGCCTTCATTGTAATAGATGTCAAAGAAATATCCATTGTAGATTGTGGTGAAGTCGGGCAACTGTCCTATCTGTTCCTCTTGTTCTTTTTCAGCCATTTCGATAAATAGCTGTTGTATCTTTTCGATTGTTTCGGGCTTGCCCTCGAAAGCAACCGTATTGCTGCACATATTTGCCATAACTATTATTTTTTAATAGGCGACTACGTTTTCAGGCAGTCGCCTATGGTTTACATCACTAATTGAAATTGAATATGTCTGCACCGATTTTTTGAAAGGAGCTGCATAGTTCAAAAGCCTTTTGGGATTTCATCTGTGCCGTACCGCCCATTACAATGGATTGCAGCTTGGCTTCATCATCTTTATAATTACGTACGTTTTGATAGTAGCCCGTCACAGCGTTATAGGCTCCGAACAAAGTACCTTTAGTGGTGTCCATCTGCTGTGTATCGCTCATCATGGCGTAACTAAAGGCATCTTCTACTGTATTTTTAAAAACCGTGGAAAGTTCATCTTCTGCACCTTTTTTGAGCAGGTCGAATGTTTCCTTGTTGGGGCAAAGGGCAAGCTGTATAAGTTTTCTTACCTCGCTGTCCGATACCTTTACCATTGTCCAGTTGTTGAAAATGTCCTGTAGCTGATTGCTTAGCGTATTTGCCAATCCCATTACCCTATGGGCATCCTCCAGACGTTGTTTTGCCCCTGCGGTATGTTTGATGCGTACCACGTTGCTCATGTTGCGAAGTGAAGCGTTTAGCGTATTTTGGCAAACTATCCTTATTATGGTAAATGCTGCGGTTATACTTCCGCTACCGTCATGGCTTGTTGTCAAAAAGATATATTTCTCGGTCACATCGTCGCCGTTGCCTACACGGATATAGCCGGGCAGTTTTGCCGTAATGAATATCCTCTCACCATTGCCCAAAGCTCCTGCGGTCTCGTACAGTATACCATCCCCACCGCCTACAATAGCGTCAAAGAAATTGAAGGCTTCACGGTTTTGTACGATGTGGTAATCCTTACCTACCACGCCCAATACAGCATTATTGTCGTTCCTGATATTAGCAAAGTAGTTGGGTACGGTCAATTCGGCATCCCTTATCTCTGTGCTACCCGCACTCTCAATAATCCCTGTACCTGTGGTGTATAGTGGGGATTTGATTACCTCGTAATCAAGCCCTGCGTGTTTTATCGCTTCCCCGCTTGTGGGGTATTCAGTTACGATTTGGCCAAGCCCGTGCCAAGCTTTTTCCTGCACGCTAAAGAAACTGTACTTGCCAGTCCTTGCATTGAAATTCAGATTATGTCCCATGATATTGAAATTTAAAAGTTGTTAAATGAATAGTTAGAAAGGCAGGTCATCATGTACCTCTTCGTATGATGCTACCTCGATGTTCTCCGCTTTTGCAACGGGTTGTCCTGCTTCGGCTTTTTTACCACCTCCATACAGTTTGATGGCTGAAGTGTTGAAATTCAGACCTGCGTGTGCTTCCCCGTCACTTCCTTTCCATACCCTTGCGCTTACCCTGCCTGTGAGTTCCACCAGCGTACCTTTGGTCAGTATCTGCGCCACTTTGGGGCTAATCCAGTAGGCGCAATCGAAGTAGGTTGTTTGCTCTACACGATCGCCCGCTTTATTTTTGTAGCTGTCATTAATGGCTACCGAAAAGTTTACTACCTGCTTGTTGTTTGACACGTTGCGTACCTGCGCATCTGCTGTCACTCTCCCGATAATGTTCATAGTTTCTAATTTTTAATAATTTATTTTTTGATTTATTTATTCGGCAATGAGAGGAGGAGCTGTTTTGTTTCACTCTGTTTCCATTTTTAATACTGTTATTTTTCATTGCTGACATTTTTTTTATTCGTTTAAAGAGCCGGAGTATGCTATGTTTCGTTTCATGAGCATAAAAAGGTTAGTGTTTAGCAGCCGCAAGGTTTTGACAAAAAAATACTACCCTAAAGGGTGGAGATTTTTTTGCAAATCCAAAGGGCTCGGCCTTGCGGCTGCGTTAAGAACACGGAGTTACCTTTGCTCCTGAAATGAGACAAAAGCATACTGGTTATTGAATTTAAAAATGAAGGGGAAGCACTGAAGATCGTATGCTATAAGTGCAAATGAGATTTAGACACAGACTTTTCTAATAGTTAATATTCTAGTCTTTTATCATATATAAATCGAGGTGGCAATCGTGCCATATTAATTCTTATATAAACCTCAGGTATTTTGAGATACAAATAATTATCAAAATATTCATTCTGTTAAAGATAATATCGTAATATTGCAATATAAATATATTGATATGGGGGCAACCAAAACAGATCACTTTACAGATAGCCAAAATGAACTTGCGGTCTTGGCAAAAGCATTAGGGCATCCCGCCCGTATTGCGATTTTAGAATACTTATTGAAAGTAGATACCTGTATCTGCGGAGATATTGTGAACGAATTGCCATTGGCTCAACCTACAGTTTCCCAGCATTTGAAGGAATTAAAAAACGCTGGTTTGATAAAAGGGAATATTGAGGGAACGGCGATCTGTTACTGCATTAATGAACCAGGGCTTGAAAAAATTAAAGGTTTCTTCCAGCATATTACAGAACATCTGGAAAAGAAAAGAAGCCAATGCTGCTAAAGATCTAATTAATTAAATATAAAAAAAATGAAACTATCTGAAATTAAAAATCATTTAACTGATTTGGAAGCGTTAAGCTTTAAGCTTCCAAATGGCACATTTGTACCGCAAAATTTCCACGTAACCGAAGTTGGGCTGATTACCAAGAATTTCATTGACTGTGGCGGTACTGTAAGGGAGGAAACCGTTGTGAATTTCCAGTTATGGGAGGACTCAAATGACGAAGACCACAGGCTGAAACCAAATAAGCTTTTAAGTATTATCACTTTATCTGAAAGAGTTCTGGGTATTGAAGATTTTGAAATTGAGGTCGAATACCAGGACACAACAATCGGGAAATACGATTTAGGATTTGACGGAAAAAACTTTACACTTGAGAATAAACACACAGCCTGCCTTGCACAGGATCAGTGCGGTGTTCCGTCAGATAAGCAAAAAGTAAGTTTGTCATCAAGTACTGCACAATCTAATAGCTGCACTCCGGGCGGAGGATGCTGCTAATTCCCAAAACAATAAACATGACATTAAAAACAAATCTTTTTCGGGAAATCGAAAGTGTAGTTGTTGCATTTAAGTTTGAAAGCATACCAATGGAGCGAAAGGCTGTATTGCTGCCGCTAATTGATGTTATTCGAGCTAAGCATACCTCACAAAATGAAATAAGGCTCAACCTCATATGCACCCATAATTCGCGGAGAAGCCATCTTTCCCAGGTATGGGCACAGACGGCAGCAGCCTACTATGGCATTAATAATGTCTTTTGCTATTCCGGTGGAACAGAGGCGACGGCATTGTTTCCGATGGTTGCCGAAACCTTAAAACACTCGGGATTTAGAATCCAGATAATTGCCGATGGGAACAATCCTGTCTATGCCATAAAATATAGCGAAAATGAGCATCCAATCATTGGCTTTTCAAAGACCTATGATGATGCATTCAACCCCGGAAGCGGATTTGTAGCAATAATGACCTGCTCACAGGCTGATGGCGGTTGCCCGTTTATTGCCGGTGCTGAAAAGCGTATTCCGATAACCTTTGAAGATCCGAAGGCATTTGACAATACACCTCAGCAAGCTGAAAAGTACAAGGAAAGAAGCCTGCAGATTGCAACTGAAATGTTTTACATATTCTCTCAAATCAAATAAAAATTATGTCAGCAAATAATTGTGCACCAGTCGCAGGGCGAAAAAAATTAGGATTTCTGGATCGCAACCTAACATTATGGATATTTCTGGCTATGGGTATTGGCGTAGCAATTGGCTATTTCATGCCTTCAAGCAGCGGATTCATTAATTCTTTTTCAAGCGGTACTACAAATATCCCGCTCGCCGTCGGATTGATCCTGATGATGTACCCACCGCTGGCTAAAGTTGACTACGGCAAGATGGGCGAAGTCTTCTCAAATACCAAAGTACTTGGCGCATCATTATCTTTAAACTGGATAGTTGGTCCGATCCTGATGTTTGCCTTGGCATTGCTATTTCTTAAGGGATATCCAGAATACATGATAGGCGTTATCTTAATAGGGCTGGCTCGATGTATAGCTATGGTGGTCGTATGGAATGATCTTGCTGACGGAAATCGCGAATATGCGGCTGGGTTGATTGCCCTTAATAGCGTTTTCCAAGTACTTCTATACAGCGTATATGCCTATATTTTCATCACAATCTTGCCGCCATACTTTGGATATGATGGTTATAATGTTGATATAAGCATTGGACAGATTGCTGAAAGTGTAGGTATCTACTTGGGCATTCCTTTTGCCTTGGGAATTATTAGCCGCTATGCGCTGATTAAATTAAGAGGTCCGGAATGGTTTCAGACAAAATATGTTTCTTTTATATCTCCAATAACACTCATAGCTTTATTGTTTACTATTGTCATTATGTTCAGCCTGAAAGGCGAATTGATCGTGCAGATACCCATGGATGTAGTAAGGATAGCTATTCCGCTGGTCATATATTTCACGATTATGTTTGTGATAAGCTTCTTTACTGGAAAGTATTTCGGAGCCGATTACTCCAAAAGCGCCTCTATAGCCTTTACCGCTACAGGTAACAACTTTGAGCTGGCTATTGCTGTTGCCATAGGAGTTTTCGGCATAAACAGCGGGCAGGCCTTCGCTGGCGTCATCGGTCCGCTTGTTGAAGTACCTGCATTAATTGCCCTGGTTAATCTGGCATTTTGGTTCAGGAAAAAATACTACACTAAATCAGCTATAACCTCGTAGTCAAATCAATATTAAAGAAACATCTAAATTAAATCCGAAAAGATGAAAATAGCATTATTTAGTGACATTCACGCAAATTTACCTGCACTGGAAGCCTTTTTTTTGGACATCGAAACAAGAAAACCCGATGCTGTCTATTGTCTGGGCGACCTTGTAGGATATAACATTTGGCCAAATGAAGTGATCAATGAGATCCGCAAAAGAGGCATCCCTACGATTGCAGGAAATTATGATTTCGGAATTGGCAGGAAAAGCGATGATTGCGGCTGTGCATACAAAACTGATGACGAAAAGGCGAATGGTGCCATATCTATATCATTTACTAATTCAATTGTTAAGGATGATCAAAGGCAATATTTACGCACGCTTCCTGCTCACCTTAAAGTCGAGTTCCAGCTAAATAATGATAAATTAAACCTTCTGCTCGTACACGGAAGCCCTAGAAAGATCAATGAATACCTTTTCGAGGATCGCGAGGAAAAAAGTATGCTGCGGATTATGGAGCATGCTGATGCAGATATTATGTGCTTCGGACATACGCACAAACCCTATCACCGAATATTAAATTCAGTTGTCGACGGGCAGGATCATTTCCGCCATGCCGTTAATATTGGTTCAGTAGGAAAGCCTAAAGACGGAAATCCCCAAGGTGGCTATGTATTATTGACGATTGATGACAGTTCTTCTACACTCAGCAGAGATAGTATAGCGGTTGAATTTGTACGTTTTGATTATGATATTGAAAAAGCCGCAAAAGCTGTCCAGGACAGTCCTCTTCCTGATGCGTATGCTGAAAGCCTAAGAAACGGAGTATAAAAATATGAGAATTGCAATAATATCTGATATCCATGCAAATCTTCCTGCACTGGAGGAAACTTTTAAAAGCATTGATGAGCAGAAGGTAGATGTAATTTACTGTCTGGGTGATTTGGTAGGATATAATATCTGGCCCAATGCGGTCATAAGTGAAATCAGAAAGCGGAGAATACCGACGCTCTCTGGAAATCACGATGAAAAGGCTGTTGAGATATTTAATGATGGCAGGTTTTTAAAAGATGATGACAACTTTGCATATAATATTATTAATAAAGAGCATATTCAATATCTCTCGATGCTGCCGGCCCATATCAGACTAGAATTTCGCCTTAACGATAAGTGGTTTAATATAATGCTGGTACATGGCAGTCCGTATAGCAGCAAGGAGTATCTGCATAGTGATAAAGATGAAGCTGAGTTTAAAAATATTTTTTTGGAAAATGGAATAGATATGCTCGTATTTGGGCACACTCATAAGCCCTATCACCGTATTATTCATAATGAGTTCACCAGAGAAGATTTCCATGCCTTGAATGCGGGATCTGTGGGAAAGCCAAAGGATGGAGATTCCAGGGGGTGCTACGCGATTATTACATTGCATGAAAACATCATGCTAGCTGTATCTAACAGAATTACAATAGAGTTTGTGCGTGTAGCTTACGACGTAGAAAAAGCTGCAAAAGCAATTGAGAATAGTCATCTTCCATCTGCGTACGCAGCAATGTTACGAAAAGCCTATTAAATTCGGGACTACGTTGAGGAAATTATGCTTTAATTGAAAAAAAGCCTCAGATTACCATTTCGCGTAAAGTGCTAACTATAGTTTATTTGTCAAAACAGGATCATTGCTGCGATCAATTTGTTAAACAGCATGTCATTTAATAATTTATTTCTATTTTTACATCCGTGAAATGGATCAACCTTATACTATCAATGTACATAATTGTACTGTCGAGCATTCCTTGCGGTGACGGCATGTATCCTGTTAGTAAAACTTTTGAGACTGTGCAGTGTGATTCCAACTCAAATTCCTCTCACGATTATGACGCTTGCTCTCCATTTTGCGTTTGCACATGCTGTCTGGGTATTGTTTTTTTTGAAATAAACCAATTACTTCCAGGAGATGACTTTATTAGCTCCTTGATCGAAAAAAAATTGCCACAGTACACCTCAACTTTATATTCCAACTTCCAAAATACCATTTGGCAACCGCCAAAAATTAGCTAATTGACATTGACCCGCTTCGGCCTTACGAAGCAAATTTATTATGGTGTACAGCCATAAATTTATTGTCATTTAACTAATTCAATCTATGTTAAACAAAATCATCCAGTTCTCTGTGAAGAACAAACTGGTTATTGGGCTGATGGTATTGGCCCTGATAGCATGGGGTATTTACTCCGTGCGACAGTTACCTATCGATGCCGTTCCTGACATCACCAACAATCAGGTCCAGATTATTACTACTTCGCCAAGCAATGGCGCTGAAGACATCGAGCGTTTCGTAACGTTTCCTGTAGAGCAAACAATGGCAACGATAAAAGACATTGAGGAGGTACGTTCCTTCAGTCGTTTCGGTTTGTCTGTAGTTACCGTAGTCTTTAAAGAAAATATTGATGTGTATTGGGCACGCCAGCAAGTGAGCGAAAGGCTTAACGAAGCAACCGAGCAAATACCGCCCGGAATGGGACAGCCGCAAATGGCACCGGTGTCAACCGGATTGGGAGAAATCTACCAATATGTCATTCACACTAAAAAGGGTTTCGAAAAAAAGTATGATGCCACAGAATTGCGTACCCTTCAGGATTGGATTGTGCGCAGGCAATTATTGGGCGTTGAAGGAATCGCAGATGTGAGCAGTTTTGGAGGCTTTTTAAAGCAGTACGAGATTGCGCTTAATCCCGATAAGCTGCGCAGCATGAATATCAGCATCAGCGACGTGTTCAGCGCACTCGAAAAAAACAACCAAAATACAGGCGGCGCATATATCGACAAAAAGCCCAACGCCTATTTTATCCGTAGCGAAGGATTAATCAACAGCATCGACGATATCGAAAATATTGTCGTTAAAACAAATGCCAACAGCACGCCGGTTTTGATACGGAATGTTGCCGAGGTAAAAATCGGCGCAGCTACCCGATACGGCGCAATGACCAGAAATGACGAAGGCGAAGTCGTAGGCGGTATCGTGCTGATGCTTAAAGGTGCTAACGCCTCAAAGGTAATCGGCAATGTAAAGACCCGGATGGAACAGATTCAGAAAACACTTCCTGAAGGAGTTACCATTGAGCCATTTCTCGACAGGACAAAACTCGTTGATAATGCAATCGGAACTGTTACAAAGAATCTTGCTGAAGGTGCGCTGATCGTAATTTTTGTATTGGTTTTGCTGCTGGGCAATTTAAGGGCAGGTCTGATCGTCGCTTCGGTAATCCCGCTCTCAATGCTGTTTGCAATCTGCCTGATGAACCTGTTTGGCGTCGATGGCAATCTGATGAGTCTCGGGGCAATTGATTTCGGATTGATTGTCGATGGCGCGGTCATTATCATTGAGGCCACCATGCACTATCTATATGTCAAACATAAGGGACAGGAACTAACGCAACAGCAAATGGATTCCAGCGTAATAAGCAATGCGCGCAAAATGATGAGTTCGGCGGCTTTCGGCCAGATCGTAATCCTGATAGTTTACTTGCCTATCCTGGCGCTTGTTGGTGTCGAGGGCAAAATGTTCAGGCCAATGGCACAAACGGTTTCATTCGCGATCCTGGGCGCATTTATTCTTTCGCTGACTTATGTGCCGGTAATGAGTGCCTTATTCCTGAATAAGAAAGTTTCAGTAAAGCAAAATATTTCAGACAGGATTATCAATGCAGTCCAAAGATATTACACGCCCTTACTGGCGTTGGCGCTACGTTCGAAAGCCATGATCGTAGGTATAGCAGCCGGATTACTCGTTTTAAGTTTCGTAGTATTCAGCTATCTCGGTGCCGAATTTATCCCAACACTCGAAGAAGGTGATTTTGCGGTAGAATTACGGGTACTGACCGGAAGCAGTCTTTCCCAGACTGTCGAGGCCACGCAAAAAGCGGCCAAAGTCTTAAAAGACAATTTTCCTGAAGTAAAAGAGGTAATTGGTAAGATTGGCTCGTCGGAAATTCCTACCGACCCGATGCCGGTTGAAGCCTGTGATTTGATGGTAATTTTAAAGGATAAAAGCGAATGGACCAGTGCTGACAACACGAATGAATTAGCAGAAAAGATGCAAGCCAAGCTCGAACAAAACTTAGCAGGCGTAACGTTCGGTTTCCAGCAGCCCATACAGATGCGGTTCAATGAATTGATTTCAGGTGTAAAGCAGGATGTGGCGATAAAAATCTATGGTGAAGACCTAAACAAGCTCACAAAATACGCCAAGCAAATCGGCGGCATTGCGCGAAAGATTGATGGTGCCGAAGATATTTATGTCGAGGAAGTTTCAGGCTTGCCGCAGGTTGTAATAACGTTCCATCGCGATAAGATAGCGCAGTTCGGTTTAAATATTGAAGATGTAAATACCGCCATCCGTTCAGGTTTTGCGGGCCAGTGCGCAGGATTGGTCTTCGAAGGCGAAAAGCGTTTCGATCTCGTAGTGCGATTAGGGCAGGAAAACCGCCAAACACTCGATGATGTAAAAAACCTCTTTGTAACCGCTCCAAATGGGAACCAGATTCCGTTGGAACAGGTTGCCGATATCGAATACAAAGAAGGCCCGAACCAAATCCAAAGGGACGATGCAAAACGCCGGATTATTGTGGGCTTCAACGTCCGTGGCCGTGATGTCGAAAGCATCGTTTCTGAAATACAGCAAAAAATCGATGCACAGGTAAAATTCGACCCAGGATATTACCCAACCTATGGCGGTACTTTCGAAAACCTTCAGGCGGCGAAAGACCGGTTGAGCATTGCAGTTCCGGTTTCGCTGATGTTGATATTCTTACTGCTGTTCTTTGCCTTTGGTTCCATAAAACAGGCACTATTGATTTTTACGGCCATTCCATTGTCGGCCATCGGCGGCATATTTGCCCTTTGGATGCGCGGTATGCCATTCAGTATATCAGCCGGTGTCGGTTTCATTGCACTTTTCGGTGTGGCGGTACTCAATGGCATCGTACTGATCGCCGAATTCAACGCCTTGAAAAAAGAAGGCATGACCGACCTGAAGCAAATTGTGATCAAGGGAACTTCCGTAAGGCTGCGTCCGGTTATAATGACGGCGCTGGTGGCCTCATTAGGCTTCCTGCCGATGGCATTGTCACACGGTAGCGGCGGCGAAGTACAAAAGCCGTTGGCAACGGTCGTAATTGGCGGGCTATTCACCGCGACCTTACTGACACTTTTGGTACTGCCAATCCTTTACATCTGGTTTGAAAATTTTAAATCAAAAAAAATGAAAGCAAATCCTGCAATAGTTGCAGTGCTATTGTTGCTGACAGCAAATTTCGCACAGGCACAGACAAAGCCGCTGACTTTAAATGAAGCCATTGAACAGGGCTTAAAAAATAACAGGGAGATCACCACTTCGCAACTGGATATCAAGTACCAGCAGCAATTAAAGAAAGCCTCGGTCGAGATTCCGAAAACACAATTGTCGGGCCAGTTCGGTCAGTACAACAGTTATGTCAAAAACGACAGTTATTATTCCGTTTCGCAAACCATTCCGTTCCCAACAGTGTTCTCAGCAAACGCTGCTTTAGGCAATGCACAGATAAAAAGCAGCGAGTTACGGGCAGGAATAACAAAGAATGAATTGGTGTATAGGATTAAACAAGCCTACATCAATTTACAGTACCTGTACGCGCGTCAGGCATTGCTCAAAAAGCAGGACAGTATTTACACAGGGTTTGCAAAATCGGCAACGGTGAGGTACAAGGCTGGCGAAAGCACACTGCTTGAAAAAAGCACTGCCGACACACAGCTCAACGAAACCCGGAACATGTTGAGCCAGGACGAATCCAATATCCAAATCTATCTGTCGCAGCTTCAGGTTTTGCTCGGTAGTGACGAGCCTGTGGCAATAGCCGACAAGACTTTTACTCAAAAGGAATTTCAGGGTATTAATGACGGCAACGCCGTAAATTCAAACCCGGCTCTGACTTATATCCAGCAGCAGATAGAGGTCGCCGACAAGCAGAAAAAAGTAGAACAATCAAAGGCCCTTCCTGATTTGACTTTCGGTTATTTCAACCAGTCATTGATCGGTACGCCGGTAAATGCTTCGGGCTTAGAACTGGCCGATTCCCGCAACCGTTTTCAGGGTTTTCAGGTCGGCGTAGCCATTCCGGTGTTCTTTGGTTCCTACAGTTCAAAGGTAAAATCGGCCGCAATCAGCAAAGAAATAGCCGGTAAAAATCTCGAAAGCCAAAAGATCAACCTCAAAGGGCAATATGAGCAGGCGGTTCAGGAATTTTTAAAAAATCAAAAAAGCCTCGAATATTACAAATCTTCGGGTTTGCCAAATGCCGATCTGTTGTTGTCAAAAAGTGAAAGCGCTTATAAAAACGGTGACATCAGTTATGCTGAAAACTTGTTGAACTTACGGACTGCAAATGGCATTCAGGAAAATAACCTCAACGCAATTTTACAGTACAACCTCAGCGTTGCATTGCTCGAATACCTTGAAGGTAAAAATTAAATTAAACCGATAAAAAAGTCATACAAATGAAATCATTATATAAAAAAGCATTCTTGATACTTACGCTACTGATTATGGCAGGCTGCAATGATAAGGCAAAGGAAGAACCAAAGGCAGAAACCGAAGCGCCGGAAGCAGAATCAAATATCGTCGAAATTACGCCCGAACAATACAAATCGGCAGCCATTGAAATTGGCGGTATCGAATTGAAAAAACTAAGCGGGACAACAAAGGTAAACGGCATTCTCGATGTACCGCCTCAAAATCTGGTTTCCATATCAACGCCATTCGGAGGCTTTGTAAAAAGCACCGATATGTTACAGGGAATGAAAGTCCGTAAAGGCCAGATTGTAGCCATGATGCAAAATCCCGATTATGTGCAGCCACAACAGGATTACATCGATTTGAAAAGCCAGTTGAATTACCTCAAACAGGATTATGAGCGCCAGCAAGAGTTGTCGAAAGAACAGGTAAACGCCCTAAAGACGCTGCAAAAATCGAAGGCTGAATATGAAAGCATGCGCGCACGGGTTGCAGGTTTAAAAACCAAGCTTCAGATGATGAATGTTAATATCGCAAGCCTGGAAAAAGGAAATATCCAAAATGCCATACCGCTTTATTCGCCGATCAACGGATACGTTACCGAAGTCAAGACAAATATCGGTGCCTATGCTGATGCAACCGCGGTACTTTTTGAGATTGCCGATACGGGCCACTTGCATGCCGAGCTGACGGTCTTCGAAAAAGATGTGCCCAAATTACAGATGGGCCAGAAGGTGCGTTTTACGTTAGCCAATGAAACCAAAGAAAGGATGGCGACTGTTGATCTGATTGGGAAGGAAATCAGCAGTGAAAGGACGGTACAGATCCATTGCCGCCTTGACAAGGAAGATACCAGCCTTTTGCCCGGAATGTATTTAAAAGCGTTGGTTGAAAGCGGTACTCAGGAAGTGACGTCGGTAGTTTCAAAAGCGATTGTAGAATTTCAGGGCAGTAAATACATTTTCGTCCAAGATGGAAAAGCAGGCAACAAGGGCACAAAATATAAATTGGTAAACGTCAAGGTCGGCGTAAGTGAATTAAATTATACTGAATTGATTTTTGATGAAGGTACAGATTACCAAAATTGGAAAGTCGTAACCAATGGCGCCTACGATTTGCTTTCAAAAATGAAAAACAGCGAAGAAGAAGAATAAAATCAATTCATATCATTATGGGGAATAAAGAACATTGGGAAAAAGTTTTCTCGACAAAAGAACGTACAGATGTCAGTTGGTTTCAGGAATATCCTAAAACAGCTATGGATTATCTTGAAGGTTTGAATTTGCCAAAGACTGCAAATATTATTGATATTGGTGGTGGCGACAGCAATCTTGCTGATGCTTTGCTCGAAAAAGGCTACCAGAATATTTGGGTTCTCGACATTTCGGCGGCAGCACTCGAAAAGGCAAAATCCAGGCTGGGCGAAAAAGCCGGTCAGGTGCATTGGATTGTTTCAGACATAACGATGTTTAATCCTGACATTAAATTTGACTTTTGGTATGACCGTGCCGTATTTCATTTCCTTATTGAAGAAAAGGACATCGACAAGTATGTTGCAACGGTTGGCAAAGCTGTGGGTTCAGGTGGGCATTTCCTGTTAGGGACGTTCTCTGAAAACGGCCCGCTAAAATGCAGCGGACTTGAAATTAAGCAATATTCTGAAAGTGCCATGAAAGCAAAATTCAACGAATCCTTTACTACTGAAAAATGCTTCACAGAAAATCACCCGACGCCTTTTAGTACAACACAGCATTTCCAATTTTGCGGATTTAAAAGAAATTAAGATGATTGAAAAAAACACAAAGGACACAGATAAAAAAGTCTGTGCTCAAAATAGCCAGAGGGCAAAAAAAGACAATTGTTGCGACTCCGATGAAGAAGAAATCCATTCAGAAGATGACGGTCACGACCACGGCGGTAAAGAAGAAGATGCAGGTTGGAAAAGTCATTGGCAATTGTTACTTGCAATAGTAATCCTGTTCGCTATGCTAACGCTGGAATTCGGCTTTAACTATGTTCCCGCGTTCCCGGCAAACCTCATCATTTTTGGCGCTGCTTATTTGCTTGCCGGTTACAATGTACTTTACCTCGCCTGGCGCAAAGCCATCCGCTTCGACTTTTTCAACGAGTTCTTCCTGATGAGTGTTGCAACGATTGGCGCTTTCGCAATCGGCTCATACAGCGAAGGTGTTGCGGTCATGGCTTTTTATTCGATAGGCGAATGGTTTCAGGACGCGGCGGTTAACCGCGCAAAGCGGAGCATTAAAGCATTGCTCGACATCAGGCCTGATGAAGTTTCTATTGTAAGGAACGGGACAACAGAGGTAGTCAATCCAAAAGAGGTTAAGCTGAATGAAACGATAAGAGTTAAGCCAGGCGAAAAAGTGGCACTCGATGGGGAACTGGTTTCCGACAAAGGTTCTTTCAATACTGCTGCGCTGACAGGGGAAAGTAAACCCGATTCAAAGGCTAAAGGCGAAATGATCTATGCAGGGATGATTAACCTGAATACTGTCGCGGAAATAAAGGTGACATCACTTTTTACCGATAGCAAACTGAGCAAAATCCTTGAGATGGTTGAGGATGCCACCGCAAGAAAATCACAGACGCAATTATTCATCAGCAGGTTTGCAAAAGTGTATACGCCTATCGTGTTTGCTTTGGCTTTAGCCGTTTGTTTCGTTCCTTATTTCTTTACCGATCCTTACATTTTCAATGTTTGGTTCTATCGCGCATTGGTATTTTTAGTGATCAGTTGCCCGTGTGCATTGGTTGTATCAATTCCATTAGGGTATTTTGGCGGCATAGGATTGGCATCACGCAAAGGAATCCTATTCAAGGGCTCCAATTTTCTCGATGTCATGACAGGAATCGATGTGGTGGTAATGGATAAGACCGGAACGCTTACCGAGGGTGTTTTCAAAGTCCAGGAAATCGTAACCAAAGATATTGAAGAACCCTATTTGGTTAAGCTGGCAGCTGCCATCGAAAGCCAGTCCACGCATCCGATTGGGTTGGCAGTTGTCGAACACGCCGGAAAAGACGCCATCAAAGGGCTGTCGGTTTCAGAAGTCGAGGAAATTTCAGGCCATGGTTTGAAAGGCACTATCGATGGTAAAGAAGTGCTGGCAGGCAATTCCAAACTGATGAAGAAATTCAACATCGATTATCCTGCCGAAATTGACAGCATCGTTTACACGATTGTTGTAGTTGCGGTCGATAAAAAATACAAAGGCCATATCACGATAGCCGATAAGATCAAGGATGATGCCGTGCAAGCAATAAAAGAACTCCACGCACTGAACATTAAAACGGTAATGCTATCCGGCGATAAGCAGTCGGTAGTTGATGAAGTGGCCAAAAAGTTAGGAATCGACAATGCTTATGGTGATTTGCTGCCTGAAGGGAAAGTTGAAAAAGTGCAGGCACTAAAAAATGAAGGAAAGCATATTGCCTTCGTTGGCGATGGCGTAAATGATGCACCGGTCGTAGCGCTTGCCGATGCCGGAATTGCAATGGGAGGATTAGGCAGCGATGCTACCATTGAAACCGCTGACATCGTGATCCAAAACGACCAGCCATCAAAAATCGTCACCGCGATCAAAGTAGGAAAACTGACCAAACAAATTGTATGGCAAAACATTATCCTGGCAATGCTCGTAAAATTAATCGTATTAGGTTTGGGCGCTGGCGGTATCGCCACTTTATGGGAAGCAGTTATTGCAGACGTCGGTGTAGCATTGCTGGCAATTTTAAATGCAGTGCGGATCCAGAAAATGAAATTGTAAATACAATGAGAAAATTGTTTTAACAGAACATTTTAACTTAAATTTCAGTATTTTAAGTAAATTTGGATTTCTGTATTGAATATGAAAAAATTCCACATCATATTAATTGTTATGCTCGGCTTCTTTCTGACGCCTTCAATATCATTTGCATGTGGATCAGGCAAACATTCCTGCAAAAAAGAAATTTCCAATACTAATACTCCCAAAAAAGCCTGCTGCGCTGACCACGGGCATTCAGAAAACTCAAAAGGTTGTGGCGGCAAATGCGGTCACAAATCTTGCGGTTGCGCCTCAGCGTGTGTCGCCTCGGCTGCACTGCTGCAAACTATCGACTTTAGCGGAATGGTAAACCCATCCTACTTCTTTAAAGCAAATTTCTATTACCCGAAAAATCTCATTTCTTCGGGTTTCTATTCGGTTTGGCTTATCCCTAAAATAAGCTAAACCAACCGACGACAGCCATAAGTGTGTCCAATCAGGAACTGTTGCAGTTCCAATTATCCAAATTAATTTTTAACCGTAGCTGAATCGCAATAATGCGTAGGCTAACAAACATCATTATAATGAAATCAATTCAAAAAGTATTGATAGCAATGGTATTATTGCTATACGTTACTGTGGGCGTTGCACAGGATAAAAAACAAGCAGGAGAACTAAAACCTGTTTTCGATAATTACTTTCAGGTAAAAGATGCATTGGTAAAGTCCAACGGCAAAATGGCGGCGACCGAATCGGCCGAATTGCTTGCGGCAATCAAAGCGGTAAAAATGGAATCGCTGACTGAAGCCGAACACGGGGCCTGGATGAAAGTACTATCCGAACTAAAAGAAGATGCTGAACACATTTCAGAGACAAACGATGTTGGGCATCAGCGCGACCACTTTATAACCTTGTCAAAAAATGTATATGCACTGATTAAGGTGTCAGGAGTAGGTTCGCCGGTTTACTACCAGCATTGCCCGATGGCCAATAAAGGCAAAGGCGCAGACTGGTTAAGCCTGGACAGCGGCATTAAGAATCCGTACTACGGCTCACAGATGCTTACCTGTGGCAAAACGGTCGAAACTATTAAATAAATAACATGAAGCTGTATATCAGGAATATGGTTTGCCGTCGATGCAAAATGGCCGTGCTTTCAGAACTCGATAAACTTTCGATAAAGCCGCTGTCAATCGAATTGGGTGAAGTGGAACTGTCGGAAGCGATTTCCGAAGAACAAAAGCAGTCACTATCACAAGGGCTTCACACATTAGGATTTGAATTGATCGACGACAGGAAAAGCAAGGTTATCGAAAAGATAAAAAACCTGATCGTCGACCTTGTGCATAATAAGGACAATGACCTCAAGACAAACCTGTCGCATTATTTGTCCACGTCAGTCGGGCACGAGTACAGCGCTTTGAGCAACCTGTTTTCAGAGGTTGAAGGAATGACCATTGAGCAATACTTTATATCTCAGAAAATCGAGAAAGTAAAAGAATTGCTGATGTACAATGAATTGTCCCTGAGTGAAATTGCATACCAGCTTAATTACAGCAGTGTATCGCATTTAAGCCGCCAGTTCAAGAAAGTCACGGGCTTGACCCCAACTTTTTTCAGGAACCTGAAAGACCGCAAACGGAAGCAGATTGAGGATTTATAAAATTATACAAATCGCTTCCAGAATTGTGCAAGCCATTGGGCAGGGTAGTTTGGAAATTTGTCCCATAACTTAAAAGACAAAATATCATGAGACACACGTATCATGTAACAGGAATGACCTGCGGGAATTGTGAAGCCAAAGTAAAATCATCCTTGATGATGGTCGAAAACGTAACCGGGGTTGAAGTTTCAAAAGCGGAGAATTCCGCTACGATAACAATGGAAAAGCACGTTGCGATATCCGATTTCCAGAAAGCATTGGGCGGGCCCGAAAGCAAATATCAGATTTCGGCCATACACCACAGTGAAGCCGCAGAACAAACCAAGGGTTGGTTGCAAACCTACAAACCGATCCTGCTTATTTTCTTTTACATCACAGCCGTTTCGCTGTTGGCTCAATGGGGCAACGACAGTTTTGATTTCATGCGATGGATGCGGCATTTTATGGCGGGATTCTTTTTGGTTTTCTCATTTTTCAAAATGTTGAACCTGAAAGGCTTCGTCGAGAGCTATGTAATGTATGATGTGCTTGCGCGTCAAATTCCGGCATGGGCATACATTTATGCGTTTGTTGAACTCGGTTTAGGATTGGCGAATGTGGTTGACTTTAATCCCGTGGTTACAAATCTGACAGTGCTTATCGTGATGGCAATAAGCATCATAGGAGTATTGCAGTCGGTGCTCAACAAAAAGAAAATCCAATGCGCCTGTCTCGGTGCTGTATTCAATTTACCGATGAGTACGGTTACCATTATCGAAGATGCCCTTATGATCGCAATGAGTGGAATAATGCTCATTACGATCTTATAAAAAAACAGTATTTATTTTTAAAGACATTTATCATGAAAAATCTAATTTATTTATCGCTATTACTGCTGGTCGTTGTTGGTTGCAATCCTAAAACAAAAACCGAAACGGCTGCACCCGAAACTACAATGGAAACAGTTGACACCACAACATCAGCATCGGCTGACAAAACAGCCGACGAAAAACCGGTTGCAGAAGGATTGTATGCCTGCCCAATGCATCCTGAAGTAAAAGGAAAAAAGGAAGAAAAATGCTCAAAATGCGGAATGGAATTGACCGAACGGTTTAAGTAAAAAATAATTTAAAAAATATAATTATGGACACGCAACACAACATAGCCCCACAAAAAACAGAGAACAAAATGTATCTCAAATTTGCGCTAATGATTTGGCTGTCATTCATCGCCATGTATATAACAATGTACTTCAATACCTATCAATTAGATCATATTTATTTCAGCCTTACGAGGTTTTACATGGCATGTCTTGGAATATCTGCAATGACCGTAATCATGTTATTATTTATGAAAAGCATGTTTAAAAACAAAAAAGTAAACATTGCAATTTTGACCGGATGTGTTCTTCTTTTCTTTGGCGCGCTGACACTAGTCAGAACGCAGACACCAATTGGGGATATCCTTTATATGAAAGCAATGATTCCACATCATTCAATTGCCATTCTTACAAGTAAACGAGCCAACATTAAAGATCCGCAGGTTAGAAAACTGGCGGACGGAATCATACGGGCACAGGAAAAGGAAATTGCTGAAATGAAACTTCATATTCAACGATTGGAATCAAAACAGTAGAGAGGGAATAACTATGAGAAAGCTAATAATCGCAATATTCTTTTTATGCTCAGGCCCGTGCGCCTTTCCACAGCGCGACATAAAAAATATGTCTGCCGCCAAACAACAGGCTACAGTTTATTCGTGTCCAATGCATCCCGAAGTACATTCAGACGAGCCCGGCAATTGCTCAAAGTGCGGCATGAAACTCGAAAAGAAAGCCGCTGAGAAAGCACCCGTAAAAGCAAAGCCTGCCGCCGCTTCGGCTACATCCAAAAGTCCTGCGAAAGCCATTTATACCTGTCCGATGCATCCCGAGGTACATTCCGATAAACCTGGCAATTGTCCAAAGTGCGGAATGAAATTGGAAAAGCAAAAACTGAAAAGAGACAAACCGCTTGTAGCCAAACCAACAAATCCCGCTGAAACGCCTAAAAAAGACAGTGCAGTTGAAAACTCACGAGTAAAGGATGAAACCTTCGCAAAACCCGCGCATTCTATTGAAAAGCCAGGGTTGACTTATAAGCCGAAACTGGTGCGTTACGACTTGTATGTAAAAGACACCATTGTCAATTACACTGGTAAAAAGAAACATGCCATCGCCATCAACGGCTCGATTCCCGGACCCGTATTGAATTTCACCGAAGGTGATACCGCTGCAGTTTATGTGCATAACCTGATGGGGGAAGAAACCTCGATTCATTGGCATGGTGTTTTTCTTCCCAACCAGTTTGACGGTGTGCCTTACCTGACACAGATGCCCATAAAACCACATGCAACGCATCTCTATAAGTTTCCGGTAATACAAAACGGAACCTACTGGTATCATAGCCATACCGAACTACAGGAACAAAGCGGCATGTATGGCGCACTCATATTCAATAAAAGAAATGAACCCGCTATGCCGGTGATTCCTTTAGTGCTCAGCGATTGGACAGACATGAAGCCGATGGAGGTCGATAGGATGCTTCACAATGCCAACGACTGGTTTGCAATCCGCAAAGGAACAACACAGAGCTATGCTGAAGCCATCCGCAAAGGGCAATTTAAAACCAAGCTAACCAATGAATGGAAACGCATGAATGCGATGGATGTGAGCGATGTAGCCTATGACAATTTCCTGATCAACGGAAAAGAAGTTAACGAGCAGCAGCAATTTAAGGCAGGAGATAAAGTGAAATTACGGATCGTAAACGGCGGTGCATCGTCTTATTTCTGGCTTTCCTATTCGGGCGGCAAAATTACGGTAGTCGGTAATGATGGTAATGATGTCGAGCCTGTTGATGTAGATCGCCTGATTATCGCAAGTGCTGAAACCTATGATGTTATTGTGACCATTCCCGACAATATGAGCTACGAGTTTTTAGTAACACCCGAGGACCGCACGAAATCGGCTTCGCTTTGGTTGGGCAGCGGAATGAAATTGCCTGCCAAGCCACTTCCAAAACTCAAATACTTTGCAGGGATGAAAATGATGAACGACATGATGGCCATGAACGGCGACATGAAACCTATGGGCATGGAAATGAGCAACCAGGTGATGGACATGAATACCGTAATGTATCCTGAAATTACCGGCGCGGAAGAAACCAATACAAAGGCAGATACGCATAACATGAACGATCATAAAATGCAGATGCCAAACAACGACAGCATGCAGGGCATGAATATGGAAGCAGAAAACCCGGACATAGTAACATTGAATTACGGAATGCTAAAGGCGACCGAAAAAACCACATTGCGTCCCGGTCCGTGGAAAGAATTGAAGTTCGAGCTCACCGGAAACATGAACCGCTATGTCTGGACACTCGACAATAAAACGGTTTCCGAATCTGATAAGATCCTGATTAAAAAAGGCGAAAATGTCCGCATCACATTATACAACAATTCCATGATGCGCCATCCAATGCACCTGCACGGCCATGACTTTCGGGTAATCAACGGCCAGGGAGAATATGCACCCTTAAAAAATGTGCTTGACATTATGCCGATGGAAACCGACACGCTCGAATTTGCGGCGACCGAAAGCGGCGACTGGTTTTTCCATTGCCATATCCTGTATCACATGATGAGCGGCATGGGCCGGATTTTCAGTTACCAAGATTCCCCGCCAAATCCTGAAATCCCAAATCCAAAATATGCACAGCGAAAACTATTTGCTGATGACCGAGAATTCCACCTGATGGCGGAAAATGATTTCGCTACAAACGGCAACGACGGTATGGCGATGTTAGCCAATACACGCTGGCAACTAAGCTCCGAATGGCGCCTCGGCTATAACGACATGCACGGATACGAGTCCGAAACGCACCTAGGACGGTATTTTGGTAAGATGCAATGGCTGATGCCGTTTATCGGTTTTGACTGGCGATACAGAAAAATGGGTAAAGACATGCAGGAAAAAAACCTTTTCAGGCAAAAGAACACAAAAGATGTCCGCAGCGCTTTTACGGTCGGTGTAGAATATACCTTGCCAATGCTTTTCAAGCTGAGTACCGAATTGTATTCCGATGGTACGGTCAGGCTACAATTGAAGCGCGAGGATGTCCCAATCTCAAAACGCTTGCGCATGTCTGTTATGGGTGATACCGATAAAGAGTATATGGCAGGATTCAAATACATCGTTACCAAAAACTTAGCGCCATCCATCCATTACGACAGCGATATGGGATTTGGTGGCGGATTTATCTTGACATATTAAAACTATTAATTAAATACAACTATAATTATGGACCAGAAATTTAAAAATTGCATCGAGGCTTGTTTGGCCTGTGCAATAGCATGTAATAAATGCGCAACAGAATGTCTAAATGAAGACGATGTCAAAATGCTTGTAAAGTGCATTCAGCTCGACAGACAATGTTCGGTAGTATGCTTTGCGGCTGCAAACCTCATGAGTATCGGCGGCGAACATGCCGCACATCTATGCGCGGAATGCGCCGAGATTTGCAAAGCTTGTGCTGAAGAGTGTGAAAAGCATGCAGCAATGGGAATGGACCATTGCAAGGAATGCGCTGAGGCATGCCGCAAGTGCGCTACTGCTTGTGAAGCAATGGCAAACTAATCACATATCAATTTAAACAAAAAACCGCACAATGTGCGGTTTTTCTTTGTGACAGACCGCGGACCGAACCCGCCACCATATAAACTGGCTGTTGTACTACGATGAGTCTTTAGTCAAATTGACTTACATCCAAACATTCATGGATTATAAGATAATTGGTATTTTGCGCGCGAATAACAAGTTAGATCGTCTAAAAAGAATATTTGAGTTTGTTCTTTCACGTACTTTATATGAAAAGCTGTGCACGCTTTTAGAATAACAGTCTTTGAGAGGACCGTGGATTAAAAAGAAACTATTACATGTATACAACACCCCACAATTAGAAAGTCCATTTGAGAATTAAAATATGATTTGTGCGATGAATTATAATTTTATATCATATGCTACAAATTATAAAAGAATCTAGATTAATGTCCTTCTTTACCAGATATTCTCAGTTTAAGATTTCGCATGTCCTCACTAAGCTTATGCTCTATAACTTTAGCATAGATTTGTGTGGTACGTATACTTGTGTGGCCCAGCATCTTTGAAACACTTTCGATAGGTACTCCATTGCTTAAGGTAACTGTTGTTGCAAAGGTATGACGGGCTATGTGAAAAGTTAGTGTTTTAGTTATGCCACATAAGTCCGCAATCTCTTTCAGATAACCATTCATGCGTTGATTGGAAATTACTGGAAATACTGTTCCATTGCTAAGCGCCTTCGGGTCTTTACGATATTTATCTAGGAGTTGCTTCGCTGGAGGTAATAATGGTACACGCACACTAGTTTCGGTCTTTGCCCTGCTTGTGGCAAGCCATACACCACCATCAATACCTATGATGATATTTTCAGGTGCTAGTTCCGCTAAATCAATATATGAAAGACCTGTGTAGCAACTGAAAAGGAACATATCCCTAACATGCTGTAACCGTTCAATTTTAAATTCCTTCTTAGCAAACTCAGTCAGTTCTTCTGCGTTGAGGCATAGGCGTTCAACTTTATCAAAATGCTTTTTAAAGCTTGCAAATGGGTCTTTAGGTAGCCAGTCTAATACTATAGCCATATTGACCATTTTACGAAGCCTTTCAATATGTTTCATGATGCCATTGTTATGTATCTGCTTTTGGTGGTCTGTGGGTATGTAGTTACGCAGGTAATTTTCAAAATCCGAGAGGAATTTGTAATTAAGTTCCGAAAGAGGAATATCCGCTCTTCGGTAACGTTGCAGTAAGAACCTACGCAGGTAACTTTGGGTAGTATAATAATTTTTCATCGTGCCATGCGCCAGTTTTATTGTTTGCTCCTGATTATGGTATTCCATCAGCGATACCAAAGTGGGGCCGGATTGCCCTGCACCCAAAACTTTATCACGGATAGCCACTCCGTCAATTGTCGCATCAGTGAGCAGCATCTGTTGGTATGTACCAATAATCTTTCCTTTGAATTGGTCAAGGAACAGATTAAGTTCTACGGTTTCTTTACGACTTCCCTTTGCTAAACCTTTTTTAGCATCCCAATGAGATACTAATACCGAACGCTTTACTGAAATCTCAGTACGTTTCCCGTTTACAGTTACCCTTGCGCAGATTGGCGCAGTGCCTTTCGCTGTGACTTTTTGTTTTTTGAGGTAGAAAAGTACCCCGAATGTGCCGTTGTTTGTTTTCATAATCTTCCTAATTCAAAATTCAACTTCATACGATTTGGCACATCTTGTTTTCTTTTTTACTTGTTACTTGTTGCAAAATAAATAGAACAGTATCAAATCGAACAAAACACACCAAAAACAAATACAACTAACTGAAATGCAATTGATTGAAACAGTTTGTGAGACCCAAACTTAGGAATAGAAAATGGGTTACCGAATAGGTCTCATTTTCTTTGATATAACTTGAATAATATGGGGATGGAATAAATAGGAAAACCCCTTAAATCATACGATTTAAGGGGTTTTGACTGCCGTTGAAGGCTTTATTGTCGGGGTGGCAGGATTCGAACCTGCGACCTCCTGGTCCCAAACCAGGCGCGATGACCGGGCTACGCTACACCCCGAAAAAGAAGCGGAGAGACAGGGATTCGAACCCTGGCAGCGATTACTCGC